>BNJT01001396.1_pt1 | contig 359747 bp, 600 predicted proteins | sample 8540491 | NCBI WGS metagenome assembly BNJT01 (sample SAMD00202455, study PRJDB9452) | human saliva metagenome | host: Homo sapiens | reverse complement strand
CTATTTTCCGGCAGCCATCTGATCGCTGAGCACTCTGCGCTCCCAATGGTTGTGGCTGAAAACCGTTGACGGCGAATGCGGGCCGTCACGCGCTCAATACCGCTCCGCCGGCGTGACGGTGCAAAGCTTGGGCAAAACTCGATTCTTTCTTGACCGTGCTCAGCCCCGTCCACGCTCGTACGCATCAATCGGCGGGCCTCGGATGCCTACGCGCATCTGTTTAGGCGTAGACGAGATTGAAATGCCGCGCCTCCAGCGATAGCGTTCGGCCAGGATCTTGGGATTAAGACCGGAATCAAGGCCGAACAGGCGAAGTACTCTGCCCCGAAAGGTATCGCGTTGGATCGGATCGACCTCCGCGCGATGCGAGGCACTCATCCCAGCAATATTCGCCTCCCCCAGTACGGGCATGAAGTCCCGCGGATAAAAGCGATCTTCGCGAGTCTTCGGGCGTAGATCCGCGGCGCTGAATGGATGCTCGGCAGCTAGAGCCGACAAAGTATCGCGCAGGCCCTGCTGCCAGGGATTCAATTCGACGAGCGTCAGGTCAAGGACCTTCGCGGGATCTCCGGCCTGGGCAAGACGTCGTCGATCTTCTCGCGCAACCCGCGGCCGGCCACCGTCACTCGCAACGCGGCAGTTTCGGGCTGGTGATTCCAGATTGGCGAGCATCGCCAGAAGTTCTCCACGCGGCCCATGCCGACGGCGAGCACGTGCGGCTGGGCGAGGGCGGCATCAATCTGCTCAAAGGTCAGCCCGTCGTGAGGCGGACGCGTCAGGCTCGTCATTCCGGCGTCGGATCGCCGGCCATAAACTGCGCGAGGGCATCAAGCGGGTGGAAGGATCGAGAGCTCACGAACAGCTGGTGGGAAGCCAATTCTGAGCGAAAATAATGCGTCTCGAAGTCCGGGAAATTGTCCATGTCGCTCTGCAGTTTCGCGCAGGCGCCTGCTCTCAGAGTTAACGTGAACGGTAGCGCCACGCCCTTGGGCGCGCAGGCGCTGCAAGCCACCGTACGTGCCGCGAGGTTGCCAGCTCGGGGTTCCCATCAGAAATGATTCCACGCCGCTCGGGGCTAGATTCGCGCGATGGCTGCTTCCTCAGCCATATCCATTCCGCATCGTAGTCGTACCGCCACCACCTAGATTCCCGAAGTTTCCAAAGGCGGATCTCAGTCCGAGGGTAGTAGTGGTGTCGGGGACGACGCGCAGACGCCGCTGAGCTTCCTTCCCCGAGAGTCTCGTGCATGATCGCTTGGGATCGCTCGCCGCAGCCAGAACCACGACGTGGCCGCCCGAGTAACCAGGATGGAGCCGCAAACGCGGATCTACGGCGAGAAACCTCCAAGACAGCAAAGCACACCCGCAGCCGTGGTCAGCGCGGTGCGAGCCAGCGGGCGACCTCTCGTGAGACAGGTGGTCCGGATCGCGCCCAGCACCAGATCGAGAGGAAGGCTTCATGCAGTCGCGTAGACCGGTCGTGGAAGCGTCGATCCACGAATCGCCGTTCTTCCCATTCGACCTGCACTCCGGCTGGGGGCGGCAGCGAAGAGCCACCGTGGCGAAAACCTTGAAGTAGGGGAACGTGCGATCCGACTTTCCGAGGGCAGAGGCCCTCAGCCGTTCACCGGCCGATCACTTCTTCCTCGGCTTTGATGTGAGCTGCCTATCTCAAGCATGGCATTGGCAGCCACTTCGGTGAGCGTGAGAGATCGGCATCCTCGATCAGGGCAAACCTCTGCCTCCTCCTCTTCACGGACATCGTAAGCGTCCTCCGGAAACGAAGAGCGCCCTGGCGTTTGGCGACAGATGTTTGGAGCGCTGCACGATCTCCCCTAGGGCGAGATCGACGATCACGACCTGCTTCTGCGTTCCGACAAGGCCTGTTTTCCGTAGCGTCAGGACTTTGATTTGACTTCACGGAGGATTTCCTTGGAATCTTAACCTCTCTGCGAATCTTGCCCGAGGCTTCGTATTGCGGATCAGATTTGCCGGATACGGCGGTCGCCGATTCGAGGCACCCCCCTACCGGAGATGGCGTGGACCGTTCCTTCTCCTCGTTTCAAAGCTTGCCCGTCTTCACGTTGTAGCGCCCGCCACTTTTCGCCTTCTCGATTAACCCACGCAGAACAGAGCCCGTCCGCACTGGCCAGGGCAGAGCGACTCGCCTTCCTTCGTCGACCCGTCGGGAGCCCCAGTTTGCCGGCTGGAATCGTAGTGGACAACCTCGCGCTGTCGGTCGCGTAAACGACGTCGTAGGACGGCGAAAACGACCGCCAGTTCCGTCTGTTTTAGGATCTTTTTCAGGCGTGTGGTACTCCCTCGGTTATCAGGATCGACCGACGGTGATGACATCAGGTTCTTCTTTGGGTTCATCGCGATCACTTTCCGTCGTTGCTCAGCACGCCGTGCGCTGGGGCGGGCCACGCGTTTCACCGCTTCAGTGCTCTTCTTTTCTCCGCACGTCGAGACATCCGCCCGAAACCTCTTTCCTGAGGTCTGAAAATGCTCCGGTTGTTCAGACGGTTGAGAGTTTTGCCATCTCACGTGTATCTCACGTCAGAGGCTGCGACGTCGTCGTCAATCAGATTGCCGTCAGAGGTGGCCTGCACGAGCGCTTGCCGTCGCGCGTGAACTGCCCGCGCGTGACCGGGGATCCACTATGAGGGCCTGATCGCCGATGGATACGGGACAAATCGCCAAAGAATTTTCGAATCTGACGGATTGTCCCACGTTCTGAGCTCTATCGAGCCGTTCAACGATGTACACATCGTCCTCGGGGAAAACCACGGACTATCCGAATTATCGCGATTCATCCTCATTTCCGGTATAGGAAGCCCGCTCCTGCCCAGTGGCGACGTCAATCTTTTTGCAAGGCTGGATCTATCAAAAACGACACCGTCTCTCGATCGACGACGCAGTAAGGTAGTGATTGTCAGATCAGTTTTGGCGGTAGTCTCGCCCGAGGGGCAAAGACACCACATCATCGCCGCGGCCGAAAAATAGACAGAGTTTGTTTCCCAGCGAATAGTCCACTGCTCCATTTTGGGCGGGAGGCCGAAAGCGCGCGGCGTCTTGCTCGGATCAACGATCATCTGCCGGAGCTTTCCCGTCCACCGTCGTACCTGGCGCGCCCCCTCGCCCGAACGCGAGGCGAGACTCGGATCCGTTCGGGGCATGTGTCCAAGCCCACGAGGGATTCGGCCGGCCAAATCTGCGTCGAAAAGCTTGGCGCCGGTGGTGACGTTGTATCCGCGGATCATGGGCGCTGCCCTTCATGGGATCATGGACGAGCGAAAAAGCGGTCGCCTCGAGGACCGTTCCCAATACCGCCGCGCATTGGCAGTCCTAACGGTTCTAGCGGGCCACCAGCGAGAGGTGACCGTCAGCCGGCCTGGCGGTCAAGACCGTAAAACGCGTCCCATCCTCCGAGGCACTTTCAGCATCTATCAGCTTCTCGTGAGTGTGATCGAGACGCAAACGCTTGCCGTTCGCGCTATCCCAAATGCTCGCCAGGCTCGCTCCCTTGCCGGCGGTCACGATCAGTCCGTTGGAGCCTATCCCGAAACTGCCACACCGGAATTCGTCTTGAGCTTGGTCAACGGTAGCCAGCGGGCCGCTTCTGGTCGCACTGGCCCACCTATTCGTAGTGCTTTTCCGCGCAGCTGAGGTATGGTCCACTCAGGATCGGCCTTGGACCAGGCGAGTTCGCTGCTCGGCGAGGCCGAGCTCCCTGTCGCCACCCGCGATCGTGGTATCAGCGAGGTCCATGAGCACTTCGTATTTCGTTGCTTCGCCAGGTCGGTATCATGCCGGGCCTTGAGCCTGGCCGCACTCACGTCACCGCGAGACAGGCCGGTCACAAGCGTGGCCGATGCTGTTGCGGCGATGATTCGGCGCATCCGACGTCACGCTGACGCTGGCGCAAATCGCGGACGACACCCACAACACCAGCCATCAGCCGATCAATCCCATCCCGGCGCAGCACCCCCACCGACTGGCGCCCAGCCGATCCACCACCCGACTCCACCCCTCAAACCCGCAAACCCTCGACCGCACCACCAGCCCTCATCAACAGCTGAGCATCACCCACAGCATCGCCGGCACACAGGATCCCCTCCACACAGCAACCTAACCCCAGTCAACATCCCGCGAAAAGAAACTCCACCTCACGTACCACCACCGGCCCACCCGTCGCGGCGAACACACACCACCAAAACTCCACCTCAGCCAGCACTAAGCTCAATCAGCACACCCGGCTCGCCCGACGCCAACTCCTCCATCACAGAACACACGAGGCCCCGCCTCTTCCACCCACACCAGACAGACCCACATACCCCTCCACCAGCCGAGCCACAGCCGCGCCACATCGCATCAGACGCACATGCCGAGTACGACTTCACAACACGTCATACTTCGACAATTCCTCCTTGTCCGCTCAGGAGACCACCGTCCGCCAGTGCTTTTATCAGCGGTTTTTCTCAGGCTGATCGACCAGAGGGCATCTCGCTTCTCCTTGAGACGTCTAATCCGCCCAAAGCCTAGAACGTTATACACAATCACGCGGAGAGGAGTGGCTTTGGTCCCGCGCATTCCTCGAGATTCTCTGCAAAACAGCGCCCTCCTGGGCATCGATGACAGGAAAAAAGGACCTTCTGTGGACGGGACGGCCACCTGCGTGCCGTCGCTCGACCCTCGAAAAGAACTTCGTCGAACGCACACCCGACAGCATAGCGGCGTTGGAAGCTCGATTTCCTTCGGCGTCTTGGCGAACGATGCGATCGCCCGAGCAACAGCGTCGATCTCGGCTTCCCACCGCTACCGACGATGCTGAGGCGTTTCCCCTTCGCCCTCGGCGACCTGCGCGCCTCCCTCGGTTTTGTAAATGCGCCAGCTTCCCTCTCCCCGACGATCCAGGCGGAAACCGCAAGCAGACTCCATCGGCACTTGCCTGAGCGAGACGACGTCCCCACCTCTTCCCGCGTACGTTTCACGCTTGCCGGTGGCCCCGTACCTGACCACCTTTCGCGGGCGTCACGCCTACGACGTCATCGCGCTTACCGAAGACGGCGAGAGGACGATCCCTCTGTATTTCGGAGCCTAGCACTCGAGGGCGGGCTGCAGGCCTGCGATTATGGGAAACTACCAGGCGATCTCCGCTCTTTCCATTGGAGCCGCAACCTTTCCATCGTTGCTGACGGCAATCAGCTCGTATTCTGGGGAGGCAGCGCGATAGATTCTTCACCGTCCCGACTAGTGGACCATGCGCTATCTTCCTCCCCATAAACGTACCTCCCATTGTTCGAACGAGCGAGCATCAGAGTGGTACTCTCCATGGGACCCTATCCGTCCCGCGCGTCGACGACGTTGGCTACCCATGCTTTGCAGGCACGAGACTTTCGATCCGCCTTCCGAAATCTCGGCGAAAGTCAGACTCCGGGGGCCTCCCGTCTTTCCCACCAGGGGACGAGGATCTGCGGAGCAGGGACTCCCGTACGATAGGGGTTATCCGAAGTTGTATACCCGCGATCGACGAGATCGTTCGAAGGCGCCACTTTGGGAAGGATGCTCACTCCGCTCCCCAATTGCTGGAATGAAATCCACCTGCGCATTTCACTCGATAGACAGATCATAGCGAGCAGCCAGTCTCGGAGAGTCACTCGACGATGTAAAGCCCAACGACCGTCGTTGGATATCTACTACACATTCTGCTTCGGTACAGTTTTGCTTCGCCTGGCGAGGATCTCGCATTCTACGTGTCCACTCGACGGAAATTCCTCCTCAAGATGATAAAGGAGCATCAGTTCCTTTGGGTGGAATAGCTGGGCGCGCCTTTCTTGGAATAGCTAGGCTTTCCGCTGGCCTTCCCCGTTCATCAGCTGGGCGGCGTCACTCCTACGTGAATGAGTCGTCGCGCCTTGTCGTTCCCTTCGAATCATGGCTGAGCGCCCCCGCCTTCGCAGCAGACGGCGAACTCGCTTGCCCGTCGGCGCCCGGACGTCATACCAGGCGATTCCGGCGGACTCCTATCGAAGGACACGTCGCTGACCATATCGCCAAGCGGCATGCGTTGCTTTTGCCCTACCCTCCGTGGGGCGAGTAGGGAGGCCCGCCGACTTTATCACCTGATCTGCGAAGTGCCGAGCTTAACCGAGAAACTGCAGGCGCTTCGCCGAGCGTCGGGGATGACGGCCTGCCTCTAGTGGTCGACGGCGCATGCCGCGCCCGATTGACCTTCTCGATGAGGATCAGCTCCCTCCGACATCGACCATCTTAACCGCCTTCTCGTCGATGCGCTCCACATCGTCACGTTGTTGTTTTCGCCTCAGTGAGGATCGCCCTTCGGCGAGACGGCCATCACTTTGGCCATACCGTCTGCGCCGCTGGTGTCGATCTTCGACAAAACCGTCATCGCCGGGTAGATGGCGCCCTCACTGAGATTTTCGTAGTACTTGGCTTTCAAGGGTTTCGGCAGGACGCCAGGCTATCGGGGTCGGCCTTCTTCCATCCTCTTTTGGCGTACGGGGAGGCCGCGAACTCAGTCGCCCGAGGCGATGGCGTCTGAGAGACCGCTTCATCGCCACCGCAGCGCTCGCTTCCCTTAGCCGCGCTTTCAGCACTCCGGGCACGAGCCACAATCCAGTGACGGTTTACCCTGCCGATCATAGCCAGGCCCGGCCCGATGCTGTTGCGGCGATGATTTCGGGCGCATCCGACATCGCACGCTGACGCAGATCATGCAACGACACCCCCACCGCGCAGCCATCAACGATCAATCCCACTCCGACGCAGCACACCGACTGACGCACCAACCGAGTCCACCACACCCGACTCCACCCTCAAACCCACCAAAAACCCCTCAGCCCGCACCACAGCCCTCACATCGACAGCCAACACATCCCACCACAACATCACCCACAACCACACAGGATCACCTCACACAGCAGCCAACACGCAGTCAACACCCGCACCCGCGAAAAAACTCCACCTCACGCATACACACACCGAGCCCGTCCGCGGCGGGCACCACCACAAAAACTCCGACTCCAGCCAACGCCAGCTCCATCAACACCCAACTCACTGAGCGCCAACTCCTCCACATCACGAAACACACGAAAGCCCCCGCTCTTACACAACAGACCCAGCACATACCCTCCACCAGCGAGCCCCAGCCCGCGCCATCCGCATCGGACGCACATACCGATACAGCACAGCACGTCATGCCATGGGAACCCCATTTCGAATGCAGGAAAAAGCAAGGTTGACGTCCTGACGCACCGCCGGACGCTCAGGGCATAGCCCTACAGCAGCCTTAGGCACGCAGTGACCATCAAGCCATCACGTTCGCGCTGTCTCGAGCGTCGCAAACATCCTATATTTTCGCTTTTGCCCGCGGGAGAAGGAGCCCCTCCCCACCAGCATGCTGACGCTCGAAGCTCGGCGCACTTGCGAAACCCTCCCGAGCCCGCGCGTTTTGCCGGGCCCAGAGCCCGCGCGCGCAGGAGCCTTCCCAAAGCCCGCACTTGCGGAGACCCTTTCCCGCCGGGCCGGGTCAGCGCAGTTCCTGCTAGAATGCGACCAGGTGCAGCCAACCGGTCGCCGATGCAGCTAGCATCATTTTCATTCCATTTTTCCAGGCCCGGCGTGCATTAACACCTCAGCCTCTCCAGGCTTGAACTGCTGAAGGCACTCCGAGAGCGGTCGCCGCAGCTTTGCCACGAGGGTCCCGCCGCCTCCGGACAGCGCGTCAGCGCCTGCTCCGGGCAGCATCATCGCGCAGCACATCATCAGCCCGAATACCGATCGCAGGTCACCCCAGGTCGAGGCGGGCGCCCTGGCCCTTAAAGGGACTGAAACGGAGGTGCTTTCCGGTGCAGGCGACCGTCTTTCGGGAGGCCGACAAGTTCGCAGCCCAGGCGGGTGATCGGCCTCAGGCGAAGTGGTTCAAACCTCTATGGTTCTCGTGCTTGAGGGCGTGGGCAGATGCGAGGGGTTGGCTCACAGGTATCAGGCGCGTGGGCCTTCCGCGTACGCGCGTGGTCCGATCTCGCACGCCACGTGGCTCCACAAGTGCCGGGAGTAGAAGCGCGAGCCGGGTCGACGTCGACCTCGTCATCTTGCCAGGGCTGCTGCCCTCTTTCAGAAGGGCAGCCGAGAGAATGCCTTGCCCGATTCCGGGGCAGGCGACTTTCCAGCAGGAGGTCGCGGATGCCATGATCGAACAACGCGACATCGGTGGGCGAACGCCTCGCCGGTGGCGACCGTCGCGGAGAGTTCGCGCGGCGTTCAGACGGGACGCCCTCAGAGATCTGGGACGGTAAGCGAAACCCTGCCGAGTTGCGTCGACCGCATTCGCGCTCGTGGGTTCGTGGTACGAGATCTTCCCACTCAATCAGGAGCGTACAAGGACAGCGAGGCTGGCGCTCGGGAACGCTGCGAGACCGCCGTGGGCGATCTCGACCAGATCGCGGGCACTGGGCGACGTCTCTATCTCGCCTATCCATCCGATCAGTGCAACAGACAAGAGGGCGCAACAACGCGCTCCACATCAGGCCCACAACGGATCGGGTAGCCCCTACGCAATCAGTTCGCACGGGCAGCCGCGGCGCCATCCATCCGGACCTGGGGACCTTCGACGATTTTCCGACTTCCTCGTGGCCGGGACCAGCCGCGGGATGGAGGTGGCTCGACATCGGCCCTCCGGTCTCCCCGACCACCCGTGGCTGCTGCCAGACGCTCCCGGTGGTTCACGACGAGACCGACGGGGACCATCGCCTACGCAGAGAATCCACCGAAGAAAGCACCGATATCTACGCCCTCTCAACTTCGGCGGCGACCCGGAGAATCTATCGCGAAATCAAGCGGATTCTGGAGCGCCGGGTGGAGCGCAGGGGAGCAATCTTCCGCGTGGACAGCGCACGCCACAGCCGGTGGACTTCTGGGAGCAGATTCTCATGGTTTCAGAAGAACCATCCCGAGGTCGTATTTCTGGCCGGGAGCCTTCACGCAGCCGCCGATGATGCGGGGGCTGGGCGCAGTGAGAGCTTCACGTCCTACACGTACTTCACATGGCGCAACAGAGAATTGAGGACTATCTGCTGGGAGCTCGCGTATCTCCGACGATCAGATGCGCGACCGGCCTTTGTGGCTGACCACGACATTCTCCTCCCTACGTGCACGGCGCGGCGGCCTGGCGGCCTTTTTCCATTCGCGCCGTTTTGGCGGCAACCGGCTCTCCCACGTGGGGAATCTGTTCTGGCTGCAGAACTCATCGAGGAACGTGGCGCGCCCCGACGCCGAGGGCGGATCAACGGCGAAATGCGGGTTTAAGGCTCGCGACTACATCCGGCGAGGACGGCGGCATCCCGCACCTGCTGGGCGAAATCTCAATGGGAGATCCGCACGGGCCCATCCCGGCGCTGCAGCGGTTGCGAGATCGTCATCAATCCGAGCGTCGAACGAGAAAAGATCCTTTTCCTACTCATTTTTGCCCGCCGGAGGAGCTCCGAACATGCGGCCGAGCGCGAGTCATCGTGGTTCTCAGCCGATCCCTATAGCGACCCAGGACGCCGTGGTCCTCGCTCGACCTTTCTCGCTCAGCGTCAATCCCGCGATGGGATGCCGGACCGATATTACGAGTGACCGACGAGCTGTCCGGGCAGACGATTCCTGTGGAATGAAAGCCCGTACGTCAGCCTCGACCCTCGTGGGCAATGCGCGCATCCTCTCGGTGAAGGCAGTCATGGCCGGGAAGAACCTGGCGGGAGGGGAGAAAGCAATGGACAGAGCGAGACGTCGACCGCGCGGATCAGCTGAATGGGAGCGAAGCAACCGTTTCAGAGCCAACATGCGAACATCGACATGGAGAATCTGCAAACCTGGCGGCGCGGTTCGCTGGTTCGGCGGCGGTGAGGCAACGATCGAGCGAATATTCGCACTGATCAGCTCCTGGAATGAGAAAGAGTCCTCTGGCTCGCTGTCTCCGCACAGAGACGCCTACAACGATGCCCATCGTGCTCACCAGTGAAAGGCCTGTGATGCGGCCGACCATCCGGCGGGCAGCGGGCCTTCTCGCTTTGAGCACCGGCTCCGAAAGACGTTGCGGCCGTAGCCGTCAAAGAGCGCCACTGTGTCCGCTGACGGCGGCACCGTGGGTGTATCCACCGGGGGCGCCGCGGGTGATATCCACCGAGGGCGCCGTTGCGGCTGTCAGCATAAGCGGTGCAGGAGCAACGGCGAGAACTGCAGCCTCAGCCACCGCCGACGTCAGAGTCGGATGCTTCGCTCGTGTCCGCCCCCGGGACGGGGCGCGAGGCTTTTATCAGCGCGCACAGGCTGACGGGCGGAGCAGTCCAACACGTCGGTGATCTACAGAGCTGGCGGACTCGTCGCAGGCCATCGTCAAGATCTTCCGGGATCCTCAGCCCCGGACAGAATCCGATGTCGTCCTCACGGGAGCGCTCTCCGATGAGCGGGACGGTGCCGCGCCTCTACTGGGAAGCGCGCGGCCGAGATGGGCCGGATTGAGCGCATGACGTGCTGGTAGCGCAGGAATTCCTCGCCGGATCACAGGATGCCTGGCGCACGGTGACCGCGGCGGTCCCTGGCGGCGACGCGAGCGGACTCCAAACGGCCCTCTACGAACGCGAGATCGATCGAAAGGCTAGGCGCCCTCCGCGGAGGATTCACGAAGAACTTGCGGCCCGCTGCGGAACAGTCAGGGCCGACGAAGAGAACCGGGCCCGTCTCAGACGAGCATGGATCGGGAACGCGCCAGACGAGGCGCAGTGGCACTCGTGCCGGGTTTGGCGGCTCATCGCCGGGTGCATCGACACCTACGCAGCCACAGAAACCCTGGCGTGGCCGCCCCTGCAGAGAATCCACGGCGATTATCACCTCCGGTCAGGTGCTTGACGCGCCGGGCCGCCGGATGGGTGGCTCTTCGATTTCGAAGGCGAGCCCCTTCGGCCTCTGGCCGACAGGACTAACCCGATCTCGCCGTCCGCGCGTCGCCGGATGATCCGAAGCTTCCTTTGGTTACGCAGCCGGCATGACGCGCAAATCGCCTGGCCTATGCTCGACCGCCCGGATCGCAGGATCAAAGCACGAGGTCACTCGTATCAAGGCCTGGGAAGAGCCGCCGTCGCAGCTTTCCTCCACGGATACGGCGAAACTTTGGCGAAACCGAGAACATCCTTTTTGAACGCCTCATCCTCGACAAGGCGCTCTACCAGACTGGCCTACGAAGCCGCCCAGCGCCCGACTGGCTGGAGATTCCCTGGCGGGAGTCGCTCGCATCCTCGACGTCGACCGGATTCGATCCGACGGGTCACAGTGAGACCATCGAGATTCTTGGAGCTATTCAGACATTTCACGCGAGTTCGTACGGCTTGAACCGCACCGCTCACCATACGCACGCCCCGTGCGCTTCATCCGAGCCGACTGCCGCCACGCACGCTCCGCTCATGCGGCCCCGCATGCAAACCGTCTGAAGGACGGACGCCCTAGTCCCACCAGCCTTCATCTGTGACACGGTGGAGCCCTAATCACCAACGGAGGAGGAAGCCATGAAGGAAACACTACGTTCACGTCGCCGAGGATCTCTTGAACGCGGTCTCGAACGGCTGGTACCGCCCCACGAGGTGTTAGGCACGTTTGAGGACAGCAGAACCACCATTCAGTCCTCCGCAGACTGCTGATCGCGTATTCATCGAAACCGCGACGTGTCCACTGAAGCAACCCACGAGTTCAACGGAATTTGGAGGGCCGTTCTCGACACCCGGAAGTGCCCGTTACCGCGTCACCGCCGTCTACGGCGACGTCGAAGATCGTGGCGACGACCCTTCGGTTCCTGCCCACCGTGGGCGGCTCGACCTGTACTGCCTCTTCTCCGAGGGCCCGCCACGAACGGCTGTGGGAAGTGCTCGGTTCGCACGTGAAGACGTACCCGAGCAGAGCTCGGCGATGTCACCGGCGTGAGCTTCGCGGTGTGGGCCCCCAACGCCAGGCCGTTCGGTCATTGACTTCAACTGGGACGGAAGCCTTCACGCCATCGCACGCTCGGCTCGTCGGGCGTGTGGAGATCTTTGTTCCCGTGCTTTAGAAGGCCAAAAGGTACAGTACGAGATCCAATACAATGACCTGTCGTGGCACCAGAAAGCCGACCCCATGGCCCAACGCTGACCGAGGTGCCGCCGTCCACCGCTTCGCTCGTCACCGCCTCGCGCCACGATATGGACAGACGACGAGTGGATGGCACAACGCGGCGAAAAGACCCGCATACCGGCCCGCTCTCCATCTACGCGAAGTGCATCTTGGAAGCTGGCGCCCGGGACTGTCGTACAGGGCTCGCCGAACAGCTCATTGGACACGTCAAATCATTGCGGCTTCACGCACGTGGAGTTCATGCCATTGGCGAGCACCCTGTTCGCACCGTCAGCTGGGGATACCAGGTGACCGGGTACTACGCTCCGACGCAGATGCGGAACCCTGGACGATCTTCGCTACCTCACGACGAGCTGCACAAAGCCGGGATCAGCGTCATCGTTGATTGGGTGCCCGCATTTCCCGAAGGGACGAGATGGGCTCTGGCGCGCTTCGACGGCACGCCGCTCTACGGGACCCCAATCCGCTGCGCGGCGAACACCCGACTGGGGCACGCTCGTCTTCAACTTCGGGCGCACCGGGTCCGCAACTTCTCGTCGCCCAACGCCTGTATTGGCTCCAAGGTTCCACATCGACGGCATCGGGGTCGACGCCGTGGCCTCAATGCTCTACCTTGACTACTCCCGCGAGAACGGACAGCCGCAGCCCAACGCCTTCGGCGGGCGCGAGAACCTGGAAGCAATCTCCTTCCCTCCAGGAGGCCAATGCCACAGCCACAGGACGGTCCAGGCATCGCGGTGGTGGCCGAAGAATCTACGTCCTTCCAGGGCGTGACGGGCATGACCGAGCACGGCGGCCTTGATTCGGCCTCAAATGGAACGCCAGAATTTGGATGAACGACACCCTGCGCTACCTGGAAGAAAAGCCGATCAACCGTTCGTGGCACATGAAATCACGCCTTCAGCCTTGTCTACGCCTTCTCCGAGCAGTTCCTCCTTCCTCTCTCCCACGATGAGGTGGTCCACGGCAAGGGCTCTCTTTACGCGAAGATGCCGGGCGACGATTGGCAGAAACTGGCGGGCGTGCGTGAACTTCTCGCCTATCAGTAGTCCCACCCGGGCAAGCAACTGCTGTTCATGGGGCAACGGAAATTTGCCCAGACCGAGGAATGGAATGGTCATCGGGGCCTGCAGTGGTGGCTGACCGAGGAGCCTTCCCATGACGGCGTTCTTTCCCTGGTCAAGAGCCTCAACGAGATCTACAAGAAACACCCGGCACTGTGGAGCCAAGATTTCACGTACAAGGGTTTCGAGTGGATCGACGGTTCGGACGGCAATCACAACGTCATCAGCTACCTTCGCCGCTCCGAGAAAGCGACGGGACGTCGTGGTGGTCGTGTGTGCAGCTTTCGCCGGCATCGCACGGTAATTATCCCGTGGGCTTGCCTTCCGGCGGGGTGGGGAATCCTCAACACCGACGGCCCTCGGAATACGGCGGGCTCCGGCGTCGGTAATTTTGGCGCGAGGTCGAGGCTGAGGAGGTCAACTGGAACGGACGCGATCACTCGGCCTCTTTGGGCTGCGTTCCGGGTCGTTTTACCTGACTAGCTCGAAGCCTGCCGCCAAGAAGGCGCAGCCAAGACTAGGTGCTGCCAAAGGGAACGAAGGCCGCACGTCGCCGTCAAGACCGGTGCAGCGAAGACGCCGCGTCGACGTCGAACGCAGACGGGGGGCGAGCGCGAAGAACACCGGCTCGAAAAAGAACGCGAAAAGCGTGAATCTCTGACGTGGCGGTCGCGGCCAGCACCCCCTGACCGCGACCGCCTCCTCACATCATTTTCCCGGTCTGGCATCTGGCGGTAAGCTGATCGTAACGACGCCGATATGACGTCAGCGTCCTGACGGACAAAGGGGGCAGCGTTGCCTCGAGGGTGAGCATGGCGGATCGCATTCCGGCTTTCAGATCTGGCTCAACAGGCGGGGTATCGGACCGCAACGGTCTCCTGCGCTCAACGGCAAGGACAGTTGCTTCGGCGACGCGTCGAGCCGTTCTCACAGCGCTCGACTGCTCCGGATACGAACGCCCGGAGCGCTGAGGGAACACCCAGCGGACGAATCAGGCTCATCGTGCCCCGAACTGACGAATCCGATATTCCCGATCTTCGCGCAAAATATCGAAAGCACACTCTTTCCTCCTACGGGTACACGCCAATGTTGTCGCACGCAGACGGCAGAGATCACCGAGATCCCTACGTCGAGGCTTCTTCTGGAACAGCACGTGGCCGGAATCATCTTTGTTTCGGGGCCTTCACGCCGGATGTAAGCCCCTGGTCAGCAGGTACGAGCGGTTGAAAGAGATCGACCTTCGGTTCGTCACCGTCAACGGCTTTCAACCCGCAGATTGCGCCCGATTTTTCAACGGATTCGGCCGACGCCGTTGGGCAATGCGTTCGCCACCTCCATCGCTCGGGCACACCTCAATCGGATTGGCCGCGGGCCCCAGACGATTCATCCCTTCTCAAATGAAAGTGAAGGGGTTTCCGGCTCGGCCATGGACTCCCACGCGCCCGACGCCACGACCCGTGGTCCACACTTCTACACCGTCGAGGGTGGCCAAAGCTGCCAGAATGCTGCTGAGGAAGGCTGCACGGCCATCGCCTGCAGGCAGCGACATTATAGCGCTCGGCGTCATCCGCCATGATGCAGCGCCCAGGGCATCTCGCGTGCCCGAAGACGTTTCCGTCACCGGATTCGACGACTCCCGCTCTGCGTTTTCCTCCCTCATTAACCACTACCTTCGCCAACCGGTGAGGGCGATATGCGAAGGGCGCGATCTCGACTCATGGCACTTATATAGGAGTACCCGCCCCAACGTCGATGGAATTCCATGGCAGACTCATCGTGCGTGAATCGACCGCGCCGCACAGGGGCGCGTGAAAGCGGTGCATGAGCAGCCTCCCTAGATTTTCCTGGTTTTCGCTTTTGCATTCCCCACCATTCGCAGCAGTGGTGGCAAGACATAAATCATCTATCAGGTCTATCCCAGGTCCTTCAGCCTCCTCGCGCGCGGAGCCAGTGGGGGACATACCGGCGTGACATCGCGATTGGGCCACCCTGTCGGATCTGGGTGTGGACGCCGTCGTGTGCGCTCAGCCCGTTCTACCGAAGCCCTCGGCGTGACGCCGGGTACGACGTCGACGACTATCGTGACATCGATCCGATGTTCGGCACGATGGCCGACGTCGACGCGCTATCGCGCGCAGCCCACTCGCTAGGGTTTGCGCGTCATATTCTGACATCATGCCCAATCACACGAGCGACCGCCACGAATGGTTCAGGCAGGCCTATGGCGGGCCCCAGCTCGCCGAGCGCGAACGCTACTGGTGCCCGTTCTCACAATGGTGGCGTTCCGTCTTCGGCGGCAGGGGCGTGGACGCGCGATGCCGACCGCGAGGACGCGGGTTCCCCGTGGGAGAAGGACGCATCCTGGTACCTGCACCTCTTCGACTCTTCGCAGCCCGATCTCAACTGGTCCAATCCCGAGGTTCGCGCTGAATTCTGCGATATCTTGCGATTTTGGCTCAACCGTGGAATCGACGGATTCCGCGTGGACGTCGCCACGGGCTCGTCAAAGATCCGGCCCTACCCGATTGGGGCCGCGACGTGCTGCGATGGTCGAGGCGAGGCAGCGGGCGGCGGCGGGCGAGGGGCAGCACGGCCGCCGATAATCGCGACACGTCCACTGGGCGATAGAGACAGCAGATCTCCACGGACATCGCGGCGAAGGAAATATGGGGCCAGCGCCCATGTGGAATCTCGACGGCGTTCACGACATCTATCGGCAGGGCGCGGGTTCTCTGACGAGTTCAGGCCCGATCGCATGTCGTCGCCGAGGCTGGGGTCTCGCCTTCGTCAGCCGTGGCCAAATACGTACAGGCCGACGAAATGAGCCAATCCTTTAACTTCAGATTCCTCGATTCATCCTGGACGGCTGAACGCATGGGGCGCTCTGCAGCCGATTCTGCTGCGAGACATGGATGCCGGGTGCGCGACCACTGGTGCTCGAATCATGATGTCATCCGCAGCAACCGCCCGCCTGGGGCTCGCCGACGCGCGGAGACTACCCCCAGGGGCATCAAAGCAGGCGATCCGCTTTTCCGACGTTGAGGCGGGCCACAGGCGGGCGCTGGCGGCGCATGCTCATGGCAGCCCTGCCGGGATCAGCTATCTCTGGCGCGTGAAGAACTCAACCTTCCCGAGCACACGGCGCGCCCGACGAGCTGCGAGAGATCCGCCTTTTTCCGAACGAACGGAGAGGGACGGGACGCGACGGATGCCGGGTTCCGATCCTTGGGAGGCCGACGCCCCCGGCATTCAGGTTTTTCCCCGACGGACAATCCTGGCTGCCGCAGCCAGCGAATACGCGAACTACGCGTGGACCAGCAAAGGAACGACCCGGGCTCCCGCGCTCAACCTATTCACACGCATGTACGCTTTGCGACGCGAACTTGGGCTCGGTCGCGGACTCATTGACGCGACCGACGGGATCGAATGCCGAAACTCGACGGGATCGGTACCGCAGGCTCCGCCTCCCGCTTTCCCTCAATACGAGGGCCGCGCAAGGGATGACGATCACGCGATCACGAACATGACGACGATGGCAAAGACAGCGACGTCTTGATCGTCACCGCCTTCGATTGTCGATTCCCATCGAAGGATGGCGCCCGATCCTCTATTCGGCGAGACCCTCGATTCGGCCTGCAGAGCGCCTTGACGGATTCGTCCTCGATATGACCGCCTGGTTCGCGCGGCTACGCGACGCCCGGATCGACGAGAAGCACCACCGCGCTGAGGAGATGGAAACTCGCTAGAAACTAGAAAAGCTGAAAACGTTAGAGAGGAAGCGTGCCCAAGGGCCTCTGGGCCTGCCTGCGGACCATGTCGGATGAGCGACTCACCTGGAAAGAGCCTCGATTAGTCTTTCCCTGATCTTCTCCCGTTCGTCGCCGGTTGTGCGCTGCACGGCCGCGATGAGGGCGGGTGAAGGCGGCATCTAGAGCCGCCCGTGACGACTTCTGAGGCGTCGGCGCGCCATCAGCTGACCTCGCAATTTGCTGGGGCGCCGCCGGCTGAGATTCTGACAGCTGCCAAAGGCTCACGCTCATGTCAACGCACTACAGAGCATGGGCATGGGCACGAGCCAAGCTGCGCTTTGAGATCCTCGCTCCGAGTTCCTCTTTGAGCGCGAGGCTGGAATTCCTTCCCTCCGCTTTGGCGAAAGTCGCGAGCCCCTCGATCGCGGCTAGCCCGCTCACGCAGTGACGTGCTGTGCTCGAGTCTGGGTCCGCGAGCCTCGGCACCGTCGAGCCTCTCCTTTGATCCCGACAATGCCGCCGCTGCTAATGGCTGATCAACCACCGCGGGAAGGCTCTGCTCGGCCGGAGGCGACGAGGGAGGCGGCTGGCCCTGGAGAAGCGCCACCGCCGGGGATTCCGTTCACCCTGACAAGCCTGAGCGACCTCCGAGCGCCATCGCCGGCGACAGCCCGCTAATGGGAGGCTTCCTGCGGCTTTGCGCTGCGAGTGTCAAGCCGATCGGCCAAGCGTCACGGAGTCCTGCGGGCGCGCCGAGAAAGACCGCAATCACGGGCGCACGGGCCCGATCGCTTTCGAGCAGCGGACGGAAGGGTTGGCGGCGAGATGCATCTAGGATGAAGGGCCCGTGGATCGCGGATCCCTCCTGGAGGCGGGCAGGCCCCACGGACGAGAGTAGCAGCAGCTCCGTACATCGACAATGGTTGCGACGTATCTTACCGCTGTACTTTTGCGCTCTAGCGTGGACGGACTTCCGCGGCTCTGAGTGCAATCACGCTGACTCGTCTTGTCCTGCTTCCGCGCCGCGGGAAACCGGATAGGCCTGCCAGCAATGAAATGCCTCGAGGGCGGTCAGCGTGACACCGTCGAGCAGACCTTCCCTCCCTGCTTGCCGGTCTCGCGATGCACTCCTCATCGGGCCCTCCTACCGTCACGGTATGGCGAGGTCCAAAGACACTGCCGCGGATTAGCGGTAATTCATTTGCGCCACAACGACGGCCCCACCACTCGAGGTGCGGAGGGGCAGCCAGGCCGTGTCTCCCAGCGGAACGTCATCGCCGCCTTTCCCGCACCGCTGCAACCAGAGCTGTTGTTCTGTGCTCACCGTCTCGCTGCAGCCTTGCGCACCGAGGTCCTCTCGAAGTTCAGGCCCACTTGCCGGCCGGTGCGCGTCTGGTTGAGGATGACGTATCCCTCGACTGACTTGCGCTTCGCGCTGGCGATGCAGGCTTTGCCGGAATCTGCGCCCAGTGGGCACGACTCAACGCTCGTTCCTACGCACCTTCGATCGGCGGGAATCTGCAGCCTTTGTAGCAGACCTCGGAGCGCCCCACAGCCTCCATTCTCATGAGCACCGCCCTGCCACGAGAGATGACGTTGAGGAGACCGGAAGATTAGTCCCGCTGACTGGATCCATGACGGCCATCGAGAGCCGCGGATGGCCCTTTCGGCCGCCGAGAATCGCCACCTGAGTTCTTCCTGACGTCCGTATGCCAGTGGCGAGACAATCAGGCGGATCGCCCAGCAGACGTCTAGTCTCGTACGCGCACCGCGAATGACGGTCATCAGCTTACTGCAGTCTGCGCCTGAGCTGTCGGGTGGTCGATCCTTGTATCGTTGGCATTAACGGCGCTCGATGCACGCCTCAGAATCCTCGCGAAAGTTCCTGAATCAGAAGCGGCGACGCGCAATCCTGACGACGCCGCAGCCTTCGGCGAGGCAGCACTGAGCGACTCCAGTCACCGCACGTCGCAAAGGGATCCCCGCGCGAGAAGGCGCGCACGCGAAGTCCCATTCCTTTTCTAAGTGGCATGTGCATTTCCTCCCTCATCGGCGTCGTCCAGTTGGGTGAAGCGCCAGCGGCCACGCCAAGCGGCAGTTGGGAAGTCTTCCAGCGCCGGCTGCTTCCTGTGCATCTCCCGCGTCTCCTGCGGCGCTGGCTGCGGAGACATCGCCCCTCCCATGCCTGCGATGGCAGCGTTCAAATCAAGAGGGCCTTCTGGTGAACGGGCGCGTAGTGCACGGACGCGCGTCATGGCCGGAGTCTGCGCCATGAGCAGAGGCTTCCAAACCGGAAGTCAAAATGCACCGTTGCTAAAGGCGGTGAATTCCTGACCGGAGGCTTCCGGGATGACGATACGGTCTTTTTCAGAGAGTTCGCGTCCGCGACAGCTCGCCGCGACTACTACGGGACTACCTGGCGATGATCCAGCGGCCTAAGGTCATACCGTGTCGACCGCCTGCTGCAGCGCGCGCTCCTATGGCGTCTCACTCACTGGTCGCTACGGATTTCGAGATGCAGGTCCTCAATCGCTTTCGGATCCCTGGCCGTGAACCATCGTACGTTTACAGGATCGAGTTTCCCGCGTGTCGCTGCCGATCGGCGGAACGTTTGCATGCGGAGGGATGTCCTGCGGGCGGCACCATCTGCCGCGGCAGAGCTGCCAATTGGCTGGCCGATACGCTGCAATCCAGCGGGGTTCCGTCAATCCGTCTGAGCGGCGCCAGGCTAGGAAATTCCATCCGACGCATCTGGGCCCATCCACCGCCATCAGGACGTTAGCAGGACCACGCGACGCACGCCTTAGCAGTCGGATTGGCTGCGTGGAAAACGAACACTGCTTTTACGCACTCGATTCGCTTTGTGGACCCGGGATTGGCGGGCGCCCCGCCGTCTCGTGGACCGGAGGCGCCGTGCTCGCATCCATCCCGCGCCATTTCCCGGAGGGTGCATTTTGAGTTCGAGAGGGGTGCCGCCCAGGATCTCGGAGGGACCACCTGAGAGCCGCCGACCGAACCACGATGCGTTGGCAGGGAATCGGAGCTCCGAGGGCCATGAGGCCGCGAGCACCGCCGTCCTCGGCACTCGGCACGCGCAGCTCTGCCGGGCGAGCTTGCGTTCGCGTATGCCTCCGCGCCCGCTTTCCGGGCTTTGTCCTCGACCAGGTCTAAGCGCCAAAAAGTTGACGACTCCGCGATCGCCATGCCCAAACCAGGAACAATATGGATCGGAAAGTTGCTGAGACGGCGGTGAGCGCTATATTGCGAGGTCCCACGTCAGGCTGACGCGGGTAGCCTTACCGTCCGAACTCTGTTGCGAGTGGGCTTTAGGATGGAACCGGAATCTTTCGATCCGATGCTGCTGCTCGACCCGAGCCCTTCGTCGTCCTTCTCAGATCCGCGTCCGAACTCGGCGGAGGAGACGGGGCGCCTCTCTTCCTCGCCTCGCCTTCGAGACCTGGCCTTGACCGGCTCTTCCACGGTCTTCGTGCTTCTGTCCAGTCGGTCAATCCCGTGATCTTGGTGGCGGTGGCCCCTTTGGCCCAAGACTCGACGTCGCCGGAGGCCCTGAAGCAGCAAGCGTGACGTCCGCGCTACACTCGATCCGGGCTACTTTCACCTTCGCGTTTGGCGCTCCAGTTCAGGCCTCCCGGCGCGCTGCAGGCGCAGGCCGATCCGCCCTCGGGCAGCGGCGGTCGCCCGCGCTTTCCGGTCCTATCGGCGACCTGCGATGGTAATACCGACCAGAGCCACGTGCAGGCTCGGCGCATGCGGCGCTATGCGCCGGCGGTCCTTCCGCGCGTTGCCCTCCCGTCAGCGGAACGGGAGCTCCCACGCGCACACGCAGATTCGCTGAAGCCGAACACCGTCTCGCCGGGTTCGCAGCACCCTCGTTATATAACGTTTCTGTAACAGCATACAGGTCGTCCCGCCTGACGTCCCGGTTAGGGTCGATCGGCACAGCCTATGGGCATGTAGCTCAGTTCACAGTATCCGATTCGTAACCCACTATCGCCATCGGAAAGGTCGGAGAATGGCTGAGGAGACCATGACGCTCCAGCAGCCGAAAGGGCGTATGCGACCGCGCGCAGGTCGACGAGACGCATCCACGAACCGAGGCCACGCTCAGGGAAAACCGAGGCGGCGCTCGAGGATACCCGAGTCACAGGTGACCGAACTAGATTCACGCATCCTGCGCCTGTCGGGCGAACTGGCTGAGGCGCAGCAACAAGTTCGGGAAAAATTTCCGTCCGCTTACGGCGGATTGTCTGCGCGCGTCGAACGCCTTTGCGTTCGACCGAGAGAGCCATGGACGTTATGTCCAGAGCGAATCTCCCGACGCCGAAGCCATCATCGCGCGGGCGAAGGAGCGCGCCGCACTATTGACCAGCAGCGCCGAGGCCGAAGCTCAAGACACGCTCACGAGCGCACGCAATAAGGCCGATCAATTGCGCACGACATCCCGTCAGGAGGCCGATGCCTTGGCTACCAATGCCCACCGCACCGCCGAAGAGCTCAGTCGCATCCCAGCCGAGCGCGAGGGCAGATCGCGTCCGCACATCGGCGTCGAACGAGGTCTCTTTCCTGCGTTCGGAAATCGACCATTTACGTCGAATCCCAGAGGGGCCAACGTCGATGCCGGAACTCTCGGAGATGCGCGCCGCTGCCGAAGAAGAAGTGTCCAAGATACGGGCCGAGGCAACTCGAGACGCCACCCGGCTGCGCAGCGAAACCGACGAGATCGTCGCAGCATTGCGAGCATCCGTGGATCGTGAGGTAGCGAACTTCGCAAGCGCAGCGCCGACGAGCGCAGCGCCATCGACGCCGAGGCACGCGAACGCACGCAGGCCGCGGTCTCCGACGCCGAAGGACGGGCGGAGGCGCCGAGAGACGGTTGGCGGAGGCCACTCAGCGGGGCTGAGCAAATCACGTCCGACTCCGAGCAGACGGCCACAGCCACTTTGAATCAGGGCTCGAGGAGGCCTCCGCGATCGTCTCCGCCGCGCGCGAGGAAGCTCGCAGGATCCGTTCAGAGGCTAACGCCGAAGCCTCGCAATGGCCCATTCCGCCGAGGAGCACGTCGCCTCGCTGGAAAGCCAGCGCGATGCGCTGCTGACCCATCTGGAGGACATGCGTTCCATGCTCGCCTCTCAGATTCGGGGCTCGCCCTAGCCCAATATCGTGAGCGCGGGCCAGTCCGCGTCGCACGACGGTCACGTCGGCGGCGTCGGCGGCTTCCGCACCCGAAAGCGCCGACGAGGTCGACGCGCACGAAACCCCTCGAAGGTCCGCCAGGGTGGAAACACCGAAGGCCGTCGATTCGTCGAAGGAAGACGCCGAAAAGCCCACGGACGCAGAAGCGAAGGCTTCCGATTCGAGGACGCTGAGAATTCGGACGCCGTGTCTGATAGAGAAAACGCCGCGCCGGACGACGAACACGAGGCTAAAACCAAGCCCAGGCCCGTTGCCCTAAAAGAAGGGCCTCAGCTAAACCGTCCACTCGGTCGGCTTCCGCCAAAGGGGCGGCGTGAAGAAGAAGCAAGCGTCGTAGTCGCGTCTATTCGCCGGCGGCCGTGAATGCTCTGCCGCCTGGCAGACGTAGCCTGCCGGACGCATCCCCGGACTGCCGAGAGTTCCGGCTGTCGGGCAGGATCTCGGTGGAGGGACCGCTTTACCCTCCCACCCCGATCAGATACTAGGTCGCCTGGCGACGAAACCAGCTTCACTCTGGCAATAGAAAATAAGCCACCCTGGCATTAGAAACTAGGCCACCTGACGATAGAAATCGCAGCGCTGTTCGCCAGCACCTCGGGCTGTTCGTCGGCCACGAAAATGCCCGGCCCCTCGAATCTCGACGATCCTGGCGTGAGGGGCGAGCTCTTTCCACTGCTGGAGAAGCGCGAAGCTGCACATGGCGTCGTCCGCGCCACGTTCAAGAAGAATGGGGCCATCGACCGCCGTCAACGCGCCAATTGCGCTTTCGCGCCCAAGAAGCGCCTTCTGCAGCCAGGCGAGCGACGCCGAATTGAACAGCCGGAACCTACGGTCAAGGCTCTGACGCACGGATTCGGGCGAGGCCGACGAGACCAGGAGGTTGGTCCATTCCTTGACGGACCTATATCCCCTTGCCTTCTTTGCACAGGGCGATTCCTCGCGACGCACCGCCGCGCCTCGGCGTCGTCCACCCCAATATTCGTGTCCATCAGCGCCAAAGCAGCGACTCTTCCGGGATATGTCTGCGCGAAGGTCGCCGCCACCGTGCCGCCCATCGACATTCCGCCCAGGACAATCCGTTCGATGCCGAGTTCGTCGAGCGTTTCGCGGATCGCCCTCAACGAAGCGATTTCAACGTCGGCTCGGAAATGCCCGTAACGCTCGTCGGCTCAGCTCCGCTGGGAGACCCTCCGAAACCGGGGGCGTCAACGGTCAAACACGTCGATCGAGCTGAGCCTGTCGCGGACCAGGTCCCACATCGTCGAATCGAGGGGCATCGCGTGCAGCAGAAGAAACGGAAGCTTGCTAGCCGTTCCGTGCGTTGTGTCGCTAATACTCGTCATAGCTCAAGCAATAGCTGCGCCGCATCGTCGCAAGCCAGAGTTACGCGTCGCTCGAGTCTCGGTTCCCCATCGGTTATTTCTAGCTTGACGCCAGAGCTCTTCGCTCGCGGGTTAAGCATTCATCTGCGGCCGCGATGCCTCCAACACGATGTATGCCAATGCCGCCTCGAATCGATCCCAAAATTGGGAGCCCAAAAATGGTGTCTTCCGTCCACGCGACTTCGTGGCTTCGCCGACGGCGATGGTCCCTCCAGCAACCGGGGCACACGTAGCGCTTGGTCGCCGCTGCGATGTGCCGGACCTGTACCTGCGCACCGTCGTGGCCTGTCTCATAGCTCAGCCACCCGCGCCGCCCGCGCGTTGAGCGGACGCACCGGCCGCGAGTACTTCTTCGAGCGGCGCATCAGAACAACCTGTCCTCAGCATTGTCCAATCCGCGCATCTCGTCGTAATCGAGCACGATGCACTCAATCCCGCGGTCCTCCGCCAGAACCCTCGCCTGAGGCTTGATCTCCTGCGCGGCAACTACACCGCGCACGGGCGTCAGCAGCGGATCGCGTTCGAGCAGCGCGAGATACCGGGTCAGCTGCTCGACTCCGTCGATCTCTCCGCGGCGCTTGATCTCATCGGCCACGTGCCCGCCGTCGCCGTCGCGCACAAGAAGATCGACGGGCCCGATCGCCGTCGGATATTCCTGCCCACCAGGCCTGGCGCTCCTCGCCGGATCCGTTCGACCTGCTCCGCCAAAGCGCCTGCAAATGGGCCTCGACGCCGTCCTTGACCAGCCCGGGCTCGATCCCAGATCGTGACTGGCCTCAGCCCACACCTCGAAGACGCGCACCACGAGCTTGTCCTCGCTTTTCTTGCGCGTGACGTCCCACACCTCGCGCACGCCGGATGCCGCTTCGTCTTCCGAAGGCTCGCGTACAGTCATGCGAACACGGCGGACTCATCCAATTCAACGGCTTTAGTGGATCCGCCGTCGGCGTGCACGAGCACCGAGCCGTCGGCTTTGACCATGCAGGGAGCCTCGTCGCTTCCGAGGTGGGAGCATCGAGACGGCCGAATAATCGACGGAACACTCAGCGAAGACTACGCGCATAGTTCTACAGCTCACCTGATGGGCCCGGGTGCCCGGCGCCCACCCGCTTCGCCAGTCAGAAGTCCTCCAGCTTGAGGAACACTGCTCGTTCGACGCCGCGATCGGCAAAACCCGCCCTCGCGCTGCCCCACATAGAAGTCCGCCGGCTCCTCGGCGGGCGGCGCAGAATCGATCCATGAGACGACCCCGGCAAATTGGGCAGTCCGCAAAGCCGCCTCGTACTCGACTCCGTCGCCGAGAATTCGACGACCGATAGTTCCGGAACTACGCCCTGGCGATGGCCGAGAATCCTGATAAGCTCGCGCGGAAGGCTTCGTTTCGAGTTCAACACAAGCGATCTGCGCGGATACCAGTCGATCGAATCAGCTTGCAACACCAAGATTCCTGGATCCAGCGCCCTCCCTTCCGCCGCAGCGCACATTGAAGGTGCCGTATTTGTGGAGAAGGCTTCGCAGACGAATGAAGTAGACACTGAGGAAAACAAGGGCTGAGAGGGCGCACAAGGGTCGCAATTACGCAGACAATGTCCAGCGCCCTCATATCGCCACCTTTCGACGTTCCTACTCGGCGCGCCCCGCGTCCGAATGCTCGACGACGACGTATACGTTATCCCTCATCGACCGTCGCGAAACTCCATTGACCTCGAAGACGAGCGAGTGGCGTCGGAAAGGTCCACCTCAACCCTGCCGGGAACGAGGAGGGCCATGAGCGGAGTGTGACCGGGCAAGATCCCCATGGCCCCTTCGTGAGAAGGAACGACAGGTGGTCGGTGTCTCCGACCACACGAGTGCCCTCCTGTCGACGATCTCGACCTTCATCAGCGCTGCTCCTGGCGAAGCTTCTCCCACGAGCGTTCGATGTCTTCGATGCCGCCAATGTTGAAGACGCCTGTTCCGGAATGTGGTCGTACTCCCGTCGCACAAGCGGCGGAAGGTCTCGACCGTCTCGTCCACTGGAACCGTCGATCCTTCGACGCCCGTGAACTTGAGAGCGGTGTGAAGTGTTCTGCGAGAGATACTGCTGGATTCAGCGCGCGCCCTGGCAACCGTGACCTTGTCCTCTCGGACAGCTCGTCAACTCCGAGGATGGAGATGATGTCCTGCAGCTCCCTTGTTCTTCTGAAGGATAGCCTTGACGCGGGTGCGACCTCGTAATGCTCCTGCCCCACGATCTGCGGATCGAGGGATACGCGAAGTCGAGGTGAGCGGGTCGACGGCTGGGTACAGGCCGCGCGAGGCGATCTCTCGCGAGAGCTGGGTGGTCGCGTCCAGTGGGCGAAGGTTGTAGCCGGAGCCGGGTCGGTGTAATCGTCCGCGGGCACGTAGATCGCCTGCAACGAGGTGATGGAATGGCCCGCGTGGAGGTGATGCGTTCTTGAGGGCGCCCATCTCGTCGGCGAGCGTCGGCTGGTATCCAACAGCGGAGGGCATGCGGCCCAGCAGCGTGGAGACCTCGGAGCCGGCCTGGGTGAATCGGAAGATGTTGTCAATGAACAGGAGGACGTCCTGGTTTTCGACGTCGCGAAGTACTCCGCCATCGTCAGCCCGGACAACGCCACGCGAAGGCGCACGCCCGGCGGTTCGTCCATCTGACCGAAGACCAGGGCCGTCTTGTCCGAGAACCCCGGCTTCGGCCATCTCGTTGATGAGGTCGTTACCCTCGCGAGTGCGCCTCGCCGACGCCGGCGAACACGGAGACGCCGTCGTGGTCCTGGAGCAACGCGCTGGATCATCTCCTGGATAAGGACCGTCTTGCCGACTCCCGCGCCTCGAACAGGCCAGATCTTGCCGCCCTGAACATAGGGGTGAGCAGATCGATGACCTTGATTCCCGTCTGGAACATCCGCGTCTCGGGCTCCGAGCTCGTCGAAGGCCGGCGGTTTGCGGTGAATCGGCCAGCGTTCCTCGACTTTAAGGGCCCTCGTCGCCGTCAAGGTTGAGGCATTCTGCCAAACACGTTGAACACGTGCCCTTTTTGTCACGTCACCGACCGGCACGGAGATCGGCGCGCCCGTGTCGGTGACGAGCGCCCCGCGCACGAGGCCGTCGGTCGGCTTGAGAGCGATGGCGCGGACAATGTTGTCGCCCAGATGCTGGGCGACTTCAAGCGTCATGTCGTGCTGAGCCCTCGCCCTCCCCTGGGCGCTGAGGGTCCACGTGGTGGTCAAGGCGTTGTTGATCTCAGCTAAGGAGTCCGCTGGGAATTCGACGTCGACGACGGCTCCGATGACCTGGACGATACGTCCGTTCTCGGATTGGATACAAAGCGTGGTCATGTTTCTCCTTTAAGCACCCTGCTTGAGCGCGTCGGCGCCTGAGACGATTTCGGTGATCTCTGTCGTAATCTCCGCCTGACGCGCGTTGTTGGCCAAGCGTGTGTAGTCCTCAATGAGCTTCTGGGCATTCTCGGTAGCCGAATGCATCGCCTGCTGTCGCGAGGCGAGCTCGAAGCCGCGCCATGAGAAGGACCGAGTGGATGCGCTGGCTCACGTACATCGGCAACAGCACGTCGAAGATATCCTCGGCCGAAGGCTCGAATTCGAAGAGCGGACGCGTCTCTTCCGGCCGGTCCCCCAGCTCATCGACCGTCCCCTGCTCGTCGTCTTCTTCGGACTCGACGATTTCGAGAGGCATAGGCGACGCACCCTGCACAACCTGCCGGACCATCGAAACGAAGCGCGTGTAAACAACGATGAGCTCGCAGACTCCGCCGTCTTCGGCCGATGCAAGGGTAGGCGTCGAGAAGGGTCTTCGCGACGTCGTCCGAGACGTCGACGTTGGGGTTGTCGGACTTGCCGGTCCACGACTTCACCGACATCGACCCCGCGGAACCTATAGTAGGACTCGCCGCGCCGCCCGCTGACATACAAAACGGGCTCCTTGCCTTCGGCCCGCAGCTCGTCAACCAGGCGGTCGGCCTCACGAAGGACGGACGAAGAATAGGCGCCAGGGCCATGCCCCCTGTCCGAGGTGACAACGAGAACGGCGACCCTATTCGTGTCCTCGATGGTCAGCATCGAATGATCAAGCTCGTGATCGTGAAGGGCAACGGCCGCTATCGACCGTGTCAGCACACGGGTGTGCAGGTCAAAGCCCGCCGCGGCCTCGCGCGCCTTGCCGATACGGGAGGCGGCGATGAGTTCCATGGCGCGGAACACTTTCTCCAGTGTCGCCGTCGCCCTGATCTTCTCCTTGAAGACCCTCTGTGCGCCAGCCACGGTCAGCCCTTGCTTTCGCCCGGACGATCTGCTCTTTGGCGACCTCGGTCTCCACTCGACCCCGTCGCCCTCGGCGGCAACCCTTCGGCGACGAGGTAGCCGCGCGTGAACTCTTCGACCGCGGAACGCAACTCGTCTTCCGTCTCCTTCTCGAGGAGCCCGCGTCCGCGATCTTCTCAGCACGCCCGTATTGTGACGCAGATAATCGAGCAGACGCCTCGTAATCGTGGACTTTTGTCCAACGGCAATTCATCGAGGAATCCGTTGGTGCCCGCCCACACGGAGGCGACCTGGTCCTCGACCCTCTGCGGCGTGTATTGGGCCTGGCGCAACAGCTGCATGAGGCGCTCGCCCTCGAGTCAGCTGCTGTCGCGTGGTCGCATCAAGATCCGAGGCGAACATCGCAAAGCCGCCTGCGCGCGGTACTGCGCGAGCGTGATCTTCAACGTTCCGGCAACCTTCTTCATCGCCTTGATCTCGGGCGTCGCCGCCCACGCGCGAGACCGAGATTCCGACGTCGACCGCCGGGCGCTGGTTGGCGTTGAACAAGTCGGACTGAAGGGGAAGATTTGCCCGTCGGTGATCGAGATGACGTTCGTGGAATGTAGGCGGAGACGTCGTTCGCTTTTGGTCTCAATGAGGGGCAGGCCCGTCATGGACCCTCCGCCCATCTCGTCGGACAGCTTGGCGCAGCGCTCAAGAAGGCGCGAATGCAGGTAGAAGACGTCGCCCGGATAGGCCTCGCGCCCCGGCGGGCGGCGCAGCAGCAGGGAAACCGCGCGATAGGCTTCGGCCTGCTTGGACAGGTCGTCGAAAACGATGAGCACGTGTTTGCTGTTAGTACATCCAATGCTGGCCGATGGCCGAGCCGGTGTAGGGAGCCAGGTACTTGAATCCTGCGGGATCGGAAGCCGGGGAAGCCACAATCGTCGTGTACTCCATAGCCTCGGCCTTCTCCAGGGTTCCGCACTGGAAGCGATAGTCGAGCCCTTCTGGCCAATGGCGACGTAAATGCACCGCACCTGCTTTTTCGGGTCCCCAGAAAGCCAGTTCTCTTTCTGATTGATGATTGTGTCGATCGCCAGGGCCGTCTTGCCGGTTTGGCGGTCGCCGATGATGAGCTGGCGCTGGCCGCGCCCGATCGGGATCATCGAGTCGATTGCCTTAATGCCGGTTTGCAGCGGTTCGTGGACGGATTTGCGCATCATCACGCCTGGAGCCTGCAATTCGAGGGCTCGTCGGCCTTCGATTCCCCTGAATCTCCCCAGTCCGTCAAGCGGCTTGCCGAGCGGATCGACGGTGCGGCCCAAGTAGCCTTCCCCAACGGGAACCGAGAGGACCCTCGCCCGTACGCCAGTACCTCCCGCCCTCTTCAATGGCGGAGAATCTCGCCGAGGACGACGACGCCGATCTCGCGCTCTTCGAGATTCATGGCGAGGCCGAGGGTTCCGTCCTCGAAGGTCAAGAGCCTCGTTGGCCATGGTGCCGGAAGCCCCTCGACGCGAGCGCATGCCGTCGGCGGTCAGGGGTGACGTGGCCGACCTCTTCGCTCAGCGGACTTGGCGGGCCTCGTAGGAGCTCACGAAGTTGTCGAGCGCCGCCCGGATCTCCTCGGGCTCGATGGTAAGTTCAGCCATTCCTCATTTTTCCTTAACTACTAGGCGGTGGCAGACCGCCGGTGGCCGCCGATTATTTGCTGATGGCGTCGCCTGACGCCTCTGATTCGGGTGGCGAGCGTCGCGTCAATGACGTCGCCGCCGATGTCACGCGAATGCCGCCCACGGTCGCGGCGTCGATCGCAACGTGGACGGAAACGTCCTGCCGTAGCGAGCGGAGAGAATACGCCGCAGACGTTCCTCCTGCTTGCGCGTGAGCGGACTGGCCACCGTCACGGATGCCACTAGCTTGGACTGCACGTCGGCTGCTGCATCAATGTACCCGTTCAACGATGCGGCGATCGTCGGCAGCGGCGCGCGGGCCACCGCGCGATGGATGAGCGTCAGCGTGGGCGCTCCGACGTGCTCTGCCCACACGCGATCTGCCAAGGCGAGTCTACGCGCCAGGAGACCGCGGCGTCGGACAGGGCAATGCGCACGTCGCGTTCCTCGGCCAAAAGCCTCATGGCCCTATACAGGTCCCCTTCGGTCCGCTCAAGAGCGCCCGCAGAGTCGGCATACGCCAGCACGGAGCGGACGCCGAGAAGTTCTACGGAATCGGCGATGTCGCCATCGTCGGCCCACCTGTCACGAACCAGCCCGATGAGCAGCTCGCAGATCTCCGAGGAGAAAAACCGAAGAAAAGACTTCGGCGGCCAATTGCGCGCGCGGTCCTCGGCGGATCAGCTGGAGTCGGCAAACGAGCGCGTGAGTTGGCCGGAGGAACGAAGCACATCGGCTGCGGCGAAGGCTTCCCTCGCCGAAGTCGAGCCCGCGCCCGCTCTTTTCGCGCATAAGCGCGCCCCCAGCGGTCTCTCCGCGCGTTCGTAGGATTCCCGGCTGACTGCGCGCATCACTTCTCCTGGCCTGCGGTCCGGCAGACGCGGACACATCCGCCTCGAGCTCGTCAGGAAGGAGTCGATCACACCCGAAGAGACCTTGGATCGAGAACCTGCTGTCCAACGATGCGACCGGCGAGCTCGGTGGCCAACGATCCGACGTCGCGGCGCAGCTGTGACCCTAGCGAGCTTCGCGTCGGCTTCCATCTGGCGCTGGGCGGCATCAGGGTGACCTCTCTTGGCCTCGAGGGATGCGTTCTTTTAGCCTCTTCGACGATCGCGGCGGCGTTGCTCTGCGCTTTCGCGTATCTCAGCTGCCTCGCGCCTGGCTCATCGACTTCCTCGGCGAGCGCCGCCCGTCTGCGGGCCACCTCCTCGCGGGCGCGCTCGGCCTAGTCTCAGCCCTCGTCGATCTTCACGTGCGCTCGTCAAGCGGGCGCATGAAGGTGGGCCAGGCGAACTTGAAGATCGCCAGGCGACGATGACGAACGAGACGGTGCCCTCAGACCAGGTCGGCGGTCGCCGGAAGGATCAGGAGTGCCCGGAAGCGGTCGTCATGATCAGGAGCCGAAGGCGAAGCCGGCCACGAAGCCCAAAAGTCCAAGGGCCTCGGTAGAAGGCGATCGACAGGAACATATTGACGCGAAGGTACCCTTTGAGCTCAGGGCTGGCGCGCCGTCGCTTCCCTGATTCTTCGCGCCGATGAGTCCGATGCCGATGCCGGGGCCGAGAGCCGCGAGACCGTAACCGATGGTGGCGATGTTGCTCGATCATTTCGATTTCCTTTTGTTCGGTGGATAAACTCAGTGTTCGATGGATAGCGAGATGTAGGCTGCGGCCAGCAGGGGCGAAGATGTATGCCTGCAGGGCGGCCACGAAGGCTTCGAAGAGGGTGAAGACGACCCCGCTGTGAGGGTCAGGGATCCCAACGCGATTCCCATTCCCCGCTCATCGACAGGTAGAGGTAGTGGGTCCCCAGGAAACACAAGACCAGAAGAAGGTGGCCGGAGACCATGTTCGCCAGGAGTCGGATGGTTAGCGTGAGGGGCGGATGACGAAGGTCGAGAGCAATTCGATCGGCGTCATAAAAACGTAAATGGGTTTGGGCACGCCCGGCGGAAACAGCTGTTCTTTTGAAGAAATGCCCCGCCCCATTTGCTTTGATTCCAGCGTAAAGGGAATGAGATGTACGCCACAATTGCGAAAAATCAGCGGCATGCCGATGATCGACGTCGAAAGCGATTTGCAGCCCCGGATGATTCCCGTGATGTTCATGAAGAGCAAACCGAAGAAGATCGTCGCCAAAAGCGGCTGATAGGGCTTTGCTTTCTCGCCGAGAATCTCGTGGCCCACCTGATTTCAGAGAAATCGAAAAGCGATTCCAGCAAACCCTGGGCGCGGCCCGGCACCAGCTTCTGCTCTTGTAATAGAGATAGCAGACGAGAAGAGAACGGTGACGGAAATGGGACGAACAAGAATGACGCGGTTGATGGCAAAAGGAGTGCCGCCAAAGGATGGGATCGGGAAAGAACTCGTCGATCGATGGCGCTTCAAAGCCGCCTTTGGCCAGGACCTCGGCCATTTCGCCAGAGCCATGAACGCGTTCGACACTTCCTACCCTTCAGTCGACCTGAGCCGGCAGCGACATCTTTCGCCGCTCGCACCATATACCGCCCGTAGAATTCGCCAACGGCGGCGCATACTCAAGATACTACGCCCAAAGCAGGTTCGATTCGCCATGCGCATATGAACGAAACTACGCGGACGGCGTGAAGATCGTGAACTCAAACGGCGAAATCCGCAGAAAGCAGCCTGATCGCCCGGCACTTCGAAGCGATCCTTCCACCGCAGGATCGTCCACGATTCAACGGCCAGCGACACGACGATGCCGAGGGCGACGGCCAGGACCAAAGACCTTCGCATGCAAGCCCGACCACCCGTCGAAAAAACAGCGAGAATTCCCAGGATCGCGGCCATTTCACGAGAAAACCGAGCGCCATTGCCCAACCCGAAAGTTTGCGAGCCATTTTCGGCTGTCACTGCGCTTGCAGCCCTCGACGACCCCGCTCCAATCGCGATCGACCGTGCGACGTCAAAATGCTCGGCACACGCAGCGACGCCCGCACCGAGGCAGGCGATTCCGGCCATCGCACCGGCAGTGCGTGACCAGCGGCCTGAAGCACCGCCCGCGCCTCGGCAGTTCCCCGCGAAAAGTCGTTGTCCTGTGATTTTCAGCCACTTCGCATCTTCCGGTCGCTGCATACACTTCGGCCGGTACGTGCACGTCAACCGCCGCGTGCTCGTCAGGCGCCTCCGCACGATTCGGCCGCTTTACGCGGAAATTCGGTTGCTTCCCGCAGAAAACCGCTTTCTCGCTCTCTAGCGTCACTCGGCATTGGCACGCCTGGACCCCGGGCGACGCGATCGTCTTCGATACAGGTCGGCATCGGCATCTTGCCACGCAACATCATCCGTCTGCGCAGCGTTGCCCCGCCGGGCGGCATCGCCCGGCAACACCGCGCTCACCGCCCTAGCGTCCGAGCCAGTTTCAGCGGGCGGCGAAACGCTCCGAGTTCGCCCCGCTTCGTCCGCCCCGGGAGCTCGTCGTCTCCCCTCAACGATCCCGTGCTTGGCTCTGGCCGCGGGAGCCCACTGCCTTGATTGCTCCTGCCAAGACGCAGGGAACGGCTCAGCCGGACGGCGGCCCAGAGCGCGGCTCGGCCGAGATTTCCGGCGAAGCGGCAATCTCCGGCCAAGCGTCCGATTCTGGCGCAAGCGCGAGCGACCCGCCGCTTGCGGAAAACATCAGCGGCTTTTTGCATCTATCTGCCGCTCCTCCGCAGACGCAGGCTCTCCCGGGCGCCGAGCGTTCGTCGCATCGGCGTCAGGGAATCCTCGTATCGTCCTCGGCCCCTTTGCCCCTCTTCCCCCAAATTGGTGACGGGTGACGAACACTCCGGCAATGAAGCAGACCAGGGCGACCGTCCCAACGATCCGCGCGGGGAATCTGACAAGGGCTACACAGGTGAACGAAGCCATCGCGGCCCACATGTAAAGGGATGAGCACAGATCCCGCATGCGAGTGTCCACGGCGCAAAAGCCTGTGATGGAGGTGGCCGGCGTCGGCGGCGAAAGGGAGACTGCCCGCGGGCGAGTCTGCGGGTAACGGCCCATGTGAAGTCCAAAAGCGGCAGGAAGATCACCGCAGCCGGAACGAGAAGCGGCATGATCGCTGGCAGCGCGTAACCAGGCGAGGTATTGGCGGGATCAATTTGGCCCGTCACAAGGATGCCGGCAGCGGCGATGAGCACGCCCAGCATGAGAGCGCCCGAATCGCCCAGCTGAAAATGCGCGCCCTGTGGAAATTGTGGGGTAGGAAGCCGGCGCAAATGCCGACAACGGCCGCCACCACCACGCATGCGGCCGAAGCGTAATCGCTGGGGATGCATCGCGCGTGAGGGTGTAGGAATAGAAGAAGAAAGCCATTCCGGCGATGCCCACGATCCCCGCGGCGAGGCCGTCAAGGCCGTCGACGAAGTTCACGGCGTTGGCTACGATGACCATCACAATGGTTGTGATGAACAGCGTCAGCCTGGTCAGAACCGACTGTCAACCCCATGAGCGGAACGGTTACGAGCTGGACGCCCTGCCAGGCCATGACGCCGGCGGCAAGCACCTCACCGGCCAATTTGCCGTACCAAACGAGCTCCCACACATCGTCGATGAGCTCCGACCAGGCACATGAAGCCTGCTCCCAACAAGACCCCCACACCCGCTGAGCTTCGCGGGAAGACACCCGAAAGGTAAGGAATTCGCGAGGCGATGACGATCGCCATCGAGAATCCCAAATACATCGCCAATCCACCCATCCTGGGAATCGGGATGGTGTGCACATCGCGTTCGCGCACCTGGGTAATCGCGCCAGGAGAAGCGCCAGACGCTTGACGACGGGAACTAACAGGTACGTCGCGACAGCGGCGATGGCCATGATGAGCAGATAGACGCGCACTTAGGCCACATCCCCAAATCTGGCCAGTTCGCTCCTGCCAATTTCGCCTTCGCGCAGCACCCTGATTCTCGTGCCGTCGAAGGCAACGATCGTCGACGGCACCCCGCCCGGGCAGGGGTCCGCCGTCGATATAGACGGCGACTTTCTCACCCTAACTGCTCCACCGCTTCGCCCACCTCCACAGCTGGGGCGCGCCCCGTGAGATTAGCCGAAGAAACGGCCCAGAGGCCCGGCTGCCGCAAGCAATTCAAGAGCGATGGGATGGTTGGGCATCCTCACAGCAATTGTGTTGTTTGTCCTCGCCAAGGTCCCATTCGAGCCTGCACGGCACAATCAACGTCAGCGCGCCCGGCCACAACGCTTCCATGAGCGCGCCGGCAACGTCGGGAATACGGCCGGCAAGCCCTTCCGCCTGCGCAATCGAGGCGACGAGAACCGGCGAGGGCTTGTCACGCCCGCGGCCCTTTGCCGTCAGAAGACGGTCCACCGCACGGGAACTTCGCGGGTCGGCCCCGACCCCGTAAACGGTGTCGGTGGGAAGGACGACAAGCGATCCTGCACGCACGGCCGCACTCGTGGCTTCCATGGCCTCTGCGACTCGACGGCGCCAGTGCAATCGATGACCCTCATCGCACCTCCCAACATTCAATGCTCATCTAAGGGTAGCCGAGCGTGAAGCCATCGCGGGCGGCCCGATAGATCCACGCCCGTGCGCGCCTTGACGAATCCGCGTTAGACGCAATACGCCCTCAAAGCCTCGGCTTGCTCCTCAGCATGTTCCATGACCAGCAGTCCGCCCGGCCGAAGGGTGCGGTGGCCCTCAACCAGCGACGCCGGCACGTTCAAGCCGCGGGCTCCCCCGCCCCACAGCGCCGCAGCGGGGTCCGCAGGGACTTCTGGCGACAGCTCGTGATGCGCCGGGATATAGGGGCGGATTCGCAACGACGACGTCAAATGCACAGCTGCGGGCATCGTCCGCACAGTCGGCGGCACCCCGCGAGAAGCAACCGCACCCCCGCGAACTCCAACTCCGCCTCCGCGAGCGACAGCACCCGAAAGAATCCCGAGGCCAAGGGAGAACTCATGGCGTCGCCCTGCAAGAAGACCACCGGGTTCCCATAAGCTGCATTGTTTTTCCGCAGCGACCGCGAGCGCTTCGTCGGAAATGTCGATGGCGAGGACGTGGGCACTCGGGAACCTCGGTGGCCACGGCGAGTGCGATGGCGCCCGATCCGGTGCACAGGTCGAGAACGCCAGGCCGTTCGCCGCGCGCAACGACCTTCCGAGCCTCGTCTATGGCGTCCTGGGCGACCATCTCGGTCTCCGGCCTGACGATGAAAGCGCCCGGGCGGCTGACAAGTTCGAGATAACGGAAATACATGCGCCCGGTGATGTGCTGAGAGGTTCGCGCCCGGCGCGGCGCTCGACCGCGTGGGCAAAGGGCCGCCAGTTGTTCCGACGTCGGGGCGGTGAGAGAAGCCGACGTACGCCAACGGCGGAATTCCGCGAGCTCGCGTGCGTCGGAGACAGGCGAGGCAACTCCGGCGTCGGCCAGACGTTTAGCGGCTTGCACGATAAGCCCGTTCCACTCACGAGGGTTCGGTCGTACCCGCCCAGGGCACGTCGGGTCCGATAGCGTCTGGTCCGGTCACGTCCGCTCCGATAGCGCCCGCTTCAGTCGTCACACCCAGGCCCTCGCACGTGCCCTGCAGCCGCAGGCGTTAACCGTCGCGCTCATTCCTGCGCCGCCAAACGCTCAGCCTCATCCATTTGACGAGCCGAGTCCACGAGGGGTCCGAGGTCTCCGGCAAGGACCTGATCGAGATTGTGGGCTTTATACCCGGTACGGTGATCGGAAATCCTGTTCTCCGGGAAGTTGTACGTGCGGATCCGCTCAGATCGATCGACTGTGCGAACTTTGCGAGCGTCCGCATGGCCGCGTTTTCTTCGGCCTGCTGCTCATGCTGCATCTGCCGGAGCCTTGCCCTCAGCACGCGCATGGCAGCCTCGCGATTCTTGATCTGAGACTTTTCATCTTGGCAGGAGACCACCAAGCCGCTGGGAATGTGGGTGATGCGCACGGCCGAATCGGTCGTGTTGACAGATTGCCCGCCCGGCCCCGACAGAACGGAAGACATCCACGCGAGATGTCCGCTTCGGCAATCTCAACTTCCCTGGATCGTCGACCTCGGCGAAAACGAGCACCCGGCAGCGGAGGTATGGATGCGCCCTTGAGATTCGGTCACGCAGGAATGCGTTGGACCCTGTGGACGCCGGCTTCGTACTTGAGGTGCGCCCACACGCCATCGGCCGGATCCTCAGGCGTCGAACGCGAGCGGACCGCCATCTGCACATCCTTGACTCCGCCGAGCTCGGTGGGCGTTGAGCTGAGGACCTGGGTTTGCCAGCCCATCCTCTCCGCGTAGCGTTCGTACATTCGCAGCAAATCACCGGCGAAAAGCGCTGACTCTCTCCGCCCCTCCCCGCCTTGACCTCGATGATGGCATCGCGGGCATCGTCTGGATCGCGTGAATGAGGGCGTCTTTGAGTGCGTCTTCGGCCCGTTCGTAAGCCTCTTCCAGCCCCGGCAATTCAGGGCGGAAGAGCTCGGCATCCTGCCGCCGGCGCCCACGATTTCACGGGTTTCCTTGAGATCGGCCTCGGCACTGAGAAAAGGCCCGATAGACGCGGACGATGCGCCCCAATTCGGCGTATCTGCGCCCCAGGATTTCATCTTCTCCGGGCCTCGAGGGCACCTCGGGGCTAGAACATCTCCGCTTCGATCCTGCTGTGCTCGGCAAGCATCTGCTCGGCAGAGCTCGGTCTGGCTGCTCATTCCTCACCCTTTCTCGAAGAAAATAGCACCTCGGCGCCGACGCATATCCTGCGCCGGCGCCGAGAGCACGAACTCACTGGCCTTCCGTTTGCCGTAACGGGCCTCAAACTTAGCCACGCGCCCACCGGTGTCGAGAATCTTCTGCTTGCCGGTGTAGAAGGGGTGGCACGCATTGCACGTCTACACGAAGGTGGTCACCTTCGATAGTCGATCGAGTTTCGAACTCGTTGCCGCATGTGCATGAGACCGTAATCGCGTGGTATTCGGGATGGATTCCCTGCTTCATTTGCACTCTAGGATCGTTAACGCCCCGGGTCCGATGCGCAAGCGGCCCTCTCCGCGGAGGCGCGCCCTTGCCTACGAGCGAGGATCGCCCGCAGCTACGACACCGGTGAACCCGAAAGCCGACGAGACATTGTCGCACAGTTTACAACTCTTGTACACCCTGTTTACGCTTCAAAAGAACGCCGCAGAAGCAAACGCCGCCGGGAGCGGCGGGCTCTGCGAGCTCCCTCGTTCAAGGTGACCTCGCTCACGAGCCCTGCGCGTATCAGTTTCCGCTTGCCTGCATCGATTTCATGAGCTGAACAAGGAATTCGGCATTCGACTCGGTCTTGCGCAAGCGCCCCAGCATAAAGTCCGAAGCTTCGGAACATCGAGGCGTGCCAAGGGCTCGAGCGCAGCTGCCATATGACCTTGAGCTCCTCCTGGCTGAACAGCAGCTCCTCGCGGCGCGTCCCCGACGCATTGACGTCGATTGCCGGGAAGATGCGCCGATCGGCCCAGCTGACGCGACAGACGCAGCTCCATATTGCCCGTCCCTTGAACTCTTCGAAAAATGACCTCGTCCATTTTTCGACCCCGTCTCCACGAGCGCCGAGGCAATAATCGTCAAAGATCCGCCATTTTCGATATTGCGCGCAGCTCCGAAAAACTTCTTCGGCGGGTAGAGCGCAGCGGCATCGACGCCTCCGGGAAAGGATCCGGCCCGACGCCGGGGCTGCGAGGTTGTAAGCCCGCGAGAGCCTGGTGAGTGAATCGAGGGAGCACAACCACGTCTGGCCAAGTTCGACGAGACGCTTGGCACGCTCGATCGCAAGCTCGGCGACGATCGTGTGGTCCGACGCTGGGCGGTCGAAAGTCGAGGCGATTACCTCTCCCTTGACCAGACGCTTTCATGTCCGTGACTTCCCTCAGGGCCGTTCGTCTACGAGCACCACCATGAGATGGACCCGCGGATTATTCGAAGCGATGGCCATGGCGATCTGTTGCATGACCATCGTCTTGCCAGCCTTGGGCGGGGCGACGATGAGCCCGCGCTGGCCCTTTCCAATCAGCGAAACCAAATCAATCGCCCGAGGCGTCACGGCTTTCGGCGTCGTCTCCAACGGAGCATATCCTGCGGATACAGCGGCGTCAGCTTGTTGAACTCGGGTCTGGTCAGCGAACGTTCAACATCGAGCGAGTTGATCGTGTCGATCTGCACCAGCTGATTGAGCTGGTTGAAGTGATTGCGATTGCGGTTGCGATTGCGGTTGTTGTAATGCTGATCGCCCTCCGTCCGGGGGCGGACGGCGCCGACGATGGCATCGCCGCGTCGAAGGCCGTGCTGTTTAACAATCTGCTGCGAAACCGCGGCGTCGTTGGCTCCGGGAAGGTAGCCCCAGTGCGAAGAAACGCGTTGTTTCCTTCGAAATCGAGGATACCGGCAACCTGCAGAAGATCCTCGTCGTCGCGTTGGGAAGCAACTTGGAACTCACCGCGGTCCCGATTGCGATTCCTGTTGCGATTGCGGGATCGACGCTCGGTGGTTCCCTCTTCACCGCCGGCGCGACGCTCGGCAGCCTCGCCAATCGCATCGAGCGCGGCGCGCTTGTCCGACTCTGTCATGTTGCCGTCACGGCCGCGATCACCCCGGTTTCGTCCGCGGTTGTTGCCGTTGTGCTCGGCGTTGTTGCGTTCAGCGCGCTCACGGGCTAGGCGCTCGTTGCGTTCACGCCTTGCCGCCGCGAAAGATGCTCTTGCTTATCATCCTTGGCATCGGAAGAAGAGCCCTTGGAATCAGGCAGAACGATGTCTACTCAGGGGTTCTTCTTCACGCAACTGGCCCTCACGGTTCGTTCCACGACGTCGCACCCGAGCGCCCCGGTCAGTCGCACCCCGTTCCGAGAAGCTGGAACGGACATCAATGTGTGGCTTGTCGGCGTCGTCTTTCTCGAAACACTTTCTTTCCCAGAAACGCCGGTTCCTGCGGAAACGTCGGCTTCGCTGGACTTGCGCGCATCCTGAGCGAAAGGCTGCTGGAAGGCAGCCGACACGTCGATTCCCGAGTCTTCCGTGCTGGTTTTGCCAGTTTTCGGCTCGGCACCGCCTTTGGTCCCGGCCGCTAAGTCGCCTTCTTTAAACTCATTCTTCTGTTTGGCGCCGACCTTGATCCTGGGCGCTTCGTAGCGCACCTTGACCTCATCCCTGTTTTTGGGCGGACGTCCACGCCGCGCGGGTCCCGTCACGGATCGAATCGCTGCGACAAGGTCTGCCTTTTTGGCTTTCGGGTCAACCTCCAGACCCAGCTTTTGCAGCCGCTTCCCGCAGTTCAGGTAGGCGCATGGTTGATACCGCGCCCAGGTTGATTTGGCTCACGAGGGTTCCTTCCTCGGACTGCCGGCCCTACGCCGACAATCGACATTGTGGGGAATAACACCGAATGTGCGTAATTTCGGTGAAAGGATAGCTCAGGGACGCCTCAGGTCTCGCTGAGCTGTCTCTAGAATAGCAGTATTTTTGTCCGTACCTACATTTAAAGGGGATTCCCGGCGAGTTCTTCTCCCCAGTCAGCGTGTTCCCTCATTCTTGAGGCACTTCGCGGCACCCGGTCGGCTCCCGAGTTGGGCCTGTTCCGCACGCCGCCAAACAGGGACGTCGCCGCATACCCCCAAACCGCCCGCGCCCCATCAAGCGCATACGATCCAGCTGCGAACCGTTGTAACAGGGCACAATCACCCCAATCACGCAGTTTTGTCACGGGCCGCCGTACGCCCTCGACACACTGCGCGCCTCGCATTCCATCCTTTCAACACCGTCTCTCTACGGTTCGCGCTTTGCAGACCTTTACGCTGACCGGCCATGACTTTCATGCTGACCGGCCACGTCTTTTTACGCTAGCCCAGCCATTACCTTTACACGCGTCAGCCCGCCGCAACTTTTACGCTAGCCCAGCCGTGACTTTTACACTGGCCGACTCGAGGGCGAGCGCAGAAAACTCGCCGGCATCCGCAGATCCTCGCGCAGCTCTGTCAATTCTGCTCGCAGAAAAGCCAATTTCGTGAGATTTCTTCACTCATGATGCCTCTCCTGCGAACCAATGCGCTTCCCTCATGAACTAATGCGGTTCCGTCATGGACGAAAGCCCCAAGCTCGACCGAAATCACAACTGTATTTTTACTTCTCTTTTTACCCAATCACGGCTCCTGAATGTCAAGCTCGTGCGGCTGCAGCTGCACTGGGCGAAGTCAGGCATTCGCTTTGGGCAGAAACGCCTAGTTCCATGTGCGACATCGAATCGCCGTGACAGCCCCAGGTGCGTCATTCTTCGATGAGGTGGGCGCCGCTTCCGATTCCCGAGGTAATCGACCTGAACCCTCGGGCAGCGAGTAGGTCTCTCGTGCGTCGATCCAGTTTGTCGAAAACGAGTACCGAAGGGCCCGCCCCCGAGATGACCGCCGGCCACCCGGCTTCGCGCAAAGCCCGAAGGACTTCCGCGGATTCGGGCATTGAGTCGGCCCGATACCCTGGTGGAGCCGATCCTCGGTCGCGTCGAACGGGAGATCCGGCCGCCCCTGGAGTGCGAGGACGAGCATGCCCGTCCTTGACGCATTGAAAGCCGCATCCTCGTGGGGCACATGCGAGGGCAGAACGGAGCGTGCAGCCTCCGTGGCCAACTCAGCATCAGGCACCAAAAGAGTGGTTTTTATCTCTTTTGATACGTTCACCTTGGCAGCCTTCGGTCCGTCGGAACCCATCCACGATATGACCGCTCCACCATGGAGCGCAGGGGCGGCATTGTCAGGATGACCTTTCGAATTCCGGTGGCCAACTCCAGCACGATATCGTCATCGAAAGGCCGCGGATCGTCCACCAATCCCCTCACGAGCATGAGGTCCGGCGACCGCCGCGGCAGCGCTGGATCCCAGCCCGCGCCCCTGAGCGATTCCATTGCGACAGTGGGCTCAATTCCCGCTTGCGGCAACCCGGCCGCCTCGAAAGCCGCGTCTAATCGCTCTGACGATCAGATGGGAATCGTCGGTCGGTAACGTTCCGCGCCCTCGCCCAAAACCTGAACCCGAGTGGGGCCCAGTCGTCAATCGAACATGGACTTCATCCCATACGTTGTGGGCAAGCCCAGGCTGTCGAATCCCGGTCCTAGATTTCCCGATGTCGCGGGAACCCTCACTCCCGCCGTCGCACGAACGATACGCATCCACAGCCCCAGAGTCGAGGCAACCGCATCGGAGTGGGCGCCACGAGGGTCGAAATTCAGCTCACGGCCCTCCAGTGCCGTAGCCGTGTCCTTCAAGCCGTTTCCGGTGACAGTACAGGCGATAGTCGACCCTTCGGGAACTTTGCCCTGTTCGGCGGCTTGAAGAAGCCCGGCGATCGACGCCGCGGAACCAGGTTCTACGAAAATGCCACGTTTCGGCGGCGAGAATGGATTGGGCTTGAAGAATCTGCTCGTCCGTCACTCTGTCGATCCATCCGCGTGAATCGTCGCGGGCGGCCTCGGCGTACTTCCACGAGGCCGGATTGCCGATACGAATCGCGGTGGCAACTGTTCTCGGGTTCTTCGACGACGTGTCCGAGCACGAGTGGAGCGGCACCCCAAGCCTGGATGCCCCACATCTGCGGAACTTTCGTCGACACAGCTGGCGCACCCTCGGTCCGCGCCATCGAAGTCAACGCGGCCCCCGCCGGAATATTCGCGATAACCCATCCAGTAGGCGCTGATGTTGCCGGCATTTCCAACGGGGAGCACGTGAATATCGGGGGCGTCGCGCCCAATTCGTCGACGATCTCGAATGCGGCCGTCTTCTGCCCCTGAAGCCGGTAGGATTGACCGAGTTGACGAGTGCGACGCGGGATAGCGTTCGGTCAGTTCGCGAACGATCCTCAAGCAATCGTCAAAATTCCCGTCGACGGCAACGAGAGTCGCCCCATGGACGATGGCCTGAGCAAGCTTGCCGGCTGCTATTTTGCCGGCGGGGAGGATGACTGCGGCCTTCAAACCTGCGGCAACCGCGTATGCCGCGGCCGAGGGCCGACGTATTGCCCGTTGAGGCACAGGCCACGACCTTCGCATCGGTTTTCAAAACCTGGGAGATAGCCGTTGTCATTCCGCGATCTTTGAACGATCCGGTGGGATTGGCCCCTTCGACCTTGACGTAGACTTCCGCTCCCGTGCGCGCATCGAGGGCCCGGGCATGGACAAGCGGAGTTCCCCCCTCTTTGAGGGTAACAATCGGGTCATCCTCGTCGAAAGGAAGTCGATCGGCATATTCGCGAATAAGCCCCTGCCACTGGTGTGCCATCAGGATTCCTCCACACGGTTGACGTTGAAAAACCTCAGAAATGAACTCGGCATTCGACAGCTCGGCGAGGGTCGCCTCGAGATCCGCCTGGAGTGCCTCGTGCGTATTGACGGTCAGCCGCGCCAAACCGTTTTCTCCCGTGGTTTGAACGACGGCTTTGATCGACACCCCGTGGCCGGCGAACACGCCGGTGACTTTCGTCAGTACGCCGATTTCGTCGCGTACGGCGAATTCCGCCTGGAAGCTCGAACGGCCCTGGGAGGCTTTTGAGCACCGGAAGATCGCCGTATATGAGCTCGCGAGGGCCCGCCCCTCGTCGACCTTGTGGGAAGCGGCGGCGACGACGTCGGAAAGGACAGCCGAAGCCGTTGGCGCTCCCCCGGCACCGGGGCCGTAGAACATGAGGCGGTCCGCCGCCTCGGCCTCAATAACCACAGCGTTGAACGCCCCTGAACAGAGGCGAGAGGATGGTCAAGGGGGATGAGGGTCGGGCCGACATGCAGCTCGAGGCCATCGGCGCGCCTCTTCGCTGAAGCTATGAGCTTGACCACGCATCCCGACCGTGCCGCCGATTCTATATCCGCTTTGGCTATCGAACGAATGCCGTGGACGTGAACATCGTCGATGCTCACGCGAGTGTGAAATGCCAGGAGGCGAGAATCGCGCACTTGGCCGCGGCATCGAGGGCCGTCGACATCCGCCGTCGGATCGGCCTCGGCGTATCCAAGCTCCTGCGCCTTCTTCAGAGCCTCATCGAAACCGAGACCCTTCGTGGTCATCTCATCAAGGATGTAGTTCGTCGTCCCATTGACGATTCCCAAAACGGCGGTGATTCTGTCACCCGCCAAAGATTCGCGCAGCCCGTAGACGACCGGAACGGCGCCCGCGACGGCGGCCTCGTAGTAGAATCGACGTCGGCTTTCGCGGCGGCTTCATACAGCTCAGGGCCATGCGCCAAAAGCGCCTTGTTGCCGGTGACGACGGACGCTCCCGCGGCAAAAGCGCGCAAAATGAGGGTGCGGGCGGGCTCTATGCCCCATGAGTTCGATAACGATATCCGCATCATCGATGATTGACGTGGGATCATCCGTCAGAAGGGGACTTGTCGACGGCGGGATCTCGTTGAGCAGTGATATCCCTCACGGCAATTCCGATGAGCTCGAGCTGAGCGCCCGATCGGGCGGCAAGGTCCTCTTTCTGCTCTGAGAGCAGGCGGGCAACCTGCGTTCCCACGGTCCCCGCCCCGAGAAGAGCAATTTTAACGGCGGTCACGGTTCTCCTTTCACTGGAAGTAGCTTACCGCCATCGGGCGAGAGAGGCCCGCCCATCCATAGCTTCCGCAGAAAACTCTGACGCCGCCGCGCGAAGAAACGAAAGAACGTGTGAAAGAATCGGAAAACGCTTCTAGATGCCACAGCGGGTGAAAACTCCGGATCGGGCGGAAGCAGGCCCTTCGAGCCGCACGGCTGAGTCCGAGCCAATGGGGTCGAAACCGGGGAGCACCCTGGAAGCCACATAAAAAGGAAGCTGCATAAACGAAAGCACAGAAAATGGAGGCGCGGTGGCAGCCCATACAATTGCGCGACGTCATCCTTGGCGAGGGGCGGACGAAGATTATCGTCCCTGACTACGGCCGAGAGGTCGAACGAGCTTGCCGAACAGGCGGTCAAGGCCGCACAGGCCGGGGCAGACGTCGTCGAATGGCGCGTGGATTATCTCCTTGAAGATGAGGAGCTGCTCGGCGCTCTCGACATTCTGGCGGATTCGACGCCGCTGCCGATCCTCGCCACATTTCGAGACGGCGGACGAAGGCGGGAAGGAAATCGACGTCCACGATTATCGAGACATGCTTCCTCGCCCTCGCTCGATCGGGAAAGGTGAGCGCAATTGACGTCGAAGCGTTCCGTGACGCCACAGCGGTGCGCGAGATCGTTGATGGGGCGCATAACGAGGAGTGGCCGTAGTCACCTCGTATCACGACTTTCGCGGCACCCCCCGGCCGAGTCGATCGCATCGCGATTCTCGGCTATGGATACGCCTGGGGCCGATATCTTCAAATTGGCCTGCATGCCGGCCTCGGTGGAAGATCTGCTCATTCTCCTCGGTGCCACAAGAGAAGCCTCGCAGACCTTCGACCGCCCGCTCATCACGATGGCGATGGGGCCGATAGGAGTGGTCTCGCGCATCGCCGGCGCGGTCTTCGGCTCATGCGCGACTTTTCGCTTCCGTCGGCAGAGCCTCCGCGCCCGGTCAGGTTCCCGCTGTGGAGCTGCGCCCTTCTCGATGCTCTCACCCGTTGGAGCGCGTAAGAAGCGGACACCAACGGCCCGACCGCGCTCATGTCACGGGTCTCACCCGTTGGAGCGCGGTGCAGCCCTCAGCGCGAACTCGTCTCTAGGGGTGGTGTATTCGGTGTCCTGGGCAAGAACGTCCTGCACGCTTTCACTCGCACGATCCATCGAGCCGCACCTTGACGGACCGCCACGACACCGGGACGCGGCAGGTGATTGTAATTCGACGCCATCGAACGCCCGTAGGCCCCGGTGACCGGAACCGCCAGAATGTCTCCGGCTTCCAGATCCTCCGACAAAGACATCGTCGCACCACAATGTCCCCGCTTTCGCAGTGTTTGCCTACGATCCGGCTCCTGACACCCGCGGCTGGCTCGCGAGACGCCAGGGTTGCCGTGTAGTCGGCGTCGTATAGGGCGGGACGGATGTTGTCGCTCATTCCGCCGTCGACGGAAACATAACGGCGCGGCCCGTCATCCAGGTCCACTGTCTTCAGTGTTCCAACGGTGTAGAGGGTCACGCCCGCGGGGCCGACGATGCTTCGTCCGGGCTCGATCGAGACCCTGGGCGGCTCGATCCCCGTCTGTGCCGAGTCGGACGCAACGATCGAGGCCAGAGTTCGCGCGAATTTCCCCGGGATGCGGAGGCGAAGAATCGAGGCTCGTGTACCGCACCCCGTATCCACCTCCAAAATCGACTTCTCGCAGATCGATTCCAAGCTCGCGGCTCACCCGCGCCCGCAGATCAAGCACGGCGCTGGCGGCCTTCTTGAAACCATCAATGGCCAGAATTTGCGAGCCGATGCTGAATGCAGCCCCACAAGGCGCAGATTCGGCGCTTTCACGGCCTCCTCGATCGCACGCCAGGCGGCTCCTCCTGCGATCGACAAACCGAACTTTTGATCCTCGACGGCCGTCGCTGATGAACTCGTGGCCCCCCGCATGAACTCCTGTCGTAACCCTAAGCATGATGGGTGCAACGACGCCCTTTTCTCGAGCGATCGAGTCGACGAGGGACAATTCGGCGAGCGAATCGACGACGAGGCGAGCGATCTCCGCGTCCAGAGCGAGCTCGATTTCTTCACGCGATTTATTGTTTCCGTGCAGACCAATCCGGCTGCCGGGAACTCCGCGGCCAGTGCGGTGCGCAGTTCGCCTTCGGAACAGGTGTCGACCGCAAGCCCCTCGTGCGCCACGGCCTTGGCAACCGCTATGCAAAGGAAAGCCTTTCCCGCGTAGTAGACGTCGGCCCCGCGAAGCCCGGCGAAAGCCTCGTCCACGGCCGCCTTCCAGGCGCGGGCTCTGGCACGAACTTCATCCTCGTCTAACACGTACAGCGGCGTGCCGAATTGGCGGACAAGTTCGCTCACCGCCACGCCGCCAATGGTCAATTCTCCGCCTACGCGACGCGCCGAGGATGGCCACAGTCCGTCAGGGGAACCATCAGGTTCCGGCGCGGAAATGGTGTCAAGTTTCACGTGAGCACTACATCCTTTCAGGAGCGCTAACGCCCAGAAGATTAAGCCCATTGGCGAGAACCGCGCGGGCGGCATCGTTGACCCACAGTCGAGTTCTGTGAAGGTTGGTGATCGCGTCGTCGGCCTTAGGGGTCACTCTAGTTTTACCGTACCATGCATGGTATGCGGCGGCCACCTCTTCGAGGTAGCGCGCCACTCGATGCGGCTCCCGAAGGGCGGCGGATTGAGATACAACATCAGGAAAGCGCGCCAAAGTTCCCAAAAGTTCCAGAATCGGCGCTCTCCAACAGCCCGGGCTCGAAGCCATCCTCGCGCCGCACTCCGTGCTGGACGGCATTCGATGCCACCGAACACGTGCGCGCGTGGGCGTATTGGACGTAGTAGACGGGATTGTCGTTCGTGCGTGATGCGGGACGAGGTCAAGATCCAGGTCGAGAGTCGTGTCAACGGAGGCGCGCACGAGCGAGTACCGGGCCGCGTCCACGCCGACGGCCTCGACCAGGTCCTCGAGGGTGACAACGGTTCCCGCCCTCTTGGACATGCGCACGGGGCCCCTGCTGCGAACGAGGTTGACCAGTTGGCCGATAAGAATTTCCATATTCTCGCGGGGCCGGCCCGTATCACCGTATGCCTGAGCCATGGCGTACATGCGGCCGATGTACCCGCATGATGGTCTGCCCCGAGCATGTACACGCAATTGTCGGCGCCGCGAGCGCGCTTGTCGAGGTAATAGGCGAGGTCGCCGGCGAAATAGGGCCGCCTCACCGTCGGACTTGACGATCACCCGATCCTTGTCGTCGCCAAAATCCGTGGTCCTAAGCCACAGGGCGCCCTCTTCTTCGAAGACGACGCCGCGCTGCGCGCAACCGTTCGATCGCCCTATCGACGGCGCCGGATTCATGGAGCGAATCCTCGTGGAAAAACACGTCGAAATCGGAGCGGAATTCGTGAAGCGAAGCCTTGATTTCAGCGAACATCAACTCGACCCCGCGGGAGCGAACACCCTCGCGGGCTTCCTCGTCGGGAAGCTGGCGCGGGTCAGGCTCGCCGGCAGCCGCCGCATCGGCCACAACCTTCTCGGCGATATCGGTGATGTACTGCCCGCCGTAACCGTCCTCGGCATCTCCTCACCACGGGCACGCGCCACAAGGAGGCAGCGAAACGATCGATTTGATTGCCGTGATCGTTGAAATAGTATTCCTTGACGACTTCGGCACCGAGAACTCTAGGATACGAGCCAGCGAATCGCCGACGGCGGCCCAGCGCGTGCCTCCAACGTGAAGGGGGCCGGTGGGATTGGCCGAAACGTACTCGAGATTGACGGTCGTCCCTGAGCCGTTTTCCGTTCGCCCATACGAATCGCCGGCTTCGACGATCGTGCGGGCTAGCTCCCCGCCGAGGCGGCGGAAAGACGAATGTTAACGAACCCGGGCCCGGCGACCTCGGCGGTTTCCACGCTTCGTGAGCAGCGATCCGCGCGGCGAGCAATTCGCCGAGCTCGCGCGGATTCCTGCCGGCGCGCTTGGCCAACTGCATGGCAATATTGGTGGACCAATCTCCATGCTCGCGCGATCGTGGACGCTCAATCTTCACGGCGGGCACTTCGCCCTCGATCGTCAGGGTGCCGTCGGCGACGGCGGAGGCGAGTTCGCCGGCGATAAGCCGACTTAGATCTTCGGGTGTCATGCGGGCAATTCCCTACGCGGAGCTCCGACACATTCTCGCGAACAGGGCCGAGCCAAGAAGCGCGAAGCCGGTAGGAGCTGCTAAAGTTACGTGTCGGGCCCCAATAGCTCAGTGGATAGAGCGTTTGCCTCCGGAGCAAAAGGTCGCAGGTTCGAATCCTGTTTGGGGTACTTTTTACGGGATGACGGCGCCCGCCGAACTGCGCACTCGGCTGCCAACGGCAAGGCATCCAGCTACGAACGATGAATCGAGTAACCTCGCGCCACCAGACCTTCGTACATGGCGGTTGGAATATCGGTGATGATCCCGTCGACGCCCATAGCGAGAAGTCCCGCGGCGACGTCAAGCTCGTCGATCGTCCAGGCGTGAACGGCGATTCCCAGCTCGTGCGCCACCGAGACAAATTCCTTGGTCAGCACGCGCACGCCGCGGAATGAGAGAGGAACTTGCGCAACATGGGCTCGGGGAACGCCCGCAAGCAGCCTCCGGCGCGCCGCTCCTTCTTTTGCTCGCGAAGCCGCGGTGATTCTAGCTATGGCGCCCACCCCAGCGAGCTTGCCGTTTCGGGCAGGCGTGCGCGCATCCGCCGAAGCCGGCGTTCCGAAAAGCTCGCGACGCACACTCTGGCGTGTGCCCGCGCATCGACAATCGCTCGGGCGAGCGGGGCGGCGACGGCGTCGGATTTCGCATCGATATTGAAGACGACGTCGGGGCACTGCTCGAGCGCCTCGCTCACGCGCATAACCGCGGGTGAGCCGTCATGTCCGCGGACTTTCGAGCTCTCTCCAGGTGTAGCGGCCGATTCTGCCGGTGGCGGCGGTGGTGCGATCCAGTGTCGCGTCGTGGCTGAGCACAGCGACGCCGTCAAGCGTGGCCCGAGCATCCGTTTCGAGGTAGCGAAAGCCACGATCGCGCATGGTCGCGAAGGCCTCGAGCTATTCTCCGGGCATTCTCGGGCGCCGCCACGATGAGCGAGGATGATCGGGGCGCCGATCGGATAGAGTCTCACTGACGTCTGGTCGCCCACATATTCGTCACCCGCACACTTTCGAAGAGTCGACCGCCTTCTGATTCTTGAGGAAATCGACGGGGTTCATAAGCTGATCATTCTGATCGTGCACCTCGAGGTGGAGGTGTGGGCCGGTCGAATTGCCGTTCGATCCCACTTTGCCGATGACTTGACCTGCCTTGACCGCGTCTCCCTTCTTGACGAGAACACCGTTGTCGTACATGTGGATGTACCAGGTGTAATACGTTTTACCGCCGATTTCTGTGTTTGACGATGATCAGATTGCTGGATCGGCCCTTGATTCCGGCACCGGCGTGTGTGACGACACCGTCGGCCACCGCGTGAATCGGGGTCCCCAAAGGGCTGCGAAATCCTGACCTGCGTGCATTGAAACGTCGTTGTAGATCGGATCAACGCGGTAACCGAAAGCGGAGCTCAAACGATAGACGCCTTCCTGAAGCGGCATGACGATATGAGCGCCTTGCTGCTGTTGTTTGCCGAAAGCGGCCCGCGCCCCCGAAGCTCCTGTGGCGACGCATTCGGGAGCGTCGTTGTTCTCTTTGGACTCTTGGGTGACGTCATTGACCGTGGAGCGAGGCTTGCGCATTGGCGTCACCGCTGAGCGACGTCGGGACCCCTCCCGCCTTCTTTTTGACTGGCTTCTCCGCCAACGTAGGAATGGGAGAGGTTGTTCTGCGCCGCGGTCGCAGTAGGACTGTTCGTAGCGAGAATGGGCACCCCACGGCCACCAAAGTCGCGACTCTGCCGCAACCCCCTGAATCGCCCATTTCTTCGACTCCAAAGGAGGCGGACTGCTCGGTCTTGATCGGTTCAGGCTCGACCTTCGCGATCTTGCCGAGCTTGGCGACCTTCCCGTCTTTCGTTGCGTTACCGCCCTTCGCGGCTTTCTGGATGGCTTGATCGCTTCGGCGACGCCGCCTCAAACGGGATATCTGCACCCCTTCGGAAATGGCATTGCTAATCTCATTGGACGTCAGAACCGCTGTTTCTTCGTCCGACTCGTTCGCGCCATCCTGACTGTCGAAAGCGGCAGCAGCTTCTTCAGCGGCACGTTCCGCCTCGCGATCTTCCTCGCCAACTCGGCCTGCTGCCGCCTGCGCGCCTTGCGATCCTCCGGGGACTCGGCGGCTTTCGCTTTCGCTTCGCGCAGCTGTTGGGCCTGCGCAGCTGTTCCTCGCGCAAGCTAGCTGCTTCAGCGGCCTTGCGCGCCTCCTGCGCACGACAGGGCCTCCTCGGCCTCGCGCGCTTGCTCAGCACGGCGAGCCTCCTCAGCGGCCTTGCGCTCTTGCTCCTTGCGAGCATGCTCTGCACGACAGAGCTTCCTCAGCCTCTTGAATCTGCTGTTGACGCAGACGCTCGGCCTCCTGCCGCGCCTGCTGCTCCATGCGCTCCTTTTCGGCAGCGCTCCTGCTGGGCGCGCTGTTCGCTAATCTGCTGGAGCCCTGCGCGATTTTCTCCAAACGCGCGGCTTTCTTCGCCTCGCGTTCTTTTACGAGCTTCCTCGGCCTTGCGATCAGCCTCCGCCTGGCGCACGATTTCCAGACGCCTGGTGATGACGGCGAACGGGCTGTTGCCCGCGGCGCCGGAAGCCGCAGCTTTGCTGGCTTCCTGAGCCTTGCGCTTTTTCCTCGGCAGCCTTCCGAGCCTCTTCGGCCTTGCGTGCTTCCTCGGCCTTCCGCGATTCTTCCGCGCGGCGGGCCTCCTCGGCCTTGCGAGCCTGCTCCGCCCGACGAGGCTTCCCTCAGCAGCCTTGCGCTCTTGCTCCCTACGCGCTTCCTCAGCGCGCCGAGCTTCCTCGGCCTTGCGCGCTTCCTCAGCACGCCGAGCCTCCTCGCGTGCTGCTCTGCGCGCCGCGCGTTCTTTACGGAGCTCTTCGAGCTTGCGAGCCTCTTCAGCCTTGCGTGCTTCCTCAGCACGACGAACCTCTTCGAGCTTTGCGTGCTGCTCTGCGCGCCGCGCGTTCCCTTTACGGAGCTCTTCGAGCTTGCGAGCCTCTTCAGCCTTGCGTGCTTCCTCAGCACGGCGAGCTTCTTCGGCCTTGCGGGCCTCTTTTGCGCGCCGAGCTTCCTCGGCGCGACGGGCTTCTTCGGCCTTGCGCGCGGCCTCAACCCTACGTGAAATCTCTTCTAACCGAGGCTTCCTCTTCACGCGATTCTCGCGCGCTCAGCTTCTTCCGGCGTGCGCGTTCCTCCGCTTCACGGTGCTCTGCTCGCTGCACCTTGCGCGCTTCGGCAGCTTCTCCATCTCGCGGGCCAGGCGTACCTGGCGACGATTGAGATTCGGCGTCTCCTGCCTAGCACCCGAACGGCGCGTACGAGTAGCGTGAACCTGAGCTGTTGGCTCGGTATTTAGTGCGTGCCTGCCCATCATCCTCCGGTTCTACGTGATTTTCCGGTGATTCCATTACAAAAATGATAACGGACCGGTTAAAGGGTCACCACCTACGCCCTGCAAAGATGGCCTAGGCGTCCCTTTAAATATCTCATATTTCAGCATCCGCCGAGGGTTTTCGAAAGGCATATCACTTCCCTGATATTACGCTCGGACAGCGCAGGGCTCTTTCGCCTTCGACGTCATCCCCGAGCCGCGCCGGCGCACTAGCCTTTAGCAGCAGCGCATCCCGGTCCTCTCGCAGCAACGCAGAACGACAACGGCACTTTGTCGATGAACAGCGCGCCCGGTAGAAACAGCACAGCGCATCCCGATAGAAAAACGATAGAAAAGCCGGAGCGAACACACCCGGAAATCAGCGCAACCGCGCCCCAAGCGCCCCTCCCGAGGAACTCAACACGAAACTACACGTGAAAGTCGACGCAAGTCCCGTAGCCTTGACATGTCGGATTCCAAACTTAGCGAGGAAAAATAGTGTCAACGCAGCCACACGACGACTTTGGCCCGAACTAGAGCTTCATTGAGGATCTCTACGCCGATTTCCTCAAGAGCCCTTCTCAAGTACCGCAGCAATGGGGTGACCTTTTCAGGAGGTGGCGAGCCGAGGGCAGGCAGGCTCACGGTTCCCGTCCTATTCACGCGGACCCCGAAACAGCGAGGGCACAAATCGAGATTCATTCCCAAAGCGATTCTCGGCAATCCTCACCCGATTCAATTTCCACGCTCGGATCTTCCGCCGGCTCCCCGCGCCGCGGCACAACCAACTCTCACTCCGTACGCGAAACGGCACAAGCTTGTGGCGAGCGACACTCCCTTTCTTCCGGCGAAACCGTTCGCATGAAAGGAACAGCGAGTCCGTGGTCCCGCCAACATGGACGCTTCGCTGGCTGTTCCTACGGCGACGTCGTTCCGTGAAATTCCAGCCAAAACCATGTTCGACAACCGCAGTATCATCAATGAAAGGCTGCGCGCCACGAGGGGAGGCAAGGTCAGTTTCACGCATCTTGTCGCTTTTGCCGCGATTGAGGCGCTCGTGCAAATGCCCGAGATGAGACAATTCTTATGCGTTGGTGGACGGCAAGCCGGCAGTGAACCATCCCTGAACATGTGAACTTCGGCATCGCGATCGACGCGCATCGCCCCGACGGGTCGCGCACCCTCGTTGTCCCCTCGATCAAAGCCGCCGAGCTCGCATGACTTTCCGTGACTTTCTGTCCGCCTACGAGGACCTTGTCCGCCGCAGGGCGCGACAGCGCACTCGGAATCGACGATTTCAAAGGGACCACCGTATCGCTCACGAATCCAGCGGCATCGGGACGACACAATCAGTGCCCCGCCTCATGTCAGGGACAGGGAGCCATCATCGGGGTCGGGTCGATGGTCTATCCGCTCAATTCGCCGGCACGTCGGATTCCGTGTTAGCGCGCCTCGGCGTCTCCAAAGTGGTCACCATCTCCTCCACCTATGACCATCGCATCATTCAGGGAGCCACGTCGGGCGAGTTCCTGCGCCTCATTGAACGCAAGCTCACCGGCCTTGACGGCTTTTACGACAGAGTTTTCCACTCGCTTCACGTTCCCACCGAGCCTTTCATATTCGAGGCGCGACGTGGAATACAACCCGCTCAAGGATCTCGACAAAGCTTCGCGCGTGACGAGCCTCATTCACGCCTATCGCTCACGAGGACATCTCATCGCGGACACGGACCCGATCTCCTTCCGCACCCTCCGTCATCCCGATCTTTCCCTCGGATCGTACGGCCTGACATCGTGGGACCTCGACAGGGTCCTTTCCCACGGGCGATTTCACTGACAACGGATCGATGACCCTGCGCAGCGCACTTTCGCTGCTTCGTGAGACGTATTGCGCGTCGATCGGCTTCGAGTACATGCACATCACTGATCCGGAGCAACGTCGCTGGTTTCAGGAACGCATCGAACGCCCGCGCGCCAAGCTCACCGACGACGAACGTTTCCAGATCCTCGAGAAACTCAACCAGGCTGAAGCATTCGAAACGTTCTTGCACACTAAATACCTGGGGCAGAAACGTTTTTCCCTCGAAGGCGGAGAGTCGCTCATTCCCGCGCTGGATGAAGTCCTTTCCCGCGCGGCTGGCGACGAGTATCGATTCGGTCGCGATCTCGATGGCCCACCGAGGCAGACTTAACGTCTTGACGAATATCGCGGGAAAGCAGTACAAGCAGATCTTCACCGAGTTCGACGGATTCGTTGACGAGCGCACAGTCCAGGGCTCAGGCGACGTCAAGTACCACCTTGGAACCGAAGGCACGTATACATCGCCCTCCGGCGAGACGACGGGCGTTTATCTCACCGCCAATCCCTCGCATCTTGAGGCCGCGAACGGCGTTCTCGAAGGCATCGTCCGCGCGCGGCAAGACCAGCAAAATCGCGGCGATCGCGGCTTTTGCCGTCCTTCCGATCCTCATACACGGCGATGCCGCATTCGCCGGCCAGGGCGTCGTGCCCGAAGTTCTCAACCTGTCGCAGCTTCGCGGCTATCGCACGGGCGGAACGGTTCACATGATCGTCAACAACCAGATTGGGTTTACGACCACGCCGTATTCGGGCGTTCTTCCAACTACGCGAGCGACGTGGCGAAGGGGCTTCAAATTCCCATTTTTCCACGTCAACGGCGACGATCCGAGGCGGTCGTGCGCGCTGCCGCGCTGGCATACGAGTACCGCCAAGCGTTTTCCAAAGACGTCATCGTGGATATCGTCTGCTACCGACGCCGCGGTCACAATGAGGGCGACGACCCGTCATGACTCAGCCGGTCATGTACGCGCTGGTCGACTCCAAGCGGACCACCCGTCAGCTGTACAAGGAGGCTCTCATCGGTCGAGGCGAGATGACGGCCGAGCAGGCCGAAGCCTTCGAAGAAAAACTACCGCGCTACCCTCGACAATGCCTTTAAACAGGTCAAGGCCGCGGAGGCCGAGGCGGCAGCAGGCAAGTCGGGCGTCTACGAAGGCCTCGAGATTCCCGCAGCCCAGCAGGAAGACGCTGGAACGATGATCGGCTGGACCAGCTGGACCACCCGTGAGATTCTCGCGCGGATCGGCGACGCTCATCTTCAGATTCCCGAGGGTTTCACTCCTCACCCGAAGATCACCCAGCTCTACGAGCGCCGAGCGAAAATGATGCGCACGGGCGACGTCGATTGGGGCATGGGAGATCGCGGCCTTCGGTTCGCTCCTCATTGAGGGGGTTCCCGTAAGGATGTCGGGGCAAGACGTGCGCCGCGGAACATTCGTCCAAAAGGCACGTGGTTTCACACGATCACAAAAACCGGCGCAGAATGGACGCCTCTCGATCATTTGACCGAGGATCAGGCAAAGCTGTGGATCTATGATTCTCTCTCGGAGTACTCCGTCATGGCTTTCGAATACGGTTATTCACTCGAGCGGCCTGACGCGCTCGTAGTGTGGGAAGCGCAGTTCGGCGATTTCGCCAACGGCGCCCAAACAGTAGTCGACAATTCGTGTCATCCGCCGAACAAAAAGTGGAATCAGCATTCTTCTCTCGTTCTTCTCCTTCCTCACGGGTACGAGGGCCAGGGGCCTGACCACTCCTCCGCACGGATTGAGCGCTATCTCCAGTTGTGCGCACAAGACAACTATGTGGGTCTGTCAGCCATCGACACCGGCTAATCATTTCCACATGCTCCGCACGCAGGCGTACAACCGCCCACGTCGCCCGCTCATCGCTTTCTCACCGAAACAGCTTCTGCGACGTCGAGGCGTCGTCTCGCCGGTCGAAGATCTCATCCAAGGTTCGTTCCGCCCGGTCATCGGCGATGAATCTCAAGGAGAAGCGAGGCTAGGCGACGAACCGAAGCTAAGCGATGTCCTGAGAACGGATGTCGACCGCGTTCTTCTCTGTTCGGGGGCGCATCTACTATGATCTGGATGATTTCCGCAAGAAGATCAAGGATACGCGCACCGCGATTGTGCGGCTCGAACAGTACTACCCGTTGGCGACCGATGCTGTTCGCGCCGAGTTGGCCAAGTACCCCAACGCCGAGGTCGTGTGGGTTCAAGATGAGCCGGAGAACATGGGAGCGTGGCGTTTCCTCCCTCGTCACATTGTTCCGTGAACTTGGAATCACTCCTAGGCTCGTTTCCCGTCCGGCTTCTGCTTCTCCGTCGGTCGGCATCGTGCGAGCCCACGCCACCCAAAAATGAAATCCTTATGCGTGCAGCTTTCGAGCGCTGAGTTTCTTAGAGGCACCTTCAACGGACACGAATCTCTCTGCAACTGCCGCCCAGGCTCTTTGCCATCGCGCCTAGGCGGCAGGGGTGCCTCTACGACGGTCGAGGCTCTACCGTCTAGAGTTAAAGCACATCGTCTAGAGTTGAGGTAACTTCTAGCGAAGATGTAGCACGACTGAGGAGCGAATGTGGCGATCTTCTTCATAGGCGACGAGCTCGTGGCAGGGGTTCGGCGATGCGCGAGCTCTTGGCTGGACAGGGCGGGTCATGGCACGCACTCGCAGCGAGCCGCCGCTTATGCCGATGATTCTTGCCGTTCCGGGAGAGGACACCGAAGCACTGGCCAAACGCTGGGGCGACGAAGTCGCCAGACGCTGCGTCACGATGAGGACAATCGCCTCGTTATCGGTCTCGGCTCTACGACCTCGACTCGAGCCAAACGCTGGCTCGTGCTCGGCTTCATCTCGCCAATATTCTCGATGCTGCCGCACGAATGAAGCTCAGGTCCTTCATTGTAGGCCCTCCCCACGCCGCGAAGCGCCTTTAAGATTCAATCGGATCTCTCAAAAAGCTTTCGGTGATGTGTGTGCTCGCCGCGATCTCCCCTACGTCGACACTTTCACTCTCTCGTTGAGCATGAACAGTGGAACACTGACTTGTCGATGTCCAGCGGCTACGAACCACGCCAGGCCGGCTGCGGTCTCATCGCATGGCTGGTGCTCCACAATGGGTGGAACGATTGGCTGGGAGTCCCGGCAGTCAGCGCATCTTAGGCCAACAAGCTCTCTTAGACGCCCTTGAGGACTCAAACGTCCCTCAAAGCGCACTCCCGCGCCCATGCGACAAACTCCTCCTCAACGGCGTGGTGAACACGTCTTCCAATTCAGGCAGCGACAAGAAGCGACGAATGACATCAACGTTCCCCGCGAAAAACCTCGCCCTTTCGCCCTCCACCCCTTCATCTACTATTCTACAGAAACAACGTCCGATCTCAATTTTTATTCGATAAAAATCTTCTTAATTATCGTTTTAGATGCTTTTTAATTTTTCGATAGAACAAATGATATCGAAACCTAAATTTGCAAAGCCGCGATGGGGCGTCTTGCTCTCAATCAACGCCTACCAGCTCTATTCAGGAACAGTCACCAGGCAAAAGGGGTGCCCTGCGGGATCGGCGTAGATCCGCCATTCTTTAGGTCCGGGATCGAGAATCGGCGTGAGAGGGCGCCCACCGGCCTTTTTCGACGACGCCGCAGGCTTCTGCCAAATCCTCAACCAGCAGATCGAAATGCGCTTGATGCTCGCCGCACCCTCCGGGCCACCTCGGAGGCACGTACCCCTGGCAGCGATGGAATGAGAATCTCCCGACGGGTTCCCACTCCAAGGTCACCCACTCCGGCCGCTCTTCGCTGGCAACAACACTCCATTCGCACGCATCACCGACAACACTCCATTCGCACGCATCACCGACGACGGAAGTCCGACCGCCTGCCTCCCGATCGCGACCGCTCCCACCGGCAAAAGACCTGCTTTCAGCCCCACCGCCCTCGACAGGGTCCCCGCCTTTCCCGGCGGCTCCGGAAGATCGAGAACCTGCTGCCAGAACCTCGCCAGCGCGACGGCGTCGTCGCACTCAAAAACAAGTTGCGTCAATCGTCCAACGGCCATGGACCGAATTTATCACCGACGCACACAGCGGACTCCTCGAACGGCAGAAAAGCACGGCACCGACTCGTCGAACGGCAAATAACACGACTCAGACTCGGCGAACGACAGGAAAACACCGTGCAGAATCCCTGGGGCGAATAAAAAACGCAGCCAATTCCGCGAACGCCAGCCGAAAACACCGCACCCACGATCGGAAGCGGCAAGCACCCGACCGGTTCCGTGCGACGAGATACCGTGCACCGCACCCGCGATCGGCCGCTGTGAGTGCACCCACGATCGGCCGCACAAATTCACTGCACAGCGCAGCCGCGCCCGGCGCAGCCTCCGAAACGAGGGAAAAATTCAGGCATAGAAAGGGCCCGGATCCTCGACCCGGGCCCGACGCTCATGCGTTGGGACGCTTGCCGTGATTGGCGAGGCTTTCCCGCACGCGAGCGACGCTTGCGACCGCGACGGCTCATTGTTGCTCCTCAAATCGATTGTGCACCCGAAAGGCGCACGACAGGGTCGAAAGTGTATCAGCCTACGTCCCCAGCCGCTATACGCCACCGCACCGGCCAACCGCCAAATGCGGCGGGCGACTCCCCCTCGGATAGAAGGGCTGTCAATCGTCGCATCTCATTCAAACGTGCCCGTCCTCCGCCTTTTGTCCCCATATTACTCAAAGACCTGCACAATTGTTTGCCCCACCGCCGCGAAGAATCTTGGCGCACAAGAGAGCACCAAAGGTCGCGCTCACCACCCTTAGGGGAAAACCCTTAAAAGGTTTAAAAGGTGCGGAACCCACTCAAAACACCCCTAGTTTCTTACTTTGGACGGACAGAACGGCCCACAGAGAGGGTTGTCGACAAGCGGAACTCTGCACACCCGTCTGCATCCCGGCTCGTATAGACTTGGAACCACTCGAGGAGAAAAGGACCGCCACGATGGCCGAAACGCTGAGCCGCCTGAAAGCCCAGTTCATCGACACCGTAATGGACCCCGATTCGGGCAGGGAAAAGTTCAAAGCATTTCGCTCTCACCTCGTTAGAAGCATCATCGACAACAAAAATGACGAGTTTTCCCAAATCGTCGAAGGAAACGTGTATCGCGACTTCTCCCGAGGAGAGACGATAATAACCGTCTCTCTCATCGTTCGCGATCCTGTATCAACAAGTGTGCGCCAAGCCGATCGGCTGATCAGCGACTCGGCCTCAGAGGTCGGCATAAATGTCGTCGACGACGACACTCCACGTTCAGAAGACAAATACAACTTGGAACAAGACGGAATCAGCTTGGTCCCGGCATGAGCGAGGACGTGTCTCGCGAACCGCCTTTAGTTCGCTTTGCGCGCTGGGTAAGCAGACACCTTGGAGCTTTCCTAACTTCCACAGGGTCAGTTCTGTTGACCGTGGCGCATTTTTCCCGACCTCGTCACTCCTTTTTGTGGCTTTTCCTCGGCGTCGGTGCGTCCTTGACGATCATTGGACAGATCCAGTCGGAGAAAAGGGGGAAGAACCTCCGTCAGGTTTTAATCGATCTGGACAAGGCAAGGGAGCAAAAGTCAACTGCTCAAAAAGCTCTTTCCGAGGCAATTGAAGGCATAGGCACTAACCTTTCCGAGGAGCTTGGCCTATGGTCGCCTGAAGTTCGTTTTACGATATATGCGCACGATGACGACAAGCGCGAGTTCATTCCCATTGTTCGGAGCTCTGACAACCCAAAAACTGGCCAAAAAAGAATCGAACATCATACCCGGACTCACAAGGGTATCTGGGGAAAGTTTGGGAACACGGAGAATGCAGCCACATGCGCAAACATGAACGAAGCGTCAGGGCAGAATCTCTAGAATTAGGTTTCACGGAGGAAGAATACAGGAACCTCACCCTCAAACCACGCTCATTAAAGGGCATCCGTCTGAGCAAAGGGAAACAGCACATTGGGGCCATCCTCTGGGAATCCGAGGACCCGAAACGCATCGAGACACCAGCACCCCCACCTCGACAACATCAAAAAGACAACGCCACGCTGCTTGACCTTCAAGCAGTCTTCGCCACTCTCTACGCTTCTCTTCTCGGATCTTTCCGAGCATTTCTTCGAGAAAAGCAGCTGAAGAGGAAACGGAACAGCTAAAGAAAACAGTTTTTGGGAAGTTTCCACCGGCGAGAATCCCGATCAAGGGCGAAGATGACGGTCGAGAAAAGGGCGATGCACATCCTTCGCTCACTCCAGAAGCGCCGCCCGTACGCAAGTCGCAGCTGGCATGACTTCGGGCCCGCGGCTCTCCGCCCCATCGCCAACCTATAGCCTCGTTTTTGAGGCCGTTGTCGATCTGTAAACGGCTATCTGATTCGTCACCCTCACGCGAAGGCTGACGGGCGCCGGCTCCGAGCAGCATGACCTCTTGACGATTTCGCGCACGTGAATTTCGGCCTCGGCCAACTCGGAGCAGTGGGGACATGTCTCGCAGTGACGGCGCAGGCGCGCGGCGGCTTCGAGCGGCATTTGGGCGTCAAGCAGCTCGAAAAGATGGTCGGCCACCTCTTCGCACTGAGCTGCGGCGCTGGCCGTTCGATGCTCCGCACGGATTGTCGCCGTTGCCGCGGGAACCTTCGAGGCTATCGTCCCTTATCGTCCTCCGGCCGCCTGCCGCGGGCGCCTTCCGCCATCAAGGACTCTACGACGGCCTTTGCTATCTCCCTCGTCGCCTCTCATTTCCTCCTTCTTGCCATACCCTAGATCTCGTGCGTAATCGGTCAGGGAGATCACGCAATTGACGCCTGCCGCGATGCAAACGCGACATAACCGTTCTATCGGCGTATCCATGATCTCGGCAATCTCCTGGTAGGAGAAACCTTCGACGTCGGCGAGATAGACAGCGAGACGACGATCTTCCGGCAGCTGGGCCAGAGCGCCCCGAATCTCAGAATCAGGCAGATTTTCAATGGCCTCTGCCTCTGCGGACTGGAGCCCCGCGAGGCGTGCATTGAGGCATCGTACTCTTGCCAATCCTCAACTTCCGCGACATCCGCCTGCTTGGGTTGGCGCTGAGCCTTCCGATAGTTCGAAATGAACGTGTTGTTGAGAATTCGATAGAGCCACGCTTTTAAGATTGGTGCCGGGCCGATACTGGTGAAACGCCGCGAAGGCTTTTCGCATACGTCTCTTGCACCAGATCCTCCGCGTCCTGTGGATTTCGAGTCAGCCTCATGGCAGCGCCGTAAAAGCTGATCGAGGAAAGGCAGAGCTTCGCTTTCGAAACGCCGCGACCTTTCTGCGCGAGTTTTCATGGGCAGGTCAAGCTCCGCCGATTGGTCGTCGCCGGATCCTTCAGCTTCTGGAATGGTCGTCTCGGTAGTCATCGTCTCCTAGGGTGGCGGGATTGTTCCCGCATGGAATGTAACGCCTCCCGGCGGTTTTTCATTCCGCACCGAGACGGCCGTCGGTGGCACTTCAGCCGCTATTGGCAGGGGCCGATACAGCGCCGGTGAACCAACGAAGCACCTGCAGCTTCCAGGTCAACAACCAGCGGTTTCCGGGTCAACACCAGTGGCGCCCGGTCGGCAGTCACTACGTCAAGCCATGCGCCACCACGCCCACAACCGGCGACCACCAGCACCCAAAAATCGAGCAACCATCCCGCCAAGCCGGGCAATTACTGCGCGAAAGGGCCTTCATGCTGTAGGAATAGAATCATGAGTATTCTACGTACCGTTGCCCGGCCTCTTCTGGCCGCCCGTTCATCGCAGCGGAGCCGATGCACTTCTTCGTCCGCAAGCTCACCGCGGGAGCGCGCCGAACGGCTAGCCCCCATCGCCTCGAAAGTCGGCGTGGATCTCGACGAGACGACGTCGGATTCGGCCGCACGCGGCCTCGGCGCAGCCTTCACCGTCGCTGGGATCGGGCTGGCCGACGGGCAGAGTTTCCCTCGCGTAGCGGCAGCCGCCCTCGCCGCCTTGGAGGTGCCCGTCGCTCTGGCGAACAATCCCGTGTGGCGGAGCAAAAGGCAAAGACCGTCTCGCGGACCTGTCAGGGTCTTCTCGGTGCGGCCGGACTCGTCGGTGGAGCCCTTCTCGCGGCTGGCGACAGGGGACGGCAAGCCCTCGCTTTCCTGGCGCCGTCAGGCGAGTCGTCGTCATAAAAAGGCTCTCAAAGCCGCGCGCGGCAACCAATCGCAATGACATCCGAACGGCGGGCGTGGCTAGCGCCGCAATCCTCCGAGCCGATCCGAGCGCACGTGCGAATTCCCGGTTCGAAGTCGCTGACGAATCGCTACCTGCTTTTGGCCGCTCTGGGCGAGGGCCGACGATCATAAAGGAACCCGTTGATCGCCCGAGACACCGCTCTCATGGCCGGCGCGCTTGCCGCCATGGGCGTCGGAATTGAGGGCGACGGCGCCTCGATAACCGTCACGCCCGGTCCGCTTCGCGGAGCGCGGGTCGACGTCGGCCTTGCGGGCACCGTCATGCGTTTCGTTCCCCCGATCGCCCTTTTCGCGCATGGAGACGTGGTTTTCGACGGCGACGCCGCCGCGCGCACCCGCCCGATCGCGCCTCTGGTCCGGGCGATCGAGCATCTGGGAGGGCGAGTCGAACAAGCCACGTCCGGTTCGGACCAGATCTGCTTGCCCTTCACTGTCAAGGGCACGGGTGCGGCCACAGGCGGCCGGGTGGAGATTGACGCGTCTGAATCCTCGCAATTCGTTTCCGCGCTTTTTGCTTGCCGCTCCGCGAATGGACTCCGGGGCTTGATGTGCGCCATGTGGGCAAACCCGATACCCTCAACGCCGCATATTGACCTGACGGTGGACGTTCTGCGCAAAGCGGGCATCGGCGTACACGTGGCCGGCGGCAAACCCGACGGGCCCGAATGCTCACCGGCGCGGTGGATCGTCGAGCCGGGGATCCCAAGAATCGGCGATGTCGCGGTCGAGCCCGACCTGTCGAATGCCGGGCCGTTCCTGGCCGCCGCCGTCGTGACCGGAGAGCAAGTGAGCCCTCGAATGGCCCGATTCCGCCCAACCCGGCGCCGCCAATCGCGGATTCTTCGAAGCCATGGGGAGCCTGCACTGAGCTCGCCGACCACAAGCTCTCACAATAAACGGGCCATCGACGATCAAGCCGCTCAATGCGGACATGCACGACGTCGGCGAGCTGGTTCCACGATCGCGGCGGTCGCGGCCTTCGCCGACGGCCCCTCGACCCTGCGCAACATCGGCCATCTCAGAGGCCACGAAACCGATCGCTTGGCCGCCCTCATCGGAATTGAACAAGATCGGTGCGCGCGCCCGAGTGCCGGCGACGACCTCGTCATCGAGCCGGGCCAGCGAAAGCCCGCGACGATCGAAACCTACGGCGACCATCGTATGGCCACTTTTGGCGCGATTCTCGGACTGCGCATCCCCGGTCTCGAAAGTCGCCAACGTGGAGACGACCGCGAAGACCTTTCCCCAATTCGTCGCCATGTGGGAAGAGCTTGCGGCCGGAGCCGGCGACGTCGCCCCAGCCCCCATCGGCGGCATCCTCGAGCGAGGCCGGGCTTCCGGCATGAGAGGGACATCGGAACCGACGACCCCGCGTGAAAGTTCGCCCCGGCGAGGATCGCGCCCTCGCACGAAGATTCGCCCCGATCATTCGGCCGCACAAGGCGGCGAAGTCGTCGGTGTGGATCGCGGCCGCTACCGCGTCATGCTACATGACGGACGTCACGTCACCGCCGTCAGAGGCTCGCGAGCTGGGCCGCGGATCCGTTGTCGTCGGCGATCGCGTGCGCGTGACCGGAGACATTTCGGGGAAAAAGACACTCTGGCGCGCATCGTTTCGATCGATCAGCGGACGTCCCAGCTTCTGCGCAGCACGGACGAGGGCAACGGCCGCGAGCGTTGCATCGTCGCCAACGCCCAGCAGCTCGCCATCGTCACCGCACTGGCCGACCCCGCACCGAAAACGGGCATGATCGATCGCTGCATCGTCGCCGCCTACGACGCCGGCATGAAACCCCTTCTCATTTTAACGAAGGCGGATCTCGCCTCCCCGATTATCTGCTCGAAACTCACGAACCGCTCGGGGTGCAGACTTTCACCACCAACCTGGCGGCAGCGGCTCGCGCGGACGGCGCCTCGACCGGAGAAAACAACGTCCCAGCCGGGGAAAACCCAGCGGAAGAAGACAAGGTCCCGACCGGTAAAAGCGGCGCCTCAGCGAGGAGGAACAGGAAATTCCAGGAGGTCTGACCCCTCTCAGACGCGCACTGGCCGGGCTGGAAACAGTACTCATCGGGCATTCAGGGTCAGCAAATCCACCCTCATCAACGCCCTCGTTCCAGATGCCGACCGGGCAACGGGGAACGTGAACGCGGTGACCGGCGAGGGACGGCACACCTCGGCATCGGCCGTGTCCTCCCCTGCCCGAAGGCGGCAGGGATCATCGACACGCCGGGAGTGCGCAGCTCGCCTCGCCCACATTTCCTCGCAGGATATTCTCAAGGGGTTCACCGACCTCGCCGCGATCGCCGAAAAACTGCCCTCGCGCTTGCGGGCGCGGAAGATTCCCCAGAGTGCGCGCTGTCCGAACAGGCAGACCCGAGGCAAGTCACGCGCGTGGAGTCTTTCCGCCGGCTCTTGGCCGCTTGCACCAATGATTGGAGCTGAGAATGTCCCTCACCCGCGTCAACGACGATTTGGCCTTCGCCAGCTCGATCATCGACCGCGTCGATTCGGTGACGCTGCGCCGTTTCAAGCCGAGGACTTCTCCGTGGAGACGAAAGAGGACTTCACGCCCGTCACCGACGTCGATAGGGAGGCCGAGCGCATCGCAAGGGCGATGCTCGGGCGCTCGCGTTCGCGCGACGCAATTTACGGCGAGGAGGAAGGCGGAGTGCTTCTGCGTTCGGCCCGGCGCTGGATCATCGACCCCATCGACGGAACGAAGAACTTCGTTCGCGGCGTCCCGTGTGGGGAACGCTTCTCGCGCTGGAAGAGGACGGCGAAATCGTCGTCGGCATAGTTTCGGCGCCTTCACTTGGAAGACGGTGGTGGGCCGCCAAGGCGTGGGCGCATTCACCGGGAGAAGCTGGGTAGGAGCTCGCCAGCTCAGAGTCTCGGACGTCCGTGATCTGGCAGATGCGTCACTGTCCTATTCCTCGCTCAAAGGGTGGGCCGATCGCGGTCAACTTCGAGCCTTCCTTCGCCTCGCCCAACAGGTGTGGCGTTCGCGAAACCTACGGCGACTTTTTGGAGCTTCATGCTGGTCGCCGAAGGCTCGTTGATCTGGCCTGCGAGCCTGAATTGGAGCTGTTCGACATGGCCGCCCTCGTGCCAATAGTGACGGAAGCCGGCGGTTCCTTCACTTCCCTTCACGGAGAGCCGGGGCCTTGGGGCGGTTGCGCGCTCGCGACGAACGGCGTGCTGCACCCCGAGGCTCTGGCCATACTGGGGTCGATTCGCGACGAAGACGCCGTCGGCGAAAGCTCGGGCGATTAAGACGATTGAACGGAAGCATTTCGACTATACCGACGGCCTCCGATCAGACCGACGGCCTTCGACCGCTTAGGGGCTCGATTGAGCGGACATTTTGCCGGCGTTTGCGGAGCGGCTCGCCGGAACGAAACACACCCACCGGGCAAGCCCGAAACGGCATAATTAATCCATGACTGATGAGCGCGAGATACTCACCTGGGATGATTTCGGGGAAGCTTGCCGCGAGTTGGCCAGATCCGTATGGATTCAGGATTTCGCCCCGACATCATCGTATGCGTGGCCAGGGAGGCCTCTCCCGCCGGTTCCATCGGGTACGCTCTGGACATCAAGAGTCTGCTCGTCCTCAACGTCGAGTTCTACACGGGAATCGGAACCACCCTTCTTGATCCTCGCCTGGTCGACCCGTTCCCGACAATCACGGCATGTCGGGCAAGAAAGTTCTCATCGTCGACGACGTCGCCGACTCGGACGCACCCTCAAATTTGTCCACGAGATCTGCCAGCAGTACGCCAGCGAAATTCAAAACGGCGGTGCTCTACGAGAAGCCTCGAACAGTCCTCAGGTGCGAATACGTGTGGAAACGCACGGATCGTTGGATCGCCTTTCCTGGGCGCGCTCCCTCCTGTCAACTCCGGCGAAAAACACTGAAGCCTAACCGCGAGGACAGTCGCATGCGCCCGCCCAGCTGCGGGATGTATGCGTCCGCCCAGAAGGATCCGACGGGCGGCGATGACTCTGATGACGATAGGACGAAGCCGGAAATCCACTGCCATGAAAAGTGTCGGAGGCCCCAGTTAGGTTGATTTCATGCTAATTCTCACACATCCGATTGGCATCTCGGGCGAAGTCTCCACAGGGCGGATCTAACACCCGCGTTCGAACTGTGGTGCAGCCATCTCATCGATTTGGTCAAAAGCCGCGAAATCGACGCCGTTCTTATTTCCGGCGACGTCTACGACCGAGCCGTACCGCCGACGTCAGCCGTTGAACTTTTCGACCGCACCCTGGCCGGGTGTGGCCGATCTCACCACGGTGATCGCGACATCCGGCAGCCACGATTCGCCACAGAGGCTGGGTTTCGGAGCATCCGTCATGCGTCCGAACATCCACATGCGAACGGATGCGCGCCAGTGCGGAAATCCCGTCGAAATTTTTGGAAAAAGACGGGAACAGGGGCATACGTCTATCCGATCCCCTACCTCGATCCCGACGTCGAGCGGAGAAATCTCGCACCCGGCAATGCCCCGGAAACTCTAGAACCGCACGAATCAAAGGTCTTCCCATCTTTCGACGCCCCGGGGAAAGGAAGGCACGGTCAACCAATGGCACGTTTCCGGGAAATGAAAGCACTACGGTTACGCACGGCGCGAGCGCGCGATGTCGTGGAAAACAGGAGCGACGAGGGGTCGGACAACGCAAACAGCACTGTCCCTCACGCCGGCGGCGACGGCGACCAGTCCGGCCTCATCGAGACGAAAACAGCGCCGCCGCCAACCCGGAACGAGTAACGCGGAAGCACTTTTGCCACGCTCTCACGAGGCCGTTCTCGCAGCCGCGCTGCAACTGGTCGCCTCTGACATCCGGAAGCGTTCGCAGGATGTCGCGCGCATCGTGATGGCCCATGCGTTCGTCACCGGCGGGGAGCCCTCCGATTCAGAGCGAGACATCGCTGTGGGCGGCGTCGACAGCGCCCGTCCGGCCTCTTTCGCCTGGGTGAGGAAGGGCCGGGGCCGATTCCACGTCGCGCTCGGCCATCTGCATTCACCGCAACGAGCGGGAGGTCAGACGATCCGCCAATGCGGTATTCGAGGGTCGCCCTCTACCCTTCTCGTTCTCTGAGACTAAGCCGAAAAGTTCCATTCTCCTTCACATTGACGGTTCCCGAGTCGAAACTGAGATTGTGCCCTCTCCGACGTGGCGTACGGTCCGTACGCTAATAGGGCAGATCTGGATGAGCTCCGAAGCCTGGAGCGCCACATGAAACCGCCGAAGCGTTCTTTCGTATCGTCGTGACGGATTCCAGCCGCCCGGCGGACGCATGGCAGCCGGGTGTACAGGGCGTTCGACAGATGTGCTCGAACTCCAGCATCGTCCCAAGATCGGGTGTCCTCGGGCGGATCGGCCGAATCAATCGCATCGATGGCTCCCATCGACATCCTTTCGTCTTTCATGGTCTCCTCGGGCGGCCGCGAGCTGACTGAGGAAGAACGAAAAATCCTCGAAGAGGTGTGGGAAACCGCGCGGTTGCAGGAGAAAGACGATGACGCAAACTCCTCAAGCGCAGGAAGGTGAGGAACACGGCCGACGAATCCGAACGGGGCAGCGCATTCTTCACGCGGGGGGCGCAGGGCCCGATGAGACTGCGGCGATTGGAGATCTCGGGCATAGGGCCCTTTGCGGGAACTTTCGCGATCAATTTCGACACCTTGACGGTTGGGGTCTCTTCCTCCTAGAAGGGCCCACCGGCTCGGGAAAAGTCAACTATCATCGATGCCATTGCGTGGGCGCTCTACGGAAGGCGTCGCAGGGAGGGCGCGATTCGACCGATGACGAGAATGCGCTCCACCCACGCGAATCCGTCCCAGAGTCCTACGTTGATCTCGTGTTTTTCCGTCGATGCGGGAACCTTTCGCGTTCGTCGCACGCCCCAGTGGATCAAAGCGGGAAACAAGAATCCCACGAATGCTTCGGCTAAATTATGGCGCCTTTTCGGAAAGCGCCGTCGACGAAAAGCCGGTTTGGCAACGGCGAAATACTGGAGACGAGAAACCCGCGGGGACGGGAACCGCGATCACGCGCCTCGTGGGTCTCAACCGCGAACAATTCCTCCAAACGGTCATCTTGCCTCAAGGAAAATTCGCAGATTTCCTAAAACTGGATTCGACGAAGCGCACTGCTTTACTGGAGCAAATTTTCGATACATCGACTTATAGGCGCGTCGCCGATCTGCTCAAAAGAAAAGCCGCCACGGCGCAGTCCAAAGGTCGATTCGGCACGTCTGGAATGGGCTTTGGCAGCCGAGGGATTGTCCACGACGCTCCGTTTGGATGCCGAATCCAAGGCTGAACTAACGAACGCCGTCGGCGGCGCCCACGATCCCGCCGACGCCAAAACGGTTTTCGAAAATCGCCGAAACGCTGGTTCTCCGAGCTGAAAGAGAAAGCAAAGCGGAAGAAACATCAGCCCAAAGCCTTCCGGCTCGCTGGAAAACGCGAAGAGGAGGCACGTGCGGCGGTCGAACTCGCCGCCCGCGTCGAGAAACGTTCACGCCTCTTAGCCACTCAAAGCAAGCTGAAGAAAAAACGCGCATGAAATCGACGGCCTCAAGGATCGCCTCGCGGCACACGTTCTCGGAGGCCCGCGTCGACCCGTTCATCACCGCTTTCGACAGGGCCGCCCTCGCCCACGATACGGCCAAGCGGGCCTTTCTGCTTTTAAGATCTTCGGCTTCACGCCCGAACGACGTCGAAGTTTCCATCTCGCGCCGGGCTTGTACCTCGCACACCGGCTCTGCGATCGCGATTCTTCCCGCTTCCGCCGATCAGGTCAACGCATCGACCCTCGCATCACAGACCTCCGCCCTGGAAGACATGACCTCGCTCACTGGCCGCCTCACGGAGCTCGCCAAAGCCGAAGAGGGGCTGGTGGCATCGCTCAAAGAACGGGATATAGCCAGCCAGGCCCCTCGACCAGGCCGTCACAAACGTCGAAAGAGCGCAAAGGGAAGCTGCATCTTTGCCTCAGACCATTGAGCAGCTGGAGGGAAAGGATCGCCGCGGAGGAAGCGGAAGCCGCCCGCGTCAGCTTGGAGTCGAAAGTCGAATCGCTCACTGCCGCGCTGGGGCGATTCTCCGAACTCGAACGCGTGCGCAAATCCACCGGAAGGCCAAGAAATCGATGGAAGAAGCGGAATCCGCCTTCGAACGAGCCCGTCTGTTGCGCGACGAAAGACCCGCGCGTGGACGGCTTCCATATCCGCTATTATGGCGGGCAAGCTGGCGCCAGGGAAAGGCCTGCCCGGTATGCGGTTCTCCCGAGCATCCTTCCCCGCACCGCCGTCGGACGTTAAAGCCACCCACGATGATGTCGAAGCGGCTGAAAAGCGAGGCTACGGCCGCTCGCAGAAGGCTCAGCGAGGCCGAGCGCGCTGCCACGGCGGCTGCGGCGCTCACCACGGTGGAAGAGGCTTACCGATCTCACGCGGGACTCGGTTGTATCGGATCTCGACGCGGCGAAGACGGCGCTCAAAGCGGCTCTTGACGCCAGAACCGCAACTGCGGCTAGCCGACGCAACCTGAAAGAGCTACGTCGGCGCTTGGATACCGCTGTAACCTCCCTTACGCAAACGCAAAAGGAACAAGCCGCAGCCCAGGAAGATTGGCCGGTCTCGACTCTGCCATCGAGCTCGCACACAAGAATCGAGCCCGAGCTGGCCGGGTACGAAACAATATCGGAACGGTTGACGTCCCACATTGAAAGGACATCCGAGCAGCGCCGCGCGGTTGAAGCCGTCAGAGAACTGCTTTCGGCGCGTCAGCAGCTCGAAGCGCGTGAGAGCGAGCTGCGCGACGCACTATCGAGGCGGGATTCACGGCACTGGCATCTGCCCGCGAGGGCGCTCATGCCGTCCGACGCCATTGAGTCGGCGAGCGCGGGTTGCCGAGCACAGGCAGGCCTCCCACGACGTCGCTCGCGATCTCGCGGCTCCCGAAATCGCAAATCTGACTGGTCAGGGAAAAATCCCGACGTCGAAGGAACCGCCCGTCTTGCGCGAGAAAGTGCCGAGGTTGCGCGGAAAGCACAACGGCAGGCCGACCTCGCGCAAGAGCGAAAGCTCGAATGGACGCTCGCAACTCGCGATCCTTTCCGATCGGGGAGGCCGTATGGGCTCAACAGCGCGACGCAGCTAGCCCCATCCTCCGGCTGGCCAACCTCGCCAATGCCGGCAGCGATTCGATCACCCGCATCCCGCTGGCGACATTCGTCGTCCGCCACAGGTTCGAGCAGATCCTCGATCGAGCAAACGAACGCCTCGCAGGCATCTCGCTCGGACGATATCAGCTTGCTCGCAGCGACGAGAAGGAACGCGGCTCGCGCGAGATCAAAACAGGGGCTCGGTTTGATCGTCATCGATCGCGACGGCGAGATAGACGGCGCAGCCAAGCGTTCGCCCCTGTAGCCTGTCGGGCGGCGAAACGTTCTACGTGTCGCTCGCCTTGGCGCTGCCCTCGCCGACGTCGTCCGTGCTGAAAAACGGTGGAATCACGTTGGAAACGCTCCTCATTGACGAAGGCTTCGGTTCGCTGGACGACAGCACCCTCGACCTCGTCATGGCGGCATTGGCGGATCTCGCCGAAGACGGGCGTGCGGTCGGCCTCGTCAGCCACGTATCGGAGTTGAAGAAGATAATCGCCGAGCAGATAACGGTTCATCCCCTGGGCAACGGCTCCTCGCGCTTGGAGGTCCGCTGCTGAGTACGATCGCTTGCGCCCCAGCGGGTGCAGCCCGTCCGGCCGTTTACGGCGTGCCCAGCAGCGCCCGTCCCCGCCCTCGGCTGGCAAAAGCTCAATACTTCCGATCCCATCCGGTCACTTACGGCATGGCGACTGTCGGCGCCCGCCATCCGCGAAAAAGACATCAAAGGCAAAATCGTGTCCATTATCACCTTCAATCAATGGCACGTCTTTTTCGTCCTCGACGATCGCCTCGTCGCAGGCGAGGCTCACCGCCGCACCCAATCTTCTTATCGTTTTTGCAAGGGCAATCGGCTCATTTCCACCGGCAATGTCACCCCGTCAGAGACAAATCGACTGACAGGGAGGCAGCTCCCCTCGCCCACGAGTCCGCGGTCGCGCAGCAAGAAATTGTGCCTTCTCCCCAATGTTTCTTCTTTTCCCAATCCCTTCGCGAGTACTAATGTAGAAATATCCATTACAACTACCTGGGAAGAACGAGTTGTGAAATCATTCAAAAAGAACCGCGCGCTGCATTGTCCCTTCGCGGCCGCCTTTTTGCTCCCGCTCTCCGCCACGGCATGTTTCCAAAACGAGGGCAATTCCGATTCTGCCTCGCCATCTTCTCAGGGGCATCACAGCGGTGCTTACACGTCGGAGGCTCCGTCGCAGCCTTCGCCTGCCTCCGCATCCGAGTCGCCAAGCGCCACGGCTACCAGCCACAGCAGCACGCCTGCGGCATCGTCGGTAACGTCGCCTCCGTCAATGAGAGCGACCCGTGGCGTCCGTAACCCATTACACGCCCGAGAAGAACTGGATGAACGACCCCAACGGGCTCGTCTATCACAAGGGTGAGTACCACCTCTTCTATCAGTACAACCCGAAAAGGATCCGACTCGCAGAACATGTCGTGGGGGGCATGCGACCTCCAAGGACCTTGTGCACTGGAAAGAGCGGACCGTCGCCATATCGGGAACCGATCAGTACAACGTCTTTTCTGGCTCCGCCGTTGTCGACACGCACAACACATCCGGCTTTGGAACCCCGGCAATCCTCCGATGGTCGCCGTGTGGACTCGCAACGACGTAGCCACCGGTATCCAATCCCAATCCCTCGCCTATTCCACAGACGATGGGAAGACGTGGACTCTCCACAACGGCGGCGCCCCGGTGCTCGACATCGGATCGAAGAGCTTTCGCGACCCCAAAGTCTTCTGGGACAAAGAAGCCAAACAATGGACGATGGTCATAGCCAAGTCCGATGAGCACAAGGTCGCTTTCTACACCTCACCCAACCTTAAAGATTGGACGTTTAAATCCGAGTTCGGCCCCGTCGGCGACGTTTCGACCGCTTGGGAATGCCCCGACTTCTTCCCCATGAAGGTCGAAGGCGACAACGGCAAAACACGGTGGGTGCTCACCGTCAACACATCCCCCTCCGCCCAGTACTTCGTGGGCGAGTGGAACAACAGAACGTTCAGAGCCGACTCCTCCGGTTCCTACAAAGGAAAAGAGGGCAAGGAGCTGGCGTCTTTCGACCAAGACACCTATGGTTCGTGGACGACGACGGGTTCGTCTTTCGGAAAACCGACCGGCGTCCAAAGGCGACGTTCCAGGGCACATGGGCTCAGGATATGTCGACAGCTTTTGGCTCGGCGGATTCCAATGCAGGAACTCTCACATCTCCCGAATTCACCGTGAGCGCGAACCACCTCAACATGCTCATCGCAGGAGGAAGCCATCCATACAGTGCTGTCGCTGGTTCACAGCACACATCGGTCAACGTAGTCGTTGAGGGCAAAGTCGTCGCCACCGCCACGGGCAACGACAGCAAAACGATGTTCTGGCAGAGTTTGGATCTGAAAAAATGGCGGGGCAAGAAAGCCCGCATCGTCATCGAAGACAAGAACACGTCAAATCATTGGGGCCCACATCATGGTGGACCAAAGTCGTTCTTTCAGACACGGCCGCTTTCAGCGAAACGGTCCCCAAAGTCGATTACGGACACGATTATTATGCGTCCGTCACGTGGGAAGGCGCGCCCGGTGACAAGCGCTACGCAATCGGCTGGATGTCAGATTGGACGTACGCAAAAGATGTGCCCACCAAAAACTTGGCGTTCAGCCATGAGCACCGTACGCGAGCTCAAATTGCGCAAAGGTCAGCGGAAAAAGAACGTCTCGTCTTTTCTCCGGTTTCGAGCTCGAATCTCTGCGAACCGGCAGTGAGTTTAAGAAGAGCGACATAACGATCGGCCAAGGGGAGCACGCCGCTCGACGATGAGGGCTTCTGGAAAGTCTCGACATTTCCCTCACTCTCGACCCCCAGAAAGCCAAAGAGGCGGAATCTCCGTCCTCGAAGGGAAAGAAAGACACCCGGGCAAGACCACCGGAACGAAGATCGGTTATGACGCGGCAAAAGCAACAGATTTTCGTCGATCGTTCGAACTCCGGCGAAGCCGAGTTCTCTCCCGCATTCGCCGGGCGAAGTACAGCGGATTTCAAACCGGGCAAAGACGGGCTAGTCCGCCTGCGGATTATCGTGGATTCCTCGTCGGTAGAAGTATTCGCCGATAACGGGGAAGTGGTCATGACCGAAACGAGTATATCCGCGCCAACGCGAAGAAAATCTCACTTTTCGCAGCGGGAGAAACGCAGAGGCCCGAGATCTCAGCGTGTGGCATTTGGGCTCATATCGATGAGGCCCATGCCGCTACAAGCTCATAACGGTACGGGCCATGGATTTTTGGTCCATAGCGCGAGTGCATCGGCGAATAATGACGGCTCCTCTCCAGGTTATGGAGCTCGTCTCTCAGCGAAAATACTCGATCAGATCCCCACGCTCTTCGACGTCGAACCATGAGATCTTCCTCAGTCACCCTTTCCTGGGCATGCTCGTCACCGCCAATCGCGAGGACGACGTCGTCGGCAACCTTCGCGTCGTCAGCGTGAAAAGAGACCACATCGTCCCAATTGACCGCTTCGATGAGCCGCAGAGCGGTGGGAAGATCGTCTTCTCCCTCTGCGGGTGTCACCTTTCTTTCGACGACGTCCGCAGCTATGACGACTCTCAGCGGGTATACGGTCTCGCCGCTCGCGGCCAAAAGCGGCTAGCACACGAAGCGACTCGTCGGTCGCGGCGTTCATAGCGACAGCTTCGAGCACTTCCTCGACGTCACCCGGGCGCCTCCCGCAACTCGTCGGTCACGGCGTGCACGGTTCGAGGCAAAAGCGCCTCTGCCCGACATCCGCGCCCGTCGCAGGGAATATAGATTCTCACGGCGCCATACTAACGACACATAACGAATAATGACGTGAAGACCCCACATACGGCGTTTCTTCATCTGACGTTATTTCTTCTGACGTTCGATGAACAATGCCTGGTGGCGGCCCCGAGATGTCCCAACTCTAGATAGCTGAAAACACAACCGAAGCACAACCTTTTTCACACCAGATCGATCGTTTTTCTTTGCCTCCTTGTGTGCCGGCTCTGCTTCTCCTGCCCCTTATAGACCAAGTGCGGCCCTTGCCAGCCACTGATTCAGGGCCGCTTCTTTTCCACCCAGTCGGACAACTTCTCCCACCGATTCAGGCCGTTTTCTCCAGCAGCCGTTCGGCCAAAGCGGCTACGTCTCGGGCGGCAGCGCATCTCGGAGAAGCTGCCACGAGCGGAACGCCAAGAAACTCGGCTTTTGCGTATTCTCCGGGGCAAGAGCGAGATCCACTCCACATCCGCCATCCCTCGCTCTTTGAGCACCGCCGCGATGTCGGCTCGCGCATTCGACAGGGAAGGCGGCGCCTTCGAGATCACCGGGAGGCGAGCGCCTCCCGACCGCTCGTACTCTTCGGCGAAAGCCAACATGCGTCTGATTCCCACCGGGCTGGCCTGCCCGACACAAAGGATGACATCCGCATATTCGAGAATGGACTGCGTAACCGCATTTCTCTCTAGATTGCCGGAGGTTAGCTCGTATTGGGCAGAACAATCAACGACGACGTTCTGCCATCCCGACCGCACCCTTTTCCACATCTCTCGGGTTACTGCCGCCGGGATCTCGCGCCAGCGCGACCCCTGTTGAGCCCGGCGAGAAAATCAAAAGCCGCGCACGCTATCGACATATTCACCCATAACATCGCCTCCGTCGCCCGACTCGGTTTCCGTGCCACACTCTGATCGCCGATGTCTCACTCTCCACGCCGAGCAGCTGGGAAAGGCATGGTGCATATGTGTCCGCATCGACAAGCAGGACACTTTCGCGCTGAGCAATCACACACGCAAGGTCGCGAGCCAACGTGGATCTACCCGGGGAACCCGGACTTCCCCAAACGGCTATCAATTGTCCATACCCGCCCTCGCTGCCCCAATAGCTTTGAGGTCGCCTCCTCCAGCAGTTTTATTCTCGCCATCCTCGCCAACGAAAGGATCGACAGGCAATGAATTTACCGGATCGGCCGCGAAGTGCATCGTTCCACCGCGTGCCATGAGCTCAACGAGGCTCCGCACGCAGCCGGCTATATCCCCGGCGAAAGGTGATGCGAGGGCATCGCATCCACGCCGGCGAGGATCGAGATTAGGATCCTCAGATTGATCAACTCCGACTATAACAACACCACACCTGTGAAGACGCTCGGAAAACTCCAAATCCCATTCGTGTAGGACGGCAATAGAGCCGATGCCGGCTTCGGCGGCCGCTATGACCTCGGCGAAATCGAGCGCACCTGCGCGCGACATCGATGGGAGAGAGATTCGGAGATGACGGACGACCTCAACTTCGAGCGCCTCCAAGACACAGCAAGACGCTCATTTTTCCCTTCCCAACGATCACATAGCCATCATTTGACCCCAATACGACAAAAACCCTGACTCACGTACCGGTCGGGCACTTCGACTTCAGCCGTCGATTTGCCTCCGGCGTTCGAATCTCCCTCACTCACCGAAACGACAAGCACCTCCGGTGCAGCAAGAACGCCCCGCTTGACCTTCTTGCGTTTGGCGCCTGGAAATACGCCATAGTTCGACCTGCGCACCGGGTGCCGCAGACGCGAGCGCAGGCGACATCAACGGCACAACCATCCGCATCCCCGTCTCACCCCGTCGACCGATTTGACTTTTGGCCACAAATTCACCGCGTCCAACAACGGAATTCACAGACCCCTTCGCCGACGTCGGCCCCACATACGGACCGGCCAGTGTTTTTGTCGATCTCGACGACATCGAGATCCGCCTTCGCTAAAAGCCGTTCCGGGACGATGGCCGAACGAGCCCGGTAAACTTGGACTTTTTCGGGCCCAGAAAGAGCCAGAGCCCCACCTGGCCGGAAAGCGCTACGGTAAAACTCCGACACCCAAACGGGGGTCACGCCACCGTGTCGCCATTTTCGATTTCCTTTCGTACGCGAATGCGTCTATCATCGCAAAAGAGAGTTGCCTCGAAAAAGTTATCCACACCATTGTGGATAACTCCCATTCGAGCTAAAACTATGTCACAATGTATCTATGGCTAAGTTTCTAACTATTGCAGATGTTGCTGAATATTTAAACGTTTCCGTCGGACAGGTCCGCACGCTGATCAAGACGGGCGAACTCCCGGCAATCAAGTGGGTGGCCGGGGGCGGTGGCGCATCGAGATGACCGACTCAACGAATACATCTCACGCGGCTACGCAAACACGCGTGAAAAAGATTGAGTCATCCGTCACTGATCACCTGGCAACCAACAACTATTCTTGTAGGTCAACCCCTAGCACAGCCTGCAGATTGATGCATGTACGTCCACCGGAGTGTCACGTCAATAAAAATCACGCCCTATACGAGCTAACACCCCAGTGTGGAGCCCTTCACGCGTCCTACATGCAATAAACCGTCCGTCAGCATAACGGCGCAGGCCGAGGTCATGCCGAGCTTGCGAGCGACGGGCCTCGCCTTGACGGCGGCAGGCAAGTCAAGACCGCATCAATCGCGCAAAGTTGCGCCAACACTCGCCCGGCTTGAGTCACCCTGCGATCCACTTATCAGCACACTCTTCTAGCTCATACGCAAAGGCTCACCAGCGATAATCAACGTGACATCTCTACCTACATGTGCGTATAATCTATCAGCAAGGGTAGTCACCGACTCCTCACCGCGTCGCAACTCCCCGTTTCAATCATCGCTTCTTCGCGATTCTCCGCCTCGACGCGACTTTCAATATCGGCGAGTTTCTTTCCACATATCGTTCACACAACTAAAAATAGCTTGATAAGTCAGACTTTCATACCGTGCATACTTTGTAGACCGTTAAGGAAATGCAACGCAAAACTATTTTATATCTAATGTGATTCTTTCTAAGATTAAAGAAGGAAAAAGGTGCAATATGCGTCATTTAGCAGCAATACACACATCTTGCGGCGTTGCTTGCACTTGGACGGCAACGGCTTCCTGGATCAGATTGGCTCCCGATCTGATCTCACAAGCTCCACTGAGCCAAGCCAATCTTCGATTGGCAACAATTACCATCTGCTCAACCCTGGCGGCCGCCACCTGCACGTGGCTGGCGATCTCCTACGTAGGGCTCGCCCATATTACACGTGGAGACAAAACGTTGTGTGCGGCTTTCGCTCGAAAATTTGGCTCACCGAAGGTCAGACGGGCGATCAGTCTATTCACGGTGAGCACAAGCCTTTTTCCGCTCACAGCACAGGCGGCGCCGGCACGAGGCAACATCAACGCAAACGGCGCCAAAACAGATAACGGAGACATCGGCGCCAGTACGGACAGCTCCGGCATCGGCGCAAGCATCGTCGAAAAAGAAGCGATACCGAAGTCCTGCCCGTTTCCAAGTACGTCTGGCGCGCCGAGGGTAAATCCGACGACCTCGGCGATATTGGCTGGGAGCTTCCACTTCCCTCCCGCTCCGCAACCGTCTTCACCGGACGTGCTTCCGTCGGATAGAGCTTCATCAGGCACAGCTTCATCGCCTGCAATGTCACCGAGTGCAGCTTCATCGCCTGCAGCGTCGCCACGTACAGCGTCGCCGGATACGTCTCTTTGTCGCGCTCACCTCAACGGCCTTCACCGCGCACGAGAAATCCACAGGAACAAAAATTACCGTGCTTCCAGGCGATTGTCTGTGGACGATAGCCGCACGCGACCTTCCGAGGGGGCCAGCTCCGCCGAGATCGCATCCCACACACTGCGTTGGTTCGAGCGAACCGCGCAGTCCTATCCGATCCAAATATCGTCCATCCCGGCCAGATTCTCACAGCCCCAAAGGAGGAACAATGAGCACTCTTGCCACCAAGGCTCCCCAATCAATTACCGTCGGGCGTCCGCCGTCGCAGGTGCTCACACCCTCCCCGCCCCGAGGAACCCATTGCCGATTCGTTTCCTCATACGACTCCCGAGCGCCCGTGGGACCGGCTGTCGTTCGCCGCCCAGAAATCAACGGAGATCCGTTGGGATGAGGAACGTCCTCGACTCGACACAGAATTGCCGCCCGACGCCCCAAAGGAACGTCGTTGATCGGATCGATCGTCATTCTCGTTGTCGAAGTGCTTCTTGGACACCGTCCTGCGACGGCTCTGCGGCACTGGTTGGTTCCCGAAGTCTATGGCCCGGTGGCGCGTAGAGCCGGACTCGCCATCCGCATCAAGGGACGCGCCCCGAGAATTTGCAGACCACGCATCCTCAAGGTGCTCACGAGCAAACCGCTGGCACGAGTCATCGAAGCCGTGACCGCGGTGCACGACGGTCAACGCGTTCGAGCGGCCTGCCTGCGCATGGAGTTTCTGCGCGGCAGATGGAAGATCGTCGCTCTCGAAATAGCCTGATCACACTCCGCGCGTTCTAGCGATCCGCGACGACTGTTAAGCCGCATTCACCATCAAGACCGCAGGCTCGATTACGTTAAAAAGAAACTCCGAAGAGCCATGCCATGAAGCCCGGCACTCGGGAAAAATTCCGCTGCCGGGCTTCGCTAAAACGACTTGGAGCAGACTTCGGTGCTTGCGACGACGGGCTGCTGCGCGGCGCTGGGCCCGATTCATGCCGTCGCTTGCTCCCTCGCCACTCCTGGACGCTGAACGGCGTACCGCCCTGCCTGACTCGTCCGTCGTCTGGACGGAGCCGTCCTCGGAGGCCGAAGAATAGGGAGACAGCCCGCGAGCGCCTAGGCGTTTTGATGCCCAAGGTCTTCTCCGCGTCAACCCGCTTGCGTAGTGCTCTCAGCGGCGGTCTGCGCGGCCATCTCCGCAGCCAATTCACGCTGGGCCGCCTCAGCCTCTGCGGCTGCTTGAGCGGCCGATTCGGCGCTGACAATTGCCGCTTCACGTTCTTCCTCTCGCTTGGCAGCTCGAAGTTGAACAGATACCGGACCGACTCTTCCTTGATGCCGTCGTTCATGGCCTGGAACATGTCGTAGCCCTCGGACTTGTACTCGACGAGCGGGTCGCGCTGAGCCATCGCCCGCAACCCGATACCTTCCTTAAGATAATCCATCTCATACAGGGTGTTCGCGCCATTTTCCGGTCGAGCACGTTGAGGATAACCTGGCGCTCGAGCTCACGCATGGCCTCCTCGCCCACTTCTTCCTCACGCTCACGGTAATTCGTGTGAATATCGGTCTTGAGCTCATCAAGCACATAGTCTCGTTCGAGCTTGGAAACCCCGCCAACCTCATCAATGAGCTCCTCGACCGTGAAACCGGGCCTGTAGAACCCTTTTGAGCTCAATCCATGCTTTGTCGAGATCCCACTCTTCGAGGGTCATCGGATTGGGTGTGGACTCCCACGACGTCGTCGACCACGTAATCGAGGAATCCTTCAACCATCGTCTCAAGATCCTCCCCCTCGAGAATGCGCCGACGCTCCGCGTACACAACATTGCGCTGCTCATTCATAACGTCGTCGTATTTGAGGACGTTCTTACGGATTTCGGCATTGCGCGACTCGATGGATGTCTGGGCGCGTTCGATGGACTTCGAAACAATCTTGAATTCCAGCGGTTGGTCCTCGGGGTACCGCGCGGGATCGAGCGCTCTCAACGCGAGCCCACTGGCGAACAGGCGAATGAGATCGTCCTCGAACGAAAGATAGAAACGAGATTCGCCCGGGTCGCCCTTGACGTCCGGAACGCCCGCGCAACTGGTTGTCGATGCGCCGCGACTCGTGCCGCTCACTTCCTAGAACATAGAGCCCCGAGTGCGACGACTTCGTCGTGCTCTTCGGCAACGTCATCCTTGGCCTGCTTGAGCGCTTCCGGCCAGGCTGCCTCGTATTCATCCGGGGTCTGCTCGGGATCAAGGCCTCGGGCTTTGAGAGCCGCAACGGCCCTATGCTCCGGGTTACCGCCAAGCATGATGTCCGTTCCGCGGCCAGCCATGTTCGTCGCGACGGTAACCGCACCCTTTCGGCCGGCCTCGGCGACGACGGCCGCTTCGCGTTCGTGCTGCTTGGCATTGAGGACCTGGTGGGGAATGCGCGCTTCGCGCAGTAGCTTCGATAGTTCCTCGGATTTCTCCACGCTCGTCGTGCCGACGAGGACCGGCTGGCCAACATCGTGGCGCTCCTTGATGTCTTCGATGATGGCTTGGAGCTTGCCCTTGCGCGAGGGGAAAACGTAATCGACCTTGTCCTCACGGATCATCGGCATATTCGTTGGGATGGGAACCACGCCGAGTTTGTAGGTCGAATTGAATTCTTCCGCCTCGGTCTCGGCTGTTCCGGTCATGCCAGAAAGCTTGTCATAGAGCCGGAAATAGTTCTGGAGGGTGATCGTGGCGAGCGTCTGATTCTCGGCCTTGATCTCCACGCCTTCTTTCGCCTCGATTGCCTGGTGCATACCTTCGTTGTACCTGCGCCCCGGAAGGACTCGACCGGTGTGCTCGTCGACGATGAGCACCTCGCCGTCGCGGACGATGTAATCCTTGTCCCGATCGAAAAGCTCCTTGGCCTTGATCGCGTTGTTGAGGTATCCGATGAGCGGCGTATTGAGGGATTCGTAGAGATTGTCGATTCCCAGGAGGTCTTCGACTTTGTCGATGCCCGGTTCGAGAATTCCGACCGTGCGCTTCTTCTCATCAACCTCGTAGTCGGTCTCTTTGCGCATTCGCAACGCCAGCCGAGCGAACTCCGAGTACCACTTGTTGGCATCTCCTTCGGCCGGACCCGAAATGATGAGCGGGGTGCGGGCCTCGTCAATGAGGATGGAGTCGACCTCGTCCACAATGACGAAATTGTGCCCGCGCTGTACCAGATCCGAGGTCTGCCAGGCCATGTTGTCGCGAAGATAGTCGAATCCGAATTCGTTGTTCGTGCCGTAAGTGATGTCGGCCGCGTATTCTTTGCGTCGCTCGTCAGAGTCTTGACCCGTGAGGATACAGCCGGTGGTCAGCCCGAGGAAACGGTGGATGCGCCCCCATAAGTTCCGACTGATAGGAAGCGAGGTAATCGTTAACCGTGACGACGTGCACGCCTTTGCCCGTCAGCGCATTGAGATAGGAAGGAAGCGTGGCGACGAGGGTTTTACCCTCGCCGGTCTTCATTTCGGCAATATTTCCCATATGCAGCGCTGCGCCACCCATGATCTGAACGTCATAAGGGCGCTGGCCGATGGTTCGCCGGGCGGCCTCCCTCACGGTGGCGAAAGCCTCGGGCAAAAGCTCGTCAAGGGACTCGCCGTCGGCAAGCCGCTCTTTGAATTCGTCGGTTTGGCCTCGGAGCTCTTCGTCCGTCATCTCCTCGAAGGTGGGCTCTAGAGCATTGACCTGCTTCCTGATGGCCTCTAGCTTCTTCAGGGTGCGACCCTCACCTGCGCGGAGGATTCTGTTGATGAACTTTCCCACTGGGGCTGTCTCCTAAGTCGTTGCGAGGCGCCGGGCGCCTGTTGCCTCACACCATTCTGAGGCGAGTTGCCCTTGTGCCTGTGAGTGGGCAATGACGCCCTGGGATGAATCCGATCACGACGACGCCGACGACGGGTTCGCCGCCGCTTTCAATTTCGCTCGTGGAAAACAGCGAAGTTCGTGCTTATCGCCGTCCCGCTCTCACAGGCTCTCTCGAGACAATCGTGGATTGGAAATTGCCATGAGCCGTCGGTTCAGTGCCGGGGTCCGACAATCTGAGCGGAGGCGCAAGCCTTCGGCCCTTGCGCTTTTTAGCTGATAAGATGAGTCGGTCGCATTGAGGCGATGTCGGTAGGAAGGCGCTGCCAGAGCCTCAAGGCCGCACCACGGGGGCATTCCAGACTCGCCGACGTCCATGACAGACAAGGAAAGTTCGATTAGTGGCCGATTCGAAGTACAACGTCATCTTCCAAACCCTGCGTCAAAGGATCGAGGAGGGCGAATACCAGTTTCTGAGCCTCCTGCCTCCTGAAAAATGCCTTGGCGCTCGAATTCGCCTGCACGCGTACAACCGTTCACAAGGCACTTTCTCTCTTGCCGACCAAGGGCATGTCCTGCCGATGCGAGGCCGCGGCGTTCAGGTGATCTACCGGCGTCGCCCCCTTCCCTCGAATTCCTCATCGACCTTTCTTCTGGGCGGAATCGAATCGCTCAAAGAAGCCGCATCTCGCAATGGTTTTTCCTTGCAAACGCGCATGCTCTCCCTCGAGGAAGGACGTGTCGAGGACGAACTTGCCGAACGCAGCGGTATGTCTAAGGGCGATAGGATACTCCTGCTGCGCAGATTGAGATTGCTCAACGACATCCCGCTCATCCTTGATGTGAACGTCTTCCTGAAATCCGTCGTCCCTCACCTGACGAAAAGGATCGTGGAGAGCTCTATCTACTCACACCTCGAAAAGAAGCTGAAGGTGACCGTGGGTAGCGCGAGGCGAACCGTCACCGTCGAGCGGGCAACGGAAGAGGACACCAGCCTTTTGCACCTGGGCGACATGGGGTGCGTGGTAGCCGTGACATCATCTACTTTCGACATGGACGGTTTGCTCTTCGAATACACCGTTTCACGACACTCCCCCATAGGGTTCGAATTCAATACGACGGCGCGGAGACTGCCCGCCTCCATTTGACCCGCGATGGCGGATGATGTCTCGCGTGGGCAGCAATTCTTCATGCGGCAATGGCCGGGCCGCGGTTAAATGCACCGCGGCCCGGCCATCGTCACGTCGCTACCGGATTAGGGTTGTCGGCGGCTCTCGCCAGGAGGCGAAAGCATGCACTAGGCAACGGGCTCTCTCCTGCCGAGACGAACCTTCTTGACTTTGCGTTCGGCCTCCAGATCCGAATCCTTGAAACCGAAGAAGTACGTGCAAAGGAAGGCGACAATCACCGTCACGAATGACGCGATCCAGAATCCGGTGAAGCTGGAGTCGATCTCTTTCGTCTGCTTATTGATGAAGGATGTGAAGCCGACGAAGGCGCCGGTGAATCCCACATGTTGACGTTCAACAAGCCTGTTACCAATCCACCGACGGCCCCGCCGATGGAAGAGGTGATGAAAGCCCTGCCATATTTGAGGTTGAGGCCATACATAGCGGGCTCGGTGACGCCGCACATGGCGGAGATCGTTGCCGGTCCGGCAAGCTGTTTGATATGCAGATTCTTCGATTTCACCCAGATGGCGAGGGCTCCAGCACCCTGGGCGATCATCGTCACGGAAACGATGGCGTTGATCTTCGAGGGACCGTTTCCATTGTCAGCGGCAAGCTGAGCCGCAATGATCGGAATGACAGCCCAATGAAGGCCGAATATAACGAGCGTCTGGTAGAGGCCGCCGATTACTAGGCCAGCGAGAACATAGTTGAAATCAATGACCGAGTCGATTCCGTTGGCGATGAAGCCGGAGAAGAACATGACGAGGGGGCCGAAGACCACGAGCACAAGAGCCGAGATGACGAAGATTTCCACGAGCGGAGCGAACATCGAGTGGATGACCGCGGGAATCGATCGCTTTAACCACGGTTCGATCTTCGAAGCCAGCCATGCCGCGATGATGATCGGGAAGATAGTGGAAGTGTAGGCCATCCCGTCGGTTCCGGTAGGCAGTGCTACGGGGATGCCGAAGAAATCCGCGTTGAACACGGTATCGCCCAGTTTTGCGACTTCGTGGTAATCCTCGCCCTTGGGATTGGACATGGCCACCAAGGACGGGAAGCACAGCACACCACCGATGATGGCTACGTTGATGGGGTTTGCTCCCAACCGCTTCGCCGCCGTGAAACCAATGATGATCGGCAGGAAGTAAAACATCGACGAAGCCATCGCATCGATGAACTTGTACGTGTCGCCATCGGTTTCGACAACCTCGTAATAGGTGAGTAGTGCCAGGAAACCGCGAGAATGCCCGAAGCAGCCAGAACGCCGATGATCGGAATCATCGATCCCGTGATGACGCCGATGAGCGAACTGAATCCGTACTTCACCCAACCGATGAGCGACGTCGGGCGCTCCCTTTCCTCTTCTTCTTTTTCGGACACATCTTCATCGGACTCGCGGGGAAGCATCTTCGTGATGGCTTCGTGCACCTGACCGACCTTCGGTCCGATAACAACCTGATACTGCCCGCCAGCCCTGGCTGTGTCGATGACGTCGTCGATTTCAATCATCGCTTCGTCGTCGGCCAGCGAATTGTCCTTGAGGTAGAAACGCAGCCTCGTAATGCAATGAACAACCTTGCGAACATTGTTCGGGCCGCCGACTCCCTCGAGGATTTCCTCGGCGGCGGAGTTGATTGCCGCTTCTTCATCTGCAGAGTTGGCGCCCTGCCTTCCTCGAGCCTTTCTCCCTTGTTTCCCACGATCCTTCGACGACGCCGCAGAATACGAGGTTGAGGATACGGCTTTCTTCACGGGCTGCACGCTTTGTCGTTCGCCCTGTTCCTTCGTTTCTTTACCCGAGGGGGACTCTTCCGATGCCGCTTGTGCAGCGTCGCCCTGGACGGTTCCGCCAGCAGCCGCGCCGGCCTCGCGAGAAACATCACCAGCGGCCACACCGCCGTTTTTCGAGCTTGACGCGAGCAACCTCGGCGCCGGCGTCGGCCAAGCCAACGAACGTCAACGAGGCGGAGTACTCGTCACCGTTGGTAAAAACCAGAATCGTCTCTATTTTCTTCCCCGAGGCGGAAACAGCTTCGAGGTCCATCGTTCCGATGGTTTGGCCGGCAGCACCCTCTCGCCAACGCTGACGTTGAGGTCGAAAGGTCCGCCGTTCAAGCTCACGGTGTCGATTCCAAGGTGCAGGAGGATCTCCAGCCCGGGTCCATTCTGAACGCAACAGCGTGATTTGTTTCCGCAACCATTGCGACGGCGGCGTCCACAGGCGCGAGCACCTCACCGATAAGCGGTTTAATTCCGAATCCTTCCCCATCACCTTCGAAGAGAAAAATGGGGTCGGGGAACATCGGACAGGTCCATCACTTCGCCTGTCATCGGTGAAACGACGGGAATGTCTGGAGCGGGGTTGTCAGACATGAGGGCTCCTTTCAAAAGCCGATTGCACGGAATATTCGGTTTGCGTGTGTTGTAGGAGTGCGCCCTCGGTCAGAGAGGCGCGGGACGCGCGTCGCAGGGTGCGGCGCACGCGCCGTTCGGAGGCATTCAGGGAAATTCGTCCACGTGCGTCATTTGGCCGACTACGTGCGTCGAGTGGCGGCCGACTACGTGCGTCGCACCGCTCATTTTGACGCATCATTTCTTCCATCCCGAATGCTCTCCGCTCACTCGCCGTCTACGACGGCGAGCGTGAAATGGCCAGCGCCTCATACGGGCGCAGCACAACCCGCAGATTCCACTTCCTGGGGCGGATGGTTAGAAATCAACACCGATCCCCAGCGAATTCCTCGGGGATGGAGATTTCCACTTGCCAGGAGCGGAAATTTGTCAGGGACGAGCAACCGCTGCGACTCGTATCCGCGAATATAGGGCGTAAATATCCGCGTGATCCATGGCGTACGGCTCGTACGATCCCCTGGAAACGATCGGATACTCCTTGCGTAGGGGCGATAAGACGCCGGTAGTACGGGCAAAAATTCGCCCCGTCGCTTCTTCCTCGGCGACGTTGATGCGTTCCTGGCTCGTCGGCCGCAGCCAAGGCACGCCGCTCGTGAAGCCCGCCCCTTCGCTGGAATCCCACTGCATGGGGCTGCGGGCATTGTCACGCGCCTTGCCACGAACGATCGCAAACGACTCCTGCTCGCCGCGCCCCGATTCGACGAGTTCAACATAGGCATTGTGCGCTTCGACATCGACATAATCCGATATGTGCGTGTAACTCGGATCAGTCATGCCTATTTCCTCGCCCATGTACACGAATGGCGTTCCTCGCAAAAGATGGATGACGGTTGCGAGCATGGTCGCGGATTCGGCGCGATACCTTCCCGGATCGCCAAATCGATTAATGGCGCGCGGCTGGTCATGATTGTTCCAGAACAGCGCATTCCAGCCGTCTCCTGCCTGCATTCCCATGGCCCACTCGTTGAGGACGCTTTTCAACGTGCGCATGTCGAAAGGCATCGAGGTCCACTTTTCGCCGTCTTTGTAGTCGACTTTTGAGATGATGAAAGCTGAAGACCATGTTGAGCTCGTGATTGCGTGGATTGGAATAACCGACGCAGGCCTCAACGGTGGTAGACGACATTTCCCCACGGTTATCGAATCGTCGTCGCATCCGAAACTCGCCTTGTTAATCTCCCGAAGGTAGGTGTGAACGTCGGGCCCATCCGTATACATCTTTCGATCGTCCATTCCTGATGGTGCGTCGAGTAGCTCATCGGCTTTCCCGACGACGTTGATGACGTCGAAACGGAATCCGTGGACGCCACGATTCCGCCAAAAATTGATAACGTCGATGAGCTCAGCACGCACCTCCGGATTGTGCCAGTCGAGATCGGCCTGCGTGGAATCGTAAAGGTGAAGGTAATAGTCGCCTGTCTGCCCGAAAGGCGCCCATGCCGGCCCCCAAATTTGGAGACCCAATTTGTCGGCAGGGAACCGTCTGGCTGCGGCGGGCGAATGTAGTAGTAATTCTGATATTTCGTTTCCCCGGCCAGGGCGCGCTGGAACCACTCGTGATCGGTGGACGTGTGATTGAGGACCATGTCAAACGCATGACGCCGATCCCGTGTGCACCTAAAAGCTTCCACAAGTTCGTCGAAATCTTCCATCGTGCCCATCGAAGGATCGATTCCGCGGTAGTCGGAGATGTCATAGCCGTTGTCTCGCTGCGGAGAGGGAAAAATGGGTTGAGCCAAACGTAGTCGACTCTAACGACGCGATGTAGGGGAACCTTGTCGATGACGCCACGCAGATCTCCACACCTGTTCCTGTCGAGTCTTTGAAAGACTTCGGGTATATTTGATAAACAACGCTTTCTTTGAAGCTCATTATTTGTTTTCCTTCACATGAACCGCCGGCTCGATAGGGCTAGCGCTTTCGCGGAAACTGCTGTGCAGTGAGCCGCTCTGCCCTCCATCGAGTCGCTCCTCAAGGAGGCTCCGGGCACAGTGATCGTGGTCGTGTACATGGTTGCCCCCTTAGTGAGAAGGCCTCACGCGCGGCCTCTCGAGTCGATAAGCCCAGTCTCGCAGGGCACTCCCGGTGCGCTAGCCTCTGATCAAAACGAGAAGGTCCCGCCACGGCAACGCAACCATTTTGCCCGTCTCAATCCTCAACTCTCTAGGGTCGAGTTTGTGCGCACAGATTGAGCCTAGAGCATGAAGTTAATGCTGGCAATCACAAGAAAACCAATGAGTAGCCTTCGGTTCACAAAAGCATAAGTTAACGATGACTCCGTTTGCATTCACCTGCAGTTTGGCCCATCAAACACCGAATTCTTCGTGCGCGCTTCGGGGAGCCGACCTGCCCGTCGGCCGGGTCGGCACCCATCGAATCGCAACTCTGCAGCAGCGGGTACTGGACACACGAAACGCCGGTTCCTAGATCCCGTCCACACCAGGCCGCCCAACCGGGTAAATAGAAGCCGATTGGCAGACCGCAATCGCCTCGTCAATCGCAAACCGGCCCGCAAACCCGCTCTATCGTGCCCACTCAGCCAAACCGTCAACTCGATACACCACGCATCGCAAACAGGAATTACATTCCGAAACAATCACTATTGTCGAAAAACAGAATCCCAGTCCGAGGCGATCCTCGCTTCCCACAGCAAGCTCCACATTTCGAGACAAGCACCGTTATTCAAGACGAGCGTCACGCCAACTGGAGTTTTATCTCCAGCGACTTGCCATTCATCAGCAACCTTAATCACTCACAATGGCATCGAATTCGTCTCCGACCATAATCCACACAAAGTGGCACTGCCCTCACAATCGGCCACAGACGCATACGGCCTCAATTCCCCTGATCCAAGCCAAGCTTCGACCAGCAAAACGTCACGGACCATCGGCACCGCGCCCGCCCGTTCAGCCGCTCACCCGGACCAAATCCCTCGGCACAGTCTTCGCGCGATACCAACCAACCCATGTACACGTACACCTTCACGCACAGCGCCGCCACGCCTTCATACACAGCTCCTCTCACACGTCTCCATGCAAAGCCCTTCTCACACGTCTTCATGCAAAGCCCTTCTGACGCAGCTGAGTCAATACCTGTCGTGGCACTCCCAATCGCCACATGCCCACCCTCTAGCCATACTCCAGGCGCACCCGTCTATCTCGGCCACACGCGTTCCTACGCAGCCACTTACCCTCTTACCCGGTCGAATATTTTAACTAGTAGAAAGATGGGTGAACCATCAGAATACAGATCTATCGGAATATATCTGAGCAAATATAATATCCTCAACAGACTAATCGCAGTTCTGACAAACAAAAAAACATCCCAAAAAGCTATACTTACTCTAAAATTCATATCCATTCTCTACGCAACTCATAGCTACTCTCTACGCAACTCATAGCTATATCTCTACCCGCGTCTTCTTGGGCTACTTTGCCGCCAGTACATATTTGACGCCCCTGACAGAGCAGTGGTTTTATATACGGACGCAGATTACGTATGCCGACGTACTCCCTTCCGTGAAGCAACAAAAAGGCTGAGGTGATCGTGGCTCACGCCATAATCGCCTCAGCCGTGAACCGACTCAGCTATAAACAAATTCAACGGGATCTATATAGGCGCGAACTACCGAAAGATCGCAGCCTAGGAATGAATGCCTGCCGACGTTTCCTGTCCTCTGAACTGCCTAGCTCGCACGTAAACCCATTCGGTTTGTTGTTGGTAGTTTGTGTGGGCTGGTGTTCTTTCCTGGATGTGCCCCCGCTTGATGGGGGAGGGCCTGTGAATAGGCTCAGGGTTTAACAGGGGTCTGTTGACGGCCGTTTTTGTGTTTGTGTGGTGGGCGGTGGTGTCTCTCTCCCACACCCTGGCGGGTGCAGTACCATTGGCGCTGGCAGGCTTAGCTTCCGGGTTCGGGATGGGTCCGGGCGTGTCTCTGTCGCTGTGGCCACCGCCCACACGGTGGTTGGGTGCTGTGTGTGGTGTTCAGGGGTCGTAGAGTGGACGCGAGGTTCTTGTTTGTTTTCCCACTTTTGGTTTGTGGGGGGTGTGGGTGGTTTGGCTCATGGTGCCGGTCAGCTTCACGTCTTGCGACGCGTCCACGTCCGGTCTATCAACCCTGTCGTGTTCAGGGGGCCTTCCCACCGCGAGGGTGGTGGAGAACTTATCTTGAAGCGGGTTTCCCGCTTAGATGCTTTCAGCGGTTATCCTTTCCGAACGTAGCCAACCAGCCGTGCTCCTGGCGGAACAACTGGCACACCAGAGGTTCGTCCGTCCCGGTCCTCTCGTACTAGGACAGCCCTTCTCAGTTCTCCTGCGCGCGCAGCGGATAGGGACCGAACTGTCTCACGACGTTCTGAACCCAGCTCGCGTACCGCTTTAATGGGCGAACAGCCCAACCCTTGGGACCTACTCCAGCCCCAGGATGCGACGAGCCGACATCGAGGTGCCAAACCATGCCGTCGATATGAACTCTGGGCAGGATCAGCCTGTTATCCCCGGGGTACCTTTTTATCCGTTGAGCGACGGCGCTTCACACGCGACCGCCGGATCACTAGTTCCTACTTTCGTACCTGTTTGACCTGTCAGTCTCACAGTCAAGCTCCCTTGTGCACTTACACTCGCTACCTGATGACCAACCAGGCTGAGGGAACCTTTGAGCGCCTCCGTTACTTTTTAGGAGGCAACCGCCCCAGTTAAACTACCACCAGGCACTGTCCCTGACCCGGATCACGGGCCGAGGTTAGGAATCCAGCACGGTCAGAGTGGTATTTCACCAGTGACTCCCCGGTCACTAGCGTGACCGGTTCTGTGTCTCCCACCTATCCTACACAAACCGTACCGAACACCCACTACCAAGCTGCAGTAAAGGTCCCGGGGTCTTTCCGTCCTGCTGCGCGAAACGAGCATCTTTACTCGTAGTGCAATTTCACCGAGTTCGTGGTTGAGACAGCGGAGAAGTCGTTACGCCATTCGTGCAGGGTCGGAACTTACCCGACAAGGAATTTCGCTACCTTAGGATGGTTATAGTTACCACCGCCGTTTACTGGGGCTTAACTTCCGAGCGTCACCCTAGTAAGAGGCTGACTCGTCCGCTTAACCTTCCAGCACCGGGCAGGCGTCAGTCCGTATACATCGCCTTACGGCTTGGCACGGACCTGTGTTTTTGATAAACAGTCGCTTCTCCCTAGACTCTGCGGCCGTGACACGCTCCCACCCGCGTGGGCTGGTCACGTGCACGGCCCCCCTTCTCCCGAAGTTACGGGGGCAGTTTGCCGAGTTCCCTTAACCACGATTATCTCGCACGCCTCGGTATACTCTACCTGACTACCTGTGTCGGTTTCGGGTACGGGCAGTGACAACCTCGCGTCGATGCTTTTCTTGGCAGTCCAGGATCACCTGCTTCCTTGAAACGGTCCCCTGTCAGGCCTCACCCTTTTTAAGCAACCGGGATTTACCACGGTCACGGGCCACACCTTTAGCCGTGCCAAGCCATAAGACACGGACAGGCTACCTCACTGCGTCACACCTGTTACCACGCTTGCCGGACACGCGGAGGGTCCCACGCCTGCCTGTCAGACCTGCTACGAAAGCAGGACCTGTCAGACAAGGGATGGTCAGCACCCACACGCCCAGCACGGACGGTTGCTCACCGGTACGGGAATATCAACCCGTTATCCATCGACTACGCCTGTCGGCCTCGCCTTAGGACCCGACTAACCCAGGGCGGATCAACCTGGCCCTGGAACCCTTAGTCAATCGGCGGACGGGATTCTCACCCGTCATTCGTTACTCATGCCTGCATTCTCACTCCCACGCAGTCCACCCCCGCTCACGCGCAAGCTTCACCCCACGCAGGACGCTCCCCTACCCACCTTTCCTCCACGGAAAGGCGCCACAGTTTCGGCGGTGTGCTAAGCCCCTGCCACTACATTGTCGGCGCATCACCACTTGACCAGTGAGCTATTACGCACTCTTTCAAGGATGGCTGCTTCTAAGCCAACCTCCTGGTTGTCACAGCAACGACACATCCTTTCCCACTTAGCACACTCTTAGGGGCCTTAACCGATGATCTGGGCTGTTTCCTCTCGACGACGGAGCTTATCCCCACCGTCTCACTGCCACGCTCACCCTTGCAGCATTCGGGTTTGGCTGACCTCAGTAACCCGGTCAGGCCCATCAGCCATCCAGTCGCTCTACCTCCACAAGGAACCACGCAACGCTGCACCTAAATGCATTTCGGGGAGAACCAGCTATCACGGAGTTTGATTGGCCTTTTCACCCCTACCCACACCTCATCCCCAGGTTTTCAACCCTGGTGGGTTCGGGCCTCCACACGCTCTTACGTCGCTTCACCCTGGACATGGGTAGATCACCCCTTCGGGTCTAGAACATGCAACTACCGCCCTCTTCAGACTCGCTTTCGCTACGGCTCCCCCACCCGGGTTAACCTCGCCACATGCCCCTAACTCGCAGGCTCATTCTTCAAAAGGCACGCCATCACCCCCACACAGAGGCTCTGACGGATTGCAGGCGCCCGGTTTTCAGGCACTCTTTCACTCCCTCCCGGGGTACTTTTTCACCATTCCTCACGGTACTCATCCACTATCGGTCACCAAGAGTATTTAGCCTTGACAAGTGGTCTTGCCACCTTCACACGAGATTCCACGAGGCCCCGTGCTACTCAGGAAACGCACACAACAGCCGCCAGGATTTCAGCTACAGGGGCTCTCACCCACCCGGCAGGCCTTCCCAGACCTTTCACCCTATCCCAACAGTTTCTCACTGCCCGACCACGCGTCGGCATGATCACAGCACGCCCCTCCAACACCGCGCACGCACCGCCCGACGGCTTTCCCCACGCACACGGTTTAGGCTCTTCCGCCTTCGCTCACCACTACTAACGGAATATCTTTTCCAGCAGGTACTAAGATGTTTCACTTCCCCGCGTTCCCACCCGCGCCCTATGAACTTCAGGCACGAGCGACCAGGCACAGCTCCCGGCCAGGTTCCCCATTCGGACATCCCCCGGATCACCGCTCGCTTGCCAACTCCCGGAGGCTTATCGCAGACTGCCACGTCCTTCTTCGGCTCTTGATACCCAGGCATCCACCGAACGCCCTGCAACACCCACACCACAACCTCGCACACACCCACAAGGGCACGCACAAGGCCAGATGCTCGCGTCCACTATACGATTCCCAAACACCACGCCTCATTCCACGCACACACGCACAACAAGGCACGGGCACAGTACCCAACCGCCTGACAGCACACCCGCAACGAGCACCACAACAACAAAACTCCCTAGAAAGGAGGTGATCCAGCCGCACCTTCCGGTACGGCTACCTTGTTACGACTTCGTCCCAATCGCCAACCCCGCCTTCGACCGCTCCCCCCCAGACAGGTTGGGCCACGGGCTTCGGGCGTTGCCGACTTTCGTGACGTGACGGGCGGTGTGTACAAGGCCCGAGAACGTATTCACCGCAGCGTTGCTGATCTGCGATTACTAGCGACTCCGACTTCACGGGGCCGAGTTGCAGACCCCGATCCGAACTGAGACCGGCTTTCCGGGATTCGCTCCACCTCACGGTCTCGCCACCCTCTGTACCAGCCATTGTAGCATGCGTGAAGCCCAAGACATAAGGGGCATGATGATTTGACGTCATCCCCACCTTCCTCCGAGTTGACCCCGGCAGTCTCCCGTGAGTCCCCGCCACCACGCGCTGGCAACACGAGACAAGGGTTGCGCTCGTTGCGGGACTTAACCCAACATCTCACGACACGAGCTGACGACAACCATGCACCACCTGTACACCAGCCTAACGGCAGACACATCTCTGCGCCCTTCCGGTGTATGTCAAGCCTTGGTAAGGTTCTTCGCGTTGCATCGAATTAATCCGCATGCTCCGCCGCTTGTGCGGGCCCCCGTCAATTCCTTTGAGTTTTAGCCTTGCGGCCGTACTCCCCAGGCGGGGAACTTAACGCGTTAGCTCCGGCGCAGAATCCGTGGAACAGACCCCACACCTAGTTCCCAACGTTTACGGCATGGACTACCAGGGTATCTAATCCTGTTCGCTCCCCATGCTTTCGCTCCTCAGCGTCAGTAACGGCCCAGTGACCTGCCTTCGCCATCGGTGTTCTTCCTGATATCTGCGCATTCCACCGCTACACCAGGAATTCCAATCACCCCTACCGCACTCCAGCCTGCCCGTACCCACTGCACGCGCGGAGTTAAGCCCCGCGTTTTCACAGCAGACGCGACAAGCCGCCTCACGAGCTCTTTACGCCCAATAATTCCGGACAACGCTCGCGCCCTACGTATTATCCGCGGCTGCTGGCACGTAGTTAGCCGGCGCTTCTTTAGCACGTACCCTCAACCCCGCACACACGGAGCCTTGTTCCATGCCGAAAGAGGTTTACAACCCGAAAGCCGTCATCCCCCACGCGGCGTCGCTGCATCAGGCTTGCGCCCATTGTGCAATATCCCCCACTGCTGCCTCCCCGTAGGAGTCTGGGCCGTATCTCAGTCCCAGTGTGGCCGGTCACCTCTCAGGCCGGCTACCTGTCGACGCCTCTGGTAGGCCATCACCCCACCAACAAGCTGATAGGCCGTGAGCCCATCCCCCACCAACAACATTCTTTCCCCACCCAGCCATGCGACCAGACAGGACTATCCGGTATTAGACCCCGTTTCCAAAGCTTATCCCGAAGAAGAGGGCAGGGTTACTCACGTATTACTCACCCGTTCGCCACTAATCCACACCACCCAAAAAGGACAGCGCTTCATCGTTCTGACTTGCATGTGTTAAGCACGCCGCCAGCGTTCGTCCTGAGCCAGGATCAAACTCTCCACACAAACCATGCAGAAAAGCCCAAAAACAAGCTCCCAAAAACAACCCACCCACACACAGCAGGACAGGCAAACAAAAAAACTCGTCACACAGTGCACTATCAAGCAATCAACCACCACACCCACAAGCCACCCAACCCACCCCACACACAGCAGGACACGCCAGACAACCAGGACCACCACCCAACACCAGCACCACGCCAGCCCGGCAGCGAATAAAAACCTACACCCCACCCCACCCCACCACAACCCCCACCCACGTGACACCCACCACACAACCACACACCAGAGTCTTACGACACCCGTTTCGAAAGTACCGATCGATAACAGCCCTACGGATTACCAGGAGATTACAATTTCGGGCATATCAGGTAATAACAGCTCTGAGATAACGGGCGACAATAACCGCGCCCACAATAGACGGGCAATAGTAACTGCACCCGCCCCCAGAGTTTGACACAGGCTTAACACACGCCCAGTAACCAAAACCAGCCAATTCACGCAGCACACTTATTTTCGTCGATTTTTGCCATATCGCGTCCTACACGGCCTCTACGGGAGAAACAGTTCTTCATTAGAGATAAAAACTCTCATGAGAAAACGTCCGCACTAGGGGCAGGCGGCACTTCGATTTTCAGGGATTCTCCCTCCGCTGCCAGGCGCTTAAGCCATCACGCCGAACGCTTAACCCGCCACACCAAACGCTTAACACCCCACACCAAACACTCGACCCGCCACACCGAACGCTTAACCCGCCACACCAAACACTCGACCCACCACACCGAACGCTTAACCCGCTACGCCGAGCGCTCGACCGTCATGCGGGCAAATCTGACGAGTTCATCGCGAACCTCGCCGTCGGAAAGGAATTTAATGCTGTCAATCGCGCGATCCACCCACTCCTGAGCCATGGCGCGAGTTTGCTCGAGCACCGGATGACGCCTCAGGCGCTCAACGACGTCGGCAAGCACGTCATCGTCGGAAAGGTCTGCGTTGTCGAGCAGATCGAGAATCACGGCTCCTTCGGCGTCAAGCTCGCCCTTTTCCCTTTGCTCACGAAGTAAAAGCGTCGGCATCGTATCGACGCCTTCTCGCAGGTCCGTTCCCGGTGTCTTCCCCGTGGTGGCGCCGTCGGACTCAATGTCGATGACATCGTCGGCCAGCTGGAAAGACACGCCTATGCACTCGCCGTACTCGGCGACAACGTCGGACAGCTCCCATGACCCTCCCGACATCAACACGCCGTAGCGTGCGGCTGTGGCTATAAGGGACCCCGTCTTGTCCGCCAGGACGCGTATGTAATGTTCGCGCGGCGAAGCATCCGAACGGGGGCCGATCGTCTCATGCAGCTGGCCCTGGCACAGCCGTTCAAAGCGTCATGGCGTGAATCTTGACGGCTTTGGGGGCCAAGCTTCGAGGTCGACGGACGCTCTGGCGAAAAAGAACGTCGCCGGCGAGTATCGCCACAGAGTTTCCAAATAGCGACTGAACGGAGGGGACACCGCGGCGGCATGGGGGCATCGTCCATGACGTCGTCGTGATAAAGCGATGCCAAATGCGTGAGCTCGACGGCGACCGCCGAATCAAAAACCGCCTCGGCCCCGGGCCTCGGCCCCAGCTCCGCCGTGAGGAGAACAAGGGCAGGACGCAGCCGTTTGCCTCCGGCGTCGACCAAATGCGTGGTCGCCGGATCGACCTGAAGATCGTCCAGACGCACTTCGTCGACGAGGCGGCGCTCGACGGTTTCCATACGCTCGCCCAGGCGTTCGGCTAACGTACTAGTTTCTTGGGCCACCGTCAGAGTATAAACGCCATGGCGTTGTCAAGGAAGCTCCACACCAGGTTCGGCGCGATGCCGGTCACCGCAATTCCAACCGCCGCTGCAACGATCGCGACGATCGAATATCCTTCGGAACCGATCGCGACGGTGCCCGGCAATGGGTCCCTAAAAAACATGAGAAGCATCAAACGGAAATAGAAGAAAGCGGTGGCAGCCGAAGCGAGAACCGCCAAGAACACAAGCACGCCTTGACCCGACGCATAGCCGGCTTTGAAGACGAAGAACTTGCCCATGAATCCACCGGTGAGCGGAATACCCGCGAAAGAAAGCAAGAACACCGCCATGGACCCGGCCAGGCGGATTGGTCTTCCCAGGCCACGCCACGCCCGAAGCGACGTCGCCTCACCTAAGATGCTTCCGCTCGGGCTCTTTTGACGAACGAGGGCAACGACGCCGAAAGCCCCGACCGACGCCAAGCCGTAGGCGAGCAAGTAGAAAGCGACCGAGCGGATTCCGTCCAGGGAATACGAGTCGACTCCGATCAGCACGAATCCCGCGTGTGCGATCGACGAATAGGCGAGCATGCGTTTGACGTCCGATTGCACGATCCCGCCCACGGTGCCCACGAGCATCGTCGCAATGATGATCGTCCAAAAAACCGGGCGAAGCTCCGTATTTGCGCCTCGGCCAACGGAATAGACGAACCGCAGCATCGCGGCGAAGGCGGCGGCCTTCGTTCCGGCCGCCATGAAACCGGTGATGGGCGTGGGGAGCGCCCTGGTAGGCGTCAGGCGTCCACGAATGGAACGGAGCCGCACCGACCTTAAAAAGCAGTCCGACGAGAACGAGCACCGATCCGGCGACCATCAGCGCTGTCCATTCCCGTGCTTGTCACCAGCGCGGACGCAATCGCGTAATAGTTCAGGGATCCCGAATAGCCGTAGAGGAGAGCCGCACCCATGAGGAAAAAGGCCGAGGAAAAACGCCCCAAGATGAAGTAGCTGAGTGCAGCTTCCTGGGAAAGCGCGCGGCGACGTCGAGCGGTGGCGCACAAAACGTACAGGGAAGGGAAAGGACCTCGAGAGCGATGAAAAAGCGTGAGGAGGTCTCCCGCCGAGGCGAAAGCAAAGCATCCGCCTACGGCGAAAAGGCCGAGGGGGAAGATCTCAGTCTGCTCGAATCCCGCCTCCGTCGCCTCACGCTCATCGAGCGATCCCGGTTCCGTCGCCGCAGAGGCCGCGAAGGAACCCTCGCCCGTCGTCGTGCGGTCGGCAATGACCAGGAAAGCCAGCAGCGAACACGCCAGAATGAGTCCCTGGAAAGCGAGGCTCGGCAGATCCTCGAGTAAGCTGCCGAGGGTCTTGCGTTCTCCCGGCTCACTTGCAGCGCTGATCGCGGCCCCTCGTCAAGAACCACCCTCCAACGCCACACGACCGCCGCGAGGGAAGCAGCCAAAGCCCCCAGCGAAAGCGTCATTTGCAACGCGCGCCTGGCGCGTCGAGGAACGAAAGCCTCAATCAGCACGCCGAGCACGGCCGCCACCAAAACAACGAGAATTGGCGTGAGCGTGGCCCATCTGGATCGTAGGAGTTGTCACTTCGCGCTCCCTTCAGTGGCCGCGACAATGGGAAACTGCTCGGCTACCGGTTTGACCGCGTCGATGACGGGGGCCGGGAAGAAGCCCAGACCGAGCATCGGCCGCCACCAGGATTCCTGCCACCGTCTTCTCGCGCGGGCCGAGATCGGGAACGGCGACGTCGGGCTTGAGGGCCCGTGAAGATTCGCTGGTACGGCAAAAGAATGTGAATCGCCGCAAGAATGACCGCGAGAACTGCGACAAGGGGCGAAGGCACGGTGGACCGTGAACGTCCCCATGATCACAAGGTATTCGGGGACGAAGCCCGAGAGCCGGGCAGGGCGATCGTCGCCAACCCGAGACGAGGAAGACGCCGGCGAGCACCGGCGTGACGCGTTGCCATCCGCCATACGTAGTGATGAGAGCGTCGCCTCCCCGGCGCAGGAACCCGACCGTCAAGAACAGGGCCCCCGTCGCCACGCCGTGAGCCACCATGTAGAGGATGGCGCCGGTCATCGCCGTCGAGCTGCCCGAAAAGACGCCGAGCACGATGAAGCCGAAATGGCTGACCGACGTGTAGGCGATCAGACGCATGAGATCGTTGGAGGCGATCGCCATGAAGGCGCCCCAGAATATAGAGACGACGGCGAGCACCATGATGGGTGTGGCGCATCCTTCGCGGCCTTGGGAACGATCCGAAGGCACAGGGCGATCATGCCGTAGGTTCCGATTTTGTCGAGCACGCCCACGAGCAGCGTGGACGTTCGCCCGCCGGGGCCTTTCCGTTGTATCGGGCCACGTGTGCACCGGGAACATGGGCGCTTTTGATGGCGAAAGCGACGAAGAAGGTGATAAAGACCAGCATGCCGTTGCCGCCCACCGCTCGGGCCGCAGAGTCAAACAGCAGCGCATGGGGGCCATCGCCGTTCGCCGCGAGGGGCCACGACCCCGACGAGCATCACGAGCCCGCCGAAAAGCGAATAGAGAACGAATTTGATCGCGGCGCGGGTAGCGCCCTCAGCCCCGTAACGGCCGATGAGGAAGTACATCGGCAAGATCATGAGCTCGAAAAGCAGGTAGAAGAGGAAGACGTCGCGAGCGGCGAAGATCCCGATCATGATCGCCTCAAGCACGAGGACCCAGCCTACGTACCCCGCGACCCTGTCGGGCTTCTCATACTCAAAATCTCCGATCGCCGCTAGCAAGACGAGCGGCACGAGAACACGGCCAGACCAGCCATCACCAGACCCATGCCGTCCACGCCCCACGCGACACTGGCGCCGATCTGCGGAATCCACGAATAGTCCTCAGCCAACTGTACCGGCCGGCGGCGTCGAAGTCGAAGGTTGAGGCCGCCACGAGGAAAAGAATCAAGATGACGGCCGACAGGCCGATGCCGAAGAGCATCGCGCGAGCTCTGAGAGGTTTGACGACCCACAGGAGAAAGGCGCCTGCCAGCGCCACGGCAATGAGGACCGTCAGCCACGGAAAGGCTGCCTCGATGACGTTGTGCATATTGCTTTCTCTCCTACAACCGCGATGCCAAAGCGACGACAAGCACGATGACGACGCCGAAAGTCATGTACGAGGCATACGAGCGGGCATACCCGTTCTGCAACCGCGTGCTCAAACGGCCGGCGCCCGATGTTCCCTTTGCGATCCTTCGACCGCGCCGTCGACGACGCGCGCATCGGTCGCCGCCACGGCCGTGGTCAGGGCTATTCCGGGTTTCATGAAGACATTCTCATTGAACGCATCCTGGTAGAGGTCCACGCGAGCGGCGCGCACCAGCGCGTTCGCCTCAGGCGCTTCGACCGGAACCGGGCTGGCCGCATACATCTTCCAGGCCAAGCCCGCGCCTGCGGCGACCAGGGCGAGCGTGCCGAAGGTTATGGCCAGAGCGGGAAGCACGGGTTCGCCGTGAGACGCACGGCCGACGACGGGCTCAAGCCACTCGGTGAAGCCGATGGCGTTGAGCACGAAGCCCAGGCCGATCGATCCGACGGCCAGCAACACCTGCGGAACGTACATCGATGCAGGCGCCTCGTGCGGATGCTTTTGCGCCTTCCCCGACCGAGCGAAGCGCTCCCGGCCGTGGAAGATCATGAAGAACAGACGCTGACGTGTAGAAAGCCGTCAAACCCGCGACGGCCATCGTCAGCCCGCCGAATACCCACGGCCGCCAGCCCTCGCCGACGAAGGCCGCTTCGATGATCTTGTCCTCGAGAAGTAGCCCGAAAGGAAAGGGAAGCCGATGATCGCGAGATAGCCGGCAAGGAACGTGGCCCACGTTACGGGCAGATGCTTACTCAGACCCCAAAGCCGCGCATATCGACTTCGTCGTCCATCGCATGCATAACGGAACCGGCTCCGAGGAACATATTGGCCTTGAAGAAACCGTGCGTGACCAAATGGAAGATACCGAAGGCCGCCCCGGCCGGGCGAGGGCCGCCGCCAGCATCATGTACCCGATTTGGGACATCGTCGAGGCGGCGAGCACCTTCTTCATGTCGTCCTTGGCCGCTCCCACAATGGCTCCAAAGACCAGCGTGATGGTTCCGATGACGGCGACCGTCAACTGGGCCGATGCGCTCGCCGCATACACGGCGCCAGAACGAACCATGAGGTAGACGCCCGCAGTGACCATTGTGGGCCGCATGGATGAGAGCCGAAACCGGGGTCGGCCCGGCCATCGGCGTCACCCAGCCAGGCCTGGAGCGGAAAGTGTGCCGATTTGCCGCAAGCGCCGACCAGCAGGAAGATTCCGATCGCAAGAAGAGTTCCGGATCCGGCTCCCGGAGACCTTCGCTGCAACGCCGTCGAAGGTGACCGTGCCGAAAGAGGAAAACATGACCATCATGGCCGCGAGGGAGGCCGACGTCGCCCACGCGGTTCATGACGAACGCCTTCTTGCCCGCGGCCGCATAGGCCGGAACGTGATTCCAGAAAGAGATGAGCGGGTAGGAGGTAAGGCCCACGCCTTCCCAGCCGACGAACATCACCGCGTACGAATCGCCAAGAACAAGCAGCAGCATCGAAGCGACGAAGAGGTTGAGATAGGCGAAGAAACGGCGTCGAGCAGGATCGTGCGCCATGTAGCCGACCGAGTAGACGTGGATGAGCGTGCCGACGAACGTCACGAGCATGACGAAAGTGATGGAAAGTTGATCGACCCGCATCGACAGATCAACCGACAGATCGCCCGCGGCGAACCATTTGTACAACCGGATGCGCATTGCTCTCTCCTCAGGCGAAAGCCCGATAAGCTGAATGAGAGCCGCCGAGCCGAACAGGAGCGAGGCCCGAAGCGCCGACGGCCAGCCAATGCCCCCAACGGTCAGCCCGTTTTCCCGCGACAAGGAGGAAGCCGGACGATAGCAGCGGAATGGCCACGCACAGCCACACGAGGGCTGCCGCGCCGGACGCCGAAGAGATTTCCATGGTCAATTGACACCTGCTTCCGGTCGGTGCCTGAGCTGGTTCGCGCCGTCAAGCGATGCGGACCGGTGGGTTTTGAAAACGGAGATGACGATCGCCAAGCCCACAACAACTTCCGCCGCAGCGACAACCATGACGAAGAAAGAAGACTTGGCCCTCAACGTTCCCCCACATCCGCGAGAAGGCCACAAGAGCGAGATTGCAGGGAATTGAGCATGATCTCGACTCCAAGCAGCGCAATGATCGCGTTCTTGCGAGTGAGGACGGCGGCACCACCGATGGAGAAAAAGAATAAGGGCGAGAACGACGTAGAAGATGAGATTCATCGGCTTTCCCCTTCGGATTCGGCGGGATCGTCGTAAGCGGGCGCAGCTTCACAGGTGGGCGCGCCCTCAACCGAATCCTCGTAAACCGGCGCTGCTCGCCGGGCATGCCGGGCATGTGCGCCTGAGGCACCGAAGAGCGGCCCCGGCCTTCCAGCTCACCGCGAGCCGCGCGGGCCACGGTGATCGGAGAGACGTCGGAAGGCGTGTGAGGCCTGGCCGCGGATCCGGAGCACACGCGGGACGGACTCGGCCACGGCCTCCCCCTGCCGTCAGGGCGGGGCCGCCGCGAATTCGACTCGGCGTAGACGCCTGTGGGCGGTTTTTGCCCGATATGGCGGCCCGTACGAGCATACGCTGCCATCTTGGCCTCGGCGAGCTCCGCCTGGCTCAAACGCTTGTGCGTGCCCTGGCGATGGGTCAAAGTCATCGCGCCCACTGCCGCGACGATGAGCAGAGCCCCCGTCAGCTCCATCGTGAGCGCATGGTTGCTGAAAATCGACGTCGCGATAGCCGTGGGATTCGTTTCGCGATTGGCCTTCGACATGCCCACCGGATCGGGCAGCCGCGCGTCAAGGATCGCGCCCCCGGCGATCGCGGCAAATCCCAGCGCGCCCAGGATTGCCATGACTCGCTGACCGCGCAGCGTCTCGTACGTCGAATCGGCCGCATCCACGCCGATCATCGCGAGCAACGAAAAGGAACATCATGAGAATCGCACCGGTGTATACAGCGATCTGAACGACGCCCATGAAAGGCGCTTCGAGCATCGTGTAGAGGACAGCCAGGCAAACCATGTCGGCGATGACGCACACAGCCGAATAGACGGCTCGCCTCGTGATGAGCAGGCCGAAAATCGTCAGAACGACCATGACCACGGCGACGACGCCGAAAAGGATCGTCTCACCGGCGGAAATCTCGAGCGTTGCGGCTTTCTCCATCACTTTCCGCCTTCCCCAGCTCGCGCGCGCCGCCCGATCGGAGCGAGCCGCATTCGAACCGACGGAAACCGCGTTTGCGTCGGCCGGAATTGCGTTGGCATTGACCGGGACCCCGTTTGCGCCGGTCGGCGCCGCGCTGGCATTGACCGGAACCACACCCGCATCCACGGGAACCGCCGTCGCAAGGGTTGGATCGTCGGGGCGATGCTCGGCCACCCATTCGATCTGGGCGGCCGTGGGCCCCGTGACGTCACCCCGATAGTAGTCGGCGTCGGACGTGCCCTCGACCATCGGATGGGGGCCGCCAACATGCCTTCATCATCGGCCCAAGAAGATCTTCTTTCTCGTAGATGAGGCCCTCGCGGGTCGGCCCGGCGAGTTCGTACTCGTTCGTCATCGTCAAGGCCCTGGTGGGGCACGCTTGAATGCAAAAACCACAGAAGATGCAGCGCAGATAGTTGATCTGGTAAACCCGGCCGTAGCGCTCGCCCGGAGAGACTTGATTATCGGGCGTATTATTCGCGGCTTCGACGAAGATTGCGTCCGCGGGGCAGGCCCAGGCGCACAGCTCGCAGCCGATGCAGCGTTCTAGGCCGTCGGCGTAGCGATTGAGCTGGTGCCGCCCGTGGTAGCGAGGAGCCGTCGGCACCTTTTCCTCCGGGTATTGCTCGTGGCAACCTTGCGGAACATCGAAGAAAAACGTGATCCCGTACCCGGCGACGAGCGCCAAAGCTCTCCGACCGGCCCTTCTTAGGCCTGTCCCAGAGCTTAGGGTCGGGGGACGTGGAGGAATGTTGTCTGTCACTCGTGGCCTCCTTGGCTGTTGTTGGGGCATCGGCTTGGTTTGTCAGATCGGGCAACGCCGGAACGACCTTCAGGCGCGACGACGCCGGAGCCGGCAACGGGCGAGACGCTATCGGAAAATGCCGCCGGGCCGATCGCCGGCGCCTGCGCTGATCGCTCCTGTTAGAAACCGCGCTGCGCGAGGCACGAGGCGAAGGCGGCAGCGACTGGCCGGGCAGAGGCGGAACCGGGAATCCGCCGGCGAAAGCGTCGAATTCCTCCGACCGCCGAACGAAGGCCTCCCTTCCGTTGGGCGTGCGCTCTCACTTCCGGATCCGCCAAGGGCGCCGGCAACGAAGAGGATGACCATGCCCGCGAGAAAGGCGATCCCTATCCCGATGAACAGCTGATTGCGCGAGACATCGGTGAAGCTCGTAACTGCCTGCATGACGGTGACGGAGACCAACCACGCCAACGACACGGGGATGAGGACCTTCCATCCGAGCTTCATGAAATGGTCATAGCGCATGCGCAGCAAAGGCGCCTCGCGTCCAAACCATGAAGAACATGAGAGTCCAGGTCTTGCCGAAGAACCAGAGCATCGGCAGCCACCCGAATTCGGGTTCCCTCCCCACAGGGAGAAGATCGACGTCGTCATCGGTTCTGCGCGCCAACCGCCGAGGAAGACGGTTGTGGCGACCATCGAGACGTTGAGCATATTGATGTACTCGGAGAGAAGAACCACGCGAACTTCATCGAGGAGTACTCGGTGGCATGGCTGGCGACGATCTCGCCCTCGGCTTCGGGAAGGTCGAAGGGCAGGCGATTCGTCTCGCCAAACATGGAAATGAGGTAGATGACGAAGGCCGGGAAGAGAGTGACGATGTTCCACAGTTTCGACTGCGAAGCGACGATCCCCGACATCGACATTGTCCCGGATGCGAGGAATACCGTGACGAGCGAAAGGCTCAAGGCCAGCTCGTAGGAGATCATCTGCGTGGCGCCGCGCACCGACCCGTGAAGAGGGCAACGTCGAATGCGCCGACCACCCGCCGAGCACCAGCCCATACTCGCCCAAAGCCGCAATCGCGAGGACGAAAAGGATCGCCACCGGCGAATCGGCGAGCTGAAGAGGCGTCGAATGGCCGAATATCGACACATTCGGTCCCATCGGCACCACGGCCGCTGACCGTGAAGGCGCACACCGCACCGATGAACGGAGCAACGAAGTAGATGATCTTGTCAGCGCCCTGAGCCAGAAATCCTCTTTGATGAGCAGCTTAATGGCGTCGGCAAAAGCCTGTCCGAAGCCCCAAGGCCCCACTCTGTTAGGGCCGAGGCGCGTCTGCATGCGCGCAAGGGCTCGACGTTCGACCCCAACGCGAGAATGACGTTCATGATGAGGAAAACAATGATGAACACGGCCTTCAGGCCCCATATCCACCACGTATCCTGCGAAAAGTCCGCTGTTTGGCCAGCGGCGGCGATCGTTGGCGTCACTTCCTCACCTCCGCGACGACGGTCACTGCCTCGCCCGGCCTGACCCCGAGCGAAGCGATCTTGCACCCGGCGGAGTTCTGCGGAATCAGACGACCCGTCGGGCATGGGAAGGGTGACGACGGGAAGCGTGACACGCCCTATCGTGCCCTGAACGGTCACCCTGTCTCCGTAGGCGACTCCGACGTCACGGGCCGTCGCCTCGGACATGACCGCGGTGGCCCGCCGGGCCGTCCCGGCCAGATGCGGCTCGTTCGAAAGAAGAGAGCCCTCGCCGATGAGCAGATTCCATGAGGCCAGCACCACCGTACCGGCAGCGGGCGGTTCTGGCCCTCCGGAAAGACGTGGGAGGAGCCACGCGCGGGCCCTTCCACGGCTTGAAGCCTCGGATCTGGGCGACGGCCCCGGCGAGCGTGTCGAGGCCGAGGTCGACGTTGAATTGCGCGGCCAAATCGTTGAGGACGATGCGGTCGGGAAGCTGGACGGACGTCAAAGCCTGCCCGAAGGGCCGGATGCGCCCCTCCCAGTTGACGAAGGACCCGCCCTTTTTCCACCGGCGGGGCGACGGGCAGGGACGACATCGGCCAAGGCCGTGAGTGGCGGTGGCGCGTACCTCGAGCTGGACCACGAATCCGGCTGATTCGATCGATGAAAGGGCGTCGCCCGGCAAATCGGCGACATCGACGCCGCCCATGAGCAGGCCGCCCAAGGCTCCCGAATGCACCGACAGAAGAATCGACTCGGCCGATCGTCCAGGGCATCGAGGGAATTCCGTTCCCCACGCGCGCTCGACCTCCGCGCGGGCGGTTCCGTCGGCGACGGGCGCCCACCGGGCAGAGCCCTCCCACGGCGCCCATCTCGACGGATCCGCGGTCCCCGGCTCGCCTGGGAATCCAGGCAAGCCGGGCGCCGCTGCGCTCGGCCAGGCGCCAGGCCGCCGAAAGCGTGCCTTCGAATTCGAGCCGCACGTTCACCAATAAGGATGATCTCGCCGGCGGCCAGCCCATCGTATAGGGGTCGCCCTCGGCTAGCCAGTCGAGAATCGCCGCCTCGGTTCCGGGAGCCGCAGGGATGACGGTCGCGTCCATCTTTGCGCTTCCGCCCGTTGAGTAGGGGCGATGACGCTCACCGACGTCGTTTTGGCCAACACGGCCTTGCGAGGCGCAAAAACACCGACCCGCACTCTTCCTCGGCCTCGAATCCGACGGTCAGAACATGCCCGCCTTCTCTAGATCGCCGTACGTGACCCCACGGCCGCTTCCGGCAACGACGAAGCCGAGGAAGGCGTCCTCTTCCGGCGAAGCCGAGCGCGTCCTGAAATCGATGTCGTTCGTACCCAGAACCACCCGGGCGAATTTCGAGTAGGCGTAGGTGTCCTCCATGGTGAGCCTGCCGCCGGTAAGAACCCCGACTCCGCCGTGGGCGCGGCTGCCGCGAGGCCCGCGGGCGGCGACGTCGAGAGCATCCGCCCACGATGTCGGCTACAAGCTCGCCGGAGGCGTCGCGCACGAGCGGATGCGTCAAACGGTCGGGGCCGCTCTCGCCATCTGAAGGCGAAGCGGTCTTTGTCGGTGATCCACTCTCGTTGACTTCGGGATCTTCCCAGGCGAGCCGCCGCAAAACCTCGCCGCGCCGATAGTCCACGCGGATGGCTGAACCGGAGGCATCGTGCTCGGTGACGCCGGGGACCGATACGAGGTCGAAAGGCCGCGAACGGAAACGGTAAGCGGAGCTGGTGAGCGCCCCCACAGGGCAAATCTGGATGATATTGCCGGAGAAATAGGAGGAGAAGGGGCGGCCCGACTCGTCCATTTCCGCCGGCTCCATCGGGCCGGAAGCGAAGCCCTCGGCCAACCCGTAGCTTCCGTAGGAGCCGATGTAGTCCCCGGGGGCCGATTCGGCGGCCTCGCCGTCAGAATCGGAGAAGTTGAGGACCTGCGCGTCGAAACCGCCGATCTGCGAGCCGTTGAGTGAGTGCACCTCGAAGCCCGGGGTTCCGCCGCCTCGCCCCTGAAGCGCGATGAAAGGATCGCCCGCGATCTGCGATTGGAACCTTGTGCATCGCTGGCACAGGATGCAGCGGTCGCGGTCGAGGAGGATCTCCGAGGTCACCTGGACGGGCTTGGGGTAGGTCCGCTTGACGTCGACGAAACGCGATTCGGCACGGCCGTCTGAGAGCGCCTGGTTCTGCAGCGGGCATTCGCCGCCCTGTCGCAGATAGGGCAGTCGAGCGGGTGGTTGACGAGGAGGAATTCGATGATTCCGCGCTGGGCCTGGCCGCAACCTCCGAGGTGTGCTGAGTGTAGACCTCCATGCCGGGCGTGACGGTCTCCGCGCACGAGGGCACCGGCTTGGGACCCTTCGCGACGACGCCGTCGCGCCCCGGGCGGGCGACCTCAACGAGGCACTGGCGGCAGGCGCCGGCGGGCTTGAGCAGGGGATGGTCGCAAAAGCGCGGGATGCGCACACCAATCTGCTCGGCCGCTCGGATAATGAGGGTTCCGGCGGGAACCTCAACGTCTTTGCCGTCGATCTTGACATTGACGAGGGAATCGTTGGCCGTCATCGTGCAGGCACCTCGGAGAACAGGGTCGTCTTTTTCGTAGGGGAAGAGTTCGCGCGCCGGCGTCGTATATCCGGCTTCGAATTCGTCGCGGAACAATTCGATTCCCGATTTGACCGGGGTGGCGGCGGCATCACCCAGAGCGCAGAAGGAACGGCCCGCGATATTGGAGGCGATCTCGTGAGGAGGTCGACATCGCCGGGCTGGCCGCGTCCGGCCTCCAGGCGGTGGATGACCCTGCCGCATCCAGTGGGTCCCCTCGCGGCACGGTGTGCATTTGCCGCACGACTCGTGCTGATAGAAGTCCGTCCAGCGCGAGATAACCCGCACCACCGAGACGGTTTCGTCGAAGACCATAATGGCGCGCGTGGCAAGCATGGAACCGGCTTCGCGCACCGAGTTGTAGTCGAGGGGGACATCCAGCTGCTCGGGTGTAAACAGCGGCGCGGACGAACCGCCCACCGCCCAGAACTTCAGCTTGTGCCCCTCCCCGATGCCGCCGGCCAGATCGAAGAGCGTACGCGCGGTGATGCCGAGCGGGGCCTCGTACTGACCCGGGTTTTTCACGTGGCCGGAAAGCGAGAAGAAGCCGTGGCCCTTCGCGCTTTCAGTCCCCATTGCCTGGAACCACTCGATCCCGTTGCGGACGATCCGGGAACCGAGGAAATCGTCTCGACGTTGTTGATGACGGTGGGCCGGGCATATAGCCCCTCGGCGGCGGGGAACGGCGGCTTGAGCCGCGGTTGGCCGCGCCGGCCCTCGAGCGAGTCAAGCAGTGCCGTCTCTTCGCCGCAATGTAGGCGCCCGCGCCGGCGTGCACGGTGATGTCGATGTCGTAATCTCCGTTCGGGCCTAAGCCCTTGCCGATGAGGCCCGCCTCGCGCGCCTCACGGGCGGCTGCCATGAGGCGCCGGTAGACGTGTACGACCTCTCCGCGAAGGTAGACAAATCCGTGATGCCCTCCGACGGCCAGAAGGCAAATCGCCATGCCCTCAATGAGCGCGTGCGGGTTGCCCATGAGCGCCAGGGATGTCCTTACACGTGCCGGGCTCGGATTCGTCGGCGTTGACCACGAGGTAGCGCGGCCCGCCGTCGGGCGGAGGCAGGAAGCTCCACTTCAAGCCGGTCGGGGAATCCCGCTCCCCGCGCCCGGCGAGGCCGGAGTCTTTGATGAGCTGGGTCAATTCACCCGGGCCGTAAGTCAAGCCTTGGCCAGACCCTCATACCCTCCCGCGGCGCGGTACGTGCCGAGAGTCCACGAGCGTTCCGCGTCCCACGTGTTGAGACGACCGGGGCCAGAACCCCGGGGGCTGAGAACTCACTCATTTGGCAACCTCCTTGGGCGCGGTCCAGCCGCGTTCACGGGCGATCGACAGCCCCTGAGCGAGGCCTCGCCGGCTCCGGGGCCCCTCGTTCACGTGGCCGTCTTCAAATCCCGCGAGCACCCGCTCGGTCTCTTTGAACGTGTGCACCTTGTCGGCGCCCCTGGTCGGATGGATGTCGCGGCCGGCACGGATGTCCTCAACGATCTCCAAGGCGGAGGTCGGCGTCTGATTGTCGAAGAACTCCCAGTTGACCATGATGACGGGCGCATAATCGCAGCCGGCGTTGCATTCGAGCGCTTCGAGCGTGACCTTGCCGTCCGGAGTCGTCTCATCGCTCCCAACACCAAGGTGTGAGGTCAAGGTCTCCCATATTTCGTCCCCGCCCATGACCGCGCACAGGGGCGTTCGTGCACCACACCGAGGTTGTATTCGCCGTTGGGGTGACGCCGATACTGGCTGTAGAACGTGGCGACGGCGGAGACCTCCGCACGGGTCAGGCCCAGGATGTCCGCACACAGCGCGATGCCTCGGGGCGAGACAAACCCGTCCACGGACTGGATGAGATGGAGCATGGGCATGAGCGCCGATCGCGCCACCGGGTAGCGCGCGATGATCTCCTGCGATTCGGCGCGCAAACGTTTCTCCACCTCGGGCGAGTAGCCTTCCTCATCGGTCCACACCTCCCATGACGGGGTCAATGGCGGCCAGGCAGACGATGGCATCGGCCAGCATGCCGCCCTCGGCCATCATCGACAGTCCTGCAAATTCCTGAATCCGGGGTCGGAGATATGCGCCCGGAATGGGCGCGTTCCCCGGAAGAGACAAGGTGACAGCCCAAAAACGCCCTTGGCGTGCTCGACGATCGAGTACGCCTGGCCGGCCGGGACGCGGAACCCCTCGGTGACGAGCTTGAAATGGTGGATGAGCGATTCCATCGACTCGGTCATGATTTCGCGCACGTGCGTCGGTGTCGTCCCCTGACCGTCGGTGGATATCGACAGGCGGGCGGGCCAAAGCGATCTTCTTGTCCGCCACCATCACGGGCTCCCCTCGGTCGCGTCGAGCTTCTCAGGGCTTGATAAATGATCCTGAGCGATTGGTAGCACTCGTCGAAGCGGACCATGGCCCGGTTGTAGGCGTCCGACTTGTCGTACACGGGGACGTCGAACTCGTAGCTTTCGTACCCGCAGTAGGGGCTGGCTCTTGCGCAGATCCCAGGGCAGCCAGCGGCTGACGGCCGGGCCCGTCTGGCCCAAAGCCATAAGCGCCGAAAGTGAGAGCACGCCGACGTCCTTGAAGCGAGCCTTGAAAATGGGGTTTTGAGCGACTATATCCTCCATTTCCGACGTTCCCCCTGCGTATGTTGGGCAACAGTTCGCGGATGTAGCGGTGGTCCCTTCCGGCATATCTTCGAGCACGCCACCGGGCCGAATGAATTCGTAATTCATTCGAAGGCCGGAGATCTCTCGAAAATGCGAAGGATGTCCTCCCGGGTGCGGAAGGCAATGGTCATCATCGTCGTCGCGCCCAATTCGTTGAGCGCCGAACCCTACAGCGACGAGGTGGGAGGCTATGCGTTGAAGCTCCATGAGAAGCACTCTGATGGCGTTGGCACGGCGAGGCACCTGCTCCTCTATTCCGAGCAGCTTCTCAACGGCCATGCGGTAGCCGACCTCCTGGAAGAAGGAGGCGACGTAGTCCATGCGCGTGACATAGGCGACGCCCTGCGTCCACGTGCGGTACTCCATGTTCTTCTCGATGCCCGTGTGGAGGAAATCCCGTGGCCCCCGGATCTCGCGGACGTACTCGCCGTCAAGCTCCAAAAGTAGGCGGTAGACGCCGTGCGTCGAAGGATGGACGGGCCCGAGGTTGACGACGATGCGCTCTTCAGCCATGCGGGCGGCTTCATCGGAGATTTCGTTCCAATCGCCGCCGACGGCGGTGAAGTTCGGCAGCCCGTCAAGCTCGGCGCTCGGTTGCTCCCGGTGTGGCGTATACGTTCGGGCTGCTCATCAGTTGTAGTCCCTTCGTACGTCGGGCGGCGGCACAACGGCGCCTTTGTATTCGACAGGGATTCCCCGAGGGGATAATCCTTGCGCTGCGGATGGCCGACCCAGTCGTCCGGGCATGGCCGTTCGCGTCAGGCCCGGGTGCCCGTCGAAGACGATTCCCATGAGGTCCCACGCTTCGCGCTCGGGCCAGTCGTCACCGGGGTAGACCGAGACGATCGAGGGCAAATGCGGATCGGATTCGGGGCACGTCGCCTCGATCGCGAGAAAACGATTGTGTGTGATCGAGAAGAGCGGGAAATACCCGTGCAGCTCACGCCCGGCGTCCTCCGGGTAGTGGACCGCGCTGACGCCGAAGCACATCTCGAATCTCAGATCTTGGTCGTCGCGCAGGTGGCGGGCGACCTGCACGAGGTGTTCGCGGGCGACGAAGATGACGAGTTTGCCCGTTTTCCCACCACGACTTTCTCGATGACAGCGTCGGGATCGAGGCCATCGGCCGCCAGAAGCTCGACAAGGACGTCGACAACCGCGTCAAACCATCCGCCGTACGGGCGGCTTGCCGGCCGTCCGTACACCTCGGTGTGGATGAGCCCCGAGAGCCGGAGGTGTCACCGGATCCCTTGACGCTCCCACATCCCTGGACCCGGCGCAAAACGTCGGGTTCCAAATCGTTGGCGGGGCGACGGCGCCGTCGTTCCCGTTCCGTAAGAGGCGTCCTCGTTCCGCGAGATGACCCTTCGTTCTCGTTCACGCGGGCTTTTTCATTCTCGTTCACGCGAGCAGCCCTTTTCATTGCGTGGATGTCGGGAGCTGCGAGCGCGGCTTTCTCCGCTGCCCTGGCTGCGGCGGTCCGGGCTCCCTTCGTGAGCTTGCGATTGCGCTTGACCTGCTCGCGCAGCTCGAGAACTGCGTTAATGAGCATTTCTGGGCGCGGAGGGCAACCGGGAAGGTAGATGTCGACAGGGAACAACGTGGTCGCACCCTTGAACGATCGCGTAGTTGTTGAACATGCCGCCCGAAGAGGGCGCACACGCCCATGGAGATGACCCACTTGGGGTCGGCCATCTTGTCGTAGATATCGCGCACCACCGGCGCCATCTTGTGGCTGAGTCGGCCGGAGACGAGCATGAGGTCGGCCTGGCGCGGGGAGGCGCGGAAGACCTCCATGCCGAATCGCGCGGCGTCGAAACGCGGTGTCCCGAAGGACATCATCTCGATGGCACAGCAGGCCAAACCCATCGTCACGGGCCACTGGGAGCTGGTCACCGACCAGTTGACCACCGACTCGATCGATGTGAGGAAGACTCCCTGAGAGCCGTCGTCGTGAGACATGTGCGCTCCTCTCAATCCCATCTCGTATTTCTCGATCTCATCTCGTATTTCTCAATTCCGCCCGTCATTCCCATTCCAGGCCGCCGCGGCGCCATTCGTAAATGAAGGGCACGGTGATGAGAAAAGACGAAACTCAGCATGGCGACGACGCCGAACAAAACCGAGCTTGTGGAATGAGACCGCCCACGGGTAGAGGAAGACGACCTCAATGTCGAAGACGATGAAGGTCATCGCCGTCAGGTAGTACTTGACGGGGAAACGTCCGCGCCCGCTGGCCGCGGGGGTCGCTTCAACGCCGCATTCGTAGTTTTCGAGCTTGACCCGGTTGTACCGCTTGGGGCCGAGGAACGAGCTCATGACGAGGCCGCCGATCGAGAGCGCCGCGGCCGCGCCAATCATCACGAGCAAAGGAACGTAGGCGTTCATCGGTGCACCTGCTTTCTTGCCTTCATTTTTGCGGCCGCCGTCTCCGGAGCCGCCGTCTTCGCGGCAGTTGCCTTCGCTTCCGCCGTCCTGGTCGTCTTCACGCTTTCGGCACCGCCTTTGCCAGGGCGGAGATGAGCCGGTCCATCCAGTCGCCCCCGCGGCGGTCATAGCAGTCGGAAAGCAGCCTCATGACCAAGCGCATGAGCGTCGGCCTCGGCAGACCGTAGGCGACGCACAGGTGCATGATCTGCGGACGCTCAATCAGGCGCGCAAACGCCCTCCCGAGCGAGTAATAACCGCCCAGTTCCTCGCGCATGGCCGCTGGATAGGCTGCGAGCGCGCGATCTTTCGCGGTGATCGTGGGGCGCGAGTGGGCTTGCGCGATGGCATCGGCGGCGAGCCTGCCGGCCTGAAGCGCATATGCGATGCCCTCGCCGTTGAAGGGCGAGACCATTCCCCCGGCGTCGCCCACGAGCAATAGGCCGTTCGCGTAATGCGGTTTGCGGTTGAAGGCCATCGGAAGTGCAGCGCCACGGAGTTTTCCCACCTGGTTTTCTTCCGTGAATCCCATTCCGGGCGGCACGTTGGCCATCCATGCTTTGAACATCGCGCGGTAGTCGAGCCCCGTGGCTTTGGCCGTCGAGGACAGCGACCCGAGGCCCACGTTGACGATTCCCCGGCGAGCGGGAAGATCCACCCTGTAGCCGGGCATGAGATCCGATTCTCCCGGTTTGCCGTCCCACAACTCCAGGTGGGACTCCATCACGGTGTCAGCCGACCGCGGCGAATGGAAGTACGTCCTGTAGGCGACGCCCATTGGGCGGTTTATCGCTTTGTTGCGGCCGAGCGAGGTCGCGAGGCGGGCGGAGACCCCTCCGGCGTCGACGACGACGGGCGCCTTTTGAAAACGAGGCCGGTCGCGGCCCGTCTCGCGCGATTTGGCTTCTACGCCCACAACCCTGCCGCTACGCTCATGCAGGAGCGGCCCCTGTAACCGTGACATTCTCTCGCAGAACGGCGCCGGATCCCTGCGCTTTGGCCGCCAGTGTCGCATCGAGTTCCCGCCTCGGGCATGCGAGGCCGAAGTTGGGCAGGGACGCCGTTTCGGGCCACGGCAGTTCGATCGTGTGACCGCCCCCGATAGCGCGCAGACCCGTGTTCCGGGCCCAGCCACCCGTATCGACACCCATGCGAACGAGCTCGCGACGGCCCGAGGTGTGAGCCCGTCCCGCAGATTTTGTCCCGCGGGAACGCCGATTTTTCTAGAAGCAGTACGCTGAGACCGGCTACGGCAAGATAGTGCGCGGTCGACGAACCCGCCGGCCCCGCACCGACGACGATGACGTCGGCTTGCATATCGCCCTTATCCATTGGTCTCAGTTCCTTTGTGCGCTATTCGGCGCCGCATCTTTTGTGCGCTATTCAGCGCCACAATCCTATGCTGTGAGCCAATGCACCGAGAACGAAAAATACGTAATATTTGGCTTTCGATATTTCGAATCGGCGAATTTAAAGGTCTTGGCCTTTCGTCCCACGCGCCGATGACGAGAAGATCACACGCCATTACCCGTGCAACTTACCCTCACGAACACCGGCGCGAGAGACCCGCCCGTCAACGCTCCGGCAATCGACACGGGACTCAACTATGAACACCGGCGCCGGAGGCCCGTTCACCGCTCACACCGGCCGTGCGGTAGCTTCACGAACCCCGGCTTCACCGGCCCCGCGGCCAGCGTCACCGGCTCCGCGCCGACACCGCCGGCCGGGTAGCCCTGTGGATCGCCACGATCCCCGCACTCAAGTTTCTGTAGGCGACGGAACGCCACCCCGCGCTCTGAACCACCCGGGCCAGCCCTGTTCTGGTCAGGCCAGGCGAGAATCGATTCGCCCAAATAGTCATATGCGGATTCGTCGGAGGAGAATATCCCGGAAAAAGGCGGGCATAACCCCTGCCTAGATAGAAGCGGTACAGCCTTCGCAGCGGCCCCCATACGGGCGTTGAGAATTCGACTATCACCAGGCGCCCCTCCAGGTTTGGTCACGCGCAGCATTTCCCGCAGAGCTTTCGTTGGGTCATTGAGTTACGCAGCCCGTAGGAAATCGTCACGACGTCGAAAGTCTCATCCGCAAATGGCAAACTCATGGCATCGCCCGCCACGCAGCACACTTCGGGGTGGCGCTTACGCGCCTGGGCGAGCATGCCCTTGGAGAAGTCGCACGCGATGGCTGTCGCGCCGTTCGCCTTGTACGCGACGGTCGAGGTTGCAGTTCCGCGGCCAGATCCAGAATCTGGGTTTCCGATTCCGCCGAGGCCTCAGTGGCCCCAAAGCTCCCCCGACCCGGCGGGCGCCTCAGTCGCGGCAGGAACCTCAGCCCCAGCAGGCACTTCAACCCCAGCGGATCTGCCGGCCGCCGCCGATCCAGACGCCTCAGCCACCGCCGCAACCGCAGCAGCCCGCCAGACTCTGACCTGCCCCAAGGAGGCGACGTCATTCATGAGGTCGTAACGCGAAGCCACTTCGTCGAACATGCTGGAGACGTCCCCGGGGTTCTTCCCAAGGGTGGCGCGACGATTGGCCATATACCCTCTTTCGTTTCAACAGGCTCTGCTTCGGCAAGGCGTGACGGCAAGTTCTATTTCGGTAAAAGTTCCTGGCAAGTTCTGCGTTCGATCAGAACTTCCTCGAAATGCCCGCGCGCAGCACACTTGCGACTGACATCGAAGCCGGGAGGACAGCGTCGACGCGAACGCGATGTTTCAAACGCGGGCATTGTGCATTCTAGTCGGCAGGGCGCATGAGGCACACAAGGCGGCGCGCGAGCCGTAGACTTCCCCCATGGAGATATTCCCTTCGCTCCCCGCGTCGGTTTCGCAAATTTTCGACCCCGAGCGGTGGCGCGACATCCCCGACGTCGACCTGCGGGACGTCACTTACCATCGCGGGGTCGAACGCACTCGAGGGGCTGACGGAACGGTGACGGCCTGTATCGATCGTCCGGTGGTTCGGATCGCCTTCAACCGCCCCGAATTGCGCAACGCTTTCCGCCCAGAAACCGTGGACTCGCTTTACCGCGCTCTCGACCATGCGAGGCTAGACCCCACGGTAGGGGCAGTCATTCTCACAGGCAACGGCCCTTCACACAAAGACGGCGGCTGGGCCTTTTGCTCGGCGGAGATCAGCGCGCGCAGCCGCGATGGTTATACTCTACCAATCCCACACCTCCCCGGTTTTACCAACGGGCGGCTGCACATCCTAGAGGTCCAGCGACTGATCCGCAATATGCCGAAGGTGGCCATCGCCGCCGTTTCAGGATGGGCAGCAGGCGGCGGCCATTCGCTCCACGTCGTATGCGATCTGTCCATCGCTTCCCTCGAGTACGCGCGTTTTTTCAGGCAGACCGACGCAAACGTCGGTTCGTTCGACGCCGGTTACGGTTCGCAGCTTTTTGGCCCGTCAAGTCGGCGATCGGCGGGCACGCGAGATTTTCTTCCTGGCCCGCACGTATTCGGCCGAGGACGCGCTCGCCTGGGGCGCGGTCAACGAGGCAGTCCCACATGCACAGCTGGAAGAACGCGCTCGAGTACGCCGCGATCGTGGCGCAGAAATCACCACAGGCGATTCGCATGCTCAAACTGGCTTTCAACGCGGCTGACGACGGCATTGCCGGCATGCAGGCCTTCGCCGGTGAAGCGACCCGGCTTGCCTACATGACGGAGGAAGCACGGGAAGGCCGCGACGCTTTCTTGGAACGCCGCGCCCTGATTGGTCCGATTTCCTTATTACGCGTGAGAAGCCGCGGCATCAAGACCTTGAAACACCCAACTACGTACAAGAGGTTGCCATGAGCGATCGTGCACCCAACGTTTCGCCGAGATCGGTAGCGGGCGGGAAGAGCCCCAAGGCACGTCGACAAACACTCAATGTCGCCAGGAATCTGAGCGCCAAAAATCCCGTCATCCTCGTGGACGAGTGCCTTGGCGGACCTCCCTGCATCTAGTTTTGGCGGACACCTCTCGACGAATCTTGACGGGCACCGACCAACCAGTATCGGAGGCCATCACCCAGCTAACCCCGGCGGCCATCTCCCCAGCTAACCCAGACAAGCACCACCCAGCGCGCGAGACACTTCTCGATGCTCGCATCCCGGAAGGACGCATCCCTGAAGAAACCGCCCTGATTTTGCGCACTTCGGGTTCGACGAGCGGCACGGGAAGCCTGGTCGCGATCTCACGCGAAGCTCTTCTCGCATCGGCAAAGGCAACCGAGGAAGCACTCGACGGGCCCGGACGCTGGGTCACATGCTTGCCCACGGACCACATCGCGGGTTTTCAAACGCAGTGGCGCTCGGTCGTGGCGGGCTTTATGCCTATTGACGCCGGCGTCGGCCGCCCCGAGGACCTAGCCCAAGCCATCGAAGCTCACTTCCGGGGAATCAAACGCCCGAACACAAATAACCCGCATACGAACATTCCGAGCACAAACAACCTGAATACAAACAGCCCGAATTCAAACACCCCAAACATAGATAGCCGAGGCATCACTACCGATGCGCATGGCGTCAAGACTGACGAAGCCGCAGAAACCAGCAAGATCAACAAGAACACCCCGCTTTACGTATCACTTGTCCCTACGCAGCTTCGGCGCCTTCGCTAGCCCCGCCGTGCGAGCGGCCCAAAGTTTCGACGCCATTCTTGTCGGAGGTGCCGCCGCCGGCACCAGGCTTCTCGATGCCGCCCGCACCGCGGGTTTAAAGGTGGTCACAACCTACGGAATGACGGAAACTTGCGGCGGCTGTGCGTACGACGGCCTGCCCATCGGCGACACCAAGATCACCTTCGACTCGTACACATCACCTTCCACCACACACACGCCAGCAACTTTCGGTCGGATCGTATTGTCAGGATCAGCAGTAGCTCTCGGGTACATAGATGACAAGAGTTCACTAGGGAATTTTTTTCAAAAAGAATTTAAAGGAACATTTCAATCAAATGACATCGGGTTCATTGAAAATGATCGCCCTCATCGTCACGGGGCGTGCGGATGATGCTATAACAACTGGAGGAATGACGATTTTTCCGACGACAATCGAAGAGGTCGCTCACGCGCGGCGGAGCCGGGAATGCATCGTCATAGGCGTCGAAGACGAGGAGTGGGGAGAAATCGTCGTAGCTGTAACGAAGGCTTTCGTGCCGCCACGGCTTCGAGAGGAGATCGTCGCCAATTACGGCAAAGCCCATCTTCCACGGTTTTTCCTCGGCTTCACGGATCTCGGCTTCGACGGCGTCCCCCTCACCGCCTCCGGCAAACCCGATAGGAGAAAAGTACGCAACGCAGTGCGCAAAGCCCTTGCGTAAGCTGAAATAGCCTTAGCCGAGTGATGATCACAGCACCGTCCACCCACAGCACGCCTTGGCAACACACGTTTCGCGAATCTTCGCCGGTACCATGACTCCGTGGCTGTTTCCAGATTGGATAGAGGGGCGCGTCCAAAGACCTTGCCCGCAGCCGTCGCGCCGGTTGCCGCCGGAACGGCCGCGGCGTTGCGATGTGGGTGAGGCTTCGCTTGCTCGCGCTGCACTCGCCGGGTTCTCGCCTCGCCCTGCAGGTGGGGGTGAATTTTGCCAACGATTATTCGGATGGCATCAGGGGCACCGACGCCGCACGTTCCGGTCCACCACGGCTGACCGGCGGAGGCATGGCTGCTCCCCGCACGGTCAAGTTTGCCGCATTTGCCGCTTTCGGCGTCGGCGCCGTTGCTGGCCTCTCGCTTGTAGCGCTATCCGGCCAATGGTGGCTGCTTTTCGTCGGTCTCGCCGCGATCGCGGCGGCCTGGTTCTATACCGGCGGAAGCCGTCCATACAGGGTACATGGGCCTTGGCGAAGTGTTCGTCTTCGTCTTTTTCGGGCTCGTCGCGACGGCGGGAACCACTTACACTCAAATCCTGTCGGTTCCCTGGCAGAGCTGGGTGATGTCATGCGCGATCGGCCCCGTGGCCTGCGCACTACTCATGGTCAACAACATTCGGGATATCCCCACGGACGCCGCCGTCGGTAAGAAGACGCTGGCGGTGCGCATCGGCGACCGCTCGGCTCGATGGGCATTCGTCGCCATGGTTGCTATGCCGGTCCTCCACACCTCTTGCGTTTCTGGGCGACCTCGGCCTCTGGGTAGCCCTGGTCATCGTGCCGGTGGCGCTGCTTGCCTACCGAGCCGTCTTGCCCGTCCTGACGGGGGCAAGCGGGCGGGATCTAATTCCCGCGCTTCGCACCGCCGGACAGGTTGAGCTCGCCTTTGGCGTAACTCTTCTTCTGGCTTACGCGGGTGCCACTTACCTAAACTGAGTTCCATGCCGCGTGTCATCCTGGCCATCACGATCATCGCCATTTGGATTTACGGGATCATTGACTGCGCCCGCTCACCAAAAGATTCGATGCCAGGGCGCTTGCCCAAGCCCGTCTGGATTGTCGTCACTTTCATTCCGGTTGTCGGCGCTCTTTTGTGGCTCATCCTTTCATGGCCTATCAAGCACCCGAACGGTTTCGGGACGATTGAGGTCGGACGGGGACGCCCGCGCAAGCCCGAGCCTGACGGCCCCATCGCGCCCGACGACGACCCGGAATTCTTGGCCAAGCTTGATGCGCGCAATCGTTTCGCCGAGTGGGAACGCCAACAGGCCAGGCCAACGCCGAACCCACCGGCGATGAAGCCAAGCCCACTGGACAACCAGGCCAACCCCACCGGCGCTAAAGGCAACCCACTGACAACCAAGCTAAGGCCACGGGCGGTCAAAGCAGATCGACGGTTGGTGAAGTCAATAAAGAAGTCAATGAAAAGGACGATGCCAGTAATTTCGACAAGGTCAGCGATGCCAAAGGCGCCTCCTCTAGCGATACCGTTGGAGTCGAATAGGCCGTCTAAAATCAATGACCCTCTCGCTTCGGAACTCAACAACCTCGATGTAGAATTGCGAAAAATTTTTGGACGATGAAGGCTCGCAATCGGCATAGAACCGGCAAACGCGATTGGGCTTTGCATTCGGATAAAAACTCGTAACCCGAGCCCAGGGCTCACCAATCAACGTAGGGGCTGACTGGCAGCGCAAAGACTGCGGCGCGAAAAGCCTGCAGCCCTCTCAAGGACACGAAGCTTCAATACAGCAAGCCGACGAACAAGGCAGCGCCTCTGTTTTTCTTCACGCTCCGCAAAATCAAGATTCAGCGCCTCCTTGAAACCGGCGTCGGAACCGGCCGACATTTCAGGTCAACCCTCAAGCCTGCAGCAGACCAACCAGAATCGACAGCAGACTCAACCCGAGCCCACAGCAGGCCCTTCGACGTACATAAGTCGGCTCTCGAATTAAAGCATCACCCTCCACAAATCGCCCGGTCCAACGGGGACCGGCCATTTTTATGAGACAAGTCGATGTTAAGCACCGACGGCTCGGCGTTCGTGGCGATCATGCCTGCGCTTGCCGTTTGGCCCCACCAACACGGAGGTCGCATATCCGGGAATACCTCGGTGTGTCCCCAAAGCCACGCCGCAGCTGAGCTTTTTACCGTAGATTCCCAGCCCGTATTCGCCGCCGATCTCCGGCGCCGAGACGCCTTTCTTCATTTCAGCGATGCTCTTTTGCTGAAGCAACGTGCCGTCATGGATCGACTGGGCGAACTTGTTGAGCTCGCTCGGGGTCGAGACCATCGCCCCTGCCGTCCAAGCCATCGACGGATTGAGGTCGAGTGATGTCTTCGAGTTTGCCGGGCTTGTTGTCGCGGGTGTGATATCCGCGGGGGTGCTTGCCGCGAAGCATCTTCTCGCCCGGGCCCGGCATGCACGTGTGCTTGAGCCCGAGCGGTTTGACGATCTTCGTCTCGATCTGCTCGGCGATCGGACGCTTGGCCACACGCTCGGCCAACAGCCCCAACACAATGTAATTCGTGTTCGTATAGGCAACCTTCGCCCCCGGCGCAAACTGCGCCGGATTAGCCAGAGCCGTGTCAAGCAGATCTCTCGGCAAGACATAATCATTGCGAGTCCCGAAATAATCGACTGCCGATTCATCGATGTGTTCCGGCAACCCTGACGTGCTGAAGCAGTTGGCGCACCGTGATCTTCTTATCGTCTAACGCCCTGGCCCTTGATCAGGCCAGGCAGGTAGGTCTCGATCGGCTCGTCAAGCTTGACCTTGCCTTCTTCGACCATCTTCATGATCACAACAGCCACAAAGGTCTTCGTATTCGACCCAATCCGCACCTCCCCATCAAGCGGAGGCGCCTCACCGGTAGAGAGGTTGCCCTCGCCAGCCGTCGCCCCCACAGTATTGCCGTCCTTGTCGGCCTTCGCAGCCAATACACCCGGATACCCGGCATCGACCAGTTCCTGAATACCGCCTTTCAAATCACGTTTCTGGGCCGCCTCGACTCTCGCGTTTCAAGGAAGTCGCGTATTTCAGAGGCGGCCGTCTGCTCCGAGGATGGCCTCGACGTCGTCCGGATCCGCCGACGAGTTTTTCACCGCGGACGCCGACAACGGCCAGGACATCGAAGAAGCGGCTGCAGAAGTCGACGAATCAGCGATGGCGTTCGCCTGCGCAGACACCGCCCCAAACGACGCCGCACCGATGCCGACCAATCCCGCAAGCGAAGCGGTCGCAAACCGTGCCAGCCTCGACCGCGCCGACGAACGGTCACGTGCCCGAAACGCCCAAACTGATGCCGAAGCCTCACTCAGGCTCGTCGCGGCAGAACCATGTCTTTGTTGTTTTCGCTGTGTTGTTCATATCACCAGTCTTATGAGATTCGAGCAGCGACAACATCCGGCCACCAGGCCAACACGCACGTCGCACTGTCCTGAAAACCGGCGGTGAAAGCCACCCCGACATCGATTTTTGAAGCTCACCCAAGACTTTGAAGCCACCCAAGCCCATCGGGATATCTTCAACGTTCAGAGCAGGCAAAAGCCCGTCCAGCACACATACCGCCAACGCGGGGAACCCAAACTCGCCGACGCCGCCCCCTGCCTCAAACCCATGTTCGCCGATGCGCCAATACAGGTCGCCGCCGCGTCGCAGAAACCGCTCGCCGCCGCGGCCGGTCCACACTCACCAATGCGCGAGAGCGAGCCTCGCTCGGAAACCACGCGCTTCGCTATTCGAACCGGTGGCCGCCATCAATGCGTAGTCCAGAGGGACCGGAGATGAGACACAGGAATCGACCAGGACTCTTCACACGCGTGTGCAGTCAGCGGCGAGCAAGCGCCCGACGGGGCACCTTCGTAGCCAAAGACGAGCAGACACCCACCGGTGGCTCCCTTACACACGTGCGGGCCCCGACCGCTTGACGCGAACGGAGCCCACACACCTTTGTCGAATGAAACCCCAAAGCCTCTTCACACTCGGCAAGCAACGGAGCCGACGATCCCCCGCCAAACCGCTTTTCCACGGAAGACAGATGCCATGCCCCTCGCCGCAACGGAACGCCACAGGCCGCATCTACCGAAAGCAGCCGCTAGATCAATTTCCGCAAAGCGTCTTATCCAGTGCCGAGACAGCCTGCCCGTACTTTCCAGCCTTTATCATCTCCGCCTCTTTCGCGTTCACAGCGGGCATAGACGTCACGACGATCGTGGCGGCGGTCCCGTCGGACCTCACAGCACTGAGGCTATAATAGCCGGGATTGTTGCCGCTGTGGTCCCCAGACGACGCCGCAGCTGGACTTGTAACCGATGAGGCCCAGCCCATATTCGCCGCCCATCTCTGGCGCTGGAACGCTTTTCTTCATCTCGGAGATGCTCGCTTGGCTCAGCAGCGAGCCATCGAAGACCGACTGCATGAACTTGTTCAACTCGCTCGGCGTGGAGATCATCGAACCGGCGGCCCACTCCCACGAAGGATCGGCTTCAGTGATATCTTCGAGTTTGCCGGGTTTACAGCTGTCACGCGTGGTACCCGTGAGGATGCTTCCGCGAATAGTCTTCTCACCTGGGGCCGGCAGATAGGCGTGTTTGAGCCCAAAGGTTTAACGATCTTCGTCTCTGATCTGCTCGGTAATCGGACGCTGGCGACGCGCCTCGGCCAGCAATCCCGAGAACGACGTAGTTGGCGTTGTGTACTGGAATCTCGCCCCCGGCGCAAACTGCGCCGGCCGGCTCAGGACACCGTCGAGAACGTCCTCATGAAACGTAACGTTGCGAATCGCGAAGTAATCCAACTGGCCGTCCCCAAAGTCCGGTAGGCCGGAGGTGTGCGAAGCAGTTGACGCACAGTGATCTTTCTTGCCGTCCACACCCCTGACCCTTTGACTAGCCGCGCAGGTAGTGCCTCGATCGCCCTCGAGCTTCAACCTTTGCCTTTCGACCATTTTCATAATGAGGACCGCTACGAACGTTCTTGTATTTGACGCGATCCGCACCTCCCGCGTCAAGCGGTGGAGGCGCGCCTCACCGGTCGCCAGGCTGGTCTGCCAGCCGTCACCCCAACCGTGGCTTGCCGTCCTTGTCGGTCTTGGCAGCCAACGCACCCGTAACCGTTATCGACCAGGGCTTTGGAATGGTCGCCTTCAAATCCCGCTCGCCGCCTCGACTTGCCGCTTTGCCTTCATGAAGAAGACACCAGCTCGAAAGAGGCGCCGAGTGCTCGAAACGCCTCGTCTGCTTGAGGCAGTCACGCACTTCGAAGCGGCCGCTTGTAGCGCGAGAGACGGCCTTCGACGCCGCAGAAGCTGAAGCGTTCGACGCCGCAGGATACGGACAACGCAGACGGCATCGTCGAACCACCCAACGAACGGGACAAACTGCGCGGATGCCGTCTCGACAAAACCGACACGACGACGCCGGAAACAGCAACCGTATTCGCCTGCTTGCCGCTACCAGCACCGAACGACGCCGCACCAACGCCAACCAACCCCGCAAGCGAAGCCGCCACCAACCGCAACGACCTCGACCGCACCGAAAGCGAACGATCACGGCTACCCCAGGCGCTGTCCACTCCCCATCGTGATTCGGAACCCACCCGGACTCGCTCATCTCGAAACCATGTGTCTTTGTTGTCTTTCCTTAGAATTGCTCGTATACCACCAGTCTCGCGAAACCCACACAGCAACAACATCCCGCCACCAGGCCACACACACGCGGGTGATGACTGGCACTCGACGTCGATGATGAAGATAGCCTGACGTTCATTTTTGGCAACCCAATATTTTGATAATACGAGCACTTTAGCAACCCGACCGCATCGGCACAAGCACATTAATGGCAACTCCGAACATACCTCCGTTGATTCCACGCTGTCGAAGAAGCAGCGAACGCAGCGTCACCGAACACCACCCACCAACAATAGATGAGCTCCGATCGTCTTCCACGACCGAGCTCCGCATTCCTCTCTTCATGCGAACTGGATTTTACCCGAGTGCGGACTTTTCCGCGTGCGACGGCCCGCATTAGCTTTCTCATTACAGAAGCGGTCCAGTGCAGTGCGAAAGAACACTTTGACGACGAGGCTTTCACATCTTCACTCCTCCATCGCGGTCGTAACGACAGTGACGGCCGAGCGTCAGGCCCCAAGAAACGCGCGCTTAGGGCAACCGCAGCGCCTCGCGTGTGGCAAGCCACGCCACGCGCAGAGCTTATTGCGAAGATTCCCAGCCCATAGGGTCCCATCTTTGGTCCGTGGCGACCACCTTTTCATTTCGCCGGACGCTCGCCTGCTGTCGAAGCAGTTTGCTGCTGTGAAAGCGCCTGCGTGAACTCTGTTCAGCTCACTCGGGGTGGAGATCATCGAACTGGCGGCCCAGGCTCATGACGGATCGACCTCGGTGATGTTCCTCCTGAGTTTGCCGGGCTTGTTGTCACGCGTGTGATACCCGTGCGGGTGCTTGCCGCGAAAGGCTCTCTGCCCGGGCCCGGCATATAGGTGTGCTTGAGCCCCAAGGGTTTGACGATTCGTCTCGATCTGCTCAGCAATCGACGCTTGCCTACGTCGGCCAACAGCCCCAACACGATGTAGTTCGTAATTCGTGTGCGAACCGCCCCCGCAAACTGCGCCGGCCTGGCCAGAGCCATATCGAGAATCCCCAAGACGTAGTCGTTACAGGCATGGCGAAAAGTCCGGCAACCCACTCAGAATTCAGGAAGGCCGATGTGTGCTGAAGCAGCTGACGCACCGTGATCTTCTATCGTCCACACCCTGACCCTTGATCAGGCCAGGCAGATACGCTCGATCGGCTCGTCGTTTGACCTGCCCTCCTCAACCATCTTCATGATCAACACAGCCATGCCAAGTCTTCGTATTCAACCCAATCCGCACCTCCCCGTCAAGCGGAGTGCCTCACCGGTCGCCAGACAGCCTGCCCGCCGTCACCCCCAACCGTATTGCTATCCTTTATGGTCCTGACAGCCAGTGCACCCGGATACCCGGCATCGCAATCCAGTTCCTGAACACTCAGCTTCAAATCCCGCTTCTGGAGCGGCCCGACTTGCCGGCCGGTGCCCCTCGTTGATGTAGAGGTCACCGTCGGCTTTCACTGCCTCATCCGCCTGCGGAAGCCGCCGAGCCCCACGCCGCAACGCTCAGCCCAATCAGGCACGCAAGCGAAGCCGCCACAGACCGCATCGAAAGTGGACGAGACGACGCAGCCCCTGATCCCCGCCCACGCACGGCCTGGAGAACGGAAAAGCCGAACCAGACACGCCCAAACCAGACACTTCTGGAGATGGAGACTGCTCCGCCCGTCGGCTCCCGGACGTTTTCCAGACTGGATCCCATCGCCCACAGCCTCACGAGACTCGGCCGCGACGGAACCTCATATTGTTGTTTTCTTTGAGTTGCTCATGCCACCAGTCCGCGAGACCCAAGCAGCAACAACATCCCGCTGCCAGGCCAATACACAAGTCGGCCATCCCGACGTCGCCCTGAGGAAATCATCCCGGTCGGAATATTCCAACATGTGCCCATCTAAACTCGTTCAAAAGCCAGACGAGATCAAAGCGGCAGACCCGCCACCGCTCGGAATGTACGACCACTGCTAGAACGTACAAGGATCGCCACCCCGCACATTCACTCCCACACATGCACACAGACCACATGCACTCAATCCACACGAATTCGAATCACATATTTAATAAATACATATTCAAGTCACATACATTCATATTGCACGTATCCAATACAAGAACATTCAAGACACTGTTAAACAGCATCAATGTGAGTCCCCTGCCTGCTTACCGCAGACGAGGCCTCACTTTCAGGTTCAAACGCGCCAAAACACATTCAAACTAACCAAGACCCGCTTCCCAGCAACCAGATCCCTACATCAGACATCCTTCTCACTTCAGAAAACACAATCTGATCGAGGGGAACTATGCCTTCGCCCGCAACTAGCTCACCTCCTTCACCCCCAAAAGGCTTCACGTCACTTCCCGCAGACGGCCCTGTCCAGCGCCCAGCCCAGCAGTTTTCCGGCCTCCCGGCAGCCGCCTTTTGGCGTTCGCAGAAGGGATTGCAGGTCGGCGATAACGGCTGCGGTTCCGTCGGCCTCACCGCGTTGTCCGTCTGGAAGCTGCAAAGGTTCCATGCCCCCAGGCGACGCTGCAGCTGAGTTTGTGCCCAACAAGCCCCAGGCCATACACATTACCATCATCGCCCATGGGAACAGACTTCTTTCATTTCAGAGATACTCGCCTGTTGGAGCAATGAGTCATCGAAGATCGACTGTACAAACTTGTTCAGCTCACTCTCGGCGTGGAGACCATCGCCCCCGCTGTCCAAGCCATCGACGTATCATAATCGGTGATGTCCACAAGCTTTTTACCGGGTTTGTTGTCACGCGTGTGGTAACCGCGGGTGTTTGCCGCAAGCGCTTTCCCCCGTCCTTGGGCATGTAGGTGTGCTTGATTCTGGCGGGTTTGACGATCTTCGTCTCGATCTGCTCGGCACCGGCCGCTTGGCAGCAACGCGCTCGGCCAACAACAGCCCCAACACAATATAATTCGTATTCGTGTAGGTGAACTCTCACCCCCGGAGCAACTGTGCCGTTTTAATGAGCCCGTCAAGGATATCCTCGGCTGGTAGTAGTTATTGTGACTTGCGAAGACATCCGAAAACTGAGTGCGGTTCCGGCAGGCTGGATGTGTGCTGGAGCAGTTGGCGCACCGTGATCTTCTTACCGTCCACACCCCGACCCTGATCAAGCCTGGTACGTCTCGATCGGCCTTACCGCTTAACCTTGCCTTCTTCGACCATCTTCATGATCACCAGCCAGCGTTGTCTTCGTATTCGACCCAACCGCACCTCCTCCTCATCAAGCGGAGGCGCCTCACACCGGTCGCCAGGTTGCCCCTTCCAGCCGTCGCGCCAACCAGGCTGTTGTGTCCTTATCCGTCTTGGCAGCCAGCGCGCCCGGGTAACCGTTATCAACCAGGGTTTGAATGGTCGCCTTCACATCCCGCCGCCTCAGCCGCCTCGACTTGCCAGCCTGCTTCGAAGGAGCGAGCGTTTCGAACGATCGTCTGGGTTTCGAGGCAGTCGCGTACTGGAAGTGGTCACCTGCTGTGAGAAGGCCCCGACGCCGATGCCGTCATGAAGCCGACGCACTGTCGACGCGATCGCCAACGCCGGTCTCACCGTTCGTCCGGTTCGGCGCCGAAGCGGCCGAGCCCCAATGCCGCAACGCTCAGCCCAATCAGCCCCGCAAGCGAAGCCGCCACGACTGCGCCGAAAGCGACGAGACGACGCAGCCCCAGACCCCTGCGGCCGGACGGCTCGAGAACGGAAAAGCGAACCAGACGCAGCCGAACCGGAGACCATTCGACCGCCGGTTCTTCGACGTTTTTCCAGACTGATCCCATCGCTCCACAGCCTCATAAAGGACCTCGCCGTACGCCGAACCATTTCACGCTTTATTCTTGTGTTGTTCATGCCAATTAGTCCGCGAGACCCAAGCAGCAACAAATATCCCGCTGCCAGGCCAACACGCATGTCGGGCCATCCTGACGTCGCCCCTGAAGATACCCATACCGATTGGAATGTTTTCGCGACATGGCCCAATCTCGTAAACTCGTTCAAAAGCCAGACGAGATCAAAGCAGCAGACGCGCCACTGCTCGGAATGTACGCGACCACCCCTCAGGGACGTACACGGATAGCCACCGCGCATTCACACACGACCACATGCACTCAATCCGCACGAACTCGAATCACTACATTTACATGCTCATGTTCAAAGTCGTGAACATTCAGATTACACACATATCCAGCAGGCATATTCAAATTAGCCGCGGCACCAGTCGACAGCATCGCGGAGGCTCCCGCCCGCTTACCGCAGACGAGGCCTCACCATCCATATCGAGATGAAACCAAACACATTTAAACCAACCAAGCCCACGCGCTGATCCCTACCATCAGATACTCCTTCACTTCTCGGAAAAACACAATCTGATCGATGGCAAAGCGTTGCGCTATCGGCCCGCCACTCACCTCCTTCACCCAAAAAGCTTCAGCGTCACTTCCACTGCAGAGTGCTCGTCCAGCGCCTGGACCTCAGCGGCATTTCCTCCGGCCTCGGCAGCCGCCTTCTTCTTGACGTTCGTATGCGGCGTTGCAGTCGTGGCGATGACGGCTGCGGGCCCGTCGGCACCGCCTTCGTCCGTCGGTAGCCGGAATGGTTCCGCCGTGCCCCAGGCCGCGTCGCGGCTAAGCTTGTGCGATAAGGCCCAAACCATACACGTCGCCTTTGTCGCCCATGGCGAGACATGAGCACCTTCATTTTCGAGCGATGCTCTTTTGCTGAAAGCGAAAGACCGTCGAAGATCGAGCGCACCCTAACCGCTCAGTTTAAACTCGACGGTGCAGATCACCGAAACCGGCGGCCCGGGCCCATGACGGATCGGCCTCGGTGATGTACTTCAAGCTTTGCACGGGCTTGCTGTCACGCGCGCGTGTGGTACCCGTCTGGATGACTTTGCTCGAAAGGCTTTCGCCCGGGCCTGGCTGTAGGTGCCGCTCGAGCTTCCGAGACTTGATGAATCTTCGTCTCGATCTGCTCGGCGACCGACGCTTCTGCCTACACGCTCGGCCAACAGCCCCAACACAATGTAATTTACGTATTCGTGCTGAGGTGAACTTTCGCTGGAGCATAACTGCGCCGGTCTGGTCGAGAGCACATCGAGGACGTCCCTGGGTGAGACATAATCGTTGCGCACGCGCTGAAAGATGCTCCGGCAATTCACTCCAGAATTCGGGAAAGGCCTGATGTGTGCTGGAGCGGTTGCGCACAGTGATCTTCTTGCCGTCCACACTGACCCTTTGACTATGCCGGGCAGGTAGGTCTCGCGACCGGCTCGTCACGCTTCGTACCCTGCCTTCTTTCGCCCGTACTCTTCACGATCCACCGCGCACAAAAGGGTCTTCGTGTTCGACCCAATCCGCACCTCCCCGTCAAGCGGAGGCGCTCTTCTACCGGTCTGCCAGGTCGCCCTTGCCACCAGCCGTCACCCCAACCGTATTATTGCCGTCCTTGTCGGTCTTCGCATGCCAACGCACGGGTAGCTGCCATTATCCAGCCAGGGTTTGGTATGGTGCGCCTTCAAATCCCGCTTCTGGGCCGCCTTCGACTCTGCCGGTTTGCATTGAAGAAGACACGCCTGCTTCGAAGAGGCCGAGTGGCTTCGAAACCGATCGTCCGCTTCAGCGGCGGTCGCGCACTCGAGGCGGCCGCTTTGCTGCGAAACGGCCTTCGACGCCGCAGAAGCCGAAGCGTGCCCACGTCGCCAGAAGCTTCGAAGCGTTCGACGTCGCGGATACGCGAGCGACGCGGACGGCTCTGCTCGATCGAATCAGCGACGACACGGACACAAACCCTCGCGGATACCAGGATTTCCCGGACAAAACCGGACACCGACGACGCCGGAGCAACAGTAACCGTATTCTCGCCTGCGCCTGCAACAGCACCGAGCGACGCCGCACCGACGCCAACCGCGCAAGCGAAGCCGCCACCGACCGCAACGACACAGACGCGGCACCGGCGAACGATCACGCGCACAGCGTCCCGCATTCACGATTCGGGCCCGCCGGACTCGACCATCTCGCAGAACCATGCTCACCAGCTGTTTTCTACGATTGCCTCATACCACCAGTTCCCTGCGAGACCCACACAGCAACAACATCCCGCCACTCAGGCTGATTACATACAAGTCGGGCCATCCCGACATCACCCTGGAGGAAATCCTCACCGGAGCGTGCATGTTCCTTACGCGTTTTGACGATAAATCAATAGGTGCCGAGAAAGGTCGTGAGACATCGCGCCTTCACCAAAAGTCGAGGCGTGCGCTCACTAGAGCCCGCCCGCCGCGAACAAGACACAATTCCAGCCGCTTCTCTCCATCTTTTCTCCGCACCTCGATCTTTACCGCGCGGTGTCAGCGGCCGAGGGCTGGTGACGATCGGGTGACACCATCACGGCCCCTGACGGCGGAGTGCGCCGTCGGCGCATCCCTGTTGCGCTCTGCGCCAAACGCCGCCAAAGCATCACGCCGCCACACTGGAGCCCAAAGCCGGGGTTTCCAGACGGACCCCCGTGACCGCGGCAGAAGCCCTGGCGTGACGTCCTGGCCCGGCTTACGAGCTCCGCTGCGGGTCTGTCGTACCCCACACCCACCAGCCGCGCCCGATGAAGCTTCAGCGATGTTACTGGAGCACAGGGAGCACTTGCGTTTACGCGATCGTGCGCAAGTGGGCGCCCCGACAAACGGCGCATGGTCCAGATCGAAGCTGGTGGAGACAAGCATCGCTTGACTGCCTTCCGGCCAGGTGCAGAGCCCGTCTCACCACCGCCGAGAGATGCGCGACAATCTCGGTGACATGGCTCGCCCCTAAGAAGGTTTGGCGGGGTTGACGTACCACGGCCAGTAGCGGATGAGCCAGAATGAGCTGACTTGCGCGACGTTGACGCCTTCGAACTTGTTTCCGGCTTCTTGATGAGGTCGTCATCGACGATAACCGGCAACCCGTGCCTCGGAGCGGTTGGTTCGGCTGTCTCAGCCCGCTCGAGCGGAGAGGAGACGATTAGCCGCAGGTCGGCCCCGGTAAAAGGAATCCGCCACTCTTTCGGCCATGGCATGCCCAACCCGTGAGATGAAAGCCGGATTGGCGTCCATATGCCTGCTGGGGTTGTCCACTTCGCCGTGGCGAACGAAATGGACGGTGGTGAGTCTATCGCTCATATATCAGCCTCGCCGCTGCCAACCTGTCGTCAATCCGAGAGTCCAGGGATTCCGAGTCTGCGGTGGTCGTATTTCGCTACCCAAATCGGCGAGGATATTAGGAACTGCCCAAGTTCGAGTAGCATGTTCACGCCCAAGTTTGTCGACAAGCACGCGGCGAACCGACCGCGAGACGGCGCTGCGGCGACGAGGCATTCGAATCCCTTTGTCTGTGAGTATGCACCGACGCCGCGTTTGTCGTCAGCGCAGGGCTCGCGCTGACCAGACCCTGCGCCTCGAGCCCGCGCACTGGTATGCGTGAGTCGCGAGCGCGAATGACCAGCCCGTCCGCCAGGTTGGACATGCGGATCGTTCGCTCGGCGACTGGAAAGGTGGGCAAGCACCTCGTACTCATTGAGAGGATATGCCCTTGTCGTTTTCTATATCCCCGGTTGAGGACTTCCATCACGAGGGAAACAGCACGCAGCTCGCCAAGCTTTTTCGTTCCTCGGGAGAAAGCCACCGGACGTCGGTCATCGCACCTTTGCCTCCATGCAAAAGGCCCGGACCGTCCCGGGCCTTTATGAGTCACTTTCTTATTGCGACGCTGATGCCGGGTTTGCGAAGCAACTTACGATGCTCGCTTCTTCGGCATGCGCTTGCAGTGACGCTTTCTTTGGATGACGGAACCAAGCAGGTTGCCTCGCGAAACTTGGAAGGGGCTTTACCGCCCTCGGAAAGATGTTCACGAACATAGTAGCGCCTTGCGGCACCGGACCGGGAATTGGCGCGGTCACTCCGCCTCGACGCGCCGCGCCGAAGGCTCATCTTGAACGCTCAAAAGGGCGTCGATCGCCAAACTTGGGAACCCTGTAGGAACTACCGAAGCGGAACCGCGGGCAGCCACCTCGAGTGCACCATGCGGTGAACGGTCATGCGCGAGACTCGGGTGAGTTCGGCAACCTCCGGCGACCGTGTGGGAACTGCGGCGCTTTGACCGGCAACCGCGTCGCGAATCCCATCCTGCGAATACGAGCAGCAAGCGCTTTTTCCGGCACAGGCGAGCGGCGGTCTCCACCCGCAAAGGGTACGCGAACTCACATCAGTCACAGTAGACGGTACCATCACGCTGCGTCGCACCCTTTTCAGGGCTTGCAGAAGCGCTAATTCGGATCCATCTCGCCCTCGCCGGACGCTGCCAAGTGAGACCAAATGGCGATAGTCTCAGGCCAATCGACGCTCTTTGCCAGGGCCGCCGGAACTCCGAGGCAAGACGTGAAATCGGCACGCGTCAGGAGAGTGACATCGTGCGTAGGCGAGCGCGAGCCTGTAGTCGGTTCGTCCGCAGCGGCAGCCGAGACCCGGGCTCTCACTCATAGGCGCGCGACCGGGCCAATCGCATCGCCCGCGATTCCGCTCCGCCCCGTTTGGCCCTTTTCATCTTCGCGACCACATCATTCTGGTCGAGACCTCGCTGCTATCGCTTCGCTTCGACGTCATCAGGGCGGCGCGCCTCATCGTCGACGCGTTTTTCACGGCGACGTCGTCAGTGTGCGTGACCGGACGTCACGGTGGATACGGCAACCGCTGGTCTCCGCTCGGCCAGTTCTTCATTGCGGTGGGAATGATGGTGGGCGGGCTCGGCATCATGATGATGGCTTCCATCCTCGAATGGCTCGTCTCGGCGCCGCATCGGGCTGACCCAACGCCTTCTTCGCGGCCACGGAGGCAAAGTCTCGCTGGGCGAAGTGGGCTTGCTTGCACGAACCGTCGTGGCGGTCTCTCCTCAGCGCTCGCTACAATCCTTTTTCTCGCTCTCACGCCATCACGCGCGAGGGCGAGCTTCTCTATCCGCCCTGTGGCACGCCGCTTTCATGGCCATATCGATCTTCAACAACGGCGGCTTCGTCATCTCGCACGACGGCCTGGCCCCATATGCGGGCGACTGGAGCCTCACGCTGCCCATCATCTTCGGCACCATCGTCGGGGCCATTGGCTTCCCCGTCGTGTTGACATATGGCGACGCCGGGCATCACGTAATAAATGGTCGTCACAACAAAGCTGACGTCATCACCCACGGTCCTCATACACTTCTGGGCGCTCTTCTTCTTCCTCTTCGAGTGATAACCCCGAAACCCCTCAGGAATCTATCATCATCGGATCGGAGACCAGGTTCGCTGCTGTCATTCCTGCATTCGACGGTCGCTCGATCCTCGGGCCTGGCAACGCTCGACGTCGGCTCAATGACCCAATCGACATGGTTCCTCTCAGACGGCCCTCATGTTCAATGGCGGCGGCTCGACGTCGGCCGCAGGAGGGATCAAAGTCACTACCCTGGCCGTGTTGTTCCTTGCGATCATCGCGGAGGCACGGGGCGATCGCGACACCGAGGTTTTCGGGCGCCGCATACCCGCCGAAGTGCTGGCACCCGTCATCGCGGCCACCTTCTCTGGCCTCGCTCATCGTCGGTAAGGCACACCGCCTCATGGAGGTTTCCGGCCCGGCTTGCCGACGCCCTTTCGGAACGATCTCAGCCTTCGCCACCTGCGGTCCGTCCACGGGCGTGACCTCGGCGCTTCCAACCGTGGCAGCAGACATCATCGCTATCCTCATGTTCGCCGGCCGCACCGGCACGATGACGCTCGCCGCAGCGCTGGCGTTGCGCACCCGCCGCCGCGTCATCCATCACTCCCGGAAGAGTGGCCGACGATCGATTGACCGCAAGGATGGCCTCAAGCGCCGGCGCGCCCACGTCATTACGGCGCGCCCACAGCCAACGATCGTTTGCCTACGACCGCCAACTGACAACGGCAGGCGCCAAATCCTGAGGAGAGTCATGAAGAAGAAGCAGACGACGACGACGCCGTCCTGGTGGTCGGCCTCGCCGATTCAACGGCGATCGCCTCGACCGACGGTTTGGGCCGGTGACGTTCTCGCCATCGAACGCGACCCCGACCTGGTCCAACAGTGGTCGTAACAGGTTCCGCATCATCGAGGGCGACGCCACGAGCATGGACGCCCTGAACAGGCGGGAGCCCGCGAATTGGGGTGGCTGTGGTAGCATCGGCAGCTCGCTCCAGCTTCCATCACAAACCGCCAACCCGGCGGATCTGGCATGAAGCAGATATGGGCGGAAGGCCACGTCCTGCCCCACGGCCGCATTCTTCGGCGGATCGGCGCCCATCACGTCGTTCACCCGAGTACGACGGCGCGCGTCGCGCACATGGTCAGTGGAAAGATGTCGACCACATCGAGATGGAGACGGTTTCTCGATCATCAAAATGCGCCACACGCGACATCCAGGGTTTCACCTTGGCCGAATCGAAGGTGCGCGGGAGAGGTCTGGGTGACGATCATCGGCGTCAAAGCGCCGGGCCAGCCTTCGGTACGCGGCCGAGGAGACGAAAGATCGGCGCGGAAGACGTCATCATCATCTCCGGCGATTCGGCTCTGCTCGAGGAGTTTGCGAACCGCTGAGCGGGACAGCGCAGACCATGGCGGCCAAAGCGCCGTCTCACGCGTACGCATGTTCGGAAATGCGGGTGGTCCGATCGAGCTGGGTCGGCCGCCGCCCTGCAATGCCAAGCTTGAAGTCTCGATGAACGCGTGAGCGCGGGCGCACGCCTCCCGCTCGCGCGCGCAAGCCCGTAGCCAGCCGATGGCCGACGTCGCGACCACAGCTTCGGTCAAGCAAACCCACGGGCGTCGACAGAGTTCGGACCGCGTGCTCGGCGGCGGCCTTGTGTCCCGGGGCAGTGGTTCTGTTGGCGAAGAACCCGGCGTAGGCAAGTCCGCACTACTTCTCGACACGTCGCCGCACGGGCGGCCGATGCGGCTTCTCGTGCCGGCCGCGCTCCGGTGCTACGTCACCGGCGAAGAATCGGCTTCGCAAGTCAGGCGCTCCGGAAGCCGAGCGCATCGGCACGCCCACCTTTCTTCATCTGGCCGCGCAGAGGCTGATCTCGGCAACGATTCTGGGACATGTCGAGGATGTGCGCCCAAGCTTTGCTGAGGTGGTCCGATTCGGTGCAAACGGTCGCGGATTCTTCGCTTGAGGGCTCAGCCGGCGGCGTCACACAGGTGCGCGGAGTCACGAGTTCGCTTGTAACCGACGCAGCGCCAGCGTCAATGCCCGTCCTGCTGCGGGCCGCGTGACAAAGGAAGGCTCGATCGCCGGGCCGCGCGTGCTCGAGCACCCTCGTCGACGTCGTTTGCCAGTTCGAGGGGAGACCGCCACCCCCTTGCGTATGGTCCGTGCCGTGAAGAAGAACCGCTACGGTCCCACCGAGGAGGTGGGCTGTTTCCGAGCTGAACGAGGCGGGCATCAAGAGCTTGGCGGACCCTTCGGGCCTCTTCTTGTCCTCTCGCGGCGATAATGTTCCGGGCACGTGCGTGACGATGGCTTTAGAAGGACGCAGGCCCATGCCCGTCGAGGTTCAGGCATTGGTGTGACTCGGTTCAGGGCCGCCCAGGCGAACTACTTTCGCTGGAATCTTCGAGCAGCCGCCATGGTGATCGCCGTCTTGCAGTCGCGCCTCGGCCTCGAGCTTGATCGTCGAGACGTTTTCGCCTCCACGGTGGGCGGAGCGCGTTCCGCCGAGCCTGCAACCGACGCAGCACTGGCTTTAGCCTTGGCCAGTGCGCAACTGGGCGGCCCCTGCCAGCGGGAACTGTGGCCATCGGCGAGGTCTCGCTCACCGGCGAGCTGCGACCCGTGACGGGATCCAGCAGCGTTTGGCTGGAGGCCCGCCGGCTCGGTTTTGCCACCGCTATCGTGCCCCACGGGGTTCGCACGACGAACGCCAAGATCCCCGAAGGCCTGGAATTGTGGAATGCGCAGACATCGCGGAGGCGCGCCGCACGAGCAGGGCTAACCCGAGGCTAGAAGCCACCGGGCAAAAAGGCTAGCGCCCAAGGCCAGACGCTGCGCCGAGCCAGCGCGTCCTTCACTTAGCCTGCCCCGCCGATTCTGACTCTGGTTACCTGGAACCTCCCCTGCCGTTGGCCTCTGGCCGCCCCTGGCGTTTGGCCGCCCTCGGGCGTTTGGCTGCCACTGGGCGTCTGTCTTGCCATTACCCGGCGTCTGCCCGCCGTTTTCGTGCGTCTGCTTGCCGTTATCCGGCGTCTGCCCGCCGTTGGGGTTTGACCGCCGCCGGATTGTCACCGCTCCCGCCGGAAGGCCCCCGGATTCACCGGGATTCTGGCTCGCTGCGGTGCCGGCTGGTCCAGGGCAAAGCTGGCCCGCGCCTCAGCCGCCGTATTGTCTTTTGAATGTTAACTCTGCCTTAGTGTGTACCGGAATTTGCGCTCTTGGACGTATCGCCGCAACCCGAGGCCGCAACCCCGCCATTCCAGGTGAGCTTTGGCGGTCGCCGTGTACTTTCGGTCAAGCAGCAGCGTTTTGCTCTCAGCCCCTTTTGATGACAGGCGGCAATCGAAGCGATATGGGTCGATCCGCTCGTGACCTGGACGTCGACTATTGGACCACCGACGTCGATATAGCACGGATTGGACAGTCGACGCATTTGTGCAGTGTCACCTCGCAGACCACCGGCCGGCCCGCCTGCGTCGCTTTTGGGCGTAAGGCTGCGTGAACTCGTTCCGGGGTGCATTTGACCGGCTTGTAGGTCGTTCGTGGGAACCGCCAGCTACGTCATCTCGTTCGCCAATCCGAGCGATGACGAACTCATGCCCACGACGACCACGACGACGAGCACCGCGATGAGCGCAGCAAATCCAAGATGACGATTGATCCTCGCCTGCGCGCGCGTTCAGCAGCAGCACGCGAGCGCGCGCGCGAGCCGCACTCGGCCTGCTCGGCGGCTGCTGACGCGGTGCCCCTGGCGCTGTGTGCCTGCCTTTGCTTGGCTGCGCCGCACTCCTTCCTCGGTGGGAGGCAGGCCGTTGCCCGCCGTCTGAGCGTTGCCCGCCGCTTAAACTTTGTCCCCCGGCCGAATGCAGCTTTCCAGCCGAGCGTTGCCCGCCGTTCGGATGCCGCTTACGATCCGAACCTTGTCCGTCCTCGAGCGGGGACTTTGGCCGGGGCGATGGCCCTCACCGTGCGATTCTAACATTCGAGCCGCCTCCTCGAGGAGCTCCGCCCTTATGACTAGAGCTCTTGCGGTTTATTACGGCCCCTTGACTTCCTCCCTTGGCCTCTCGCGGTTTTTGACTCACGGTCTTTTGGCTACGCGCGCCGGATCCCGGATCGTTGCTGGCGTCTCGCTGTTTCCCGCCTCGCTGGCCCGTCTTTTCCCGATCCGCGTTGAGCGCCCATCCTCGGCCCGTCGGGCGAGAATCCGGATCTTTCCGTTTGCCGTTCGGCCGCCCGCCGCTCCACGCGCCTCCGGTGGGCCTTGCGAACTGTTTCCCGGGCTCTTCGAGAGCTTGCCCTGTTGGAGCCCCCTTTTCGCCCTGCACCGGTGTTTCCGCCCCTGTGCCGGTCTTTTCGCCCCGCGCCCGCGCCACCGCGGTCGAGTCGCCAGGCGTGGGCCTTCCAGCTATCGCGTCCGTCGCCACGCGTTTCCGGGATCGCCATTCACGTTGTCCACGCTATCACCGAGCGCAAAACCTCGCTTTGACGCTTCGAATAATGCACACTTAGCCTGTGCTCTTTCGTCTTCTGCGGTATTCCGCGCATTCACGTCCGCTCCCGTGGCGCGAACCAGGAACGTCGGCATGGGCCGTCCTCGTTCGCGAAGTGATGAGTCAACGAAAACGCCGGTCGCCAGGGTTATGCCGTCTTGGCACGAGTGGAGGGAGCTGCTGGCCCAAGCCGGCCGACCTCGCGGCGGCCTCTCCGGCCGAAACTCATTGTGCCTGGGGGCAATCATGGATATCCGCGCAGGGCGTTGCGCCTACGCGATCAGTGGGCAGCCATCGTCGCCAACTGGGGTGGTGTCCTTCCCGATCTCGCGAGGATCTTCTCAGCCTGCCCGGTATCGGCCCGTCGTACACCGCGGACGCGATCATCGCTTTCGCCTATCGCAAGCGCTCGGTGGTTCTCGATACAAATACACGTCGGCGCTATGCGAGACTGCGCTGGAGCTGAGGCTCCGCCATCCCACCTGCGCAAAGACGAAATCGCGCGAGCCGATGCGCTGGTTCCGGCGGATGATAATCTGGCCTGGCAATGGAACGCTGCTCTCATGGAGGCTGGGCGCGCTGGTGTGCACAGCCAAGAATCCGGCTTGCGAAAAATGCCCGTTGTGCTCGGACTGCGCCTGGCTGGCAGCCGGTGAGGCCCGAAAAACGGAATGCCGCGCAGAGTGCAACGGTTCACTGGAACCCACCGTGAGGCCTGCGGGAAGATCATGTGCCATCCTCAGGGCGGCAGACGGCCCTATTACCCTCGAAACCCTGAGCTAGCCACTTCGCTGGCTCCCTCGCGTTTTCGACCCCGCCTTGGATTCCTCCTCGCAGATGACGGCTTGCCACCGCAGTTCCTTGGGCTACGCTCCCTCGAGGCAAAGTCGACGGGGAGTCACTTTTTATAGACTCCTTCCTTTTACCATCGCGCAGCCTTTTAATGCTTCGGCATCTCGGCGCTTTTGACGCTTCAACACCCGGTGTTTCACAGACCCCGGCGCTCTAGCGCTTCGATACCCGTTGTCTGGACGCTCAGCGCAGAGACGCGCTTGCGCCGTCGACCTTCCAATCTTCTCATATTCGGAGCAGGGCTGCCCGCACATTCATCGTCAAGCACCAGATCCGTCACGGCACCGGACCGCAGCGCCGCCGCTGCCAGAGCCGGAGCCTTCCAGCCCCCGCGACCACGCACACCCTCCGCGGTATCCGGAGCCAGCTCAGCGGGCGTTGGACCGGTGGCGCGAGTATTGATCTCGATATCTTCGTGACGTGCCGTCGGCACGGATGTGAGCACCGTGCATCACGTCGCCGACTACGTTGTCACGCTCGCAGCGCCGTCACCGTCGGAAGAAAGGTATCCACCGGCGTAGCACGCGCGGATGGCAGCGGCGACGTAAACGAGCCGACGCCGAACATCGCCACATCGGCATTGCGCCCAAAGGTCCTGACCACCTGGATGGGACCTCGCCCATGCCACATACGATCTCGCGTCTTCGCATAGTCGAAAATGCGGGAACTGGGAAGGAAAGGCTTTCGCCCCGAAAGATCGCGTGAAGTCGCGCGCGATCTCACCGACGTAGGGAAGGCCGGTCGTCGTGTTGGCGGCGCCGTTGAGCTGGACGATCGTCACGCCCGAAAGGTGTTTGGGCATGAGCCGTTCGGAAACCGTGGATACGGTGGTTCCCAAGCTGACCCCGACAACCATCTTGTTCCTTCGACCACATCGCGACGAGGTTCCTCGCGACGCCGGCCACCCGCCTCGAGACGCCTTTATTTCTGCGTGCTCGCCCGGAAACCACACCACGGTCACGTCGATGCCGTAGCATTTCGGATACGTCTGGCAAGGGAATCGTTCGGCTCTTCCGGGCGTGAAGGGATCCGGACCAGGCCGTCGTCGCGCGCGCGGACGACATAAGGCGTGAAACCGTGGAGCGCGAGATTCCGAGCTTATTGGCTATCGCCTCCATCGTCTGTTGCTCGACGAAGTAGAGGACCGTCGCTTCGCATGCGAGCTCAAGCGTCGTTCTGATTTTTGCGTTATTCCCATTGTGCAAGATCTCCCATTTTGGGTGCTCGAAATCGAAAACGTGCATTTTCCTTAATTGGACCTGGAACATACCACCAGCTCAAGAATGTGGTATTGACGAATGGTCAAAAAGCGCCCCTCTATATCGTGCACACATGGGCATTTGTCAGTTCCCTCCCGGTTTCTTGAGAAAAATGGTTGCAGGTGGGTTGTCATCTGCCAACCCAGACGAAGGTAGACACATCAACGAGGAGTGAACACATGCCAAATTCCCCACCTTTCTCGCCCAAAGCCGTCAGCGCGCTCTGGAGTCAATGTCGAAGGATTTGGCGTCGACATCCTCGTCATCGGAGGAGTCACCGGAGCCGGCATCGCTCTGACGCCGTCACCCGCGGCCTGCGCGTAGGCATCGTCGAAGCGCAGGATCGGGCCTCCGGACGTCGTCGCGCCCTCGAAGCTCGTTCACGGCGGCTCTGCGCCATCTTTATCAGCTCAATTTCGCCCTCGTCGCGGAGTCGCTGCGTGAGCGCGGCCTCCTCCTGACCGAAAACCGCCCCGCACCTTGTTAAAGCCCAGCCCTTCCTGTGGCCGCTGAAGATGCCGGTCATCGAGCGCATGTACCGGCGGTCGGCGTCGGTACGTACGACACCATCGCCCAGTTCGCCCATCCTCGCGGATCCGCTGCCGATCCAGCGCCACCACAATGCAAGTGGCTCTCAAGCTCGCCCCGGCCCTGAAGAGCGATCGCCTACCGGATCGATCGTTTACTACGACGCCAGCGTAGACGACGCCCGCCTGGTCGTCACACCTCGTCCGCTCGGCGGTGCGCCACGGCGCACTCGCAGCCAACCGCGTCCAGGTGACCGAAATGGTCAAAGACGCTGCGGGGCGAGTCGTCAAGCGCAGCCCTCGACCTGAGCCGAATCGCGAGCGCGAGGATCCAACCCGTCGATTGAGTCAACGCCACCGGCGTGTGGGACCGAGAAGACCCAGTCGCTCGCCGGCACATCGGGGGCCTCAAGGTCCTCGCCGCTCGAAGGGATCCACATCGTCGTGCCGAAGGAGAAGATCAATTCGAAGGTGGGCATTTTCTTGCGCACCGAGAAGTCCGTGCTCTTCATCATCCCGTGGAAGCGCTACTGGCGATCGGTACGACGGACACCGCCTACCACGAGAATCGCCGTGAGCCGGTGGTCGACCGAGGACATCGACTACGTCTTGAGCAAGCGAACTCTGTGCTCGCTGCCGCCGACGCACGACGACATCATCGGCACCTTTGCGGGCCTGCGTCCGCTTTTTGCAGCCGGGCACGCTCGACGGCGACGAGAATCGAAGTCGACGCAAGTTTCGCGAGTGAGCACACCGTGACGGAGGCCGCCCCTGGCCTGACCTCACTGTCATTGCCGGCGGAAAGTTGACCCTTACCGCCAGATGGCCGAGGACGCCGTCGATTTCACGATTGGCAAGGACAAGGCGAAGCAGAGCCCGTCGGTCACGAAGAAGACCCCGCTGAGGGCGCCGCCGATACCACTGATGTGGAGCTCGCCGCGCCGCGATCGCGCGAGAAAGTGCATTGAGCATCGACCATGTCGAGGATCTGCTAGACCGCTACGGTTCGACATCGACTTTTGCTCGACATGATTGAGGAACGTCCTGACCTGGGGAACGAGCCGCGGGCGCGCCCGAGTATCTGCGAGCCGAGATTGCTTTTCGGCGTCAGCCACGAGGGCGCTCCACCTTGAGGGACCTTCGCACGGCGCACGAGGCCCACTCACGAGCACGCCGGATCGCGCTTTCCGCAGCCGAGGAGATCGCGACCCTCGCGGGCGAGCTTCTGGGATGGGACGAGGCCACGAAGGAGGCCGGAATTGGCGTCGTACCGTTCCAGGTGCGAGGCCGAGGCCGCCGCGCAAAAGATCACGAGCGAGGCAGAGGCCTCGGGAAGCGGTCCGCGAAGAAGCGGAAGACATCACGCCTTTCCTTGACGTCGCAATCTCCGAGATCCAAGGCGATCGGGTAGTCACACTGCCGTGTGCCTGCTGGCTCACGGATCCACCTCTAGAAAGGAACAACAGTTAAACGATGACTGGATACCGAGCGGAAGTGAGCGTCCTGGCGATCGACCAGGGTACGACGTCATCCAGGTCGATCCTCTCAATCACGCGGGGGAGGTCGTTTCGTCGGTCAGCTCGAGCACGAGCAGATCTTCCTCACGCGGGTGGGTCGAACACAATGCCACCGAGATCTGGGACAACGTCTGCCAGACCGTCGGGCATGGCACTGCGCAGCCGAGGCCAATCACCACGAAGTCGCGGCGGTTGGGCGTCACCAACCAGCGCGAACAACGATCATTTGGGACCAGCGCCACGGGCGAGCCGGTCTATAACGCCACTGTTTGGCAAGATCACCCGTTCCCAGGACCTCGTTGATCGACCTGCCGCCGACGGCGGCCCCGACCGGTTCCGGCGACCGATCTCCGACCCACGCATCGCTCATCACGAAGATCATGTGATCCTCGAGCGTCCCGCGGCGGCGCGAACTGGCCTGCGGAAACCCTGACACCCTGGCTTATCTGAACATGACGGGCGGCCCGCAGGGCGGCGTTCACGTCACCGACGTCACGAATGCTCTCGCGCACGATGCTCGCGACCTGCGGACCCTGCAGTGGCGCGAGGACATCTGCGAAATCGCAGGGCATACTGACGTCGCTCCTACCCGAAATCCGCTCCTCCCTCCGAGGTGTACGGATACGGACGGGCCAAAGGGCCTCGCTCCGGGCAAGCCGGATCGCCGGCGATCTCGGGCGATCAGCAGGCGGCCACCTTTCGGCCAGGCCTGCTTCCATCCCGGCATGGCGAAGAATACTTACGGCACAGGCTGTTTATGCTCATGAACACGGGCACCAAACCGCAACTTTCCGGATAACGGGCTCATCACCACCGTCTGTTGGCAAGATCGGCGATCAGCCCACCGTATACGCCCCTCGAAGGGCTCAATCGCGGTGTCCGGCTCTGCTCATCCAGTGGTTGCGCGACAATCTGGAGATCATCGCCACCGCACCGAGGACGTCTGAGGCCCTGGCCGCCAGCGCGGACGACAACGGCGGAGTGTATTTTCGTCCCGGCGTTCTCGGCCTGTTCGCTCCGCATTGGCGCGGCGATGCCCGTGGAGCGATCGTCGGCATGACGCGTTACAAACACGAAGGCCCACTATTGCCCGCGCGGTTTTGAGGCGACGGCATTCCAGACCCGCGAGGTCCTGACGCCATGGAGGCCGATTCGAAGGTCAAGTTGGAGCAGTTGAGGTCGACGGCGGCATGACCGCCAACGATCTACTCCATGCAGTTCCAGGCCGACATCCTCGACACCGAAGCGTCCCGCCCGTGGTTGCAGAGACTACTGCCTTGGAGCAGCCTAGCGGCGGCGCATTGCGGTCGGCTTCTGGTCCGGAGAGGAGGACGTCGTCGCTAACCTCGTCCGAGGCCAAGCGCTGGAAGCCCGAGCCGAACCGGCCGGAACGCGAGCGTCAGCTCCGCCAGTGGAAGAAAGCCATCCGGAAGACCCTCGATTGGTCAGACGAGGACGTGAAGTGACCCGTTCACGGCGGCTGGCAGCACAAGGCGGCCATGGTTTGTTTGAATCACGGCGGTTTATCTGAATCGCTGCGACCGACCGCGATGGCCTGCTAGTTATCTGAAAAAGTTCGACGTCGCCGGCTGCGGACGCGAACCCGCGAAACGGAGCCTCCTGACACAATGGCGTCTAACGGACAACGCCGAAGGAGGCTCCGGCATCTTTCTTTTCGAACTCGCCGGTCGAGGGTAGGTCTCCTTCGAGCCGCCGATCACGAAACGTCTGGCGCTCCTTTGAATCTGCTCGGTCGAAGTTTCTGAGCCCCATGCCGTTTCGTCTGTCCGAATCACGCCGGTTTCATTTGACCGTGCGAGGGCCTTGACCAAGTCGTCGGGAATCCGAATCTGGGTCAGACGACGTAGAACTCCCATAGGCCAGCGTCTGCGACGCAGAACCATCCACTCATAGGTTGTTTGGTTGCCGCCAGGTTCCGAAGCTACTGTGGCCGATCCGTATCGCTGCTCCCCCGCGATCATCCGCCGGGTCCTCCGATCCGGATACGAAGACACAATCCACTCAAGCCTTCTCGCATTCACCACACCCGGTCCCGATGCCACTTTCGCCTTAGCCTGCCTCGGTCCCCACCCCATCGCGAGCTAGCTTTTGAAAGGAGTCCACCGGAACCCGTATGCCGGCGGGCCTTTGATGTAGAACTCGACCCGTCCGGGTCGCCGCAAAAAGCCACGGCAACGGCGGACTAGCCAGTTCAACCCACCCTTGCGGCGCACGCATCGAAAACGCATCCCGAGTGCCCTTGGTCGTCATCTTCACACGCTGGCGACAGACCAGCTGACGGCTTTCCAATCGGCGAGCACCCCGCAAACGCCAGCAATGCAACCCCTACCACAAGAAGACGCCAAACACGCCTTCCAGCACTTCGAAACGCCCCGCATGCTCCAGCAATCCTGCGCCAAAGCTGCGCGCCAAGGCCTAAAGGCCGCGCACCAAGCCTACTTGCTCGCAACCCGCGCATCATGATGCCTCTTTGCCGCGTTCGTAATCGCCGTCTGAATGTCATTAATCTGGTTGCCGTCGTTCTCACCCGCTTGCGACGAGACATAATCCTCAAATCCTCCCCGCTGCTCAGGGGTCATCTGTTCATAGGGAACTATCTTCCCTTCGGCATCTACAAATTGTTTCCCCCCACCTAGTTTCACAGAATATTCAGCCGGCGTCGGAGAGGTTCCTTGAAACACCCTCATGGTGCTTGCGACTCTGCAACGCCATAAAAGGTTTTGGTCATGAACTTTTCTGCCAGCATCATTTGCGTGATAATCGCCACCGTTTCGGTAGCGCATATGTTCAAAATCAGCACAAACGACAAACTGTTGCACGCTCACGACGTAAAAGCTTATGCAACCGTACAAAGTCGTCAGTATACGTCGTTAGAAAAATTAATCAATCGTGCAGATTTACATTCGTAAAATGGCGTTTGACAACTCTTTTGTGAAAAATGATGAAGGTAGCGTGAAAAGAACGGTAACCGAGTGATTTAAGCCAAGCGTAACAACATATGAAAACATTTCTGTGCGATTGTCGGGTTCGTATTCGCTTTTGATGAAGCCCGCAGTCGCTGGGAGACCCATTAGCGAACAAAGTCGAAGCTGGGCGGACGGACGAAACCGCGTCATGCGTCGCCCGCCCGCCGGCACGTGGATGCCATCACGTCGGAACGTGTCAGCGTCGCACGCCTGAACGCGTCAGTGCTCACCCGCCCCCAGCGCGATCACTTGACCTTGCAGACGCTGAAGGCGAACGAACGAATCGTCCTGACGGAGCCATCGGCGATGTCTTCGATGTCTGGCCGCCCACCATTGCCGGTGACGGAATTGAGCGCAGTACTGGTCCCATCTCGAGCTGTGAAATAGAGGATAGGGATCGCCCCCGGAGTTAAGCTTGCAGTGGATGGTCCCGTGGTCGACCTTCAAGTTCCAGCTATGCCTGAATGCTCGCTTGGATACCTTTGCGAAGTTACTCGTTGCCTTGGGCAGTTTGGCCCGTGTCAGTCGGATAATCCTCGGGTGAAACATCCCGCACCCGACAGTCCCATTGCTCCAAGAAGCACCTGCGGCTATGAAAGCCTCGAATTCGCCTCTCGGCATTCTCGATGAGACGCCCTCGATTGGCGACGGTGCCTGTTTGGCAGTATTTCCTTGTTTCACGGTATTTCTCTTTTCATGATGACTCCCTTGTTTCCATAGTGTTTCTTTGTTGATGGTGAGGCCATGTATCCGTTCGAGGGTTCGGTTCGACCGGTTCCGCACCATCCGGCGGCGGCGTATCCGTAACGATCCTGTATCGGGGTTCCCCAGATGTTAGTGCTATGGCGTTGACCACCGCCATCTCGCTCCGGGAGCGGAGCGCTGTGCGGACTGGTCAACCATGTGCAGGCCCCGGCGGCTTTCGATGAGGCCGGCCGTCGGACCGTCATACGGTGCGGCCATGCCCCAAAACGAATATGTAGGGGGCACGTTTGGGCAACGTCGTCGAGGATGTGGGTGGACAAGATCACGGTGCGTTCGGCGCCAAAGCCCCGCCAACAAGGTTCTGAAGCGTATGCGCTCTTCGGGGTCCAGACCAGCGTGGGTTCGTCGACGATGATGAGCCGAGGATCCCCATGAGGGCCCTGCGCTATACCCACCTGACGCCGCATTCCGCCAGAAAAATCCTCCCATGCGTCTATTCTTGGCATCCGTGAGCCCTAACGCGCGCAACAAGCTGCTCGGCTTGGCTGCGGCGCGCGGAGCGCTTGTCGATTCCTTGAGGATTCCGACGTAGTCGAGAAACTCCAGCGGCGTGAGATTCGGGTAAGGCTCAACGTACTGAGGGAGGTAACCCAAGGTGCTCTTGACCGAACGACGGCTCGCCGAAGCGTCTGAGATCCTGCCCATCGACGAACACTTTTCCCGCGGTGGGCTGAATAATGCCGCACAGCATGCGCATAAGCGTGGTCTTGCCAGCGCCGTTTGAACCGAGCAAGCCGATCATCCCTGTGGGAAGGTCGATGGTGACGTCGTCGAGAGCTTTCGGCTTGCCTCGAAAATTCTTGGTGACGTGGTTAATGGAGATATACATGGGATGATTCCTCTCAACGATCCCGGAAGCGTTCGGACAACCGGGAGCCGATGGCTAGAAGCACAATGATCAAGGTGAGCTGCCACAACAGCGAAACGGTGGCCGTGGCCGGTCCGGGAGAAGAACTGAGTGGACCGGTGAGCGCATACAACGGTCGCGAACCGAAATAGCCCTCGGCGACGACGTCCCCGGTGATCCCGAAAATCGTGCCCGCGGGAGCCGGCACGGGAATCATGGGGGTCGAAAATACGAGGTAGAACCAAACGAGAACGGCCACGATGCGCGCGAAAGCCTGCGGCAGAAAGGACCCCGTGAAGGCCGAGATTGCGATCGAGCACAGCATCGCGGGAGCGATTACCGAAGCCGTCACGACGAGGGCCATAGGCAGCCCATCCCATTTTCCCTGAACCGTCTGAATCGTTCCCATGACCAGAAGAAAAGTTAGGGGCGGCACGTGACTACGGTGAAAGGCCTACCACCCGCGCCATTCGGAGCTTCATGGAGCCGACCGGCGCCGACGACTCCAACTCGCCGATGCCAAGACGCGCGGGAGCGGTAAGCAGGGTTGGTGAACGCCGCGGCATAGGCGATACCGAGGAACATGACCGTGACCTGCGCCTTGTAAACGAGGTCTTTGACGTCCCCTGTATTCGGCGCGTTTCCGCCGAAACTCACTATGATGGCGAGCAGCGTCAATGGGATCGACGTGTACCACAGCGCCTTTTGCCTCCACGCTATTCGCGCGTGGACGCATCATGAGATTGACTAATGTCATGCTGCAGCCACCGCCCGATATGTTGCGCTCGGGTCACCGAGCCTGTGCCATCGCCTGAATAGCCAAAATTGTTGCGATCAAAACGGGTATTCCGCGCCGCAAGAGCAGAGACTCACATTACGGATCCCACAGCGCGGCCAAAAACAGCCAGGTTGCCGTGACCGCGATGGTGGTGGAGGACGTCGCCCTCGTATAAGCTGCCGCCCCGGAAGGCGGCAGCGGCGATCACGACGACCGATCCGATCGGCATGACGACGGTGATCCACCCTTTGTCTTGCATCCACACGCCGGCGGCATGCAGCGATGAACATAATGACGGCTCCGATTACCGCGGACGCGGTCACAGCCGCCGCGCGAACCGCCTGTACTCGCTCTGAATGTCGCCGGCGTAGCCTCGCGAAGTTCGACCAACGGATCGCCCGTCAGTGCGATGGCTACCGCCACGCCGCCGCAGATGACGAAAACTCGCCCCCAATCCGAATGCCAATGCCATGCCTTGCATCGAGGACCACGCGGCCGCAGCCAACCTGCCCACGAACACGGTGACGACCGCTGCGACGAGCGGTATGGCCAAAGTGACGCGAACTCGTCGCAGCTGTGCCGCAAGCGAACGAGACCGACACGTGAACTCCTTTCCTGTCCAACTCACTGTCATTATGAGTAGCGAGCCAAGGCAGACCGGCTTCACGGAGTTCACGGAAGTCACTCGTCCCCTCATCGAAGCCACTGCTCGCGAGCAGGAAAACGCTGCGCCGGCTATCAACGCCAAGCCAAGGGCAACGACACCCAAAGGAGTAATCGCCTCCCGCAACGAACCCGAATAGGGGCCGAGGCCGAGCGGCGAAGAGGACGGCCCTACAACGGCAGAGACGGCTAGGCCCACCACGATGCCCACCCATGGGGCCACCCAGATGGAGAGAAATGCCACGGTTCCCGCCACCGCCGCCATCGGGACCAGCCACCCCGCGAGAATCGGACCGAAGATGTCTCGCCGTGCCCCCACGCGGCAGCGGCTGTGGCACCCAGGATTACCGTCGCCGCATCAAGTACTCAGCACTACGGCCACTCGGGCGAGCACCACCGCCGACGGCCCCAATGGCGTTGTCAAAGCGACGGCATCCTGACGGATCCGAGAAAGCGCCGTGGTCACCGTCAAGTTCACGCCGAATAGCGCCAAGGGAGGCGAATCCCCCACGGCGGCATGCGGTCCCACGGTCACGCCGAAGAATCGAGCTACCAGTGCCGCGAACGTCGCGGTCAGCAAGGCCAGCGGAACCACCAGCCATGGCACAACTCTTTAATTGTGCACGCCCCAAAGCCACCGCCAGCCGAAGGCTTTGCGCAGCTGAAATTGGTGTTGCCGCTTAAGCTGGGCGACGGCGAAGCAGCCACCCGGCGGCGCACACGCTCGTAGCTGAGGCGGCTCGCCCTGTTCGAACTCCCACTGACGCAAAGCGGCTTTCAACGTCTCGCGTTCGTGTTGTCCGCGCTCAAACATCGCCCCTCCTCAGTTCCTTGCCAGCGTTTCTTTCAACAGCCGACGCGCCCGTGACACGCGGCTTTTTCACCGTGCCGACGGGTATTTTCGAGTACCGAAGCGATCTCCCCATATGGCAACTGTGCAGCCAGGCGAGGCCGACCACCTCGGCGAGATCTTGGGGCAGGGACCTGAGAGCCCTAGCACCCTGTCGACGCTGGCCGCCATTGCGACCAGGTCGGCCGGATCGGCGGCATCGTCGACCAGACATTCGACCTCCTCGACCCAGGGCGCCGTCGGAATCTTCCGCCGGCGAGTGTGCGTCCAGATTTGACGCTTGGCAATCCCCAGAAGCCAGGTGAGAATCCTGCTGTCGCCTCTGAAAGCGGGGGCCGATCTCCAGCACCCCAGCCACACGTCCGCGCTGATTTCAGCATCGCCCTCCGATCATCGCTTCGAGCGAGAACGAAGGCGAACACCACAGCCGAGTATCGTTCGTACAGCTCGGCAACATGCGTGCTCATTCCCTTCCCCCACAGCTTCGAGAAGTTCGGCGTCGCGCTCGGTCTCGTGTCAGCGGCCAAGGTGAGATGACTCCCTGTGCACCAAGTTTGTACAGCCGTTTCGCTTCGCCACCGGGTCTCTCCTCTTCTCGGGACGGCAATGACCATCTGAACTCGTTCATCGTCGTCTCGTAGCGATGCATCCCGCAGCGGTTCACGCACCGCTCGATTCTGAAATCGAACGGCTTTCCGGCCAGACTACTAGTCACCGCGGCCGGCCGCCGCTCGAATATCCATCGCCCTTCAAAACAGTTGCACCGGTTCGAACGGGTTTTTCCGTCAGGAGAGGCGGCATTTCTTGATTGCCCGAGCCACTCTCGTAGGGCGTCGCAGCGAGACCCTTGCTTAAATTTTTGCGACGCAGCCTCAAAGACTTCGCGAACTGTGGGTTTCAACACGGTGTGGCCGTCTTCTACGAGGGTCGCTATACTTTCGCTGAACCGCCGAGCTTTTGGCTCACGTGGCGCCGTTCATCGCCGGAACGATCACGGAAGGCGTGGGCATTGCGATAAGCATGAGCTCCACCGCATTCCGTGCAGCCTCGTCGCCGCCCCGGCCAGGAAATTGGCCGTCGCGGAACCACCGCCATTCGCTGGTATTCGCGGCTCAGAGCGATATGGTTTCGCGCCATGGAAGTTCGACGAACACTTCGTTGACAATCGCTTCGAGCGACGCCGGAGACGTCATCGCCGCGGCCGACGGGGAGAGCACCACGCCGATCTTCTTGGCCCCGGCGGATCGCATGGCCATAATGTATTCGCCTATCGAAAGCATCTGCAGCGCCCCTGGTGCAGCCCAGGAGCACCCGTTCGACGGCCGTGCCTTTTCGGCATCCGCCCCCGTAAGGACGCTAGCTTTCTCTCGGTGGCCACCTCTTCTTCGCTGTCCGCCATATTCTCTCTCTTTTTCTCTTTCCCGGTGGCGGGGCTCTTTCGCGGCGGTGGAGCGGCGGAATCTTCGCGCCGAATCCAAAACCCTCTACTCGTCAAGCACGCCCAGCGCGTCTTTTCGCCGAGCATGCCCAGCGCGCTCTGTGAAAGAGCGAATACGCGGTCCCACGCCGGCAAGTCGCTCGGATCATCCAGGCTCACCATGAACAGAGGACGGCGGCAACTCCAGACGCGCCTTCGAGCAACCCCACGCTATCGACCTTCTTGTAAGAATCGGCTTTTTGCCATCCTTCGGGGCTGTCGGGCATCCAGTGGCGGAATATGAAGGGGGCATCCGGCTCGGCCCATGTCGTCGACGAGCTTCGAAGCCATCGTGAGTGCAAGCTGCTCTCAAACGTTCATCCCCGCGAATTAACCATGCCCGATGCAGCATCACGGGCAGCCGGCATACCCGTGGCAGAACGTCGGTCCGTCGAGTCTCCATGCGCGCTCGGGAGCCAGCAGGTGGCCCACAAGCGCATCCACGGCGGTATCGATGAGGTCGGAGTCGCCCAGCAATCGTCCTGCCCGCATCAACGTCAAGGCAACTCCCGGCGTGCCGTAACACCACACGCCGCCCTAGTGAATAGAGGCGGCGCATCTTGCGCAGAGCCGTTGAGCTCGGCGGGAACCCGAGCCGGCCAATGAGGTATTCCATCGACTTCCTGCCGCCACATCACCATCCAGTCGACGGCTCGCGCGGAGGGCATCTTCCATCTCGGGGTGAGGTCCTCTCTCGGCCACCGTCGTCAAAGTGGCGACGACACCGGTAACGCCGTGAGCCAAAACCGGAGGTTGAGGTCGCCGTGAGGATAGGTTTGGCTGTCTTCTGCAACAGGCTCGAGCTCGGATGGCACCCACCAGCCGGGAAGCCCAGATTCGTGTTGTTTCAGAATGTGCGAGCAAAGGTAGTCGCTCGTCGTTTCAACCGCGCCGCGAGCCTCCTTCGACGGCTCGTCCATGAGTACCCTGAGCACACCTGTTACCCCGTGCATTATGTCGTAGGCAAGCCAATGAACACCGTCTTTCAGCTCTCTCGCATATGTTCGCACAGTTCTCCGTCTGCGTTGCCGCCAACCGAAAAGGCCAGTTTCTCGCGCAACCCCGGATAGTTCTTTTTCCCCACACCGGATGCCCCTGGGCGGCTGCCAATCATACCCGCGGGCCCTCCTATGAGGCCACCCTGTGTATTCCACGTAGCCGCCTTAGAGAGCCGCCTGCAGGTGTTGATGGGCCAACCGGAGGTAGCAGGGAATCGGATTGCGCGAGCAACGAGTACATGAGGCCGTGCCGCCAAACCGTTGCTCAGCGTTCCGGGCAGCCACATCGGCGAGCCAGAATGGGTTCGACGTTGCCCGGCCGATCCACGATTTGCTGCGTCGGCCTCCACATCACCGCCGTTCTGCCACGTCGATCGCTAGCTCGCCGGCCTTTCTGCGCAAATTCTCGGGTAAAAGCTGTCGAGGCTCTCGTTCGAGCTCTTGGCGCTCACCAATCATGCGCTCGCCATTCACGCGCTCCATGTGATCCGCGCTGGCGCGTTTTTGCTTCATCCGCACTCATATGTCCTCCCCGCACTCATATGCCCGCCTCCCGCGCGCGACGCTCTCTGCTCAGGCGCACCGCAACAGAACGCAGAATGCCAAGCAAACGTTGTTCTTTGTCCTGATCGGGGCCGAACACTCTGTTGAATGTCATGTGCATGCAACTTCCAATGATTCTGAAAAACCGACACATGAGCATTTCCTGCCGCGTCTACCTCGGCGAAGCGTTTTCCAGCCAGGAACGGCGCAGTCCGCCCAAGCCCATGTTGACGGAGCGAATCCTCCCCCCGCTGGAACCGCAGAAAATGCGAGCGCACGAGCTCGCTCCACCTCTCTCGATGTTGGTCATATGATTCGTCCCCGCGGCTGGATGCCAAACTCATTTTGCCGGTCCATGTCTCGAGAACCGCACGGGATCATCGGGAGTCCCCGGCATAGCCCCACTCGCCTCAAGGTCGCCGGAAGCTTCAACGGCCTCGTCCGTTCCGGTTTCATCCGGCACAGAGCAGAATCCTGGAAAAACTTCACGAATGTTTCGGCCCAAGAAAGCACGACGTACTCTTTCCAGTCCCGGAAAACAGCTCCACAAGAGGGACCGCGCAGTGCTTTGAGCAGCAGCCAGGGCGTCTTCGGAGAAGACACTGTGTATCGCATCCAATACATCGATGCCCCCGTATCGTTCGAACTCGGGAACGTATCCGTCCTTCACAAAGTCGTCGCCCTCGCCCCCTCGCAGATCTCTCCCGCAAAAATCCCTTCGAACTCTGCGGACTGATCTTGGCCCGTCGGGCTCCGAGGCATCTTTGGAATCGGACTCGCAAGTGAGAGCCGACGTCGTCGATGTATCGCACGAAGAAAGGGGTGGTACCGCCTGCTGCTGCGATCCTTTCCACGGCCTCGCCGATCTTCCCTCTGAGCAAATGCGTGATCTCGTCCGCTGGCGTGTAAAGGCGGAATGAGATGCCATCGGGAGCCAGGAAGATACCGCAGCTCGGGAGTCGTGTCCACGCCCAAGAGGAATCGTCCGGGTGCGAAGGTCGAGTCGGCATCTCGCTTCTTGAAGGAGACGATGAGTTCGCTGGCGTACACATCCCTCGCCGTCGGATAGCCACCCCCAGGCATCGCGAGGGCGTCGGCGCGCCTCCAGGTAGCTCTTCGAGAACCGTTGCCGGCTTTCGCCAGTTCGAGCCCGCAAGAGTTCGACATCCCCTGGGTTCTCCGTATCCAATAGGGAGACGCAGATCCATATTGACGGCGAGGCAATGCCTGGGAACGCCCCCATCGCTCTTTCCACCGGCCGAACGTTTCCAGATAGTTGGAGCCCTTGAGGAATCCCGAGTGTTTGAGCTCTTTGAGGGACCATCGCGCCGGGCTGAGGACAAAGCGGCCATGACGCACCCTCGGAACGAACGGAAAGTAGCCCAGGCGCCCCAATCCCACGGGTTCCCATAGGCGTTGGAGCTCAGTTTCCGATATCGGCCAAAAGCCGAACCGCATTAGGGCGCCTGTGCCGGAGTATAGACCGAGTTGCGCGAATGGATGCGGATAACTCGTCCGTCCGGACATGTCGACGGGGAAAAGCCCGTCCATAGTCGCCTTGACTCCGATTCTGAGAGCTGGGACGTAATCGGTTTCCGTCATACAGGGGCGTGTCGACGCCGATAAGCTTCATGCCCAAAGGCGGAGTATTGACCAGGGTTGGTGGCAGCGTGCGACCGCGGATAATAGGACAGCGAGGCGCTGTACTCACGTTCGTCGTCGGCAAAGGGCCGCAACGTGAGATCCTCGCTCATTTCCGGCAGCAGACCGAGGAATCTTCCGGTCGTGCACAAAGCAGAGTGTGTTCCCGGATTACTCCCGAGCGATATACGGTGGTCCCCCTCAACCAGTTGCGACCACGATCGGGCAGCCAGGCTGAGATAGAGTTCGGCGGCCAGCTGGCACTCGCCCTCGTCAAACGGTCCGTGGGAAAGTTCGTCTATGTCGGCCTCGGTCAAGCTGATTTCTTGGCCGCCTCAGCGAGCACTTCTGCTGTACAGGGTGGCTAATCGCTCTTCACGTTTTTCGTTCACTTCGTCAGGTAAAGGCGGTTTCTTCTGTGCAACCTGTTTCGGCCACGAGTAGTCATCGGGAACGCCAATGCCTTGAGCGGGATCAACCAGCGTCAGCAAAGGGACGGTTCGTTCAATCCCGTACCGCTCCAAAAAGTCCATGTGGTATTTGCGCAATCCTCGCATCCCCAACCGCATGTGAGAAAGCCTTTGCAGGATGTGCATTCCCTCTTCGGCATCTTGACGAACGCGATCGGGCAAGTGAAGCTGAACACCGCTGTTGAGAACAAAGTGAATTCTGTTTCCGGCACCGTCGGCTTTGTCCGCACCGTCAAAAATCCGCCATAGCCGCGTACGCGCCGCGAATACTTCTCACCCGTATCGTCCGCAATCACCGGTCCGTTCAAGGCGCGAATGCTTCGGTGTATGCCTCGCAGATCATCCGCATCAACACCTGCTCTTTGGAGTGACTGCACCACTTCTTCGAGCGGGTCTCCTCCGGTTAGCCTTGGCCTCAGATTTGTGTAGAGGATTTCTAGTCCTACCAGACGCGTTACAAGGGCCAAGTATCCCGCCCGAGCTCGCATGAAACTCTTGTGCGACCCCTTCGCAAAGATCCTCGACTGGCGATCCCATCGTTCTCACCACATTTATCAGAGCACGAAGTCCACACAGGCTACGCCTGACGGCCATTCGGGACTGCGAAACGTCCGCGCGGTCCGCACCGGAAGACGAGGACCTCATCGGCTCTCCAACGCAAGAGGATTGCGGTACACGACCAAACCCTTCAACACCTCGGGGCGCCGTTCCAGCGATTGGACCACGGGTGAGAGCCACCGGAAGTCGGCGACGGCCTCCCGATGTCCTTGCGTAAACTTCACTCGAACTTTCAGGGGTCGCTTTACGGAATTCACCGGCGGAGACACCGGCGAACAGTCCAAAAAGGCGTGGGCCGGGAGGATATACGGTTCAAAACTTTGCCGTCGACAAGCCACGCGGCGAAGCCGGTTTGGCTTCATCGATGTAGGATCTTCAATCGCACGCTGCAGACCCCCATAGGGCGGGGGCAGCGTGGATGACAACTTGCGCAAAAGGCTGGTCTCGATATGCGTCGCGAATGTACTCAACCAAGCCTTCACGACCTTCTGCGGCCAAAGAACATCGTTTTTCAGCCGAGGTGAGGCGCAAGGACGTGCCGCTGTTCTCAACATGAAAATGCCGCGCGCAGCGGGCTCAGTGACTTCCCTCCATTGTCATTTCCTTTGACAACACCTACCTTTTTCAAAGACGTACCATTTGCCTTACCCATCGGTAATGGAAGATAATTATGAACATCGTTAAAACATATGGCCTCGAGTAGATTCCCTGAATATTTCGACAAGAGCCAAGCGTTGGAACGCACGTGGATGTGATGGCGTATAGGGATGATAGCTACACGCCATCACATCCGCCTGATCTGAGATGCGACGGTTCAGCATCTCCGTCAAGTCTTTGCGGACCCCCAGTCGCTTCCTCAGCGAAAAGCAGCCGAGTACACGTATCGGAGCCAAGTTTTTGCATCGCCGAGGCTGGCGGGCATGGCGGCGTATAGGGATGATGGCTACCACGCCGCCACGCCCGCCCGCGGTTCAGCAGCAGTAGCTACAGAAGCTTTCCGCCTCCCGGCTCGTGCAGCCATGAGTGCAGAACCAGCCGCTCATGACTTGTTGCTTATCGGTCAATTCGGTCGGCATTGCATCAACGTCGACGTCAAGATCAAAGCATGTCAGTTGTTTCGAGCATCGCTGTCATCGTTTCAATTCACCCCTCCTGCTTTACGTCTTATAGAACAAGGAACCTGTGGAAACAAGATGCATAAACATGCAAGCATAGTTTTAGCTAGATGCATCTGCTATCGGCGGCAAGCAACTTCAATCCGTCAGGGTCGGAACAAACCGCCGACTCTGTCGTGAAATCTAAAAATCTCACAGCTTCAAAATTAATATTATGCCATCGCAAATGAATGACAATCTCGCTCATCGCCATTCCCACATCACTTTAACCGCAAGCGTCCATATTCAAGCTTGCTTCGAGAGCGGCAAGGCGGCCCGGAGAAAGCAGCTGGAGTGAGTATGGTGGCGTATAGAATGATAGCCGCCACGCCACCACACCCACTCATAGCTCAGCAGCAGTAGCTACAGAAGCTTCCGCCCCCTTGACTGGTGCAGCCGGCGGTGCAGAGGCTAATGCTCCTAATCTGCGGGAATGCCGTGTCGGCGGGCATCGTGTCGATGTCGACGTCGAGATCAAGCATCGCAGTTTCCATCATCGCTGTCATCGTTCCGTTCACCTCCTTTCTGCATATCGGGAGTGCACGGCATCAAGGCAAACAGTCTCGCTCTCGGATCGCTTGCCGCGATTTCTTTTTCGGTCAACACCGCTGACATGCCATCTCGTTTGTTAGAAGCATCCAACGGATGAATAACGATTAGAAATGTAGGGAAAGCGATCAAGTCCGAGCTAGCGAACCGGCACGCTTGTGCTGACATCATTAGCTTAATCGATCGTAAACGTAACGTAAACGTTACCTGGGACACATTCTATAGAATTCATGAGACTTTCAAAACAATACCTAGAAAAATACAGAAGTATTTTTACGCTTTACTTTCCTTCCATTTATGGAATTAGTAAAAAGTTAGCTTTTTCTCTTTGAGTGCTCAGGCAAACAGTTGACGTTCCCCAACCGAGAACTCCTGGTTGACATTCAGGCAGGTTCGGTAATTGGCTAATTTACAGGGAAAAGTCACCTACACTGGACTGCTGGAAATGCCGGGTGTAACCTATATCGCAATCGTGAGGCCTCGGCGTGTGGTGCCAACGAATGGAGGGCCTCTGACGCTTCAGCCGCTTTTTCGACCGTAACCGACGAAGGTTCGGCCTCGGGCTCATTGCCCGGAGAGGAGACCACACTGACATACGCCGATTACACACCGTCGACGACGGCGGTGGGTTCTTCCCTTACGTTAACGGCACTGCTCGGCCTTTTGCCGCTCGTCGTCTTTTTTGTCCTCCTGGGTGTGTTTAAGGTGAAAACACACGTGTGCGCAATCGTCTCTCTCGTGGTGGCACTCGCCGCGGCGATCCTCGGTTTCGCTATGCCCGTCGATCTTGCTCTCCTTTCTGCCGCACAGGGGCGCTGCATTCGGGCTCTTCCCCATCGTCTACATCGTCATCATGGCCGTATGGCTCTATAACCTGACCGAGAGGACGGGGCGCTCGGAGGACGTCAGGCGCGTATTTTTCCGCCGTCGGCAAGGGAGACATGCGAGTCCAGGCGCTCCCTCATCAGATTCTGCTTCTGCGGCCTCATGGAAGGCTTGGCGGGCTTCGGCGCACCGGTGGCAATCTCGTGCGCCATGCTGCTCGCCCTTGGAGTTCCAGCGATCAAAGCGGCACTCGTGACGATGGTCGGCAACGCCCTCAACGTCTGCTTCGGCGCGATGGCCATTCCGGTGACGGCAGCGGCAAAGCTCGGCAACTCTTCCGCCGACGCCGTCGGCCAACCCTGAGGGCGGATCACCCGCTCTTTTTGTGCTGGATTCCCGTGCTGCTGCTCGGCATTCTCGACGGCAAGCGCGGAATGAGCAAGCGTGGCCAGCGGCGCTCGTGGCCAGCGTGACGATGGGATTGGGCCACGTCGTCGCCGCGAGTTACCTTTCCTATGAGCTGACGGCGGTCTGCATTCCCCTGCTGTCTTTCGCGTCGGTCACGCTTCTTCTTCGAGTGTGGCATCCCGCCACTCCCAACGAGCAGCTATCCGAGGACATCCTCAGAAAAGCTCTAACGGTTCGCGAGTGGCCCTGGGACTGCTGCCCTACTGGCTGGTGGTCGTCATCTTCGCCATCGCAAGCTGTGGACGGTGGGAATTGACGCTGCGCAGGCTCTCGCATCAACGGACCTGACCTTCGGCTGGCCGGGGCTCAACGGCAACCTTCTGGGAAGCGATGGGAAAGCCTCCACAGCCACCGGAATTCACGCTTCAGCTGGCTCATCTCCGGGGAACGATAGCTTCGTGACCGGTGTGATTGTCGCCATCGTCTACGAGGGCCAACAGCTCGGGAGGCACATATCCCTTCTCTTTCCGCCGGGCAATGGCGACGCTCATCGAGACCACAGTCGAACTGAAACTTGCTATTCTCACGATCACCGTGGTCATGGCGCTCGCATACGTCAGCGAATTTCTCCGGCCAAACCGTCTCTATCGGCACGTGGCTCAGCCGCGGCGGAGGCGCATTCGCCTTCCTTTCGCCGATTCTCGGATGGGTGGGAACGGCCGTGACCGGTTCGGCGACGTCGGCCGGTGCCCCTGTTCGCAAACCTCAATCAACGGCAGGAATGAAGGCGGGGATCAGCACGCAGCTGCTTCTGGCCGCCAACGAAATCGGCGGTGGAATCGGGAAAATCGTCAGCCCTCAGAATCGCTGATCGCGGCCACCGCGATCAAGGAACCGGGATCCGAATCAGACACTCCTACGCAAAAGCCGCCCCGTACTCGATCGCGTTCATCGCGTTGCTCAGAATGATTGTGGTGCTGGCATCGAGCGGGACGCTCGGATTCCTCATCGCAAAGTGATCCGCGCGGACCGGCAATAGTGATCCGGCGGACCGGCAATAGTGATCCGGCGGACCGGCAATCCGATCGGTGCACTCGTCCCCGCTTCCTCCTCCCGCAGGGTTATCATCGTTGACGATGGAGAAAATAACTCAGATAACCGACGTCATAGCCTTTCACGGCGAAGGTCCGCCTGGTCACGCCTCGTGGGAGGCCTGAGAATCGTGGACATGCTTGCAGGGGATATCTCTGTCGATAGGCGCCGACGGGAGCGTCGATCGCTTGCCTACCGGTTCCGCAATCGCCGCTTTCGTGCGCCCGCGTACCGGCGGCGGTTACGTAGTGGGCGTGGAACGGGGAATTGCCCTTGCCGACTCACCTTTCGACCGGCCCACCCTCAGCCCTCAATTATGGTCCGACCCCAATGTTCGCATGAACGAGGGCGGCGTCGATCCTTCTGGACGCCTCTACGCGGGATCGATGCCGTATGACAAAACGCCCGGCAGCGCCAAGCTCTATCGGATCGGGGCAGACGGCGGTATTGACCCGTCGTTCTCGATTCGGTGACCACATCCAACGGCATCGATTTCACCCTCGATGGACTCTTCGCGCTACTACAACGACACGGCGACTGGGAGCACGAGCGTGTTCGACGTGGACGCCTCAGGAAACCCTGATCAATCGCGGGCTCTTCCACGACGGTGATGGCGGGCGCCCCGATGGGCTGTGCGTCGATTCTCAAGGGAACCTGTGGTGTGCGATGAATCGCGTCGGCAAGCTTCGTCTTTACTCGCCCCAAGCCGAGATCCTCGGCCAGTGGGAGCTTCCGGTGCACGGAGTTACTGCTGTCACCCCTTGAGGCGAGGATCTTCGCGACGTTTTCATCACGACGTCGCGCGAGACGGCGGACGAGCCGGGCGCCGCGCGCTATCTTCCACATGCGAGGCTGACGTCTCCGGCCAGCCGCTACGAGCATATTCCGGCTGATCTCCGCGAACATGCCCGGGATCAAAGCCACGCCAGCATCAGCTGATTTCTGGCACGAGGGCGGCTTATGGGAGGAAAATCCAGGGCCGATCGCCGCTGCCTGGAGATTACCAATAAAACGCCGACGGCGGGGATGAGACTCATAAAGTCCACGTCCCGCCGTCAGCTGTCGATCTATACGGTCAATTCAATTGACTTTTGGCCGTTACGGATTCCATCGAAGGAAGCCATTGACGCGTCACTGACCGGTATCACCTTCGGCGGTGATCCAGTAGCCCCGAGTCTCTCCAGGTTGCGCCTTCGCCGCCGCCGTGGACCCGCCCCTCGTAATTACGGGTGTGCTGGGCTACGGCAAATGTGTTGTAAGTGCCGTATTCGTCGGTGACGGTACCGCCCTTTTTCGGTGACAGAATGCGGTGCGGTAGACCTTGCCGTTCGAGTACGCGAGCGCCACGAACGATCCTCGATGCACGCGGTTGGCGAACTCCGTCCAGCTGAGTCGTGGCCTGATTTAGGCCCCAGTGGCGAGCGAGGCATTCGCCACCGCCCACGGTAGGCGTGCCTGGTCGCGTCTCCCCCAGGGGTAGGGAGTGCCAGTAGGCATCGAGTCGGCTGCCCTCCGGCCGCAAGAATCTGCGAAGCGAGTTCGTGCAATCGGCATGCTCAAAGTACTGGTACTTTTTCAGTGTTGGGCGTATAGCATACTTTTTGCGTACTGAACCGCCGCTTCGACGTTGGGGATGTTGATCTTCTTCAGGAGCCACCGTGGCGGAGCTTGGCGCCCTCCGTTGGTGCTAGCGTCATTGGTATTCGCACCGTTGGTGTTGGCTCCGTTGTTGCCATCGGCGCCATTCGTGTTGGAACCGTTAGCTCCGTTGGTGTTGGCTCCGTTGTTTGCCATCGGCGCCATTCGTGCTGGAACCGTTAGCTCCGTTGGTGTTGGCTCCGTTGTTGCCATCAGCGCCATTCGCTCCGTTAGCCCCATTCGCGCCATTGGATCCGTCTGCGCCATTAGCGCCATATCCCGATAGGCGTTAGCCCGCATTGGCGCCATTGGATCCGTCTGCGCCATTGGCGCCATATCCGTTAGCCCCGTTAGCCCCTATTAGGGGTTCGTCGGAGCAGTTATTGCATCGAGCTTCTTCGTCAGATTGACGTTATGCTTCGAGGCAGCCGGAATAGTGCCATCAGGACTTTCTGGGCTTCGATGATGGCTTTGGGTTCCTGGCCTTGGTCGCCTGCACCAACTTGGGGACCATCTGCTCTGTCTTGGCATTGTCGGCAGCGCCTGTCAACGTGGAGGGCGAAGTCGGCAACTGTGAACAGTTCCTCAGAAGAGATGGGCGTGTCCCTCCCCATGATGCGGAACGAAATCTTTTCGACGTAGAGCGAAGCGGTCTTTTCCGTGAGCTCCGGAAGCTCGAAATATGCCCGGATCTTATTGATGGACTCGCATGGGTCGCCTTAAACTTCGCGAGTGCACCATTCGGATTGTTGTACTTAAGACTGCCTTCCAGCGTGTATTCCTTGCCGTCAATCTGAAAGCGATAGGGAATCACGCGTGACTTGAAACCCGCGACCGACCTGGGTAGAAGCCCTCGTGATCGAGTATCCCGACTCCATACCCCTCTGAGAGCCGGACTGAGCGCCGTCGGACTGTTCTGCATTCCGGGGATTATTGCCGGTGACGCCGTTCGACGACGAGTTACCGTCATTAGCCGGTGCAGATGCACCGGAATTTCCGGGAGCAGGAGACGGACCCCTCACGTCGTCCGCGACAGACGGGTGATCGACACTAGGAATAGAAACGAGGGCGATTGCGGACGCATGCCGAATCCTGTGTTTCGCATACATTTGCCTTCCGTCTCAAAGCGAACATGGTGAGCTTTTATAGCCTTACCCGCGTGAACCCGATAACCTCGTTGACTACCGGCAGGCGGCATTTGGAATTCCACCTTTTCACGGATTGAAAACAGGACTAAAGTCCTAGATCAATTATCCTCTTAATCTCGATCAAAGAAACGGCTTTTGGAGATGTTTCGCTGACAGCTTAGCATCACATTTAAGTTGAAGTAAGAATTGAAAATCTACGTTAACAGTTGACTCATAGAAGAAGTTTTATTTACATTAATCGGTCGTCCATTTTTTGATTGATGCCTAGTCACCTTAAAACCGTATATATGTGAGTTTTAATTCGATTTCAAAAGATAGAAAAACTAAAAGTTTATCAGCTAAAGGAGAAATCACAGTAAGTAGCGACCAAAAAATCCGCATTTTAAATGTTCTAGACATATGACTAGTAAAAACACACTCATTAGGACGTTGAACACAATTAGGGGTTTTTCAACATGCATTCAACCGCCTCAAAACCAAGAGAGATAGAAAGGCGGGGGCACGAGAAAGAACGATGAGGCTAACCCAGATACTTTTCGAGATGCCTTCTGACTATGAGTCATCAGTCTCCAGCCACTCTCTTCGATTGGGAGTGGTCTCTCTGCCTTTGCCGATCTTGCCGGTGAGGCAGAGAGACCAAATCGGCGTGCTGCGAGTAAGGGGCGTGCTGCGAGTAAGGCATAAAAATTTGAAGCCGAGGACACGAGACTGCGGCACGAAACTTCGTCAGACGATTGTATTTCCGTGCCAGACTTTTCCCATCTTGTTTCTGGGAGGACTAGATTTCTTATGTTCGTTCGGAAGATGCTTAAATCTGCTATCTTCCTCCACGTCAGTTGCTAGGATCCTCGCCCGGGCATCAAGCAGATCTTGTTTGTATTTGCCAAGGCGTTCCAAATAGTTAGCTTGTCCTTTCCTGACACCTTCTCCAGCTCGCTGGGCTTGCCTTCAAGCCACCTCCTACAAAGGCCTGTGCGCTATCTACCACCGCATTCTCACTTTCAATTTTACTTACCTGTTCGACGGCCGCATCGAACTTCCACAACATGGATTGGAAGGCTTGAGGGTCAAAGCGAGGTTTGTCAGCCATGATCATTTTCCTTTCTAAGGTTTTATTTATTCGAGGCAAAAAAGTTGCTCTTTCGGGAGAGCCGCGGATTAGAAGAAGGATGGCGCACTCTAGTTTCCCTAGTTTCACAGACACCGCCATGTTGTAAGAGGCGCGCGACTACGCCGGGAACCCGAAGCAGGAGGAACGTGTTCCGGCCCGACGAAGCGCCCTTGACGCACTTGACGCGCTTGTTGGGTCACCAGAAAGAAGCCTGGCAATATTCTGCACCGACAACGGCGAAGCACCGCGAGGCACCGCCAAACCTGACTCCACTTTCAGCCCGCCTTCCTGCCGGACTCCGCCCTTGGGCCGCTGAACTGGCAGCCACAGAATCTATAGACGCCCTTGCCGAGCCACTAGACCAACCTGGCGGGGCACTAGACGGATTCGATTGCCCACCGGATGGATTTGTCAGCGTACCAGACGGAGCTTGAAACCGATGCACCAGGTGAGCCACCCGGAGCATACGGGGGCCCATGTCTCGGCGGATCACCCTTCTCATGCCGTCCCGTGCTTCGCAGCCGTTCAGGGATCAACTCCGTCCCGGCAGGCCAGCCCTCGAATGCCTCTCCTTTTTGCACATCCGGTATTGATATCGATGGAAGTTTTCACTCTGTATCCGATCTCAATATAGTGCCCCGTCAGGGCTCGAGTAAAGAAAGCCGACTGTCCGCCATTTCTGCCCGGCGGGTCTTTGATCGAGCGCTCGAATCCCAAAGGCTTAGCCAATGCATGCATCCGCGCCAAAGCAGCATCCCAATTCTGCGTTGACAACGGCCCAGCGTATGCCAAAGTGATAACTTTCCGAGGCATATCCAACCGGGCAATTGGCGCTGATGTTATCTTTCGCCTGAGCTTGCACGTGGTGTGGTTCCCATCTCGCCGACTCCGAAGTCTTTTGACAACACGTCGTAGAAAGACAACAACAAACCAATCGTCTGACGCCGCTCTTCGACGATCGACGCCTTACTCACCCGCGCGGGCGTATCATCATTACCGCTCATGTACTCGCTCCTTTCCAGAGACACAAGAAGACAAAAACAAGGCAAGAACCCAGGCCAGGCAACAAACCCTCAGTAGTTGGCGACGCATCGTCAACGCTCCGGAAAAATACATGCTCGTTGCCGGCAATAATGCTGGCAATGTTCTTCACCGAGGTGCGCATCTGCCCGCCTTGGGCATTGTTCATATCTCCGAGTGCCCTTCCGACCCGGCATAATTCGTACCGTCGGCATCGGTGGCCTTCTCGGTGCTGAAATGCTCGTAGAGGGGTTGTTGAGGTTCCCGTGAGCTAACAGATTCTTATGCCATCCCGACCACGCCACAACGTCTCCTCCGCAGCCCCAATACTGGTATGACCGGGAACCATGTTGAGGTCCGAGTTTCCCGCGCCTCAGAATCCCGGCGAACCAAAGCCTATGAACTCATCCGGGGGCCTTTGTTTGACCAAGGGGCATAGCGCGGCAACGGTCGATCCGTATGGTGGCCGGTTACGGTCATATGGGGGTCTCCGGCATGAGTGGCCTGAAGCCCGTCGCACAAACCCGCCAGTTTGTCCGCACCATCACTCGCCTGTGTCGAGCCGAGAACGCTTCTCACAGGGTTTATCGTCTCCCCTGTAGAAGGGGCATCGTAGTTGAGGTTGTAGACACCAGCGACTTGATCATCTGGTTTTCCAGTATGTGTTACTTCCTCTTGGGCAGCTTTAAGCACCGTATTCATGTCCCTGATACCCCCACCCCATCTGCCGTCATGCTGAACAATGCTCCCATCGACGCTCGGAGTTCATTCCCGGAGTGTGCACGTGCAAGTGCTTCGCATTATCGACGTCGCCGATTCCAACAGCAGCCCGCAACGGCCGTCTTTGGGCGAATCAGATGCGATAAGGCTGTAATCCGCCGATTTCTTGTCGATGAAGGCATCCAGCTCCGCCAGAGCCCTTCGGGGCAGGGAACTTCTTCGCCAGATTGTCAAGCTCCATTCTTGCGCTTGCGCAAAAGCCTCAAGTTCGACGTCGGTATCGCGATAGTTGCCCGGCCCCGTGCCGCCGTCCCGCTCGCGATAGGGCCCCTACCTCTGCCAGGGGCTGTTCTCCCTCGTTTCTTTGCGATCACGGCCTTCTTGGGCATGCTCTTGTTCTATCTCGTGAATCCTCTTGTCGATCCTATTCCGTTCGGCTTCGAGCCGGAGCACATTCGCCTTGTGCCTGACCAAACTTGGAACGCCGTCGAGATTTCCGATCAATCGGGATGCTCCTTGATAACTTTTTCTCTGTTCAGCCGGCGAGAGCGCCGTCCACCAATCATTGGCCTCCTCGGCATTCCATTCCGAATCAGGCTCTTCACGCCCCGCTTGACGATACTCAATCCGTCTCCTGCGCTTTTTCTTGATGTCGGCCACCTCGTCGTATACGGTGCCCGCTGCGTGAAAGCAGTTCTTTTCCTTCTCAAGGCATAGATTGACAAATAGCTGAAGCTTTTTGCGAGGATCGTCGGTCGCATCGTTCAACAAGCTTGCTCCACTCGGCATGATCCCATCCAGATTGACTTGGTATTCCGGGTCGACATCGCTAACCTTGCCGTCCGGCGTAACAACTCCACCCGCGGCATGAATGACGGAAGAGACCTGCTTGACCTGAAGAACCAATGCGGACACGGCTCCGGCAAGCTGATCAAAAATCAGCCTGCGCCTTCTGGTAGAGCGGAGCTCAGATCTGCGGCGTCGTCGGCGAAGCCCCTCGGCGCACACGCATCAGCATCGGCGAACTCTCGCCCGAAAGATCGGCATTGTTAATGTCGAGGATCTGATCGCCAACATCTTTGTACTTTTGGGACGAACTATTCATCTCGAAAGAGGCGGCCGTCAGCGGCTCCGTGGTCCACCGCTCAAGCTCGTTGAAAGTGAACATTATTCGTTTTTCCTTCCAAGGCGTAGGAAATGCGCGATACGACAATGTCGTTGACATCACATTACTCACATCGCTGGAAGAAGTGAAGTTATCGAAACTCGGATTCGTTCGCGGCTTCGACCGGTCGGTTCACTCAGCGAACACTCTTGGCCGTCCTTACTCCATCAACAGCTCCCTAGCGGTCACTTGCCTCGTCTTTCGGGCTAGGATAGCGACGAAAAATACGGTAATACCAAGGAGCGCCACACCCAACCCCACGACCATGTCGAAGGGGGCCCGAGCGTCTAATCTTTGCACCCCAAACGTCTTGAGCAGGCCTTCGAGTATGGGAATGACCGTCAAACTACCAATACTGAAGCCTATAACGCCGCCCAATGCGACCGGCGGAGCGTAAGAGCCAGCATGTGGCGCATCAGCTGGCCATTGGTGAATCCTGCCGCTGAGCACCCCGAAACTGCGCCGTGATCGCACCATTGCCGAGCCAATCACAAGGCTCGACCAGCATCACCATGAATCCGGCAACGGCGAGAATTCCGAAGGACATCACCTTGCTCATCGTTAGGTAAGGATTAACGTAAGATTCGGCGATTGAGTATGAGTTGACGACGTAGGAATACCTACCTTTCATCTCGGTTTTCACTTTGCTTACGAACTGATCGATATTCCGGCGATGATCGAGAACCAAGGTCACATACTTCGGCTGGTAGGCTGCATTCATGCGTTTGGCGCCCTCTACCGTGACGGCAGCACCCATTCCGGCTCGCACGATGCTCTGCGATAAACCCGTCACGAGATAGGTCGCCTTCCCTCCCAAAATCTGCGGTCACTTCGTCGCCTACATCTACCCCTAGACTGCCCGCCAACTTGCCCACTAACGAAATCGTTGGCGGATTTCGGGCATCTGCCTTTGTAGATGGATCGGCTGTTTTCCGGCAAAAGGATAGGGAATCCAGCAACCGATAAATGCACCGAGCGCCCGGAAATATCAGCCTCTTTGGTGTTGTCAAAGATCTGGACTCAGGCGACCCCCGGCATCGCACCAAGATCCTTGCGCAATGTGTCGATCGATCCTCCCTCCGCCACGGAAACGGTGATGTCCTGCCGATCTCCACTGAAAATGCCAACGATTCTGCGCGGGTCTTTAAACAAAGCCGAGTACATCGCCAGCGCAAAGATCGATGCGAAGGAAACCATCGCAATCACAAGGACGATCATGATCGTTTGCGCACGAGCCTGAGTGCGGTTTTCAAACCCGAGCACCAGCGACAGGGGCCCACGGTAGTTTCCAGCGGCAGATAGTTGGAGTGAAAGGAGTGAGTGGCCTCCCCTCCTCTCAGCGCCTTGACGGGAGGTATCTTTCGTGTCCTTTTCGCCACCGCGAATGCCGTGGCGCCGACGACGAACAGCATGATTCCAGCCGCAACACCAATTCCCGTGGCACCGACCTTCGGGGACCATTGCAGACCGGACTGAGACTCCACCAGCTGCCGGATCGCAGGAGAGAAAGCGATGCCTATCCCGGCCCCTGCAAGCAGAGGCCGCCAAAGTGACCAATGGCGAAAGGAAGGGCGAGAAGACGGGCTATATGGCGAGCGAAAACCGAGCGCCGCTTGTCTCCCCAGGGCCGGCATCTCGTGGATGATCGTCGAGCGAATAGCGAACCTGACGACGAGTGCCGCCACCACGGCCACGATCGTCGAAAAGAGGACGAAGGCAAAGATCAAAACACTGGCCGGAGCCATCAAACCCGTGGTGAACAGATTCCATCCGATGGTCAGAAGAACCCGGATCTTGCACTCCCTCTCGCACCGCTTTGTTCTTCAGTTTCGAGGAAATCTCGCCCCGATGTCGTCTGCTCGCGATGTATCTTTCGCAAGCCCGCGGAACCGCCAACTCTGTCCACACCACGAGCCGACGCCAGGCAACGGCTTCGTCGGCATCGACGACGAAACTCAACCTTGCCATTGCCGATCGCACCGCTCATGGGGTTTTCGACAAAACCTTGCACGTGGTATCGGTGAACGAGCCCCGCCTGAAGGTCATCGTAAAACTGTCACCCAATTCGTAGCCTCGCTTCGACATTGAAGGCCAAGAGGGCAAACCATATGGGTTTGGTGTACCGTGCAGAAGCCTCGCCAAAAATCCTACTTTTTCCCTATAGGCGCATTTTGCCTTCTTCGACAATCACGACATCGCCGAGCTTCTCCTTGCCGCCGTAAGCGAAGTGGCTTTGGTACGCAGGGTCTCGACTATCGCATGATCCTTGATCCTGCTGTCGCCCTTGACGATCTTTTTCCGCATCGCAGAGCGCTGCTCGCTACTGAGCATGATCGAGATCTGTTCGGTTGTCGCTCTTTCGCCCATTGTCCAAAGTTGCCGGGTATTGAATGGCCGAAAACCGCGGCAAGATGGACCATTGCCCGCCGCAATCGTCACGAGCAGAGCGACGATGATGGTGCCCGGGCGTTCTGCGAAGACTTCGTTTTGAGAAGATGCGCCGCACTCTCACCACCCCCATTTCGGCGAGGAATGCCGTCAGGCGCTCGCGCCGTTCTTTTGCTCATGCTGTCGAAGAGGTCCAGCTTCAATCTCGCCCTGAACCGTCCCATCACGCAGGTAGAGGATGCGGTTGCCTCGCAATGCCGATGTGAGATCGTGGGTCACCATGACCACAGCTGACCGGCGCGATTGAGGCAGCTGAGCAGATCGAGGATGAGCTGCGAGTTCTCGGAATTGAGCTGGCCCGTAGGTTCGTCCGCGAAAAGGGACCTCAGGGTTCCGTTGATGAGCGCGCGAACGATCGCGGTACGCGCTGAGCCTCGCCGCCGGAGATCATTCCGAGAATCTTGTCGCGTTGTCAATACCGACGAGGTCGAAGAGTGTATTGGCGCGGGCGGCCACCATTTTGCGCTTGCCAGTGAGCAGGCCCGGCGCCGCGACATTGTCCACGAGCGACATCGAGTCAGGAAGATTGATCTGCTGGAAGACAGAAGCCGCAATGATTCCGACGAAGACGGCAAGCTTGTCCTGGTCGAGGTTAGAGCAAGGTCTGCGCCGTCGAACATCACGCTGCCCAAGGAGGGCTTGTCCATGCCCGACAGCGCGTAAAAGCAAGGTGGACTTTCCCGCGCCGAGGGGCCCCATGATCCGTGAAGTCACCGCGGCGGATTACGACGTCGATTCTTCAGCACGTGCTGTTGGATGCCCTTGTGAGAGAAGGTTTTGGAGAACATCCGAGCAGCCACCGCATCGCGTGCGTTTGTCGGAGCTGGATGATGCCGGCGTCTCGGGCTCTTCGCTTTTGGGTTCCCTTCGCTTTTTGTGTCGCCTTCGTGACTCCACGTTATCCATAAATCTGATTAAAGGAGTCTTTTCGCGATTATTAATGGATTCTTAATTCTGAGCGCACTTCATAATCGAACACCACAGGCTAGGGTCCGAACGGTTTACGGGCTGCGGATAGGCTGTGCAGCTAAACCCGTCAGGATAACTGCAGTGGGACCTAAGGGCGAGCTAGCTTCTCCAGTCAAACTCGGCTCTCCGGTCAGGCCTCGGCTTTTCCGGTCAGGACCTCAGCCGACCGACTGCAGGGCACCTTCCTGCCCACTTTTTTACCTGGCCAGCGGATCTCAGGGACACGACAGAGCCGGGATCGGCAGAGGCGACAGGAAAGGATACCGCCCATGCGCTCCATGAGATAACTTGCGTGTACAGGCCTAAACCTTCACCCAGGCATGCCCTCAGCATTCGAGCCGCATGTACGCCTTACCCATGACGGTATCAGTCTCGCGCTCCACTCACGCCGGGGCCACGGTCTCGAATGGCAATGCGTGAGGAAGTGCTCGTCGACTTTCGATGTCACCTCGATCGGCGTCTTCGCGTATGCGCGGGTGGCGATCACGTTGTCGAAGATCTGCCGCAGGCGAAGTCGATCGACCGAAACGAGGCAACGCGGCGGGGTGAAATCGCCTATCGCCTCATCGGTGTCAGCAGCCTTGATCCATTTGATGATTTCCTCGCTGTAGACGGGGACGGGCTCGACTCGCAGCGCCGCGATTTCCTCACTGTTGGCCCGTGAAATATCAGCCATGAGGCTCCTCGAGTTTGCCCGGCCTTGTGCTCGGATGAGCCCGATTTTGGCACGCCTGGAGCCATCGGACTCGGTTGCTTCAAAGAGCTCCGCGGTGGCGGCTATCGATGCGATCGGCGTGCGAATATCGTGGCCGAGCTCAGGTCAAAAGCTGCTTTCTCGATTCCTTTGCGGCGGCCTCGGCTCGCCGAGCTCTACCTAGCTCGTCGCGCACAATCGTCGAGTGCTTCGGTGAACGGGCCGAAGAGGTTGCTTCGGTCCATGCGCGCAGCGGAACATCGAGGTTTCCTCCGGCGATTTCCCTCGCGAAAAAGCTCAGTTGTTTGAAGGACGAAGAACTCGGCGCCTCATATCCGATAACGGCAATGATACAGCCGCAACAACGACGGCGGTTCCACCGGCCACTCGAAGCATGGTTTGGCGAGCTGCCTCCTTTTCCAGCCAACCCGTCGTATACTGCGCGACGAAAGCTGCCGCCCGCCGGAAGACAGGTCGAATGTCACCGCCGATTCGCATGGCCTCGCGGTCGCTCTTGATAGCTCGTCCCGCGCGAGTAGAGCACCGAGCCATCGGAAGCTGGACCACCGTGACTCGCGAGAAATGCCGACCCGCCTTTCTCATCGCCAGCGATGGACATCCGGCCAGGACTTCAACACAGATTCGACCAGGTCGTTCGCCGCAACAACGTCGAGGCTTGAACTCTCGGCGACTTTGTGGTCGCGAGAATCGCCAGCGCGGCCGTGACGGCGGAAATTATAGCCCCGCAATGCGATGCGTTTCGCGGCGCGCCCTTTCTTCGAGCTTTATCGAGACGCGCCTTTTTCGTGCCCGGTTTCCGACGCCAGAAGCGTTCCGCCCTCGCAGAGCGGTACCCTCTGCCCCACACGGTGCAGATATACGATGATTATCCGGATCATATTTCAATTCGCCTGCGCAGGCGCCGTACGTGAACGGCCCAGAGTTCCATCGCCGATCGCGGCCCGCCCCACACTTCGCTCAGCAGCTCGCGTTTTGCCGACGATCCTGCCCTGTGGCCACAAGGTAGGCCAGGCGCAGAACTCCATGGCGGCCAGCGGCGTCTTCTCCATTCACAAGTACGCGTGAGGTTCGAGGATCGACGCTAAAGCCAGCCGTCGTCGTAGACCGCCGCATTGCGCCCTGTTCGGCGCCGGACGACGCCCGCGCAAGGGCCCGCCGGATCTTCGCCACCAATAGCGCGAGCGAATATGGTTTTGGCGATGTAATCGTCCCGCCCGAAGTCAAAGGCGAGGATCTGATCATCTTCGCTGGCTCGCGCCGGACGAAAACGATAGGGACGTCTCCTGTCGGCGCGAATCCTGCGGCAGAAATCGGAACCGCTTGCACCGGGAAGGTTGACGTCAAAAAGAATGAGACGCGGGTCGAGATCGCCGCAACGGCGGTGAAAGCCCACTCTTCAGCGCTGCCCGACGGCTCGAGCGGCGATCTGCGACTTGATTGAGATACTCAACCGTCAGAGGCCGCAGTGCTGTTTCGTCTTCAACCATCATCACGTCTATTCGTTCCGGCACTCTCTCAGATTACGGGTGCGAAACAACCTCGAGCAGGCACACACCGCAGAGCTACGGCGCGATAATAGAAAAGTACGGAAACAGACGGAAAATCAAAAATGAGTCACTCCAGCTCGAGGGAGGATCCGCTCAAAGCGGCGATCGAACGTTCGTATCTGGAAGCGCCGGTATGATGTAATCGACAATCGCACCGAAGTAGCTGTCCACGATGATGCGAACGAGCGTCGCCCGTCGGCGAGTGCCGGGTCGACAACGCCCGTCTCTTTCCAGCGATCGACCACTGACGAGGGCGATGCTGAACTTCGAATGCTGCGCTGCATATCCTCGCGCAATTCATCGTTTCGGATGGTTTCTGTCCGAGGCGTTAACGGTCAGGCGTACCGAACGACGACCCACTCCGGCGGCTCAAGCTCGTCCATCCGGGCGAAATCGCCGATGCGTGCCGCTGCAGCCCGCTCACTCCGGACTCGACCGTCCCTTTCGCGCACAGGGGCGGTCGCCGTCGATCGTGGTGAGATCGCCATCACCCGCCATTTCCTCCTGGACCTTCTCCATGTGCTCTTGGAAAGCCAGGGCGACCTCAGCGTAAAACACACGCCTGAGCGAAGGAGGATTCTCCTGTTCGGCAAAAACTGCATCCCGTTCGAAAGACGGCATCGGTCCGCTCTTTACACACCGTCACGATGAGCTCGTTTTTACCCCGGGAAATAATTGCGCAGACGGTGCGTGGACATCCCCGCAGCATGGACGACGTCGTCCGATGGACGTCGCATGAAAGCCGTTGTTCGCGAAACACGCCTCGGCGGCCGCAACGATGCGTTCGCGCTGGCGTTTTTGATGTTCCGCACTGACTTTCGGCATGCACCAAGATTACCCCGCGACAAATCAGAAACGATCGTTGTTGCCGAAGGCCCAACATCGGCGTAAGCTCATGAAAATAAAACGATCGATTTCGATTTGAAAGCGTTCTTATGTCAACTTCAGTCTCAGAACCGTCAGTCTCGGCGGATCAACCTCAGAACCGTCAATCTCAAAGCAGCGAGATAACGCGGAACAAAGCCGCAATCCTCGCAAGCATCATCACCACCCAATTGATGATCGTACTCGACACGACGATCCATCGCCGCTCTGCCGAAAATGCAGAGAACCTCGGCATGACCGCCGCCCAGCGGCCATGGATCGTCACGGCCTCACGCTGGCTTTCAGGGGGCTCGTGCTTTTCGGCGGGCGCCTCGTTGGAATCATCGGATTCGGCAGGCCTATCCGATCGGCCTCGCAGGATTCTCCGTGGCGAGTCTCGTCGAGGCTTGGCTCCCTCTTCGCGGTACTGGCCGGAGCCAGGGGCGGCCCAGGGAGTCTTCGGCGCCCTTTCGCCCCTACAATCCTTGCTTTCATCAGCAACGCCTTCGTCAATCCCAAGGAGACGCGCGGGCTGCCTTTTGCGGTCACGGGTGCGACCGGCGGAATCAGGGCCGCCGTCGGCCTCCCTTCTGGGGAGGGCGCTGGCGAGTTTCCTCAATTGGCGTTGGGCCAGTGTTTATCAACATCTTCATCGCCGCCTTCGCGCTGGTCACTTGCCGTTCGACTCTCCCGCGCCAAGCACAAGAACGATTCTGGTGTATCGATCACCGACGATCTTTTCCGGTCTGATCGCGGGCTGCGCCGGGTCTGTTCAGCAGTGTCTTTGGGCTTGACCGTGCCAGCGCACGTCGTGGGGCTCAACTTCGACGATCACGTTCATCAGGTCGGCTTCGCCTTGCTCTTCCTCTTCATCGTTCGCGAGCGCATAGCAAGCCCGTGCTGCCCCTGTGATCGTGACGAGATCCTACGCGCAGCGCGTCGTGCGCAAAGCCAGTTCACATTCAATTGCCGCACAGATGGGCACCGCCGTTTTCTTTAACCTGTACCCGCAAGAACACCTCGGATACTCGCCCATGCAAAAACGGGGCGTGGCCAGTCGCTTCCCATGGTTGCGGGAATCGTTTTCGCCGCGGCAATAACCGGCAAGGTCATACTTCCCCGCTTGGGGGCGCAAGCCGCCATTCCTTTGGGTCTTGCCCTATCGGCCGGAGGAGCCGGGATCCTCGCGCCTGCATGGAGGTCCATTCCTCCTATTCACAGGTGGCACCAGCCTGGCCGTTTTTCAGCCTTGGAATGAGCTTCGCGGTGCCCGCATTCAACGCGGGCACACGTGGAATCAGGCCCGCCCGTATTGAGCTAGCCTCAGCCACGATCAATGCTGGCCAGCAAATAGGTTCCTCTTTCAGGGGTAGCGACCCTCTCGACCTCACGCAACCCATTTGGGTGAGTCATGCGCGACGGATCACGCGACGGATTTCCAGTCGGGATCATGGGCGCACTGACCCGAGCGCATGTCACTCCTCAATCGCCCGCGGGCAAGAAGATCATCGCTCGATGCGCGCCGAGTTCACCGACGAGGCTCAGGTCAACGCATATGCGGGTGGCTTCTTGCCGCTCGCCATCATCATGGCGGGCGTCGCGAGTCCTCGATAACCATCGGTGTCATCGCCTTGAGGATCACGCGGCGTCGCACGGCCGTGAGGCAAACCGCGAGCGCGACAGACCCGACATCGGATACACCACCTGCGACGGCACACATCGAGATCAGGGACCGGGCGCAGCCACTCAGGATTCGGCGTCAGGCTTCACGGTTGGAATCTCACCTGTTGCCAAGCCTTCGCCCGATGCCGAAGATTTGTCAGCGTCCAAATGCGGTCATGCCTGTTGCCGAAGCCTCGTCTGTTGCTGAAGCTCTCGTCTGTTGCTGAAGCCTCGTCTGTTGCCGAAACTTTGACCGCCGCGCCCGCAACGCCTCTCGCGGCGGCACCAGCTCAGCCCGCAACAACGCCGAACAACGCTCCCCCAACGCCAGAAGCAGCCGAACCCGAGGCCAAACGCGGGGGCATCGGCTAGAAAATCTCCGTGGGCCAAGGTCAAGATGACGTTCCAACCCTGGATATCGCGATCGAAAGCCGCGCTCGACGCACCGGCAGCTTCACGCTCAGCTTCGTCGGCTGCGGACGCGCCCGACGATCTGATCGTGCGTTACTCGGAAGAAGTCGGGCATACGTCGAGACGGATCGACGGCGCGGACCATTGCCGCACCGTGACGGGCACCGCCCTGGCGACGGCTGCGTTCGCGCTGAGGTCGTGCGCCGACGGCGTTCTGGTGACGCACGTCGGGCCCGGCATCACGCACCGGGCCCGACCCGTCATTTTTTGTCCATGGGGATATCCGCGACCATGTCGGACGACGGAGCAGACGAGCCCGAAGCCGGTTCCATCGTCAACATGACCGACTCCCCTCGTCCGGCATCGTCGATAAAAACGCGTACCGCGCTTTGCTTCCCGAGGGATACGCCATTGAGGTCATTCGTTTGCCCTGACCGACCAGGCTTGAACGGCTTTGCCACGCGGAATCCGCATCCCCGCGGGCATGACCAGCGCCGCGGAATGCTCCTTGTACGACCACACGAGCCGGATGGTGTGTCCGTCGGCCATTTTATGGGACATCTGGCTGTAATCGGACGCCTGGTTGAGGTATTGAACTTCGCCTCGTCCGACATTCCGCGCATCGTCCACGCCCGGCCCGCGGCAAAGCCCCGACGACGAGGAGACGGCGGCGGCTGCTCAGCAAACCTTCGCACCCACACTCTTCGCCTGGAAGCTCAACGGCGTCGGCACCGCAGAAACATCGTCATCGGCGCCGCGGGGAGGTGGATTCCGCCCGGCCCGCGCCACGGTGGCTGGCCTCGTCCGAAGAGGCTTCGCTCAGCATAGCTTTTCCTCCTCTGAGACACGTGCGAAACGCCACTCGCCCAGGGCCCGATGCCCCCATCCGAATAGAAGCGGCCGGATCCCCACCAATTTCAGTGGCGTGCAGCTCAGTATCAACCCGGGCATCCCAGAGCTGCCAGAAGAAATGCGCGCCATGAGCGCCGCGCTTTGACGTCGGCGGGCGGCTGCGGCAGCTCGCCGTCGAAAGCGGCGGCGCCCAGCGGTTCAGCTTCGGGAGTGCCGAAGGCGATGTCGTCGCGTTCGGTCATCGGTCCTCCACAACCTCGCGCAACTGCGCGATTCCTTTCCTGATACGGGTCTTGAGGGTGCCCAACGGCATGTTTAAAGCCTGCGCCGCTTGCACGTGGGTCATCGACCGGAAGAAGACCGGCGTCGATGCGAGGAGCGGACCGGCTCGGTCAAGGCCAGCGACGGCGCGCGCAACCTCGCCGCTCCGCTCGTGAGAAAAAGACGGCCTCGGCCACAGAATCGTATTCGACCTCGAATTTGGCCGAAGAAGCCTCGCGAAGACGTCGCGACTCGTGCGACCGAACGCAGTCGATGGCCGCCTCCGAGCGAGGACGGCCAGCCACGCCTTGGCGCTGCCTTTCGCAGGGTCGAAGGACGACGCACGCCGCCACACCTGCCAGAAGACCTCCTGCAGAACATCCTCGGCCAGGTCAGCGTCGACGACAATGCGGCGAATGAGTGCCAAAAGATGGCCGGCAGCACGGTCGTGAGGAGGCCGAAGGCCTCGCCGTCACCCTTCGCAACCGCGGCGAGCAAGCGGTCCAGGATCGTTGTGAGCATCGTGCACGGCAACTATGCTAACGGCTCGCTCGGCGCCTCGCCGCGCAACGCTCTTCGCAGTCGGCATCGCCCCCCTGCCGTTGGACGCGTTGCCACCCTACGTATCGCGGCTGTCCCCGCCATCCTCATCTGTCACCCGAATGTGAAGGAGTGGAGGCGGACGCCAGCGCTCGCCTCGACCGTGAGAGTGCCCCTTTCGCGTTGTCGCCGGGGAGAAGGTCACGAGCGTTGGGAATCCCTTCGACCTTTTTCGTGTATCTGCGCCCTTGAAAGTGCAGGTTATCTCGCCTTTGCCCGATGCAACGAGGGTAAACGCGGCGGGAATGGAGCCCCAGTTTCAGGGCTCGCTCCTCAAAAAGCGGGCGTAGCCGATTCGCCGTCGGCCGTCCATTTACCTGAAAGATTGAACTTGCCCGGCTTCGGGTCACCTGACTGCCCGTAGTCGACAGTGCCTTCGGTAAAGGGAGTCTTGCCGTCGTAGTAACTCGCCCCTGCCGGGAAACAGATAGGTCTCCGGGTTTGTCTCCTCGGTTCGGGCGGCGTCGGCCTTCGACTCGTCCTTGTCGGAGAAAACCGGATCAGGGAAGATTCTTTCCAGGGTTTTTGTTTGGCGAGCAGTTCTCGGATGAGCTTCTCTGCCTTCGCTTCGCCGTTTTTCGCCGTAGTGGATGTGCCGAACCTCGCCTTTGCGCATCGACGAGGTAGTGCGCGGGCCAATAGTGGTTGTCGAAAGCGCTCCACGTCTTCAGATCCGAATCGACGGCGACGGGATAGGTGATCCCGAGCTTTTGCGCGCCGCCTTTCACGTTTTCCGGCACCTTTTCAAAGGCGTACTCCGGCGAGTGGATTCCTATCACCTGAAGCCCGTAGTCACGGTAGGTCTTATCAAAGCTTCTCAATCCCGGCACCGAACGCTGGCAGTTAATGCACGAGTACGCCCAGAAATCGACGAGTCAGCTCCGCCGGCGGGCACCTTTGTGCTCGAGGGCGCGACCGCTAGAGTATTAAACCAGAGGCAATCCCGGTTATCTCGGGCTGCCGCATCAGTCGGTCAGTTTGGCCACATCCGGCGAGCACGTAAACTTTCCCGCTTGCTCGTCGTGAAGGTACTCGTCATGGCCCTTTGGAGATTCACCGTGTAATCAGGGAATGATCCGCTGGATTTTCGCCGGCAGATCGAAGACGATGCCCGCGGCCAGCGATCATCGCGCCTCCCGCCGCTATCCGAATGCCGCGCTGCCGCTTCCGATACCCCTTGATGCGCTCGGTCACGCCCCGTCCGGCCAGGGCAAAGAAGAAGAGGTGATGCCAACCCCGACGGCGAAGGAGATTGCCAATGCGACGGTTTCAGCGCCAGCGCGCCCCTGTCGAACCCGCCACGCTGATCGCCGTGAGCACCGGTCCCGCGCATGGAACGTAGGCGGTTCCAAGCACGAGGCCGAAGACGAATCCGTTGGAACGCTTGTCCACCTGTTTCATGCGTATGCGCGCGAACGCTTTTTCCAGCCATTCTCGACCTTCGGGATCATAAGCGAGACCCCGATGAGCACGAGGAAGGCGACGCCTACCCATCGAATGAAATCTTGGGGAGCCCAAGAATGCTAAGGACGGTCGATCCGAGCAATGTCACGATTGTGAAGGAGGTGACCAGCCCGAGCGTGACAAGGAGGGGTATTTTTCTCGACGGCGACTTGCCGTCGGAGGAGAGCCGGTCGCGCCCGCGAGGAAGATGATGGGGGAGCATCGGTAGGTATGCGGTGATATGCCCGTGATCAGGCCGCCGAACAAGCCGATGAGGAATCTGCGAGAACATGATTTCCTTTTTCGCCGCCGTTTGTCTGTCACCGCTGGTTTCGGCGCCGAGATCGCCCACAGATGTGTAACAGTTCACTCATCCGGCAGTGCCTGCAGCGTCGAACAGAGACTGAAGGCGGAACAATCCGCCCCGAATACAAACCACTTGAACAAAGGAATAATCATGGCCTACAAATTCTTTGCATCGACCGCCCTGGCCTCCGTCGCCCTTGTCGCAGGCTTTAGCTGGCGGCATGCGGTGCCGACGATCAACCCTCCGACGAAGATGTCGACGACGCAAAACGAGAAGATGTCGGACAAAGACAAAATGTCAGACAAAGACAAAAATGTCAGACAAAGACAAGATGACGGACAAGAACAAGATGACGGACAAGAACAAAATGACAGACAAAGACACCATGACCGATAAGGACAAGCCGTCCGGCAAAGACAAAATGACCGATGGGTCCATGAAGGACAAGGGAGCGGACGGGTCAATGAAGGACAAGGGAGCGGACGGGTCAATGAAGGACGGCTCAACTGACCGATAAGTGACGGCGTCCGAAAAAGGGGCGTCGCATACCGCCAATCGAATCGGAGAGGACACGGCGTGGCCAGGATCTCACCGGTCCACGCCACGTTCGACTCGCAGCGCCAATCCGACGCTCCGTTATCTTGCGTCTATTTTTGCGTCCTTCTCCCTGCGAGGCGCTGCTCTTATAAGCCTGTTTACAGACCTTGCTTTGTTATTACAGGCCTTTCATCGTCACTTGCCCTGCGGACGCATCGAACGGGAACGTAATCGTTTCCCGGATGCGAGGCCCGTCATGACCGTCAAAAGCCGATCGACACCCATCCCCATGCCGCCGCACGGCGGGAAACCCTGCTCAGGGGCTTCGATGAATTCTTCGTCAAGCTGCATGGCCTCGGGATCGCCGTTGGCGGCTTCCAAAGACTGGGCTACCAAACGCTCACGTTGGATCACCGGGTCGGCAAGCTCGGAATATGCCGTCGCCAACTCTATTCCACGCACATACAGGTCCCATTTCTCCGTAAGACCCGGCTTTGAACGGTGAGGCCGGGTAAGAGGCGACGTGTCCTCCGGGAAGTCAAAGCACAAAGGTGGGTTCCCACAGTTTCGAGGCCGACGAGGCTCCTCGAAGATCTCCTCGGCGATTTTCCCCGCGACCCAGTAGGGGTGCCACAGAAATGTCGTGACGGTCGGTAATCGCCTCCGAGCTTGTCGCGCGGAGTTTCGACAGTGACCTCCTCGCCCACGGCTTCGGAGATTGAGGTATACAGATCGATGCGCGCCCACTGGCCGCCCAGGTCGTATTCCGTCCCGTCGGAAAGGGTCACCGTGGTCGTCCCGAGAGTGTCGAGACAGGCGCGCTGAACCAACGACTGCGTCAGCTCCGCCATCGTGTCGTATGTGGCATAGGCCTGATATGCCTCGATTGCGGTGAATTCTGGTGAATGGCTCGAATCGGCGCCCTCGTTGCGGAAGTTTCGGTTGATTTCGAAAACTTTGTCAACGCCTCCACCACGGCTCTCTTGAGGTAGAGCTCGGTGGCGATGCGCAGGTAAAGATCTTGATTGTAGGCGTTGATGTGGGTGATGAACGGGCGGGCGGCCGCACCGCCATGGATGGCCTGGAGCATGGGGGTCTCAAGCTCGAGGTAGCCGCGATCGTCGAGAGATAGCGCGCAAAGACTTCATGACGCCCGCACGAAGGCGCACCATGTCGCGGGCCGCCGGGCGCATGATGAGATCAAAGGTGACGCATGCGCACACGCGACTCCTCGGAAAGAGTGACGTCCTCGCCATTGGCATTCGTATACACCTTAGGCAGAGGCCGGATAGCCTTCGAGGCAATCTGCCAGGAGCGGGCGAAAACGGAGAGCTCGCCTCGCTTCGAGGTTCCGATATACCCCTCGACAAAAAGGTGGTCGCCAAGGTCGACGTCGGTCTTGAATCTGGCGAAGGCCTCCTCACCAACGTTGGCCAGCGACAAAAGCACCTGAATGCGGTTGCCCGGGCCCATCCTGAAGGGTCGCGAAAGCAATCTTCCCGAGGAGCGCGAGCGCATGACGCGTCCGGCGATTCCGACGGCGACCTCGGTCAGCTCGACACCGGGCTCCAGGCCGTCGTATTCCGCTCGCAGCTCGGGAATCGTCGTGGTGACGGGAAGCTCGACCGGGTACGGCTCAATGCCCTCATCGATCATCTTCTGGCGTTTGGCGAGCCGAACGCTCATCTGGCCGGGAAGGTCGTCGTTTTGCTGTGCCTCGGCGGGCATCTCGTTGGTAGTCACGGGGAATAGATTACCGCGTGAGGCATAGCCTCGCAGAGTTGACCCGGCGGCCCCGTAGGCCCGAACGTCACCTAGGCTGCCGGCGTAACCCACCCGAGCCACGCCACACCAAACCTGCAGCGAAGAAACCGGGCGGATGATAGCCGAGTCTTCTTCTAAAACGACGCTGAAATAACCTTTCGACGTGTCGAGCACGCAGATCGACCTCGAACATCCGTCGTCTCGGTCGCCGGCCTGGAATAAGCGGCCCACAGCTGCCAATCACCTTCGAGCATGGCGGCGCGCGCTCGGGCCAAAACGTGCCCATCTCGCTGGCGATCCTGCTTCGGGCCTCTCCTTGAAGTCTCGAGCGACTCCAGCGCCCATTCTTTGGGCACGCTAGCCGTCGCCATCGGACGGGCGGCAGGGGCGGGGACCGATGTCGAGTAGGTCGATCATGACGATGGGAAATTCGAAGCCTCGTAACTGGATATGGCGACGCTGTCATCAAGCACTTGGGCCACGCGATCTTTCTGCCTTTGTCGATCCACGCGACGGCATGACGGCAAAAGACCGCCGTCGTTGATAAGCAGCTGGACGTACCCGATGGGTTCCCGATAGGCGGCCAACAGCTTGCGAGCGACGTCGGCGAAATCCCCTGTCCTCGAAGAACTCAGGGCGGGTAAGCTCGGCCATGGCGTTTTCGGGGAGATCCTCACCTTCGAGGAAGAGCTGCAGGTCAGCCCAGGCTTCTTGCGGAATGATTACATTGGCGCTCGCCTCCATCAGTGTCCTTCGGTTGAAAACTCGCGACGATATCGGCAAAGGCTCCCGCCATCGGCCCGAAATCTGGGGTCGCTGACATAAGAGCGAGAAGGTAGGCCGTTGGCAGTTCCTTCGGCGTGATGTAATACAGCATCTGCGTATATTGCGGTCTCTGCTGTTATGGTAAGCACCGCAACGGCGGCGCGATATCCGGCGAGCATCACCTCGCCGACATCAATGAGGGCGATGGCTCGGATCCTCGCGCAATCCGGGATCAAGCAGCATGGCCATGCCGACCTCAATCCCTTCGTCAAGCCGCGGCAGACGTTTGGCGATGACCGTGGGAGCAGTAGCCGTATTCCGTCACGGGCCGCGGACCATGAACTCGACATCGTCCGGATTATCGGATACGTCGACTTCGGACCAGTCGGGCGGCAATTTGACTCATGGCTGCCACCCTAAACGTTCGGTCTGCCCAAAGGCCCGATAGTTGGAGGTCGAGATCTTTGCACACCCGTTCGAACAGGTACGTCTGTCGTGCATCCTCCGTCTTTCGACCCGCCGCATTCGCGAAAAGGCTTCACCCGGAGATGAAACCCTCGTCTTCGGAAGAAAAGACCCTCGCTTCCCAGGAGTAAGCCTTCCCTCCCGAAGGAGATCGCCAGCAGATCCAACAGTTTCTTTATTTGCGTGATGCGGGGAAAGTCTAGTCATCATCAGCGATTAACGTCGTGGGGAGCTCTTCCCAGGCCTTTCTGCCCAGCACACGAGGCGTTATCCAGCGTTTTCGGCGAGCACGGAGGCGATTGGCGGCGATAGAATCGGCAATTAGCGGCAACAGAAGACATTGGCATCGGCCTAAATTAGGGTTTTCTCCGGTCGAAAAACTCGCGACAATGTCTAGGAAGACGCCCGCCATTGGGCCGAAAACTCGAGTCGCCACGATGAACGCCACAACGTACCCGAAGACAATTCCTCAGGCGTGGTGAAGTAGAGAATTTGCGTGAGATTCCGCTGTTCGATGCAGTGAGTGAATACGGCGACGGCTGCGGGATATCCGGCCAGCTCAGCCTCTCCGACGTCGATCACGCGATGCGTCGGGTCTTCTGCACTTCCTCCCTCGAGCATTACCGCCATGCCTTTTTCGGGCCCCTCTTCGAGGTAGGGCAAGCGCTTGACTATAACGGTGGGAGCATAGCCGTATTCCGTAAGGGGGCCGAGGGCCAAAACTTCTATCTCGGGATCATCAGACGCGTCGGCTTGGCGCCAGTCGGGAGGAAGAGATATCACGGCTGACGCCTAACGCGTCCGTCAATTGCTGCAACCAAGCCTACCCAAATCAGCCCGGGTCGTCGAGAGCACGGATTCACTCAGTTTTTGACGCGTACATGCCAACCATTTTCCCTTTCTCTCGGCGTACCGCATCCGAATCCGCCAGGATGAATGACGCCGATCAACTCCGCAGATTGACGGACATCCAATCTCAATGACGTTATGGAATCCTTGAAATTCCCCCGGTTTTAAATATGAATGCGTTCCATTCAGCGCAAAGTGACACTAACGTCGAGATCCAATAAAGAATGGATGTCACACGACAGTTCAATCGGCTTCGACGTCTCCAGAACAACGCGCCCCATCCCGTCTTTTTCACTTAGTCTCACATCAAGATTAGTGGTTTTGACGGGGAAGGCTTTTACTATCCTCGACTTGATTTCTTCGGCAAATTTGTGGGCGGTCGCTTCGAGGCTTTAGTCACTGAAGACGCCTGCAAGAAACTCAAGATCTTGGAGCTCTTTCGAGAGCTTGCGTTCTTTGAACCTCAGATCCCCTTTCATCCCGGACGCTCTTGGAACTCTGGTTTGTTCTACGGTCTCTCGATTTCGCGACGCCGCTTGGCAATGTCTTCGCGGGTCATTTTCGTGATAGGCACAGTCATCGGAAAAATCCCTAAGGAATGGCTACGTCAGTTAATGACCCCAACATAACCCACTTCCCTGAGTTCCATCTATAGCGAGCAGGTTTCACATGGATAGCAGCTTTCACGTTTGTTTTGCATCAGTTTTTGCTGGGGAACCTGTCCTTAGGGAACACGTGGGTCTCCCTACCCCCGAAGATACCTCCTCACGCCATTTAAAATGGCAGTAGCCATCTCACGCTACCCGATGCCTGGCAGGTCAGCGATGTGCTGGATGAATATCAGGCTGCCAAGTACATCGCCATGGGCCCGCGAGGGTGCCTTGGTTACTCCCGTCCGCCGTCGTCACGTACGAAGAGTCAGCGGGAACGCTTGACGATTGGGCCGCCGCAATGATCGAGGAATCCTCGCAGACGATTCCCGGCTTGCACGTGATCGACGTGGGCGGCTGCGAAATCGCAGGCCACCCCGCAATCGTTCACGCTCTTTCCATGACCGTCGAAACCGTCAACGTCACCCAAAATGCAGTTCGCTTTTGCTGACAGGCGGCAGGCGCTCGGCGCGCAGGCCCGGCTACGTCGTGACCGTCACGTGCGCGTCGGCCGATCTTCCCAATCTTGGCGATGCTCTCACATCGGCATGGCCACGCAGTTTTCAGCCGTCGGGAGGCGAATGATGGGCGACGATACGATCAGCGTAGTTTTTCCCACCGAGGAATGGGAGGCCCTGAAGGACCTCCTTGACGGGGAAGGCGCTCCCCTCAATCTCATGAGCGATTTGGAGCAGAGGGATTTTAGAAGACGGCACACTGTCGCAGTCTGCCGCCAAGCTTGTGCAGGCTTACCAACAAGCGGCGGGCGCTGTGCGCCCGTATGTATGCGACGCCGGAACAGTGCGAAGCCCTGCACCTGGGTGGCCAGGATCGCAGCGTGCTGCTCGACATCACGGATGGGAAGTGACGGTTCTGCGCCAGCAAGAGCCGGGCCAGTTCCCTCTCACCCTTTTTGAAATGCTTGGCATCGGCCCGCGCCCCCGCCCGCCCGAGGCACTCTTCCGGGCTTTTCGGCCCGCATCATCCAGCGACCTTCTTCGCCCCAGCCATAACGACCCGCAACGTTCAGGCCCGTGACGATCTCGCTTCGACCATCAAGGGCGTGGCCCGAGGCAAGCGAAGCCATCGGCAAGGACGATTGGCAGCTCCTGGCTCATCCAGTCTTTCGACATCGCCGTCGGCGAGCCTCAGGCGCGCACCACCGTGTGCGTCCTGGACACATCGGCCGGCATGGTGGGCACTAACCGTCGACAGCGACACCGCGGTCCCGTGGCGATGACGTCGCTCGAAGTGTGGCGTGCTGTCGCCGCGGCGATCGCACCGTGGTCGTGACCGCGATGTAACAGTCATTGACCGCGATCTAACAGCCGCAACCGCAATGTAACCGTGGCCTCACGAGGCGGGCACGACGCAGGCGCAGCATAACCGTAACGGAACCCCGGTTCCAGCAGGCCCGACGGCTGCTCTCGATGCGCCAGGCGGTTACTTCCGGAACGAGGCAATAGGTTCGCCCGAGCTGCGCAGCCCGTGGCCCGGCGGCGCTGGCCGGGCTCGCCCCCGATCTCGACGATAGCGTTGTCCACGTCGACGAGAGACGACGCGCGGCTCAGTCAGCTGCGCGCGGACGCGTCGTCAAGCAGCGAATACGAGATGACGATGACGACGTGGCCTGTCTTCACCAGGTGCGCGGCGGCGCCGTTGATCTGGCACACTCGGCTCCCCCGCGCACCGGGAATCACATAGGTCGTGAGGCGGCTGCCGTTCGTCACGTCGACCACGTCAACCTCTTGGCCGGGAAGAATATCGGCGGCGTCAAGCAGATCGGCGTCGATCGTTATCGATCCGACGTAATGCAAATCCGCACCCGTGACGGTGACGCGATGGATCTTGCCGGTCATCATTCGGCGCATACGCAATTCAGCCCACGAGTTCAACCTCCATATTGTCGATGAGGCGCGTGGGCTCAGCCCAGGCCGCGACGGCAAGCAAACCCTCGCCCGTGCAAGGCGCTGCACCGATGCAGGCACGGTCTCGCGTCACCCGCGGATCACGGTCTCTGCGTCGCCCGCAGGCATGAGTCGCACCGCTCGCCGGGAAACTCTTACCGCCGCTGGCCGGCATAGCCGCGGCGCCTTCGGAAGGTGAGGGTCTCAGCGGCTCCGCCTGCAAAGAAGGCCTCGCCGTCGATGACCGCAAAGTCTCAGGATCGACGAGGGCGAGGGTAGTCGATCTTGACTCCCAGTGCTTCGCGCAGGTGCCGTTCGGCAACGTCGCGCACCTCCTTCGGGGACAGGCCGCGCGTTGGGCGGCGTCGGCCCCACCGCAAGCGCCTGGTTGAGACCAAAGCCTCGATGCGTTCGGTGGGCGAAAGATAGGCGTTGCGCGAGGGACAGGGCGGGGCCGTCGACGTCACGCTCGATCAGGGACCGCCCGTATTTCGACCGGCATGTCCAGATCGGCAACCATCGTACGGATCAGGGCGAGCTGCTGAGCGTCCTTCTGCCCGAAGAAGGCGATGTTCGGGCGAACGAGGTTGAGACACCTTGTGGACTATCTGGAGCACGCCCGCGAAATGCGTGGGGCGAGTCTTTCCCTCGAGGACTGCAGCCATCGGTCCGGGATCGATGCGAACAAGCGGTTCGCGCGGATGAGACGGCGTCGACCTCGGGAGCGTAGACGGCCCTCAACGCCGGCTTCCTCAAGAAGGGCCAGATCGGCCTTGAGGTCGCGCGGGTAGGCTTCATAGTCCTCGCCCGGCCCCAAATTGGAGGGGTTGACGAAGATCGAGACGACCACATTGTCCGCCGCCTTCTTTGCGGCCCGAACGGAGCGCAAGATGCCCTTCGTGGAGCGCGCCCATCGTCATGACGAGCGCACTTGTGCCTTTAAGGGCGCCGAGGACCTCCGCGAGTTCCACCTTGGTGCGTGCAACTTTAGTCACGCATACCAGTTTAACGGCCGACGACGGAGCCTTCGCAGCCAAGGTCTGAGGAGCGGCTCACTGACCGTCGAAGCCCGCACGCCCCTAAAGTTGTAATGACCCGTATCCGAAAAATCAGGGGACGAACAACCCTTTTAATACGACGGCTCCAAAAGGGGCACGCTTTGTCGACAAGGTTCACGTCAAGGTCAGCGGCGGAAGGCAGGGGCTCACACCGCTCGCTTTGACGAAAAACGCGGCGGAGGACTGCCTTTCAGCTATCCCCGCAACAGCTGGACTTGGTCAGGCGCCGAAAACTTCTTCCGCATGGCGAACGGCAGCGGCGACCTAAAAGAAACGACCCTGCTAAACAATTACTGAATTGGAGCCGGCAAACGCCCTCGCCCCGTCCCGAGCTCCGGACTGCACCATTGCCTCCAGGCGCTGTCCTTGTTGCCGCTAGCCGTTTCTTGAGTCCCCAAATTCCAACCAATGCTCCCATCCGAATCGGCCATAGCTCGAACAGGCATCCCTAGTCCGATGTGGCCGCCCAAGCCCTCAGTCCGGCTCGGTGGAATACAGACCGTCACCGCCGTCCGAAGCCCCCAAAGCGCGAGTCGACATTTCCGCCGGGGAGCCGCCGGGCTCGGCGGCCGAACCGATGCGCCCTCACCCGAAAGCCCGCCGTCCAGCTCGGCCAGCAGGGCGATCGATCGCCGGAGGCTCCGCAGGCTTCGGGCCGCGACCCGCGCCGCCGTCGCCCTCGCGAGCGCGCGGTAGGCAGGCGGTATGTCCGCGTAGTCCCCGTCGCCGGCGAGCGCATCGAGCGAGGCGAGATGCTCGCGCACAGTGCCGACGTCGCCGCGCGCAACCGGCCCGGTCAGCGCCGATTCGCCGGAGCCGAGTGTGCCGTCGAGGCAGCGTGGAGAAGTGGCGTGAGGTAGGCACCCGGGGCATCGACGCCGATGGCACTCCAATACCCGCATCGACTCGGGAGACAGAGGCTGACAAGGTGATTCGCTCCGTGAGCGAGGGCGGCGTGGTAGAGGCCCTGTCTTCTTCCTCCACGACCGTCGCCGTGCCACCCATTTCGGTCACGAGCGCCTGGCCAATCAGCAGCAAGGTGGCGGGGCAGTAACAGCGAAGGACAGCCGACAAGGCGGCGACGTCGAGCGAGGTTCCGTGAACGTCATCGGCCGGGTGGGATGGCGAGGGACGCCCCCGCTCGCGCAGCAGGATCAAGCACGCCAACGCCGTAGCGGCCCGCAACGTGGATCACTAACTGCCCGGCGGTGAAGCAGCCGAGCTTGGCCATGCCTTCGACGAGGCGGACCGAGTTCGTCGTCGGGAACAGCGAACAGCAGCACCTCGGCGCGGCGCGCAACCTCCTCGACGTCGAGGGCGGGCACCCTGGGCAGCATGGCTTCGAGCCGGTCGAGGCTCTCTTCCGAGGGTGCGTGCGCCGGACCACCACGTGCCCGCAGCGCGCAGTGCACTGCCAAGCGCACTGCCGACGCGCCAGCCGAAACGATGCCGATCGACGGGCTTTTTAGGCATCCGTCGCCTTCTCTCGAATGCTCATCTTCGTTCTGCAGTCTAGCGTTTGAAAGCTCGAGACCCATATACTCCCCGCCTGACGACTAAGCGTCAGCACTTGATGGCATAGCGTCTACGCTCGGAAACCTGTATGCCTTGCACGTGACGGCCCTTAACCTCCGCTCTCAATCGCCTAGACGCCACGCTCGGCAGCTAGACACCAGCACTCGACTTCGGGCGCCCCACTTTGGGGTGAGCGCCACATATCCCGGCCATGCCCGCCATCCTGCGAAGCGCATCCAGCCGCCTCTAAAGTTCCACCGTCGGCTCTCTCGCCGGCCGCCTGGCCAACCGCCTCGCCTGCTTGACCAACCGCTCCGTCACGCCCCAATCGGGTACCCGCGGGATCGGCAAACCCCACGAGGCCGAGGCGCCATCGCCACATTTCGATCGATTCGCGGTCACCAACGGCCCTGCGATCGCGCCCCATCTGCGACGCCCATTCGCACAGCGACCTCGCGTCAGCCAGGCTGGAGATGCTTTTGCACGGCCTTGAGCTCATGGGCGGCGGTGCTCAGCTGCAACGACGCCAGGTCAGCAGCCGTTGCACCAACCCTTGAGTGAGCTTGAGTCCCTGGAAACGCGCATGCCACACGATTCACAGCGAACGCCCGAAAAACTCGCCCCCATCTGAGCACCGCAATCGATACGGGTGAAAGCAACGGCATTGCGCACCCACCAAAAGGGATCAAGAATCCTGGAGGCCCGCGGTGCAGCGACTAAAATGCTCGGAGGGTCCTCTGCCTTCGAAGGCTTCCTTCAAAAATGCAGCAGGATCGTCGACGCCAAGGTCAGGAATGAGCGCCCACATGACCCGTTCGACGTCGCACAGGTCTCCGGCCGTGACAAGCTCAATAATGCGCTCATCGTCATCGCTAGCATCGTTGCGACTCGAGGCGGCTTCGGCTTCAGGCTCCACCACCCAAACCGCGCCACAGGAAGCGCTGGCGCACTCGGATCGTCTGGACGCGCGCAGGAAGAATCGTGGTGGCTTTGATCGAGGCAAAACCCGAACGCAGTCGCAGCCCGTTAGGAGAAAGATAGAGCTTGGCACCCCATTTGCGTGCAGTAACGCCAAACCCCCGCCCCAGAACACCAGACACTACAACAGCACGGGCAAAAGCGCGATTTTCTGGTCGATAACGAGAAGAGCTGACGGAACCGAAGATCAGACACCCAAGAAGAAAGATGGCGAGAGCACGAGCGAAGCCGAAGACGGCCCGTCTTCAACTCGTAAATGCGGGTCGTCTATCTGTTCGGACAGCCCATCCTCCAGGGAGAATCGTCACGGGGCGGTCGGAACGGGCGTCGTCAGCCGCTTTGAGGATGGCCTCGCGCAAACCTTCACATTGCTCTTCGGTCAGCAATCCCAGTCGCAAAAATTCCGTCCGTTGTGGCGGCAGATTCGACGGCGACGGCGCCGAGCCCCGCAACGCGGGCCAGGAATTTCCGCTCAACTTCAACACTTTGCACCCTGTCCCATCGAATATGAATGTGTTTTTATTCAGGACTCCCGATTTCATGTGAGATGCCGTCGGGGCTAGAGAAAACACTTTGAAACGCCAGACGACGAAGGCGACGATCGCCAAGACAATATTCACCGCGAGGAAGCCGAGGAGCGCCCACCCGATGGCCTGCGCAGTCAGATCGCGAAGCCAATCCCAAAGCGAGCCAAACCCCTGTTCTTCGATTCGGTCACGCGAAAACCACAGCGTCACGGCTATCAATGCAGCCCACAGTCGCACATTTGTAGCCGTCAGCGAAAAATGGAATCGCTCCCACTGCCCGTCGCCCAGGCCTTCGCCTCCGTCACCGCGCGCGGCCTTCCTGCGCCAGCACTCGCGAGCCCCTCCTCGACGCCATCCCCGTTTTCTCAGGCGTCGCCGCTCACGAGCTCTCGCGCTCGCCCCGGTTCATCAAGCTCACAACCCTCCATCTTGGCTGCTGAGCTCCGTGAGCCTGTTCCTCAAACGCTCGGCGTCAGCCGTAGGCAAAACCAGGAATCGCGGATTGACTCCCGCTGCCGCCGTAACGAATACGAGATTGGCCAATCCCAGCCTCCCGTAGAAAGGACCGGAAGTAACCACCAGCTGCTGCAGCGCCCGTAGGGCACGACGGTACAGGGAACGCAGCATGGCGCCCCTGCACACCAAGAAATCATCATCTCCTTCCCGTAGTACCCGATGGCCCGCACGCGCTTGGGGCGACGAGCAATCCAACGGTTCCGCCCGCGACGCTCAATGGCACAAGAATCCACAGCCACGGCTACGCCAGTTCCGAAAAAGAATCCAATTGCCGCAGCAATGAGAAGGAAAAATGCGGTGCCCGGCCCACCGAAGTCTCAAGACCTTCGCGTACGCCCGGTCGACGCCCGTAAACGTGATGGTCGGCGACGGCGGGTCGACGCCGTCGGCCCGCCGCAACGACCTCATCCACCCCTAGCATTCAAAGACACATGCATAGTCTAAATTGGTTTAACGCCGACGCGAGGGTAATACTCCCCGTGAGAGCTCCCCGATCTTAGTCGCATCCGCGACCAAGTGTACTCAAACACCCTGGAACAACGAAAAGGCCGGCAACGGCACAGAGACGCCACGAATGAGGGTGAAAAGGAAAAGCGGAATCTCAGACCACGCTCCGGCCTCAGGCCATAATCCTGGGCCTCCGGCGACGCATTCAGACCTTTCAGGCTACGGTCAGGCTGGTCTGGGGCCCTGTCCGTCGTCATCGGAATCCACCATGCACCACCGCTCAACCACCCAGCCGATCCACGCCAGAATGAGCTTTGCCGCGGCTCCCAATGCGGCGGCAGAACCTGATCGCGGACATACGGCGTTTCACCGGTTCTCAGAAAAGCTGCGCACAGCCCCAGAAAACCGGCGAACCATGCGCCGCATCTGGAGCACGCCTGGGCGAGAACCGCCACGCGCGCAGCCTGCAAGGGCGAGATTCTTCGCCTCTGTTTGCCGGCGTCCGGTTTCTTGTCGGGAGCGTCCTTTTCGCGCATCGTCTGACCCTTCGCCCCCAGGCGAAGAGGACAACAGCGAAGCCGAGGATGACCAGGCCAAGCGGCATGGGAATAGGCCACAGTGCGCGACCTTCGTCAAGCGTGAAAGGCACAGAAGACGAGCGCGCAGCCCAGCCCAAAAACAAGGCTGGCCGCAAAGAGTGCGAATGGACGTCAAGCCCATGTTCGCCTCCTTTCCCAATCCTTCGCTTCGAAGGCCGATTTGAAGGCCATCGCAGCCACCGCAGACGTCCGCGTTCAGTCGAGGGCCCGATAGACGTTCCGAGTCGGCCGCTCGACGCCGCAGCCCCTCAAGGAGCTGCACCACGGGCATGCCCCCAACGTGGCATCGGGTTCGATCTGCAGCCCACGGCTCCAGGACGAACGCCCGCTCGCCCGCCCGAGGATGGGGCAAAGTCAACCGCGGGTTGTCGCTGACGATCCCTCGACGTCAATGACGTCAAGATCGATCGTTCGCGGCCCCCATCTTCGGTTGCGGACTCGCCCGCCACGAACCTCGATCCGCTGGAGTTCGTCCAGCAGGGGCCAAGGGCGACATCGCCGTCGTAACCGTCATTACAGCGTTAGTGTATCGTGGTTGGGGCTCCTGATCAGGGGCCAGCACCGGATCTGTGGATTGATAGCCAGAAACCCCGGTTATACACCGGATCGAGGCGAACCCGATGGCGTCGATGGCGGCGTCAGATTGCCCCAGCCATCGCATTTTGATCCAGAGCGATGACAACGCGGCGAATCGTACCCGAAGCCAGGAGGGGCCCGTTACGCCGGACGGTCACCGACACATCGAGAACGTCAAGCCAACCGGCGCTTCGGGTTTGTGGACGGTGACACGCGCGCTGAGGGCACCGCGTTGGATCACGCGCGCGGCGATGCGGTCGGCCAAAGTTTCGATGAGATCGACCGTTTCACCCTCGATGACAGTCAGGGCATCAGCCGCGACGTCGGCGTAAAGAAACCGTCTCGTTGAGGGAATCGGCCTGCGCGGGCTCGACCTCCATCTCAACGTCGACGACGAAGGCTGGGCCTCTCGTTTTTCCTCTTGAAGCACCCGTGGAGGCCGAAGCCTCTGACTCCAAGGATGCGAACCGTGTCGCTCACTCGTACGCCCCAGCCGCGCGCAAACGAGCCACGGTCTCGACGGCCGCCCTCGATGCGCTCACTTCGTGGACACGCACGCCCCACACACCGAGTCCCGCGAAGTAAGTGGTGAGGGCTGCCGTCGCGTCGTCGCGCCGACCGGGGTCGGAATCGCGGTGGATCTCGGCGAGAAACGCGCGAGACCCCCACCAGGACCGGCAGACCCACATCCAAGACGGAGCCATATTTGCCGCCGGATCCCAATCGTCGTTTCCCACCTCTGGCGAAGCCGAAAGCCAGGATCGATCACGATCCGGGAGGCGTCCACGCCCGCCGATAGCGCCCTGTCCACGGCGATCTTCAACTCGTCGGCAACCTCTGTGCCAATGTCACTGTAGTTTGCCAAAGCGTCCATGGTCCGGGCATCGCCCCTGCCGTGCTGCAGAATGTACAGGCACGCGCTGGACGCCACCGCGCTGAGCATATTCAGGTCGCCTGAGCCGCCGGTCGTCGTTCACGACGTCGACGCCCAGCATCGATGGCCTGCGCGCCGTGTCGGCGTGGTATGTGTCGATGGACAGCACGACGTCGGTTTCCGCTAGGGCCGCGATCACCGGCCCGACCCGATCCCATTCTTCGCGGGCATCGAGGCCTTCGCCCCGGGCCGGGTGGACTCCCGCCGACGTCGACGATGTCAGCCCCTGACGAGCCAACCGATGGGCTTTTTCGATTGCTGCGTCGGCGTCGATGCGCAAACCGCCGTCGGAGAAAGGAATCGGGCGTGACGTTGAGAACGCCGCGACGAGGGTGCGCCCGTCGGAAGCGCCGTTAGCGTTGGCGGCACGTTGGTTCTCCTTTACCCTGGATAGGCTGAGGCGCCTCGCTGCGTGTGGCTGGCTGCGCAGGACTCGTGCGGCTGACGCAACGGTGCGCGAGGCCAGCTTGTTGATCGCGCATCGAGCATGCACATATGCTCCGCCTCGATGACGACAAGCACTCCTCTGGCGCCCAACCTGCTTTCTATCGCCTCGGCGGCCTGGGTGGTGATTCTCGCACCTGGGGACGGCGCGCATATCCCATCTACCAACCGTCGATTTTCGACAGTCCGGTCACTTTTGCCGTCCGGAATTCAGGATGTAGGCCACGTGCGCGTGCCCGTGAAAAAGGGAAGCAGGTGATGTTCGCACGTTGAGTAGAAAGGATGTCACTTTGACGATGATCATCTCCTGGTGCCCGATGTCGAATTTGGCTTCGAGCACGTCGGCCGGGTCGGTCTGCAGACCGGCGAACATCTCTTTGAAGGCTCTCGCCATCCGTCCGGGAGTTTCCTTCTAAACCGTCACGCCGAGGATCCTCGCCCACGGCGCGCAGCAATTCACGAATCGCCTCCTCGACCGCGGCCTCATCATACGGACGAGAGGCGTGACGATCAGTCATCGCCGGCCTCGAGGCTTGTGTTCAGGGAGTCGCCCTCGGCCCCGCGGACAGCGCCAGATGTGCGCTCGCCGTCCCCGAGCGGCGGAATATCGCCTCCCAACGGCGGAATGCCATCCCCAGCGGCAGTGCGTCTCGTCCCGATGGCGGAAGCGCCTGCGGGTCACTGCATGCGCTTCGGCTGGCCCGGCAGGCGGCACAGGCCCGGCAAGCGGATGTGGATCGCCGGCAGGCGGCACAGGCCCGGTGAGAGGGTCGATCTTAGGCAAACGCTGTGTAGAAGGCGTTTCTTCGACCTTGGGCAATTGCTCGAGTTGGCGTAGAATCCGTCGGCACAGAACCAGACCCCGGAGAAGGCGCTGCGCCGGGAATCGTGGTGCCAGCGGGGCGTTCCGGGCTTCCTACAGGACCAGCGGAGCGTTCCGAACTTTCCTCGGGACGGGCGGGGCGTTCCGGGCTTCCCGCGGGAGGGACAGAAGAAGCCAGAGGCGGGAGAACGGCCGAAGGGGCCGGCGGAGCCGTTGGAGCCTCGGAGCCAGATCGCCGGCAGCATGCTCGATTGACGGAACATGCGCTTCCGAGTCGTTGTGCTTGGCGGCGTGACGGCTCCGGCAGGCGCTGCGGGGAACGGATTTCGATCGGCGGGATCTCCGTTGCGACCAGAGCTCGGCGGGCACGTCGAAAAGCATTCCACCGTTCACGTACGGGAGCTTTGACGACGTCGGCGAAAATCTCTTTCAACTCGGCTTCAAGCACGGTCTCCTTCTCCATGAGGCGGGAGGCAGGTGCGTCGAGAAGCGCGCGATTCTGAGCGAGAATCGCCCCATGCCTCACGGTGCGCATTTTCGACCAGCCCGCGAGCCTCCATGTCGATGGCGCTGACCATGCCGTCCGAGTGAACCTCGCCGCCGCCTCCCATCGTGCGCTCGAGCGGATCGGCATCTTCTCCCGCGAGGCGAATAATTCCCACCTCGGCACTCATGCCGTATTCCGTGACCATGCTCCGGGCGATGTTCGTCGCCTTCTGAATATCGTTCGAAGCGCCCGTGGTCGGATCGTGAAAACAATTTCTTCGGCCACGCGCCCACCCATGGCGTACGTCAACTGATCAAGCAGATCGTTGCGCGAAACCGAATAGCGATCTTCGGTGGGCAGCACCATCGTGTATCCGAGCGCACGCCCTCGAGGCAAGATAGTGACTTTTGTTACAGGGTCCGCATTGTGGAGCGCAGCGGCCGTCAAAGCGTGTCCCGCCGTGGTAAGCGGTCAGAGCTTGTCCTGATCGTTCATCAGGCGCGAGCGGCGTTGCGGGCCGGCCATGACGCGATCGATGGCCTCGTCGACGTCGGACACACCAATCGCCGCATGCTCAAAGCGCGCCGCGAGCAATGCCGCCTCGTTGAGGATATTCTCCAAATCTGCCCGGTATACCCCGGCGTGCGCCGGGCGACCATGGCAAGGTCGACGTCGGGAGCGAAAGGCTTGCCTTTGGCATGAACCCTGAGGATGGCCTCGCGGCCCCTGAGGTCGGGCGCGTCCACCGAAATCTGACGGTCAAATCGCCCGGGGCGCAAAAGCGCCGGATCAAGTACATCAGGCCGGTTCGTCGCCGCGATGAGAATGACGTTCGTGCGCGAATCGAATCCGTCGAGCTCGACCAGCAGCTGGTTGAGGGTCTGTTCACGCTCATCATTGCCCCCGCCGATTCCTACGCCGCGGCCGCGGCCAACAGCGTCGATCTCATCGACGAAGACGATCGCGGGGCGTTTTTCTAGCCTTGTTGAAAGGTCGCGCACGAGAGGCTCCCACGCCCACGAACATTTCGGACGAATTCGGAGGCGGAAATCGAGATAGAACGGCACGCCTGCCTCGCCGGCGACGGCTCTGGCCAGACAGGGTTTTGCCCGTTCCGGGCGGGCCGTAGCAGAAGCACTCCGCGCGGGATTTCTGCCCCAGCGCGTGAAAACGCTCAGGGAGCGGTGAGGAACTCCGTGATCTCACGCAAATTCCGCAACAGCTTCGTCCTCCCGGCGACGTCGTCGAAAGTGACGTTCGGCTTTGTCGGGATCGAGCTGCTTTCTGTCCTTAATCCTGCCGAGATGCGCCCATTCCCGGCTGCATCCGCGGCAAAGGAACGAGAAAGCCACGATGATGATGAGCATCGGAACGGCCATTGTGAAGATCGACGACCAAATGGAGACTTGCGGAACGATCGAGTCGTAGCTATGGCTTCGGCTTCGTCTGCTCGGTCAGCCTGGCGATCTGCGCAGCCTGCGGTTCAACATACGAGAACTGGACTTGTTTGCCGACGTCGTGGCTTTCACCTTTGTCGTCGGTGGTTTTCGTCGGTTTGGACAGCCACAGGCGAACCTGCTGGGTGCCTTCCGTGATCTGGACGCGCTCAACTTGTTTGCCCCTCAAAAGAGAGATTCCTTCGGAGGTTTTCACCGAGGAGAAATGCTCGCCGCCGAAGAAGAGCCACAGCCCCGATGCGACGGCGCCCACGAAGAAGAAGGCGCTGAACATGCGACGCATGGACGCTTCTTCCGTTCTTTCGCCTCACGCGCCGTGGCCTTCGAGCCATTTTTCGGCTGGGGCTCGCGGGGGTTGGAGCGCTGCGTGCGCGTATTGCCTCGTCGAGGGCTTTCCGCCCAGGGACCGCCCACACCCGCCGTATTTCCGGCACTGCCAGTACCACTCGCAGCCGCCGCGCTCCCTCAACGCCGGCGCCACCGGACGCCTGGCCTGGCGCATCGGCCGGATGCGCGTCGACAGAATTTGTATTGGCCCGGTTAGCATTGACCCGGCTAACGTCACGGTTCGCGTCCACCGCACTTTGGCTTCTGTCCAAGTTTTGGCCGCCATTCGGGTCCTCGCGATCTGCACCCGCGAGTTCGCCGAGTCGGCCGGCGGCATCGCGCTCAGCAGCGGCGTCGGCCTCCAACTGCAATTTCCTGCACGGCTGCCCTTCTGCTGCGCGGCGAAGGCGAAGGTGAGGTACGCTTTCGTTGCGTTCTGGTTCTTCGGTCACTATTTAGCCTCCATAAACGTGCGGCGCGAGCGTTCCCACGAAGGGAGGTGGCGATATCGCTCGGCGTAGTCGAGTCCATATCCCACAACGAACTCATTCGGAATGTCAAAACCGACGTAATCGACGTCGATGTAAACCTGGCCGCATCCGGTTTGCGCAGCGCGGTGGCGATGCGCACCGATTCAGGGCCCGCGGGATTGCAGGTTGGACCCGAGCCAAGAAAGGGTGAGCCCCGAGTCGATGATGTCTTCGACGATGAGTACGTTGCGGCCCTGTATATCGGTATCGAGGGTCCTTAAGTATGCGGACGACGCCGGAAGACTTCGTCCCGGAGCCGTAAGAGGAAAACGGCCATCCAGTCCATTTCGAGGGGATGCTGATTTTTCGCGAAAGATCTGCCATGGTCGCGACCGCTCCGCGCAAAACTCCCACGAGCAGCAGGTCGCACCCACGGTAGGCTTCGTCGATCTGCGCCGCAAAGCTCGCCCAGGCGAACGTCTATTTGCTCTTTCGTCAGCAGGATCTTTTTGAAGGTCCTCGCCCATGTCAGCTGCTTCCACGGTTGTCCTCCCGATTCATCGGAACTGCCCCACCAGAATGTTATCCGACCCTCGCCTATTGTCACCTTCATTCCCGGAAGGTCGAGGCTCGATCCTCCTCGCCGCCGGGTGACGAGCGAGTCGAGGCGTGGCGATGTGCCCGACGTGAGCTCGCCGGGCCGAGCACCCTCCCGTCGATGGCGCGGCGTCGCAGAACCCTGGTGCGTAGGGCGGCCGGCAGCGCGCCCAGTTCCCGCAGCGAAGGCTCGACGCCGAGCTTCGAATCCGTCTTTTCGGCCAATTCGTCGAGGCGCACCGAGGTCTTCGCGCAGCAGGGCGGCCGTGCGCGCAAGCGCTTCCACGACTCCAGGGCCGAGCGCCTCCCTCAAGCGCCGGGATGCATCGGTGTCGTATCGCCGCTCGGCGCAGGAGCGAACCGTCGCTGGCACGCACGGCCGAATCGGCGCCGTTCGTGGGATCTTCCACCCATCTCGAGGCCTTCCGAGGCGAGCGCGGCGCGAAGTTCAGCGCGACGAAGGCCGAGGAATGGCCGAAGGAGGCGGATATCCGATGCGCCCGGGCATGTGCCGAGGGCCGGCATTCCCGCGATCGAACGCGGGCCCGAGCCCCGCCCCAATCCCAGCAGGACGGTTTCGGCCTGGTCATCAGCGGTGATGGCCGCAGAGGACCGCGGCAGGGGCCGGGCATTGCCCGGGCAGCTTCCGCGAGCGCCGCATATCTGGCCGCGCGGGCGGCGCCTTCGACGCCGCCGTCTCGTCGCGATTCGACTCGAATGAGCCGGGCAGGATCCGCACCCATGCGCCCGAGCTCACGCCGCACCTCGTCGGCTTCTTCACCTGAGCCTTCGCGCCATCCGTGATCCACGGTCAGGCTCGATACGATGATTCCTTTGCGCTGGCGCACGAAGATCGCCGCCTGCGCCAGTGCCATGGAGTCCGATCCGCCCGATACGGCGAGTAGAACACTCGACCCCGCGCCGATTCCGGCGGCGTCGAATGCGCTTGTCACCGCGCGCCGTGTGCGCGAGAGGGCCGGGGTGTGGTCCTCCCATCAGATCCCGAGACGTTGGATCCAAGCGCTCGGCGAGTCGATTTCGGCCGGGGTCGGTGTATGGAAGGGTTGTCCCATATCCGATTGAAGCCTTCGTGGCCCACGGTCTCGATGACCGCGCTGACAAAGGAATGCCCTTGCGATATTGGAGCCGCCTTTGAGATCAAGGCCGAAGGCCTTCGATAGAACGGATTTAAGCGGATTTTTAGCCGATCGACGGCGTTCCATCGAATCGATGAGCCGCCGTTTGGAGGGCATAGCCGATAGCGGGACCGCGTTCATGACGAATTCTGCGTGACCTTCCAGCAGGCTCATCATGCGCCATGATCTCGTTGGCCGAGCCCCTTCGAGATCGACGTCGTCGGATTCGAGGATCGAGCGTAGACGGGAAACAAGGTAGATCGACGATCCACGGCGCCTCTGCAAATTGGGTGGCGTGCGTCAATTCGTGGACGGATATCCACAGGGCAGATCGCGCTGATCCAGGGAATATTTCGCGGCAAATGCCGCCGCATTGGGGGCGACGAGCAGGAGGCGCTTGGCGAAGGATCGTACTGGCCCAGCACTCTGGCCGCGAGAACGCTCGCTCCCACAGCGAGTTCCGCCGATCCGAAGAAAGTCCGCGAGTTTTCCGGGTGCCGGCGGCGAGGGTCGGACCAAGGAGGTCACCGGAGGAATCGGCTGCCGCTTTGGCCCATCCGGGCCGAGTCGACAACGAGCACGGGAATCTGCTCGGAGGCTTTGGCGGCTTCGGAAAGCCCGTCACATCGGCGACGATCGCGGGGCGCGCCGCGCCTGGGCATGGAGTTGATCACGCTGGCCCGCGCCCGGGCAGGGGACATGGATGGTCCCGCACCGGAGAGCCATCAGACTGGAGCGTGACATTTCGGGGTTGATCGTCGCCATGGCAACTAACCGTATCGCCGTGATCGTCGAGGCGCCATCACGAACCCCGGTCTTTCGCCGCCAGCGCAGCATTTCGCGTCTTTGAACGCGAGGCGAACTCCTTGGTCGGCCCCGATGTCAGGTTCCGCAGCCGAGGCAAGGAAGCCGTCTCATCTCTTGCTTCGCGGAAGCGAAAGAGCCTTCAGGGATTCCGTCGACGAGGATTGAGAACGTCAGCAGACTGCCGCTTTCGTTTGCAGAAAGCCCGAAAGGGAAGTCGCGTCCGTGAGAGTTCCCGTTTTTGCGCGAACTTTGCCGGCTGCGGCACTGCCGTGCATTCTGTCGTTCAGCGTGCCGTCGAGGGCGGAGACCGGGAAACCGGATGTGATCGATGCGAGAGCACACCCGCGGCAGGAGGCCACTTGGACCAGCAGCCGGTTGAGCAGAGATGCGCGCAGGCGGCTTGTCGGCGAAAGCCCCTGAATTATCGTTGACCACCACGCCTGTGACGTCCAGACGCATCTTCTTCAGCTCGGCGAGCGTCGCTTTTGCCCGCCCCGTCGAAGCTGGCCTTTTCGCCAGACTTGATGGCCACGAGGGTGCCAGGACATCCGCCGTCGTATTGTCCGAGTGTTTGAGCATGAAATCGACGAGGTCGCGAATGGGAGCTGACTCGACCGCACCGGCTCCTTCGCCCGTGCGGGGGCCTTTCCCCGCCGAACAGGGCCGGATATGCGGATGCCTCGCGCGGCCAGCGCATTGGCGAAGGCCTGGCCGGCTTGGATGTCGGGATTGGCCGTAAACGCCTTTCCGCTGGTGTGGGACTGGTTGACGGCCAGTGGACGCAGTTCCATGATGTAGGACGTGTTGGCTCCCGTTACTTCGGGATTGCGGATTGGGCCCGCGAATAGAGACGAATCGACAACTACGTCCGTCACGCCGGCTTTTCGGGCGTCCGCGGCAACTTTCTCGGCAAGATCGCCGATTCCCGCCCCGCCGCTGACCGCTGCCGGATTCGACCCCTCCGCACCGAGGAGCGTGTCGCCGCCGCCCACCAGGTAGATCGTCTTTCCGTCGATCTTCGCCATTGTCTTCAACGTCTTGTTCGGCCCGAGAACGCGCAGGGCGACGGCCGCGGTCACCACTTTCATGTTCGACGCCGGCGCACGAAGCGCGTCGGGATCAAGCTGGGCGATGGTCTTTCCGGTGGCAGGATCGGCGACTATCACCGATGCGTGGCCTGCACGTGGGACGACGAGGCGAAGCCGTTGAGCGCCGTTCCGATCGCCGGGGCGTTGACGCGAGCCTTCCCGTTCCACGACGGCAGCGCGGAAGGCTTGCCGGCTGTCGAAGCGCTGGGGTAGGCCTCGGGTTCTGACTCGGCGGGCCGCATGGTGAGAAAGCCCGGGGTAACATCGTAGGCATCGGCAACGACGTAGCCGCCGAGGCCACAGTTAGCGCCGTCGCGAGCGCCGTCATCCGTTTCACTATGCTAGTTTCGCATGGACCGGCGACCATCGCACGCCGGACGACCGACGAAGGAGTGCGCACATGATGGAGTTCGATGTCACCATCGAGATCCCGAAGGGCAACCGGAACAAATATGAGCTCGACCACCACACGGGTCGCATTCGCTTGGACCGCATGCTGTTCACCCTCAACGCGCTACCCCGATGACTATGGCTTCATCGACGACACTCTGGGCGAGGACGGGGATCCCCTTGACGCTCTCGTACTCCTCGACGAACCGACTTTTTCCGGGATGCGTTATACGCTGCCGAGCGCTGGGAATGTTCAGAATGCGCGACGAAAAAGGCGGCGATGACAAGGTGCTGTGCGTCCTGGCAGGTGACCAGCGCGCTTCTTGGCGTACGGAGATCGATGACGTCTCCGAGTTCCACCGCCTGGAAATTCAACATTTCTTCGAGGTCTACAAAGATCTCAGAACCGGGAAAAGTCCGTGGAAGGCGCACTGGGTGGGCCGCGAGGAAAGCCGAAACCGAGATCAAGGCCTCCTTCCAGCGCGCGGTCGACGAACACTATTACGACCACTGCTGAGACTTGCTGGGGCGGACGGCATGCCGCCCGCCTCTCGAAGCGCGAGCATGCCGCCGAGGAAGCGCGATGGCGCGCGGCTGAGGCCAAATCCGCCGGCTCCCGAAGCGATCGCGGGAGCCGCGCGACGGCGACGATCCCGAGGCACACGAGCACCGTGGCGGCAGCGGCCATCGCCGCGGCGAACCCTGCACGTTGGACGGCGAATCCGGTCAGGAGCGGACCGCCTGCCAGCCCGCCGGCGTAGGCGAGATTGTAGAGCAGGAAGGACCCGCCCAGCGTGGGCGGGACGGGAACAGCTCCCTGCTGACCCTCGCGAGCGTGGTCGAGGGCGTCAGGAGCGGCGCGGAGGAAGCGCCGAGGGAGAACCATGCCGACGCTTGTCTGCCACATTTCGTCGGCCGCGCCGATCACCACGAGCGCTGTCGCGGCGGTGACAACGCCGCCTCCGACGAAGAGCCGAGGCGAAACGGCTGCGACGAAGCGCCCAACGATCGGATTAGCTGTGAGTTGAGGCGAGCACCGCAAGCCCGAAGAGCAGCCCGATGGTCAGTGAACTGGCTTTCAGGTGCACCGGCAGCACCGGCTCGACCCGGAGAGCACGGCCGCGCCGACGACGACGGCTAGCACGATCGAGAGGACCCGGCACCCTTTAGCACGGCGAGGGGACCTGCGGCGTCGTCCGCGTGACGGCGATTCTTTCACCAGTATGATCCGCATAGCGCCGTCGACGACGGCCACGGCGGCGGCGAACAAGAAGGGGGACGCGGTGCCGAAATGCTCAACGAGGAGCCCTGCCGGCGGCGGGCCGACGAGCACGCCGAGGGTGATCGTCGACAGCGCGACGCCCATTGACTGGCCGCGTTTTTCCATCGGCGTGGTCGCAGCGATGAGGCAGAGTGCGGCCACCCAGGACATGCCGCCCGCGATGCCCTGGGCAAGGCGGGCGACCATCAGCAGCCAGTAGGGGCCGCCGGTTGCGAAAAGCAGCGTCGCGGCGGCCAACCCGCCCAGTCCGATCAGCAGCGGAGTACGAGGCCGTGCCGGTCGACGACGCGGCCGGCGAACAAGGTGGCGACGATCATCGCCGCGGCGTAGGAGGCGAATAACACTCCCGTGGCAGCCGACCCCGCCCCGACTACCGCGGGAAGACGCGGCAAAACCGGAACGGCCAAACCGTGCACGAGCATGTCCGTGAACAGAGCGGCCGACGACACGACGAGTGCTCGCGCCGGCGTGGTTCCCCCGGTTGGGGGATTGTATGGAACAGTCATGAGAATCAAAGTCTTTCTAGGAGAGCAACCCCTCACCAGAGCAGCGACCGCTGCGTCGAGGCCTTGGGCTGCGGAAGGTCTGTGGCCGGGTCACCGCCGTAACGGTGAACCCTTTGCGGCAACACGAGCGTCAGGCTCGCGATCTGATCAGGCGGCAGCGCGCCCGCGGGAGCGAGGCGGGAGGCGAGCAATTCAACGATTCGCGCGTGCCACTCGGTCCAACCCCAGGCTTTTCTCGCCCATTCAGGACTTTCTCACCCCATTCGGGGGTCTTCTCGCCACATTCAGGCTTTCTCGCCCCATTCGGGGGTGGGGGTCTTCTCGCCTAACGCAAAGTTTTCTTCAGCCGAGTCGGCGTCCTCCCCACCTGCCCCGAGGGTCTTCTCGCCCGGATTCGAGGCCTTCGCGGGAACGCGTCCGAACCCTTGCGGCGCGACAAACACGGTCGTGTAGGCCAAAGCCCTGAACATCAGGTTTTCAGAGAGCAGCTGCTAGCATACGCGGTGAACAGGCCTGACAACCACGACGCCGCCTCGACGTCGCCGTCCGACTCCGCGAAAAGCCGTTCGCCGTACTCGGACCACCCCCACGAGAGCGCTTCGCGCAGCAACGCGCGCTTGTCGCCAAAATGGTGGTGCAACGCGCCGCGCGTCCACCCGCACGCTCGAAAATCGCCTCGAACGTCGCCCCCGCCACCCCTTTTCTTCGAAAAACCATCGGCGCCGCCTTTACACAGCGACAGACGCGTTCGTTTCAGCGTCTTCAACAGAACGTCTCATACATACAGGTTAACACGTATGTATGAGAGATGCAGATATGCGGCAGTCTGTTTTGAGAGTCAAAGGGCCATGGAGCATCAAAAGTCGTGGCCCTCCGGACGTCCTGTGCACAACAAGAGTCCCAGACCTCTGCCGCCATATGTCTGCGGAAAGGCGGCGGAACGTCGGCGCGGCGGCCAGAAAAATTCGCCGTCAGGCCTCTGCGGGCGAGGCCCATCTACAGCAAGAGCCGTCTTCCAACAAGAATGATTTGCAAAGGGCGGGCCGTCAGCCCGCCCTTCGCGTGTGTTTCGCCTCTGTTGGCCACTACTCGCGAGGCCCGGGCCACGCCCTCGGCTCGCGCTCGGTGTCGAATGCCGCGCCCGGCGTCGCGAGCCATCGACGGCGCCTCCACAAGCCCTGCCGGCCGCGCGCCAATCATGCCCATACGTGCGGCCGGCAGTCGATCTTTTCCGCGCGGCGGCTGGATCGGACGCTTGCGGTGCCCGTTGATTCGCGCCGACCGTCCGCCCGTCAGCCGATGATGCGCAGGTAGACCGGACTCCCCACACCTTTGCGTTCCTGGGTTCCCATCGAAGGATTCCCGCCGCGATACTGCATGTTGCTGCCCGTGCAGATCTCCGGTGTGCCCGGCCACCACATAGGTCGCCGGGCTGGCGCTACTGAGGTGGGAACCACCTTGTAACCGCCCCAGAATTGCTCGAGGCGGCCGCCCGTTCTTCGCGGCGTCTCCGCCCGAAGTGGGCGTAAACATAGTGCGTGAAGCCAACGCAGTCCCACCCGCTGGAAGGATTCGTCCCGCCCCACACGTGACCTGACGCCGGCGAATTGGCGCGCATAAGCCACTATCTGCGAGCCGACGCCGGAGGCTCGATGCGGCAGCTTGTTGCCCTTGCCTCTGCGCCGCAACTTGCTGGACCTGCTTCGCTTCGCGGCTTGCTGCGCAGCGCGCTGTTGCGCAGCTTGCTGAGAAGCTTGCTGCCGAACAGCGGCTTGCGCTTGCCGTTGGGCAGCGGCACGTTGCCGGGCGGCCTGTTGTGCAGCCGCCACTGTGCTTGCTTTTGCGCTGCGGCCTGTTGCACTTTCATCTGTGCAGCAGCCCGCTGGTCAGCCGCCCGCTGCGCTCGCTTTGTGCCTCAACCTGCCGTTCAGCAGCCCGTGACGTCGACGCCGGAAGCGGGCCCGGCTTTCACCGTTGATGACGGTCGGGAACCTGCAGTTGCCCGAGGCCAGCGAGCGAATGAGAACCAGCCGACGGCACCGGGAAGCCGAAGCACCAGCGCCGACGGCCGTTCTCCCCTGGCTCTGCGCCTCTCTCCCTGACCCTGCGCCGGGATCCATGGACTGCGCCGAGCCGTCCGCGGCCGCCGCAGAATCGCTATTTTTACGACGGATCCGCCATTTTGTGTTCCCAGCGCTCCAGCGTTCACCGCAGAGCCCGCCGTTCTGTTGCCCCGACGCTCCAGCATCCGCCGCAGTATCATTGCTTTGCGCCTCGAGGCCCTGCCCGCGTCGATAATCTCATCGGTGCTCGGAGCCGCCATGATGCCTTCGCCGAGGCTTCCGCCTCAACGGTATTTGCATAGCCTGCTCTTTGGCGTCCGAAACGACTTTCGGCTCTCCTCGTCCGCCTTGGCCTTTGCGCCGCTTCCTTCTGGTCTTGCTGCTCGCGCACGAGCTCCGCCGTCGTCCCTTCTGCGAAGCCAGTTTTGAAATCAGCCGATCTCGTTCCTTAGAAATCCGAAGAATCTGAGCCTGCGCGCTCGAAGCTGCAGTCGCTGCTTTCGCCGAGGCGTCAGCGGCCTCCCTGCGCCACATTCTTTTCCGAACTCGCCTTCTCCTCGGCCTTCTTCTGCAAGGTTGCAGCTGTAGACAGAGCCGTTTTTGAATCAGGTGAGATCCCGGTTGGCCTTCTTTGAGGGACCCGATAAGCACGCGCTTTTTCGTTTGCCAGACGATAGTCATCGACACCCTAGCCCGATATTGCCACCGCTGGCCGCTCCGGCGCCGTGTTTGTAGATCGAGGTCGACATCTGGAAAGCTGCTTGCGAGCCGCCTCACCCGCTTATCAGCTGCATTTCGACACGCATCCTCGCATCCATGGCCTCCCGATCGACGTCGACAGCCGCCGCTGAGCGGCAACCGATGCTGCTTCAGCCCTAGCGGCGTCGACCCGAAGCTCATTCCGCCTTCGAGCCCAACTGGGTCAAACGGGCCTCCATGCCCGAAATGTCAGCCTCCGTTTGCTGCTCGGCCTCCTTCGAAGCAGCGACGTCGGCTTCATTGGTGGCGTCACTGGCGTCATCGCCACGCGCCGGGAGCACGACGGCGGTCGAAAGCGCCAAAGCGATCGCCCCGAAGCTCCCTTTGTACCACTTGCGAATACTCACGCATTCCTCCGGTCGATATCGAGTGTGTGGTGTGGAGAACCAGCCTCAGGCTCTCCGCACCACATTTCGTCTAACGGTCACGAATATATAACAATCATTGCTTAAATCTCGCATTAGTAACACTATTCACACAAATAACATCCGCGTAATTAATCCCGCTTTAGCAGCCCTTCAAGCACACAACCCATATCTACACGCTTAAAATTTTTACCATCCACTCGCAGAAAATCACTTGCCACATCTCTACGAGACTGCGAAAAACGAATTAATACACATAAAATACGAGCATGTGCTCTGCTGACGGTTCGCTGCCGATGTTGAGGAGGTTCACGTGAAAGAGACCTACTCTTTTCGCGAAGGTCTGGAACAAGGTTCGCTTCCCGACAGCAAACGCCCAGAAAACAAAAAGGAAACCACGCAGGCTGCCGGATACCCTTTCGGCTAGCAGCGGCCCGCATAGCTCTTTTGACGTTATTTCTAGGTGCATGCCGCATCGATACAGCGATGGAGTTCAAAACCGACGGCAGCGCGCACACAGAAGTCATATTCGAAGACGACGGAGCCATGAAAGAGCTGAAGAGCAGCTGTAATGACCTTAAATCTCTCCTACCTGCGACTCATGGGTTTCTGGCACAAGGAAAGTTAGAAGACATCACTCCACCGGGCGGGTATTTGACATGCAAAGTGACATCGGACGCCATGTCCGAGCGAATTAGAATTTACCGAGAACGCCACATCATACTCAATCACATCAAAAGCCTTCACCGAGAAAAAGAAGATTACGAGACGATATCAGCAACTACAAAAATCACGATGCCAGGTAAAGTCATTAAATCAACCGTAGGAACGATCAAAGGAAATACGGTAATAATTAAAGACCCTCAACTATGCCGTCAATGGTTTTATGATTGTGGCAGAGAAAAGGATGGTTCTGGCAGGACTTCGGGGGCGTCGCATAGCAGTTCAGGGACGTCCTCAAGCTTCTAGTATGAATGGATCGTCTGATTTGCCGGTATGGGCATGGGTGAGCATCGCTGTCGGCGGCATAGTGTGCGTTCTTGGCATCATAGCGATTGCCCGCGCAGGCAAACGTCGAAACACGGGAGCGCCAGGCCAGCAGCTGTCACGGTGGTCCTGGCCGAAGACACTGGGCCATGGCGGCCTCCTTACCAGCAGTAGACGAGCCAAGACCTTTCTGCGTGTCACTTAATTTCTTGCTCAATCCTGACGAGGATACGCTGATAATAGACGTTGGATGATGGGTAGTCTCTGTATAAGGCATCGGCACACTTTCCAAGAGCATAGTCGGCCTCTAGAAGGTTATGGAATGATTCTAGAAATCTGCATTTCGGCGGAGTAGACTGACTGGATACGGACATGAGCTTTTGCCACTGGTTTGTTGCCGATGCTGAGGAGATCACGTGAAAGAGACTTTTTTCATCGAGGTCTGGAACGATGCTCACCCCCGACAGCAAACGCCTAGATAACAAAAGAAACCACGCAAGCTGCCGATTTCCCCTACGGCTAGCAGCGGTCTGCACAGCCCTTTTGACCTTATTTCTAGGTGCGTGCCGCATCGATACGACGATTGAGTTCTAAAAGCCGACGGCAGTGCGCAATCTGAAATATTAGTAGAAGATGACACGGGCACCATGCAAAAACTCAATAGTACCTGTGATGAACTGAAAACAGTCGCATCTTCCGCCCGCAAGTTTCTAGCTGACGCACAAATGGAAGACGTCACTCTTTCAAAAGGGACATCAGCGTGCAAACTTATCCTACTACTTCACCCTGATGATATAAGTTTTTTCCAGTAAGAGCAACACATATTCGGTAAAAGATAGAGCCTTCAAACGCCCCCTAAAAAGAAACTTGGATGGAACTAGAAAATACAACGACAATTAAAATGCCGGGTAGAGTGATTAGATCAACTGTGGGCACGATTGAAGAATGAAGTCACGATAGAGCCTTGATTACATTGTAATGGTTTTACAATCGTGGCAGAAAAGGAAGGCTCTGGCAGGACTTGGGGCATCATAGCAGTTGAGAAGTCCTCCGGTTTCAGGTGTCGACGGGTCGTCGGGTTTTGCCAGCATGGGCATGGGTGAGCATCGCTGTCGAGCGGCATAATACCCTGTGTTCTTGGCATCGTGACGCGCGCGAACCCGCAAACGCAAGCATGAAAGATGCGGGGTGCCCAGCCAGCAGCTAGTACGGTGGTCCTGGCCCAGACAGTGGCTCCATGGCAGCCTCCTTACCGTTGCGTAGACGGTTCGACGATTGTTATGTGCCGTTTAGCTTTCTTTGTTTGCAGTCAAAAGTGGCGGCGATCCAAAGACTTTGGCGCTCTCACGCGAGGGAAGATCGCGCTTTTGTCTCTAGGATAAATTTTCTTTACAACAATAACGCCTCTTACGCTGAATCTAACTCAGAATGCTGACGTCTTCCGATTGTTTTGGACTTGATCCACGGAAGGTGGAGTCTCAGGGCCAAAGTGCCAGTTACCTGCACAAAAACCAGAGTTGGGAATTCACCGATTTCTCCTTTTCTTCAAATCTATTGCGAACACTACAAGCAAATCGTCCAACTTTCCCTATAGGGATGCCGCTGACCGGTCTAATGGTAGTCTGCATTTTAGCAGGGTGAGACTGACTGGAGCGCGTGTGCCCATAACTTACCGCCTGACCGTTCCCGATGTTGAGGAGGTTCACGTGAAAGAGACCTATTCTTTTTGCGAAGGTCTGGGACGATGCTCACCCTCGACAGCAAAACGCCTAGAAAACAAGAGGTAGTGCGGCCTGCCAAATGCCCGCTTTCGGCTAGCCAGCGGCCTGCGCACAGCTTTCTTGACCTTATTTCTGGGTGCATGCCGCATCGATACGGCAGAAGTGGAGTTTAAAAGCCGACGGCAGCGGCCGCCTGAAGTCATATTTGAAGACGACGGAGCCATGAAAGAGCTGGAAGGCAATGGTGTAATGAACTTAAAGACCTATTGGCTCCAATCCCACAGGTTTTGCGCAGGGAAAGTTAGAAGACATCACTCCACCGGGCGAGGATGCTTGACATGCAAAGTGACATCCGGACGCCATGTCCGAGCAGAATCAAATTTACACCAGAAACGCTATAGCATCCTGCTCAATCGTCATCAAAAGCTTCACAGAGAAAAAGAATACTATGAGACGATATCGCAACTACTGAAAAATCACAATGCCAGGTGTAAAATCATTAAATCAACCGTAGGCAGCGATCGAAGAAACACAGTGATCACCAAAGACCTCAACTACACCGTCAATGGTTTTGGGATCGTGCAGAGAAGGATGGTTCCGCTTCGCGTCGCATAGCGGTTGCGACGTCCTCAAGCTTCTGCATGGATGGCCTCGTCGGGTTTGCCGGCATGGGCATAGCTGAGCATCGCTGTCAGCGGCGGCATGGTGTGCATTCTTGGCATCGTGATGATTGCCCAGCCGCAAACGTCGAAACACGAGCGCGCGGTCTCCGCAGCTGTACGGTGGTCCTGTGCCCAGACATCATGGGCCATGGCAGCCTCCTTACCGGCAATGAGACGAGCCGCAGACTTTCTACGCGTCGCCATAATCTTGTTTAACCCTACCCGACACGCCGATGTTGAACACGCTGGGTATGGCGTAGATCGCTGAGGCACAGCGTACTTTTCTGGAGAATGTGGCTGACGCTGAAAGGGTTTGGACCGGTCTAGGTACTCTGTGTTCAATGGGGTGAGCTGACGGGATACGAACGAGGTAGCTTTGCTGCACCTGTTCGTCGCGATGTTGAGGAGGTTTACGTGAAAGAGACTTTTTCTCGCAAGATTCGGAACAAGGCTCGCTCGACAACAAACGCGTAGAAAACAAAACCACACAACTAAGCCGATGCGCGGCTAACGGTGGCCTGCACAGCTCTTGACGTTGTTCCTTGGGTGCATGCCGCGTCAATACGGCAATGGGTTTAAAGCCGACGGCGGCACACATACAAGAAATCGTATTCGGAAGACAATGAGGGTTCTTTTGCGAAAACGGTGACCGTCTTGAAATGATCTTCCGAAAGACCTCTTACTTAAAGACTCATAAATTCCTTTGCTCAAGCATAGAAGATGCTACTCAACCTGGTGGGTGTTGACGGCGAGTAGAAAGTGACGCCGGACGCCATGTCCGAGCGAATCAGAATTTACACAGGCATACGCCACATCCCACTCAATCACATCAAAGCCTCTTTACAGAGGAGAATACTGTGGACGATATCGGCGCTCACTGAAAAATCACAATGCCAGGTGAAAATCGTACGTCAACCGTGAGGCACGATCGAAAGAAACACAGTAATAATCAAAGACCTCAACTTCACACCGTCAATGGTTTTGGGATCGTCGCGATAGGCGATGGTTCCGGCTTCAGGGACGTCGGCATAGCAGTTCGGGACGTCCTCAAGCTTCTAGCATGGATGGCTCGTCGGGTCGCCGGCATGGCATGGGTGAGCATCGCTGCCGGCGGCATGGTGTGCATTCTCTGGCATCGTGATGATTGCAATACCGCAAACGTCGAAACACGAGCGCGCCCGGTCCGCAGCGCTGTACGGGTGGTCCCGGCCCAGACACTCGGCCATGGCGGCACTCGCGGCACCGTAGACGAGCCAAGCGCGCAGCAGTCTGGCGGGCTCCGGGTCTCGCTCGAAGAGATTATTGCGGGTGTGGATGCGTGAAGAGTGGCGGGCAAGAATGGGTTGTTTCTTGCGCCGCCTTCTGTCGCTGAGTTGTGGGTTCACTGCGTCGGGCTTTGGACGTGTGTGCGTTGGTGGGTGCACGCTGGCAGGAAAGCATCGGCGGTCAGGTTCGTAGGCTGATGTGGCTGGCACGTTCGTGCTGGAAACTATGCTTGTCTTCGTCGCTCGTTGTCTTGTTTGCGTGTGCGGCAGTGTGCCGGTGAGGTTCGACAAGGCCCGAGACGTGGCAGGGGTCTTTCCGCACGCCTGTTCTCGACTGCACCGTTTTGCCGTCAGAAGCGTGCGAGCCTATGACGAGCCGCGAGCAGCTCCGCGGGTTGTCGCAGCCCGACCGGCCGGGCTGACACCACGGGCGTGGTTCGGCTAGGCGCTGCGGGCGTGCTGCTGAGACGCGCCTCGTGTGCCGGTGCCCTGCTCGCTGGGGCCGAAAGATGAAGCCGGTTCGCGGTGGTGCGGGTCGAAGACGAGGCGGCCGAGCGATTCCTGTGGGTGCGGAGTTGTCGGATTTGCCTCGTTTATCCGTGCCCGGAGCAGTGCGAAAACTCCTTCGCAGAATGCCCGAGCTACGCGCGTGGGAAGAGGGTGGCTACCGCGCCCGAGAGGCGGTGGTGAGTTTTCCTTTCTAGAATGCCCGCGAGCTGCGCCCAGCGCCCGCAAGTGCAGTGACGGGCGACGCCTGTGGCGCCGCGAGGCGTCACGCTCCCTGCCCGCCGCCGTGGTTTTACCAGCCGTGGGTGCGCGCGGCGGTGGTGGCACCGCGGAGAATCGTCCCGAGGAGGTAGGCGTTCACCTGGCGGCTCCTGACTGGGTGACGCCTGCCGATGTCGGGACGCTGCACATGGCGAGTCTGGCGGCACGGACTGCTTGATGGGCCTTGCGGCAACGGCCGTCGGCCATAGCCGCAGCCGTTGCAAGAGGATTATGCACATGGGCGAATCCACGCGATACCGCCACGCACGCCACTGCCGGTAGCGCCGCTGGGGAGCGTAATGCGGAGCCTCCGCAACGCCACATCAGGCGAGCCCAACACGCCGGTCCCGGCATGCCCGGCACCGCCACGTGCCCGCAGCGCTCCAGTCAGTGGCCGAACGCGGCACACCGCCGGCATGCCCGCTTACTCCCAGAAACATTCCCTGACCGGTGTCTCCCAGACCGGTCCCAGAGCCTGTCTCGGGGCCTGACGTGCCTATCGACGCCACACGCCGGCCGGGTCGTGGCCGCCACTAGAACTGGCGGCCGCCAGAGTCTGATGCAAGCTGCTGGGGGCGAGACATCTGCGGGTTGGAAGAGGCAGCTGGCTGATGGCCTCTAGCGTGGCCTCGCCGCGGCGGCGAAGAACCTCCACGCCTGTAGCGTCCAGTTTCGCGTAGCAGCATCACGAGCAGACCGCGCCTCTGCGCAAGGACAACATCTCCCGCCGGACCCCGACTGCGCCACAGTTTCTGCGCTTTAACGTCTTGTTGGCATCTTTTAAAATCTGCAGGTCCTCAGCTGGGTTTGTTGGGCATCGCAAAGTGCGGTGTTGATGACTGTTGTGCGCACTGACGAGTTCGTCGAGTCCATGGGCATAGCCGCGGACTTGCCTACCTAAGGAGGCAAATTCTCAACACGCTGCCTGGCCGTGCTACCGAGCATGCCGGATATCGGCGGCGACTTTTGTCGATCAGGGTCGGCCACCAGATGAACTCACGATCCTATGATTTGGCGATCGACCATTGGTCGTCTCATGTGGCCAAAAGCAGATTCCACGGCTCAATCCGAGCAACCGGCCCAACATTAGGAGTGGCCACGAGCCCGCATCCGCATTCCTCATAAGCACGTAGAGCCCGGTTCGCATCGGCTCGAGCATCTCCCCGCTTGATCACTGTCTCCAGCGTTGTCCCCATGGAGTCTGAATGTCCACATTGGTGCCCGTCAGGCTTGCCGCCGCTTTGCAGAACGACGCATGATGTAACAACTTCCGCTGGCGGTATATGGAGAAACGATCAGTCAGTCCTCGCCAACGCATCCGCGCCACCGCTGGCGTTGACCGGCGTCCAGTTCCTCGGTATCCAGCAGCTGTCTGCCGTAACACGGAGGATACGCGTAAACCGCTCGAGGGTCGCCCCAACTCGTCATTGATCGTCAACAACGGCCATGCAGCGGCTGATGGAACTGATCAATCTCACAGATCAGTCCACGCCTCAACCGCGCGCGCTTGACACTGGAATAAGGCACCGTCCTTTGGCGTTCTGGAAAGTGACTCACTCGCCTGCTGCAACAGACAACTGCTGATCGAACGAGGCCGGTGTTAATATAAAAGTCCCACCCCAAGACACCTCCCTTTCAAAATACATACTGCGTCATTGTCGAGTTTTTACAGCGAACGAGGAGCTACCAAACACCTCCAGAACACTTTCCGATCGCTCAATAGTAGAGTACCTTGAATCAGTCGATGCCACCACACACACACACCAGTTACCTGCCATCACGTATCTGGATGTCGGGGCGTCCACCCGCCCTCCAGACCGTCACTGTCCGCCGCTGACGGCAGGGCACACTGTACAGCACACCCACGCGGCTTGGGCGGCGAGCCTGCGATGAATAGCGGTGACAGGCCCGTTCCATCTCACACTAAACGGGACCTGCAACCTCTCGAGCACATCCGAGTTTTCTCCAAACCTAGCCAAAACGTTCCGAAAACCACCGGATTACACCAAGCTTTCTCAACCTTCTTTCCACAAACCCATGCAGGCCTCCCAACACAAAAGCCGCCACACTCATCCCTCGAAACAAACACAGACAAAACTGTCGGAGCACCACAAATTCCCTGGCAACACACAACAAAGTGGGGCACCATGCAGCAGAGACCCAGACACCACGCCCAAGCCGCTCAGCTCGCCCTCGGCTAAACCAGGACGCTTCCCACCCGCTTGTCATACTGCACGCGCTACGCAGACACACCAGCACCTCCGTTCATCAATGAAGACGGCGTGGCGACGGACCCACCTCTCCCCTCAGGCATCTCTGCTTATCGTTATGTTCATGCGAACGCCCAACCAGCGCACGCCCCGCCGATCGCCTGGCGCTGCGCCGTGCAATCATCGACAAATCGTCCTATGCGCTTGCCCGGCCAGACATGAACATAGCGAACAACAGGCGACTAACGTCGCAGACGCCGCCGTGTCTACACGCCCCGGACCGTAAAGGAGTAGACATGACCGAACAAAAGTGGGGCTTTGACACCCTCCAGATCCCACGCGGGTCAAACTGATTCCGATTACGGATCGCGCGCTCTGCCCATCCACCAGACGGCGTCCTGCTCTTCGCTGATGCGAAACGGCGGCGGGTCGCTTTCGCCCATGACGCCCGGCAACATATACACGAGGATCGCAATCCAGCGGGCGTCGTCGAAGAAAGGCTTGCAAACTGCTCGGAGAGGCGGGGCAGCGGCTCTTCTGGTCGCGGGTCAGGCCGCCGAGGTTCTACACATCTCCTCAACCTCGCCCGAGCGGGAGACGAGATCGTAGCTTCGCCGTCGCTGTATGGCGGTACGTATCATCAACCCGCTGAAGCAGACTTCCTCGCGGTTGGCATCGTCAGCCAGCCTCGTCGAAAACCCCGACGATCCCGAATCCCGGCGGGCTCTCATCGCCGACCGCACCCGCGCTTTCTACGGCAGAAACCGTCCCTAACGCGAAAGGGCGACATCCTCGACATCCAAGCTCTGGCGTGACATAGCGCGCCAAAACGGCATTCCTCTGGTCGACGACAACACGATCGAGACTCTACAACGTCCGGCCTTTCGAGCATAGTTTGCGGACATCGTAGTCGAATCAACGACGAAAGTTCCTCAGCGGCCACGGCACGTCTGCCCGGCGGAACTAATATTGGAGAAAGGCGGTTTCGACTGGACGAATGTGCAAGTTCCTCTCTATCCGAGCCCTGACGCAAAGCTGCTACAACGGCACTTGTATTCGCGTCCATCGGCTGCCTTCGTCCACGAGGATTCGTGCCGATGCTGCTGCGCGATCACCGGCGCCGTCATCTCCCTTCAGCGCCTTCCTTCTGGCCCAGGTTGGAGACCCTTTCGCTGAGGGTCGAGCGGCATCGGACCAACGCAAAGGCCGTGGCCGTCCTCGACAGGCACGACGGGGGTCGAACTCCGTGCGCCACTCGGGCCTGGCATCGTCCCGTATTACGAGCTCGTCAAAAGTATGCGCCGAAGGGCGCAAGGGTCCGTTGCTTTCGAGATCAGGGGCGGCGCCGCGACGCCGCGGCGCTTCATCGACGCCACTCGAGCTATTTTCGAATGTCGCGCAATGTCGGGGACGTGCGTTCCCTAGCCATCTCATCCGGCATCGACCGCGCACTCGCACGAATGACCGAGACGAGCTCTTGGCCGCGGGCATGCGCCCAGAGAACGGTGCGTCTCTCAATCGGCATCGAGGTCGATCGGGACATTCAGCCGACCGAGTCAGGCGATCACCGCGGCGACCGTCGCCTGACGGCAACGCAATGCGCAGTCGCTCACTGTGACCGATTACAGAGCCCGCCCGAGCCTGGGTTGCTGTTTGGTCGCTGGCCTTGCGCACAGCTTTGACCGCTGCTCCACGACAGCCCGTCGTGGAGCGTAGAGTAACGAACGATCTTGCAGGCAGTCGCGCCGCACAAGCAGCGAGACGGGCTCAGCCCTCTCACGGACGGAGCCGACAGATGCCAACCGATTCACCTAGTACCTGGTCGGGCACCCACCAGCTAGATCACGTTACCGACGCCGAGCCCATCGGCGACTTCGACTACCGGGTATTACCCGCGTCCACGCCTGAGGATCCCGGTCACGGGCGCCTGGCGCGAAGGGATGACCCGACGAGCGCCAATTCGTCGACGTCGGCGTGGAGCTGCAGGTGGGCGGGCGCTTTGCACAAAAGTGCGCGTGGCGTGGCGAGAGCCTGGGGAAAGCTCAATGACGATGCTTCCAGCGCGATTCTTCTGTGCACCGTACCCTCACGGGCGATTCGCACGCAACCAGCCGCGATGGAAAGTCAGGATGGTGGAAGGACATCGTGGGGCCAGGTCACGGCCATCGACACCGAACGCTTCACTTCGTCGTGCGCCACTAACGTTCCCAGGCGGCTGCCCGGGAACTACAGGACCGCTGATCTCGCGCCTGACGGCAGACCCTGGGGCCGCGATTTCCCGAGTGACGGTTCGCGGCATGTGTGCGGCTGAGGCGAAGCTGGCCGGATCTGCTCTGGCGTGGGACGTTGCGCGTCGTACGGCCGGCGAGCTTCGGGGAAACCGGACGACGAATGGGCCGCGTCTTTCGACAGGTGGCGGCCATTGCCGTGTCTCGTTTCTCGGGCCCGGCCTCTACGGCCGAACAGGTGGCTTTTCGGCCACTTTCAGCCTCGAAAGGCCGTTCGAGGCGACCCCAAGTGGCGGGGTGGAAACTGCTACGATGCGCCCGAAGGCGACGGCCCTTCCTCAGGTTTTGGGCTTCCTTCGCTTCAGGAAATAGCGCATTTGGACCCTGAGCGTTGCGCGCGAACTCGATGCGCGGTTCGGCCGGAATGCCGCAGGAAGGCGAAGACCCTTCACGGCGGGCGCTTATGCTGTAGAGAGCTATCTCGACTATCACGCCTACAACTCGCCATGCGATTCGACGCGAATTCTTATCTTGTCACTCACCCGTTCGTTCATGACGCATGATATCGGGCAGACGCGGCGGAGTCGACCGTATGTGCCTCGAGCAGATGACGATTCCCGCTGGAAGCTGTGAGAGGTGAGTTCGGATCGGCTCTTCTACCCTCGGGACATGCGTTCGTTGGCAGCAGCTCTGCCTGGAGCCGACGGCGTAGCGGCACATTACTCCGCGCCACGGCCACGACGGTTTTTCTCATCGAGAACGACCAAGTCACCTCGATTGAGAGGGCTTCCTCAGCCGGCTTGACGAGGAACGATCGAGAGTCCGCAAGGATCAGACGGGCGGTGACGACTCTCAATCCGGACGACTGCACTCCGGGCAATTGCACTCCAGACGACGGGGACGCCGCGAGGTCGGAGCGAACGGCGACGGCGGCAAGGGGCACCGTGGGCGTCCGGAACGGCGGTGGCAGCGACGGGGAGCGCAGCTTTAACAGTCCGGGCGGCCCGATGGCAGTGGGGACGGTAACAGTCCAAGCAAGCGGCGGGAACAGAGGTCAGCGGGAGTGCGCACTGACGGCGAAAGCTCCACAACAAGAGCATCCTCATAGCACCCACGCCGCGGATGGCAATGGTTCGGCGAGCACTAACCGTCCGACGAGTAGCACCGTTAATTCAACGAATGGCGTCGTCGATTGGGCAAGCGGCCCCGTCCGTTCGTTAAATAACAACGTAGGTTTGGCGAATGGGGCTGTTGGATTGGCTAACGCACATCAATTCGGTGAGCGGTACCGCCGATTCGGTGAATGGCACCGCTGATTCGTGAGCGGTACCGTCGATTCGGTGAATGGCACCGCTGATTCGTGAGCGGTACCGTCGATTCCGCGTCGGACGTTGATTTTCCGTTGGCTAGAACCGCGGGCGTAAGCCGAATCCACCTCGGAATTCAAGGGCAACTCTAGAACCACTCTCGAGGAATCTTAGTGCTACTCTCCAGAAAGTCCTCGTTCGGAGAGGCAGATGCACCTGTTGATGTACTTGTCTGATTTGTCGCATCGCCGAAGCGAACGGTTTGTCGAAAGGCGTTTGCCAGCGCGCGTGTCCGGAGCTTCGCGGTGGTCCTCCTGAGGGCTGTGGATGGCGAAGCAGGCGAGCTTCCACTCGGCGAGCCCGTATCCGGTGGCGGCGTGTGAAGCGACCGTCGGCACGCTCGTTCAAAGGCGGCGGAAAATTCAACTGCTTGCTCGTCGACGGGCGACAACCTGACGTGAAGTGAAGTTAAAACCGGTTGTCGGATGAGGAATCAAGCCATAAAAATCCTCCGTTCTCTCGGTCCGACCAGCTGGAAACCAGTCACATTGTCCCTTTACGCACTCTGCCGTTCTAACTTCAGCCGCTTTCTCGATCGTCTCTGCCAACGTGGCCCTAATCACTCGCTACGGGTAAGGGCCTCAGGCGTGCTATAGATCGACGCTTCTGTAATCTCGCGACTCCATCGGTTTTTGTCTCGCACGCAGAGATCGTTATTCCGGTCTGCTCTCGTAGTGCTCACTCTTACTAGCCTCAGGGAGACGACGGCATAAATTCTTCTGGATCGCCGGAATTCGTTTTACGCATGACCCTGCCTCGACCAAGGTTTGACGATCCCAATAATCGCTTCGATCCTTGCCCGAACAACTGGCCCGCGCCCGGCTTAGACATATCTTCCCCACACCCAGACACCGCACCCAGGCACAGGACAACGGGCAGCACCACCGGGACACGAGCGACCATGCGCTGCTCGGATCGCTCGTCCAGAAAGTTCACTCATCAAATGCCTGAGCCAAACATCGCCGTCGTCTCCCCACCCGGCAGCGACGCTTGTGTCCGCGGTGCAGCCACCGATTCCGTCGTCCGCCATGCGCCTAACGATGGCTCCTGTGATCGAAATTCCCGCAGACGGCGCCTGCGTCTGAGCTGGCGGTGGTCCTCGCGCGCGACCTGGCTGCTGGCGAAAGCAGGCGAGCTCGCTCGGCGAGCCCGTATCCGGAGGTGGCGTGTAAGGCGCGTCGGCACGCCGTTCAAGCGCGGCGGAAATCCTGCTGCTCGTTCGTGACGGGCGACAACTCCGAATCGAAACTCCTATTTGCGAGACTACCTGTCCGGGATTGACGCTATAATTCACCTCCGCCGATCCATCCAGAATCTACGTTCCACGTGACCGACGTGATCCTTTTGTAAGTTTTTCCCGATCCAAACTTCAGACCTGCTTTTTCAGTGTGTCTCGCTTCAATCGCCTTAATCGCCGCTGGAAGAGGAGTTGGAAAACCATAAATTGCGCTCACATATTCGCGTCCACTCAGTCTTTCGTCTCGCTACATAAAAGATCGTTATTCCCGTCTGCTTCGTAGTGCTCACTCTACTACCGCTCGTGAGACGACGCACAATTCTTCGATCGCCGGAATCGTTTTATCGCGTACTCTTCGACCGTTTGACGATCCAGCCAATCCTCCGATCTCATGGCCGATCGCGGGCGCACCGGCTGAGACTGTGTCTTCCCCGCACCCAGACACCACACTCTAGGAACAAGACGATACATTAAACCACCACCGGGCACGAGCAACCATCGCTACTCCCTTCCGGCTCCATACGCAAGGATCCGGAGCAATATCCTTCAAAACTCCCTGTTCCCTGCCGAGATACTCTGAATGACGATCGTCGTAAACTAAGCTTGTATCCCTTTCTCACAGTGCTGCACCACCCCTCAGAGACAAAGGTCTCGCATTCAGAATCGCTTTCCGGGTTATTAGCTGATGGGTGAAGCCGCGCATCTTCATCAGGTTTTCCCAAAAGAATATCCGGACCTATGCCCGAACGCTATCGTTCCGTATTGACGCCCGAAAACGTAAGCTTTCCGTCGATATTGTACTCGCGAACGTCTTGAACGCCTGAGCCAGGACCCGTACAGCGCAAGATTGCGGACGGTTCCACCCGCACACGATCAACAGCCATTCCAGCCGTCGTCGACCCAAAAGGAATGCCCACCCACGTCGATTTCGGCGTTGCCGACACCTGTTGCCCGGGAAGCCTGCACGCCCTCCATGCAGCTGGCAATCTTCGGCGCGGCCTTCTCCGCCAAATCTGGTGGTCACCTCCAGATTCTGCGGCGTTCGATACATCCACGCAACAGTAGCCACGTCACTCTTCCACCAGCGAACGCCGGAACTCACTCACATGAGTTCCAGCTTCTTCAACGGTTTTATTTTCCAATCCTCTGCGCATCGCCAATCAGACCGTCCATATTGTTACCGACAGTGTTGTTCATGCCGGGGATGACCATTTGAACGTTCGCGTGATCGACGTCGCCCAGGGCAACACTTTCGGCTTGGACGCGCGTACTCGTCTTCGAATCAAAGGTAAATGAGCGTTGCCGGTCAGGAGACGACTCAGATGAGATCTTCGAATCGTTCTTTTGAGGACCTTCTCGCTCTCGAGATCTTCGCTTTTCTTGTAGAGGTTGTATTTTTCGTGCGATGAAGGCAGGCCTTCTCGTTCATTGCGCTCTATAATCGCCTTTTTCTGCCGCAACTTTTGCTTTTCATTGCGGCAATCTCTCCGAGCAGCCGAGCGCGGTTGGCTTTGTCGCGCCATCCATGGGAATGCCGTTACGATTGCCTATCAACCCCGGATGCGCACGCACAACAGCCTTCTCTTTCTTCTTCGGTCAGGCTAGACCACCATGCGGTATTTTCGCCGATGTCCATCACTTTCTGAGGAAGATCGGGCGAACCTGGGCTCGTCGAAGAGCCCCGTTCCGAAGATGATACGAGCTGATCAGCCAGCCGCACAGCGCTTGTTGCTGCGTCAATTTTATCGACCTTAGCCAACACCCCCATGATCATCGGCTCTAGTTCGTCCGCCGCAGACTCAAACTCATCCGCATCGTGACGACTCGGATACAAGCTGACCACCTTGCTAATACGCAGTCCGTGAATTTTCGCCGCTGGTTGCACTCAGTGATCCGAGTTTGGATAGACCACCGCCATCCGCCACTCAGCCGTGGCCATCATCAATTCCGAAAGCGTCGTTGATTTGACGGCTTACTCGAGTTTGAAAATGTGCATCGATACGATGGCATTCGCCGTCTTTCCTTTTGCAGAGGAGATCTGACGCTCCCATCGACTGCAATTTTGGCGAAGCATCGATCAGCTGTTTCGCCGATTGCGCATAGGCTCTTCCTGGGCGACTGAACCGTCTCTTCGCCATTCCAAACATCGGACCAATTAGCGCGAGAGGCCCCTCCCTTCCTTTTGGCCCGTACTCTTGAAGACGCCCTTGAGCTGACTCGGATCTTGTCCATAGCGGCGGCAACCTGTTGGTCAGTCCCCGACATGGCTTTGATCATCTCCTCGACATCGTCTTTAAACTGGCCTATGTCATTTATGGGCCTTTCCGCACCGGGAGTCTATCGCGTCCACCGGCACGCCCCGGTGGAAAACGCTCGATGCGCCAGGGAATGCTCGAGCTCCCGCGCTGGGGGTTTCGACGTCACCTCGCCCAGGATTTTGGACGAGCTCACCTGCATCGGACACCAACGTATAAAACTCGGCGTCCACAATACGAATGTCCAGCCACAGCTTCTCCCTGTGTAGACGGTTACAGAATTAAACACTATACCATAGTACACGGTTGTCAAGGTTGTCGACGTCGCCTCCAGAAAAGGAATCATGCAATATATGTCGAATAAGCCCGACGAAAATGAGTCAAAGACCACGCTGTTGCAAAACTTAGAAGCGATAAGCCGCACACCCTGAACCGTTGTGAAAGATGGCTAGCACAACTAATGGATTCGTTTTGCAAATAAATAACATGAAAAATGTTTGCAGTCCTTATGCTTTCGTTTGCGGGCTGCGGCACACCGTTACCAGCGGAACCTTCCTTGGTGAATGAAAGAACAGAGCACGGGCCCAAGGGGCAAGAGTGGCGGCAATGCATGACATCGCGATCCACCGATGGAGGAAAGAAACGACACATTGATGCAGACCTTTGTGCCTGCTGGATCTTACCTCAGGAACAGAAGAACCGATGTATTTTGACCCTCACGTTCGGTATGGGCGAACGTCGTGCCATGACAGCCAGAATTCGACGCTTCGCCTCCCACCGGCAGATCCCTCACCCCGCAAAGAAACGTCAACAAACTCCACCGAGAACGCGCGCGCTAGTAACACACTGCCGACGCCAGCAAATCGAGATCCGGTGCCAGCCGATGAGCAATCGATACGGGCAGATCCGGGACGCCAGGAGGGTGGCAGACGTACTTCGGGCCGGAAGCGCGCGCGCAAAAACATCTCATCGATGACGAAGAGAATATTGGCCAGGCCGTCCAGAAACGGAATCGAGCTGCTGGCGCTCACAGAACAGAGAATGCCGAAATGAGCAACGCCCGCGCACGGGCCGCTCAGCAATCGCGCACCGACCTTTGAAGTGGCTGCCCACGTCGCAAAAGAACTCTTTGGTTCCGGGAAAAGAACGCGCATCTTCGCGCTGGCGGTCTCGCAAGGCGAGGCTCGAGGATCTGACCGGCGACGCCAGGCGATATCGTCGTATTGGACGGGGTACGCCTGGCCGGGCAACATCGACCGCATCGCACAGCACACGCTCTGGGAGCCTCCGGTTTTGATCCTGGTTGACAGCAGGCTAGCCTCGTCCTCGACCGGCGGCTTGTGCGAGCCAGCCGAGAATCGCATTCGCGCTGCCCATCGTGCTCGCAGGCGGGGAGACCGTCGAATACCTGGAATCTCAGGTCGTACCCTGGTGAGCCTCTCAGCCGACGTCACCTGCCCATTGGCAGGGTACACGTTCCATGCAGGGGACGGCTAGCGTTGCTTCTGGGAAAGCGAGCGGCACGGGGTGTCATCCAGGTTGGAAAAGGCGGAACGCGCATTTGGCATTCGATGAATCCGGACGATGGAATCGCTGAATGTTTCCTGTCGGGGAATTGCGCTGTATTCTCGACTTTCGCGCGAGCCACACTAGTTGCCGCGGCCGAGTGTTACACAGCCCGGAATTGGCGCAGCGAGACTCTGACGCAGCGCCGAGACTCTGGCGCAGCGCCGAGACTCCATTCCGGAAGGTCGGTCGAAGCACACTGAAACAGGCTCTGCGGAGGACGATTCAAGCTCGCCGAGCAGGTGTCCTTCTTCTAATCGCTCAAAGCCTGCTGAGACACCGAGGCAGGCGCCCCTTCCATCGATCAGGTCACAGCTCACCGAGCAGGCGGCCTCCGCGTCTTCCGCAGCTGCCAGCCGTTGACGTCCTTTCGTCCAGAACCTCGGCGGCCTGCGAGGATCCTGATACAGGTACGGCCCAACAAATTATGCCCGTTGAGGTCAAGGTGGCCAGCGTCGCTCCGTTCTTCCATATTTCCAAAATGGCGGCGTGACCGTGCGACGACGATGGCCACGAGGCGTCCGGCGGGCGTGAGCGGTTCACGTTCGGCGGCCCGGCCACGGCGATCCGGAAGAGGCACTGGCGCCGTCGTCTCGAAAAAGTCTGCGGCTGGCGGCGCTTTCATCGCACGGGCAGATTTCTCCCCACAGCAACTGCTCGGTGCGCGGGCGCTTGACCTCTTGATCGTAGCGGGCGCTGATGTGGGTGGGCGTCTCGTCAGCGCCTTCTTCTTTCACTCGCCATGCAGGGAATTACGGGAATCTTTCATCTGGTTGAAGGGATCGCCCGCTGCCCTGTTGAGCCTGGATCTCTTCCTGGGCGGAGCCGTTCTGTTCCCCTATGGGGCCGAACGCCTCGATCGCTCCCTCGGCAGGTTGTCTGGCGCTTCACCCTCGACCGGGCGCACATCCGCCGGTTGAGGCTCGCCGTATCGCATTGCTGTGGATCGGCGACTTCCTGCTCGCCCGTAGATCCACGCGGACCAATATGACCGGGGAAAGGCGGTAAATCTGCGGGGGACCGGAATAGGTGAGGGCAGGCTGAAATTCTTGCGTGTCACGGATGCGCCCGCGCCTGCGAAAGCTTCGATTCCTCAGCGCTTTCGACGTCAGGGGCTGGAACGAACTCCACGCCCGCTTCATCAGCAGCTGCAGCCTCCCTCTTTCGGCGCTCTCAATGAAACCTGCCGGACGCCGTTCGTATCGAAAAATCGAGGCGGAAAGCGCTGAACCCTTTTCGGAAAAGGGCTTTGAAGACGGGGATAGCGTCGTCGTCAGTAACCTCGAGTGCCACCACGATGCCGCGCGGCTCACCCCGTCCAGGGCGTGCCGGCCGGAGCGGAACCTCAGGCCGGGACCCGAACTCTTCCTGGCCCTTCAAGATACATTCCGCCGCCACATGTCGACGCCCGGTACGCTGCGCATATCTGCCCGATCGACTGACGACCTCCGTAAAGGTCCTACCGACGTCGAGGCGCTGGCGGATATTGACCATCGCCACGGGTGCCGTCTTGATCGATCCTTTACGAGAGATTGCCCGCCTTTCCGCAGAATCGCTTTCTTCCCACACTCCACGGGCAAAAGTGGAAACGTCGACGACGTCGAGGACCCTCTCCACGAAGGGCAAGAACCTCGTGGCAAAGATTCTGCGGCCAGGCCGGCCTGTCGCGAGCGATGCGCCCGTTCGCCACAGGCATACAGCACCATCGGCGACGCTCGCTGCGAAACTTGCGTGATGAACCGGGTTAGCCTATCGCGAGCGGATCAGGCAGCTCCTCCTCGTCCGACGCACTGACGCTGGACGGACATTCCGTCGCGGATGAGCTCAGCCAGAGTGTATACTCGAGAGGCAGACAACTGCTCCGCCTGCGTGCGGCAAGCGAAACCGTCAGCCAAGAAAACGGCATCGGGATTGCGCGCGTCCGACTTGCGGGCAACGGGCGGGCGTCGGCAGCTTCACAGAACCACATCGTAATGTACTCTCCATGCCGAAGTTACCGGCCAGACCGCAGCAGCCCGTCACTTTAGTCAGCCCGGCTCCCCGCCGAGCGCACCGCTCCCTCGTCCGCAGTCCATCATTACAGAGTACGGTGACAGTGCGGCTGGGCCACTGTCTCGAGCGGCGAGGTCCGGGCATGGCCCAGCTCTTCCCGGGTCCGAAGAGGTTTTGGCGCGCTGAGAAACGCACAACGTGAAAGTCATCTCCCTTGATCATGCCGACGCGCGGGTCGTCGGCCAGGAGGTCTTCCATGTCCGACCGCAGAACCGCGGCTGCACGAGGGACTCAGCACCGACGATCGGAATGCCATTGGCCGCAGTGGGGCGAGAGTCCCGAGGAGGGATCGAGCTTGCGCTGGCCGCATCAAGCCGTCCCGCAGAAATCCACGTCAGGCCGCAGCATGCCTCCCGGGGAAGCAGCACGGTGTATCCGGCGACTTGAGGACGCTCTACCATTGCCCTGGCTCCGCGCGGAAGTCGAGCGTCGTCTGGAGAAGGAATCGCGCCGCGGGAGGACGTATGGCGAGCCCTCGACCGATTCGTTTCGGCACTTCCGGGGCCGGGCGCGATGGAGGCCTTTCGAGTGCACTTGCACGGAAGTTCAAGCCAACATTCTTGTATGGGAGACGCAGCCGCTTTACCGGCTCCTTACGGGCGCCGGCGCGTAGTTTTCCGGGCCTCTTCGCTTCGAGAGAAACGTTTGGCTGCAAATCCGGGCATTTCGCGCCTGGGATCGGACGCCGGACCAACCGGAAACGCGAGCCTGCGAAGCCGGACCCAGGCGCATGGTCGCACTGGCGAGCCGCGCGACGATCCGGCGCAATTTCGTGGTGAGTCCCGCCCACAGCGGAAAGCCTTCCCGTTGAGGGCGTGGTGGCTCATCGACACTGCGCTTGCCGCGATCAGCGCGGCGGTGAGCGTTTCGTGACCGGATGCTGGGCAACACGATCCCCGTGGGGGCACGCGTGAGGCACGCCTTGCATGCACGCTACTAGATCAGAGAGAATCGAGGCACCTCGGTGGAAGGTCCCGCGCGGGGGTTCCACCACGCGCGCCTCCTGGAGCACCCTGCGCCGCGTCACATCGCTTTTCGTCCGCGTTAATGGCCTCGTGCGAGGGCTGCAAGAAGGCCCCCAGGTCAGATCCTTATCTCGCCCGGCGGTTGCCCACACCCGTGCAGCGGTGAACGGCCCGCGCTATCGCGGCGTCGTCCGCAAATGGGAACCCTCCACGCATCAGAGATCGGTGTGGCCTCTGGTCGCCTCGCGTGCTCGTCAACACGATCGCGACCGAGCACCCGAATGGCAGGCAACCTCGGTCAAACGATCGCTTTTAACCCGCTTCGAATATGCGAGACGATGTTTGCCCGTACATCCTTTCGAGGCAACCGCACGCGTTTCCGCCCGTCGCCGTGACTCAGCCCGAGAGCGACCCGTCGAAGCCTTCACCGCGAGATCGGCAGCTTCACCCATGAGTCTGCGAAAATCCTCGATGCCCGTTTGCTTTCCAGCAGGAAATCGATGCGGACGTGGAACATCCATCCCCGAAATGTCCGTACATCAAACCGTCGAGGCCATACCCTGTCGCCTGGAGGTACCTCGAGGGTGCGACACAACCGCCGAGATTCTCAGGAGGAACAACCAGTGAATCTCCCAGCCCGGCCTACGCCTGATTTCCTGTAGCGGCACTGCCCGCCTGGCGCCGTCGGCCCTGATCCGGCTACGCCTCGGGCTGCTTCAGGCCCGGCAGGGCCGTATGTCCACAGCGCGCGTAGCACGCCGCTATCCGCCAAGTGCGAGGCCCTCGTGCGCGCATCGCGACCATCGGCAGCGCCGACTTCCACCATAAGCCACCCGCCGCCCGCGGGTAAGAGAAGGAACGGACCCCTTCGCCCGCCGCACGACGTCGACGAGGCGAGCGCATCCATTCTCCACACGGCAAGCGGACTATGCAAGGCAAGAGGCGCTGGAACATCGTCCGCCGCACTCCCTTTCATATCGGGATCCGAGCACCACACCAGCGCGAGAGGTCAGGACCGGAACGAGACGCGAGGACAGCGTCACATGCACTCAAGGTCCCTTCGCTGTCTACAAGGAATTTGGCGAGATTTCGCCTATTTTCCGGTAGCAGATGCTCTAGCGATGGCCTGAGACCCGGCGCTGGAACCTGCCGAACCCCATCCGCATGGTCGCGAGATTCGACTCGACGATCCGCTCGACTCGGGCACCGCCTCATATCCCGGCCGTTGGGGCCGCCGTCATCCTCCCTCCCATCGGCACTAACACGACGTCAAGGACTCGACGATGTAGTCGGCCGTGCGGCCCAGCGCCACAGCGTGGGGTCCGCAGGCATTATTCCCTATCATTCCGCCAAAAGTAGCTCTGTTCTGAGTGGACGGGTCAGCCGAAACGCAGGCCGAAAGGCGCTGCGGCCTTCTGCAGATCCGACATGACGACGCTGGTTGGACACGCGCTGTTCGCGCCTCGGGATCGATCGCCACTATTGCGTTCATGTGACGCGAAAAATCGAGGACGATCCTCCCCATGGAGTTGCCCGCACGACGTTCCACCGCCCGCTCGCTCGTCAGGGGACGCCGAATTCTCGACAGGCCGCGAGAGCAGCCATGACGTCGGCTTCGTCCTTCGGGAAGACGACGCCGAGAGGCGGAATCCGATAATTCGAAGCGTCCGTCGAATACTCGGCCCTGCGGCGGGCGCCGGCGTCGACACCGCCGGCTACGGTTCGAAGCTGTTCGAGAACACCCTGCTGTTTCCACAGCGATCACCGGATCCATGGGTTTATTGTGCCAGGATGCATACGCACATGTGGGGAGCGTCCGGCCAGGCTGGGCGTCCACTGGACCGGGTGTCCGGCCAAGCCGAACGTCCAACTGGACCTGCTAAGCCCGCACTGCGTTCTTGACGGCCGAACCCCACAGAGCTGTCGGGTTTCAACTGTCAGGAACAAGGGTCAAGCCCCCAGATCGATAGCGACTGGGCATCCGGCGCAGGCAAGCTCGCACCCTGATCCGTTATATCTGTGGTGTGGCAGGCGCCCAAGCCCGATGAGCATAATGACCCGGCGTCGTCAGCAGGCCGAGACGATCGTAGTGATCGAGCAAGGTGGAGACGAATACCCGAAACCCCCGTGGTGGCGCAGATCGCACGAACTGTCCTATCGGCGAATCTGTTCCAGTATTCGCTCGGTCACCTGCCCGCGAGGCCCTTTCAAGGGTTCGCGGCTTTGACCATTTTCAGCCCGGTCATTTCGGCCGAGTCGGGCACAATCCCACTGCCAAATGTGGTTCTCGATCGGCGCGCGCGCCTTGTCGCGGTCCGCGGCCGGGCTGGTATGTCGAGTCTCATCGGCACGCTCGGCCACACCGGCATCGGGGCTTGCTGCGACATCGGCCGTAGCTCTCGCCTTCCCTGGAAATGCGCAACCTCATAAGAGCAGCTTACCTATCTGGCAGGCCAGCCACGGCAAGGACCCACGCCACCGCCAGTTGGACTCCTACGGCGGCGGTTGCCTTCTTTCGCCCGATGAGTTTTGGCCTGCCTGGCCACCGTGGTTGCGCAGGCGGCGTGTACGCCAAGATGAAGACGGAGGAGGCAGCATGCGGCACAACCCTTGGTTGCCCGTCCCCGCCGATTCGGTCAGCGATCGGCGACGAGCTCGGGCAGTTTGCTCGAGGTCCGGAGCCGTCGGTCCTCGGCGTCGCCGGCGTCGGCCTCAGGATCACGTTAGTACGAGGTGACAAACTGAGGAAATAACGGTTTCTTTTTGCGACGAAGCCGGTCGCGAGCGCGCGTCGGTCATGCGCCACCTGCCGAAACCGGTGGAGTTTGAAGATGGGCATCGAGCACCCGGGCCGTCTCATGCCGTAGAGCGAATCCTCCATAGCTCGTGGGTCGGCAAACCTTTGTCTCCGGCGCCTGCACAATCCACGGGGATCGCGCCCATAGAGCCACACGACGGCCGTCATTGCGACGATGATCTTCCCGCCCCGCACAAAGGCCCAGGAACGTCTGAATGTCATTTTCAGCATAATGAGCAGTCGCGGCACCTGGTAGGCGGCAGCACGAGCATGAGCGGGGCAGCCTTTTCATCCTTTGTCACGAAGAACTTGAGGACCCACGCACCGAGCACGATGAGCACCGCGGAGAGCAGGTACATGGAAAAGACAACCGTCGCCACATTGCCCCGGAAGAAGATGCGGGCACCGTGAGGTAGATCGTCACGCGCCGCACACGACGTATACGGCGTGATGAGAACCAACGAGGCGTTGTCGGGCAGAAGGAAGTGTCCTCACCGCCGCAAGAGACGGCAAATTACATCCGAATCCCATGATGAGAGGCAAGATGACGCGCCCGTCAAGACCCATCTTGCGCATGAGCCTATCGCCCAGGAAGGCTGCCCGCGCCATATAGCCCGAATCTTCGAGCACGGAGAAAGCCGCGTAGATGACGAACATTAAGGGGAAGAAGCTGGCAACCACCCCGAGCCCGTTGATAATGCCACCAACCGTGAGCTGCTGGAACCAGGTGTCGTCCAAGCCCACCTTTTTCAACAGCCAGACAGCGCCGTTTGCCACGCTGAATGCGCCCGGATCCGTCTTTCGAGAAGAACTCGAAACGGTCCTGCAAGGGCCAAACCCACTGCCCGCCGTTTTAAACACAGCTCACATGAGGCCAAAGAAAATCGCCAGGCCTACAAAGGGATTGAGGAGCAACCTGTCGAGTTTGTCCGAACGCAGAGACGCCGATCGGCCGTGCTGCGGAAGTTTGCTCGACGTCGTCGACCCATGAGAAAAAGAATGTCTGCGCGATCTAGCTCTTTCGGCGTGCATACGCGACCGCCGCGTTCTTTCTTCTTGTGTCGGGTGCATGTGCGGGCTGCAGCACCCGCAGGCGGCCCCATCGCCAATGTATCTCGAGCGCCTGGATCCGGCTCGATCCCGCGAATGTGCGGACGTGTGGCGATGGCTTGAGTCACCATCTCCGAGCCGGTCGTAGTCTTCGACGAGCGCGGGTCCATCGGCATGATCGGGATCCCTGCCGCAGCGAAAGGGCCTCGTAGTCGATGAGGTCCCCGTTTTCGACGGCGACGTCGGCCATCGTGACGACGGCGGCGACGGGCTGCCCCGTCTGCCCCACCCGGCCGAGAAGATAAAGGGAACGCGTGAGCGAGCTGCCGTCAAGGAGGACGAGCACGAGATCGATGCCGCGTGTGGTGGCGCGGATCCGCGATCGTTCCCGGCCCTGCAGGAAATGGTGTCGGACACGACCTGCTCATCGGGACTCGTTGCGATCAGCGAGAGTCCCGGAAGGCAAGCACCTTGATCTTGGCCTCGTGCCAGGTTCCCGAAGCGACCTGACGGTGGTTCCCGGCGCGTTGACAACGCGCTGACGGGCGCCTGTGAGTTGATTGAACAACGTCGACGGCCGACGTTGACTGCCACGAGGCGATATAGTGGGTTCGGAGGAAGGATCAATCGAGAGGGTGGCAGTCGCTTTGGAGTGCCCCTCAGATCCGCAACGCGGGCAGCGCTGAGACCACCTCCGCACGAATACGCTGAGCGGAACGGTGATCAACCGCCACGCGCGCGCTCCAATGTTGAGAACCACCCGCCGAATCCCGCATGCTGGGTAACGACGACTCGGTGCCGGGCCGGACCCTCGTTCCTGCATGCGCAAGAGATTGCGCCTCGGAAGATTGACATGCGTCAACCGCAACGCTGTGTGCTGAGGGCACTCGCGAAGATTCATTGCAACCTCACCTCACTGTGAAAGATCTAGGCGTACGAAGTCAGGGTATGCTTACAGATCCTATTTTTCTGACCGATATGGACACTCTTCTTTATCAATCGAGTCGCTCTTCGCTACAAAACCCAAGAACCTCTATCATATGACTCTTGGGCTTTGTCTGGTCACGATTTAATGGAATATTACGTAATGCTTTCATTACAAAATTATTTTTCTGACAGTCTGTCACGGGCAAGCATTGATGATCCATCTTCACGCCGCAACATCGGCATACGCCGCAACATCCGGATATAAAGAGTCACTGTTCGGACGGACATAGAGTCGAGGGGCGACGCACAACGTACGTCGCCCCCTCGAGGCTCGGCAGCGCGAGTTGAGCATCGGCGGCGAACAAGCAAAGGTTCAATAGCTGACAGAGCGCCCAACCGGGGCGGACAAAGCGCCCAGCCGACGCCCGGTTACCGACAGCCGCGTGGGCAGCCACTCCTGGCTGCCCACGGAGCGGCTGCCTCAAGCTAACCGGCATGGCCGACGGCCTCATCGCGCACTAACGGCCCGTGCCAGCCGACCTCGTTGGAGATCGCCGCACCCGCCAGCCTCCAGACGTGCAACAGGAACACGGAACGGTACGTGAGCAGGACACGTAGTTCAGCCCGGAGCTTGTCGAACAGGGTGAATCGATCGCGGGGTCACCACCATGCTCGCCCGGCTGCAGACGCCGCACTTGAGGTCCGGCTTAGTGGCGCGCCCGCGCGTCATCCCGGCTGATCAGAGCTGGCCCACACCGCTCGCATCGATCGTTTCAAACGGCGAGATGCCGAAATGCCGTGTATCGAAGTACTCGTTGAAGAACGAAGCCTCGACGTCGTCGCGCGAGAAGCCCCACGTGGTCTGGGTCAGTGTCGTTCGTTCTGAAGCGAGAAGAAGTCCGACCCGGCCGCGATGTGGTCGGCCTCAAGGGCGGCGCGCGCGGCAGCTCGATCATATTTCCGACCGATGTCCAGCTTGACGCCGGTTTCCTTCTCGACCTTAAGCCACGATGCGCTCGGCGTCGTCGTGACGATTTGCAGCTCGCGCCTGGAGCCGACAGCGAGCGGAACCATGATCTCCGGGCGGATCGAGACCCTTCTTCTAGCACTCGACGGCGGCCTCGGCGATGGCGCGGATCTGCAGCTTGAACAGACCGCGAATCTTCAGGCCCAGGTCGCAGCACGCCGCGAAGGCCAAGCATCGGTTCTGCTCGTGGTTGGCCTTGACGGCTTCTGAGGACGCGCTACGCTTCATGATCGGTGACTATTCTCGCCGCGAGCGCCTTCACCGCCAGCTCAACGGAAAGCTCGGTCAGACTCGCAGGAAACTCGCGCAACGGCGGATCGATGAGGCGCACGGTCACCGGAAGGCCGTCCATGGTCGTGAAGATGCCGGACGAAGTCGCCCTTTGCAGCGGACGGAGCGCATCGAAGGCCGCCTGCTCCTCGTCGGTGTCCGCCAGGATCACGGACTCACGAGCTGGCAGGCGGTCGCCGAGGAACACGTGCTCGGTGCGGCACAGCCCTTCATCGCCCTGGGCTCCGAAGGAACGCGCACGCTCGGCGTCCTCGGGCGTGTCGGCATTGGCGCGCACGGCAAGGTTCCGCTTCGCGTCGGCCCGCGGAGGATGCGGTCGACGGCGCGCACCAACTCCTCGGTGCGTCGGCATCAAGACCGGTGGCCAGCGCCGCGTCCAGCCCGCGAGCAATGTAGGTCAGCGACCGGGAGTCCACAACAGGCAGCACCTCGCCTTCGAAGACCTCTCCCGTCGTGCCGTCGATCGCGATAACGTCGCCGGTCTTGAGCGTGACACCCTGAGAGCTCTGACGTGCACGGTCCCGGCTTCTTCATCGACAACCAGATCCTCAGCCCCAACAACGCAACAACGCCCCATACCGCGAGCCACCACCGCGGCATGGGACGTCTTTGCCTCCGCGGGCGGTCAGCACGCCCGAGGCGGCGACCATTCCCGCAAGATCATCGTCTCGTCTCACGACGCACGAGAACGACGGAAGCGCCCGCAGCAACCCTGGATTCGGCCTGCTCATTGTTGGAGAACGATCTCTGACGGCGGCGCCCGGCGAGGCGGGCATGCCCTTGCGTAAGCACCTTTTTCGCTGCGTTCTTATCAAACTGCGGGAAGAGCAGCGACGTCAGCTGGTCTCCGCCCGTCACGCGTGACGGCCTTATCGGATGTACGAGACGCCTCGCGATTTCGAGCTTGAGTCGCGACTGGAAGGCCGCGGCAGCGGTGCGTCGCCCACGCGGGTCTGCAACATCCACAGCTTCGCTATGCTGATCGTGAACTCGATGTCGCACAGGTCGCGGTAGGTGAGTCCTCAAGCTTGCTGTCCATACGGCCCGCAGCTCGTCATAAGACTTCTTGTCGATGCGCTCGAGATCGGCCAGCGAAAGCGTATTGCGGATCCCTGCAACGACGTCCTCGCCCTGCGCGCTGACTCAGGTAATCGCCGCACACACCCGGACCGCCCCGTCGAAGGATCGCGAGTGAAGCACACGCCGGTCCCCGACGTATCGACACACATTCCGAACACCATCGTGCACACGTTAACAGCCGTTCCCAGATCGTTCGATGATAGCTCGCGGCGGCGGTATAGGCGAGCACGCCTTCGGCGTTCCACGAGCGGAACACGCCTCGATGGCCAACGAGCTGCTTTGCGAGGATCCTGGGGAATTCTTCTCCGTCTCTTGACGACCTTCTCTGAATTCATTCACGAGGTACCGAGATCCTCGGTGGTCAAGTGTCGAGGTCCCCGGCGTACTTGTCGGCTTGGAGCTTTATGGAGGATGCGTCGGCGGAATTTATCGCCGTCGATATCTTGGACCGTCTTGCTGAACATCTGAATGAGGCGTCGGTAAGAGTCCCAGGCGAAGCGCCTGCCGCCGGATTTTGCGCGGCCAAGCCCGAAACCGATTCGTCGTTGAGGCCAATCGTTGAGGACGCCTACTCCATCATGCCAGGCATCGAGAATTTCGCGCCGGAACGGGACGGAGACGTTAGCAGATCCTTACTGTCACCCAGGACGCTTCTGTCCATTTCCCCGCTCGACGTTGCGCAGGTGCGCGGTGACTTCACGTCAAGCGTAAGCCCTCGGGAGACTCACACCGCGCCGCGAGGTACGCCTGACAAGCATCGGTGGTGATGGTGAAACCCGGAGGCATCGTGGAAGGCCGAGTTTGACCATTTCGGCAAGATTGGCGCCCTTCCCGCCGAGCAGCGTCCTTCATGTCGCGGTCACCCTCGGTGAACGCGTAGACGCACTTTCGTCATCAATCATCCTCCATTGGAAGTTCAGTGTTCCGCAGTTGCGGGCCACTGACCAGGGTAACATCGGCGATGGTGATTTCTCACCACCCTTGTGACGAGAAAGCCCCGCCTTTCCTGTACCGAGATTCCGGGCATTTGCGTCATAGGCCCAGACCGTCGCCCGATCGCCAGACCTCGCGCACCGCGCGCCCGAACGGTCTCGTCGCGCCCTCGTCCTTCGTCCCACCCCGTGACCATCACGGGCTCTCTTTTACCCATTCACTCACGCAAGGCTCTTGCTCTCTTCGTTAAGCAACCGCGCGATCAAACATTTCGTTTCTACCTGCCGGCACCTGCAACACTCTTTTCACCCACGAGCAGGCAATAGGGACCATGGGCCTACGAATTTATCGTAACCTCACATTTCAATTCACCTATCATGTGTAACTCGTCGATATTCGAGAGGTAGGTATGGATAAGCAGACTATAACGCGAATACAAGCGGTCACAGCGATGGTTGTGCTTGATGATCGTTTGTTCAGAGATAGGCCATTGATCTGGTATACGATCGCTTTGGCATACGGGGTTATCACATACGCAGGTTGCGCGGGAAAACGGAAACCGAAAGCCGCCTGCACAAGGACAACGCGAACACAACGACACATAGCGATGGCGCTTAACGCTTAACTCGCAACAACAACGCGCAACGCATCTCTGCCACCGCCGAGCGCCAATGAAGGCACAAGCGGCGAATTATGGGCCAGGCAAAGCCGCCAAGCCCGAAAAGGAAAAGGTTCATGCCATCAACGCAAGTCCATAATCAGCAATAATACCCGCCACCACATACGAGGCCAGCGTGCCAATGATGAAAAACGTTCCGTCAGTGCGGATACGGTAGATCCGCCCAACGCCCAAGGCCTTTTAACGGCAACGACCGCAACGATCAACTCCGGCTGGCCCAGGGATAGCCCTCCCGGCTATCGCCAGCCTTTTCCAACCGCCAATCCACATGCCGCCGCGCAGCACATGCGGGCTGGTCCGAGCCTGAGGACCGTGGCGTGATGCCCACCGGAGCTGGGCGGGTGGACACTCACTGCCGCCGACCTTTGGCCAGGCGCAATACGCCCTCAACCGCCGCCCAGCCCGCAACCACAGAGAGACGATGCTAGAAAGGATGATAATAACCAAAGTCATGAGTTGACCTTCCCATCACTTCGTTTCCCATCCACCTCGGCCCCATTCCGCCGAGGAGCCTGTAGAGCACCACCCAGCCGCGCATCTCCAAATCACCGGGAGGCCGTGCGCCGCTGGGAAATCGCCGAAGGGCTCACTGTTGAGGGCGGTTGCCGCCTGCGGCCGGTGAGGCCGGCGTCGAACAGGATCGGACTTCTTTGAGCTGTCCGTGCGGGAAGCAAGCAGAGCTCCGAGCAGCTGAAAGATGACCTGCGGAGGTCGAGAGAGCCAAATCCGGAGATCTTGACATCCGCCCGAGCCGCATCTCCACTTCTCACCGCCAGCCTTCGCCCGCTCGACCGCCCCGGCGAGCGGCCACAAAGGCGGATCCGCGCGCTTCGCGCACACTCTGGCCGAGAGACTCGACCAAACCAACCCCCAGGCCGGATATGCCAACCCCCATCGCCAGGGCGGCTCGGATGGCCACGATGACGCCGCCGGCGCGTCGTCGAACAAGCCCTCGACTTCGTCACCGTCCTGTCAAACCCGGCACGGCGGATTGTCGGCGCAGACGTCGCCGCTGGCAGACCGAGCAAATCGGGCACCCGGTCACCGGACGATCGCGGACGACCGTTGGGTCGATGGTCACGACGAACATGCCAATCTCCTTTCACACTCCAATTACAAGAACGCGAAGCCTTCCAGCCTCAGGTGCATTGGCGCAGCTCTCGGGCTCGAGTGGACGATCCTTCCGCCCTCGTAATTCCAGCCCCAGGGTGCATTGCGCTCTCGCGGCTGTTGAATGCCTCGAGGTCCGATGCCGCGATGGACCAATGGGCCTGAAAGGAAACCGACACCCGGGAGAACTGGCACCCGGGAGGAACCGACAGGCCTAGAGAGAGAGAAGGATCGCGCTTCTCGCGCACTGGACCTGAGATTAAGGGTGAGTCTGAACCACGCTGAGGGTGTCGTCTATTCACGCGCACCCGCGCAGAATCGATCCTCGGTGCAAAGTGCATACCGGTGCAAAGACATGCATCTGCCCCGGAGAAACCACCCGCCAGGAAGGCACCGCTCATTACCGCCGCGATCCCAGCTCTCCAGAAACCCGCGCACACCGGGAAAGCACATGATTATTCGGGGTGGCGGCCGAACGCCACAGCGAGCAAACTCGCGCCCGTTGGTTAGTCACGGCGGCGACGATCGAGGAGTGCCCGCCGCCAAACGCACCTCACGGCGAGGCGGCCTGTACACTCAAGCAGCCCGTACACTCCGAGGGTCAGTTCCTGATGAACGAGACGCGCTGCCCGGTAGGAAGCCCGGGCGACGCCTCGCACGCGCATGGCGGTGCGGCGCGTCCGTCGCCAGCCTCGCTGGAATCCAGCTCGTCCGGGGTCCGCTTTTGCGTACCTGGAGGCAAGATGTCAGCGCAGTTCACATTGTTCTTCGACGGCCATTTGTGGGTCGGTGTCTATATGAGATCGACGAGCGGCGAAACCCTCCGCGCGGCCCGAGCCGGCCTCGGCAAGAGAGCCGAACGCCGCGGAGGCTTTTACGAGTTCGTCCGGCGAGCACGGCACGAGCTCGTGTGGCGGGCGCACAGCGCCACCCCGTCGCCATTGAGAATAAGGCCGACGTCGCCCGCCGGGCCAATGCTCACCGTCAAGCCGGCATCTGCTCAACCGACGCTGACCGCCGGGCCCGGCGCTCGAAAAACGACGCGCGCAGGCAAAACGACACGAGAATCCAACCTCGGGCGAAAGGCCGGAACACCCGACCCAGCTCGCAAAAAGCCGGCCAGCAAAACTCAGAAAGAGTCAATCCCAAAGCGTGCCCAGCGAATGGCGGCGAAGGCGATGCGATGCGCAGGGACGATCTCAACGAAAGCCCAGGAAGCTCTGAAGGCCGATATGGACTCGCGCGCAGCGCGGCAGCGCGGACCCTCGGCGCAGCGGCGCAAGCACAAACCGCTGACGAGGCATACGCCCGAAAGCGAGACCAAAAGCCCGCCAGAAGCACCGGGGGCACTGATGCGGCGATCGAACACTCGGCTTCCCGCTTTCAAGCAACACTCTTAGCTTCCACGTGTAAGACCTCGAATAGCAACTACAAAGCGTTTCGCCGAAGAGGTGCACCTGTTACTTCAGCGCCCGAGCCTCGCAGACTCAAGTCAGCGGGCAAAGCTAATCGCCGCGTTGGCCCACCTCGGCATCGCGGCTCACACTGCGGATGACGGGCAAGGCGGGCGCTGCGCTCCCGCCACTCGGCGAGAAAGGCCGCGGCCCGGGCCGATCGGTCGCTGGCCGGAACCTCCCGCGCGGGAAGGCCTTCGACCCGGTCGGGACGAGATTCGGCCGCGGGCCGCCACCGCGCACCGGGTTGTGCCGGGATCGGCGAGGTCTTGGCGCGGGTCGCCGGCCACTGCGATGAAGTCAGCTTCGAAACCCGCTGCAGCAACGGTCACGCCGGCGCGTCTGATCTCGGCGGCGGCCCGACGATGGCGGCGAGCAGCACCTCGCTGCGAGGCAGGCCAACCTCCTCCAGGGCCTGGAGCCCGCCGACGCATGCGCGCTGCGCGCTGCGATTCCGGGCGTCGTGCCCGGCGACGATCCGAACGAGCCCGCACAGGAGCCTGGCGGGCGCGGTAGGAGGGGTCACTCTCGCGATAAAGCCGGGCAGGGCCCGCGACTCATCCGTGCAGTCGACGTAGACGCCGGCACGTTCGCCATTTCCTGTCGGCCAGCCTCGGGTCTGAAACTCTCCGGCTCGCCCGGCCGCCGAGACAAAGGAGGCGTGGGCGATGTAGTCCACCTCCGCGCGTACGGCCCGCTCAATGCCCTGGGTGCCGTGAGCGTGGGCGGCCGTCCACTTGCCCAGGCGGTGGGCCTCGCCGAATCTGGCCCGAAGCTCTTCGACGGTGTGAACTGGGCGAACCATTTCGGTGCGGAGCCGCCGGTCGTGAAACCGCCGGTGGCCTGTCGCCTTGACCGTATCGACCCCATAAGGTGATGGCGGCGGACCTGGCGGCGAATTCGTCCACGGATGTGGCGGCGCCGCCGGCGTGGTGGGCGGGCTACCGCCGGTGGTGGTGGATCTGCGGGCCAGCGGCGCGCGACGATGCGCGGCCCCGCAGGTCTCGGCATCGACGGCATCGCGCGGGGCGACGTCCACGCAATGCCGGGCGCCGAGGACCGCACACTTCGTGACGTCGCCGAGCGACTCGCGGGCGGAGCGGGCCGCGTTGAGAGGAGGCGGGCGAGACTCGTGCGGCCCGTAGTCGATATTCGACGTCGGGTCCCCGGAGGTGGGCGAGTGATCGTGGGTCTCGATGAGCCCGGCATGAGGGGTGGCGCCAGGCGGGTCCAAGCACACCACTTCGCGCCGATCTGTCGGGAACGAGCTCGCTCAAGCGCCCTTCGAGGCTCCGCGGCGGTCCCTCACCGCCAAGATCTCGCTTGCCCGCGCACGAGGATCGCGCCGCCGCGGCCGGCTGCCCGGGCTTCGGCGTCGTCTGCCCCGCCAAGAACCTCAAGGCTGCCCCTCGGCCTGGCCGCGCCTTCCAGTGAGCACCTCTGTCGGCGCTCACCCAGGGGCGACGGATCGCCCGTCGAAACCGTTCGCCGCCGATCGGTGGGCGGTGGTCCAACGGACGGTCTGCGTCGCAGCTGGTTGTCTCCGTCGCAAAGTCGGTATCCGTCGTGGAGGCAGCCTGGCCCGCGCAAAGCTGACGGTGGTCGGCAGGCTGCGACGCGCAGGCTCGGCGTGCGCTGTGAGAGGGCGCTGCGTACGTGCGCACTGAATGGGCCAGCGGGCTGTTCGGTCATGGAAAATCCTCGGAGCATGGTCGAGGAGCGGGCCCGGCAGGACGCCGGAAAGCCCGATCACGGGCAATTCGATGCTTCAAACAGTGCTACGCTGCCAAAACGGTACTGTCGCAGATCGATCGGGCTCACCGCCCTAGAACACCTTCTGAAAGTAGTAAGAGACCGGCCAGACGGCCGACCTGACGCGCCCAACAGGCCATGACGCAATCTGGACAGAGAGCGGCAGCCGCCTCGCGTAAATACTCCCAGCTGTCGGTTCCGCCTAACCGGCCTTTCGGCTAACCGCCCCGCACGCGAGCCCGCAGCTGCTGCGTTATGTCCGCGTCACCGTATGCCGTCTATTTTCGGATTTCCCAAATACTCCCTAATAACGATATTATTGTGTATGTGTTGCTGGACTTCTTCCATCAGCAACTACAAGTGTTTTGCCGAAGAGGCGTCAACTGTCATTTCCAGCGCCTGAAGGCCTCAAAACTCAAGTCCCGCAACGGGCAAAGCTGGGCGGACGTCACCTACTGGCGAGTGGCCGCAGTCTACGGTGCCAACGCTTCGGGAAAATCAACGCTGCTCGAGGCGCTTGCAATGCTGTCCACCAAACTCGCTGGTTCGGGCGTGCGGCTGTTTCAGCCTCACGTCTCCAGGCTCGAATCAAAATGAACCCACCGTCTACAGCGCGCGAATTTCAGCCACAGGACGGCGTGCGCCACACCTATGCTGCGTCGACGCGCCCCTGGGGCATAAGCCGTGAATCGCTCTATTCCTACCCGCGCGGCACGCTGCAAGCACATCTTCACCCGCTCTCGCAGGAGAAGGGCGGCGAGCTCGTCGTCAGCGGCGGCGGACCTTCGAGGAGGACCGACGGCGGAGGTGCGAAAAGTGACCGACGTCGCACGATCTCTCGCCTCGTCGCATCGCTACCAACACAGAAACGCCTCGCGGCCGTTGCTCCTGCCGATTGCGGCGCGATTCAGCAGCACGAATCGTCAGCCACGACGAGCGATCGCTCCACTCGCATCCGTTGGGTCATGACCCAAATGGCCAAGGGCGAGGAATGGCAAACCACCGTCAACGAGGCTGCGCGAATGGCGGACCTGGGGAATCAAACGCATCGAACTACGCGAAAAGGATGTGCTGCCACAGATTCTCGATCACGTTCGCGACCTTTTCCTTACGCTAAACATTTGACGAGGAAGACGAGGGCGTGGAGCTCGCGGAGCTCCCTCGCTTCCCTGAGGCGCTCGTTGGTTTTCATTCATTCAGGCTTAGACGGAAAGAATTCGAGCTCGGATTTGACGCCCATGAGCGATCGGAACCATGCATCTCGTTGGCCAGCGAGTTCCGGCTATCGACGCATTGCGATCGGGCCGCCACCTCCTCATTGTGGACGGAAAGCTTGACGCCAGCCTCCACCCCGGTTTGGCGAGAGCCCTCGTCGAGCCGTTCGCGCCCGGACTTACAACCGCCAGCGGAGCGCAGATCTGTTCTCCACGCACGACGTTTCGCTTCTTGAAACTCGCCCGTGCGCCTGCTGCTGGAACCGGGGGAAGTCTGGTTCTGCGAGAGAAGAAGACCCGGACGGCGGGAGCGAGCTCCCGTCGGCTTTACGGACCACGACAACCCGCGAGGGCAACAGCAATCAGAGGCGGTATCTGGCCGGCAAATTCGGCGCCATACCGAACGTTGACCTTTCGCGCCTGCTGGAGTGCAGCTTAGGACGAAGCTCCCGCGACCTCACGGAAGAGCGCCTGTTCGCCACTGCCAAGCCGCGCGGGTGGGACCTCGAGGCGTCCCGCTTCTTGGGGCAGCCCCACTTGACGTGTGCAGTAAACGCGATGTGGGCATATGCCGTGGATATCTTTCACTCGCGCCCGAGGGGCGACGACGCAGGCACCCCACCAATGCGGAGGCCAACCCTTTTGCCACTAGCGAGACCTGAAGCCGAGCCGCACTGATAATTGAACGTAACGCCAACGGTGGGGAACTCAATCACAGGCGACGCTGAGTCCGGCATCGCCCCGTTCAGGGGCCTATCGACCTTTACACGAGGTCCAATCCGACGACGCATACGACCAGCAACACGGACCCGGCACGCAAGGAGCATTTGCGACGAACCCCTGGAACCCTATACGACAGCCTCATAGACGCGATCCCCGGCCACATGCAATACTGTCGCGGCGGCTTACACCGGCCACAAGTGGTGCCGTGTCGCCTATCTTCCGAAAGCGGTGCGGGCATGGCCTTTCGCCATGCCCGTGCGAACCCCGCCCGGCCTCCTACGGCGAAGACGATCTGGCGGGGCTTCCTTCGCGACGTGGCCGCCCTGGCTCAAGCTGGAACCTTTGCCGAAGCCGGCCTGGGAATGGCCGCCATCAACGCATTCCATTCGCTTCCCAAAAGAGCGCTTGACAACGGATTCGCACCGTGCACCGAAAACAATTGGGCTCGCGCATTTCCACACTGCACCAGCAGTCGATCGCGGGTAGAAGGTGGCGGTGATCGGACACTTCCCTTTGCGTCAGCCGCACTCTCCAACGCTGCTGAGCGTTTTCATCCTCGAGCGCAACCGTCGAAGACGACTACCCGGACTCAGCCGCCGAATACCTGCTGCCCGGCTGCGACTACGTTTTCATCACCGGCTCGACCTTCGTCAACAAGACGATTCCGCGCCTGCTGGATCTCTCGCGCGACGCCGTGACGGTCATGATCGGCCCATCAACGCCGGCCTCGCCTATTCTGTTCGACTTCGGCGTCGATATCATCACGGCTTTTGCCAGCGACCAGCCGGGAATGCTCGACGAAGGGCTCAGGGGCAAACTCCTGGGCGGCATGTACGAAGCGGGAATGCGCGTGGAGAAAAGCGCGGCCCAGGGCGAAGACGCCAGAAGAACAGCCCTGCCTCTGCATTCCAGATGAGTGCCATGCAAGGTCTTGAACCGTTACGCATTCCCGTAAACAAATCTATAACTCCCGTCTCGTCCTGCAAGGGACTGGCGGGGTTTATTCGTCGAAATGGCATATCGCTCGTCCGCACGGAAACGAGCTTCGTAGGCACGGGGGAAGCAAACATATCGCCATGCACGCACGGAAGCAGCAGCTCTCCTCGAAATGAGGCACCCGCCAACTCAGTCATGCTCCCTCGATAACCCCGTCGACCACATCGATGTCGCAGGCCGAGGGCGCTCGGGCAGGCCCGCATCGTCATGATCGAGCCCGAGATGAGGCACGACGAAGCCCGCCCCGCCGAGGCGCACCGCGGATCGGCACAGTGAAGCCCTCAGGGCCCGGAGCGCTTTCGGGTCGGTCGAGAACGAGTATTGGGTTTTGGCCATGCACGCGGGCAGCCCACCCCAGCCGGCCTCCTCGAGCCGCCGGGCTCACGGGCCGCGGCGGGCTCGAAGACCACGTCGGCCCCGCGGTCAGACCCGGTGACAATGGCCCGCGCCTTGTCTTCCAAAGAATCTCGCAGATCGTACGCGCTCACGCCCTCGTAGTCCGCTCTCTGACAATGCTCGGCTTCGTCAGGGACTTCACGACGGCGTCGGCGGAAATCGAGCGCACCCTCTCATGGCAAAGTGATCAGTAAGGACGACGTCGATGCCGAGGTCGACCACGGACTCGCGGATAGCGACGATCCGGCTTCCGTATCCGCAGCAAAACCGGTTGACCGCCACGAGCACGCGCTGGCCGAGACCTCCGTGAGATTCTCGCAGTGCCGGCAGGTTGACCGCCCCGCGCGGACCGCGGCGACGTTCTCCCAGATCATGCGAGCGCCACGCCCCGTGATACTTGAGCGCGCGACCGTCGCGACCACCACGGTGAGGTCGGGGCTGAGCCGCTGGCCCCGCCCCACGATATCGAAGAATTTCTCGCGCCCAGGTCAGCTCCAAACCCCGCCTCTGTCACGACGACGTCCCCAGCGCGAGCGCGGCCTTGGTGGCGATGACCGAATTCGTGCCGGGCGATGTTGGCGAAGGCCGCCGTGAACAAGGGCAGGGTTGCCTTTCAAGAGTCTGGACGAGGTTGGGTCGAGCGCATCCTTGAGAATCGCCGTCATCGCGCCGACGGCGCCGAGGTCCGCCGCGGTGACGGAATCGCCGGCCGAGGACCTGCCGACGACGATGCGGCCGAGCCTTTCGCGCAGGTCATCAAGGGAATCGGCCATGCAGAAGGTTGCCGACCTGGCTGGCCGCGGTGATATCAAAGCCCGACTCTCGCGTGACCCCGCCGAGCCGCCCGCCGAGGCCGATAACGACGTCGCGCAGGCGGTCATTCATGTCGATTGAGCGGCGGATGGTGACGGTGCGTGGATCGATGTCGTGCGTGGCAAAATACAGAGCGTTGTCGACCATTGCCGCCAGTAAATTGTTGGCTTTCGGCGACTGGCCGCAAAATCGCCCGTGAAGTGGAGGTTGATTTCGTCGCCGGGCGTAACCTGGGCTTTCCCTCCGCCGACGGCGCCGCCCTTGATGCGAAAACCGGCCCCATTGAGGGGCTCGCGAAGGGCAAGCACCGGGCGCTTGCCGAGCCGCGCAAGGGCGTCAGCCAGGCCGATTGACAGTCGTCGTTTTCCCGCTTCGCCGGCCGGCGTCGGCGAAATTGCTGTGACAAGAACCAACTTGGAATCGCGTTCAGGCAGCGAGCGCAGGTAATCAAGGTCGATTTTCGCCTTGCCGCGACCGTGGTGAGAACGTGCTCATCCGGAATGCCAAGGTCAGCGGCAACGCGCCGTATGGGTCTGGGCTCGCCAGGCCGGATTTCCTCGGCTTTGGCTTCGCTTTTGAGCCCGCCTGCTTTGGCGGAGGAGAACGAAGCGGCTTCGGCCGCCTCGGCGCCATTCGCACCTTGGTTCTGTCTCACCCTGGTTGGTCAGATCGCTGCCCACGTCAACTCCTTGCTGGCGAGAACCGCCGACGCCGTACCGCGCAGCATCAATGCCGCGCAGCTGTGTATATCTACCGATCGAATCGCGGATTTTCCGCCAACCGGCTGTCTTCGATTGGAGAATGGAAGCGAATCGACCATCGCGATCGTGGTAGGCCGAATGCTCCGGCGATGGCTAGATGTGCTAGCGATCGCCGGGCCAAATGACACGGACTGAATGCTCAGACGGCCAGAGACTCGGGCATCGACTAGACCAGAATGGCAGCCAGATTGAATGGCAGCCAGATTGAATGCCGACCCCAGATCAAACGCTCCAGCCCCCGGACAACTGCAGCTTCTTCACAGCACTCCTGCGTCACTAAAAACAACATATCAAAATACGTATTAAATGAGTTAATTCTTTAAATGTAACGAAAAAGGGATTGCCTCGCGCATAAAGTTTTCCACGTGTTTTCTACTTGCATAGACAAGTTACCGACACAGATCCTTCTCCGGCTAGCTATATTTTCACATTATGAACGCTCTAGATTTTTCCTTCCGTCTCGTATGGGTTCATTCCATGACGTCGCAATGCCGTCCTACAGGCAGGCCAGTCCACACAAGCTGGAGGAACATGAGCAAATTCAAAATCGACAGAGACAGGAAATGGAGGAGCTGAATCCCAGCCTGGACTCTCTTTCCGAGAGTTACGACAACGTTGAGCTCCGTCCCCGTCCCGTCCTTCGGTTACCCAACCCTCAATGAGGCCTATAAGGAATTCGCCGACGCGGCGATGGAAGGATCGGCGGACTGAGCGATTGGAGCAACAGAACGTCCGAAACGGTATCTGACACCTCAAATGGCCGAGGAAACCGATAGCGACTGGGCCAAAGAGTTCCACGTCCCAAAAGCAAAAGTTCCAATGAGGCCCGCGAAGCTAGGCGCTGCCAGAAGGCCGGCAATGCAGAACGACGAGGCCTTGCCGAACGGCAAAACAACGCCTGACGATCGGCGTCGCGAACGCAAGCCGGCGCCGCACAACGACGATGCAAACGCGAAATCAAGGAGATGACTGCAATGGAAAAGTTCGCCGACTGCATACCGGAGTTTCGAGGGCGTTCGCCGGGCATATTCACCTGCACAAAAAGCTTTCCTCCATGAAGACGAAGTTAGATTCGTACACGGAACTAATGAGGCGCCTGCCATCAAAGGCCGAGTCGTGGGGGGTGCGGCGCGCAGGGCTTTCCATCGCGCGTTACGCCGCGAGCTCAGACAGACTCAGCGCTTGGACAAGGGCTTGGACAGCAGTGCTAAGGCTATTCTCCAGTATGCCTAGCATGGCGGAGGCCACCGAGGAGAAACATAGATGCGGCGCGGGCCGGGATGCGGGCACTAGACAGGCAGGTCGACGCCGTTCCCGACTCCGAACAGAACGACAAGTTTGAGGAGCTTAAGCCCGAAGCGCGGCAACAGCCAAAAGCGCCAAAGAGACAATTGATTTGCTGAACAAAGCCGGTGAGCGTATGCGCCGCCGAGTTGCGGGCCGCTTTGCATCTGGAGGCGGTTGAGGCCCAACGACGAAGGCAAAAACGCAGGCGAACTACACGAGCTTAATCACGATGACATCAATCGAATCAACCACGAGCTCAAGCACATGGACTTTTCGCACGGTTTCGCAGGGCGGAATCGGCGATGCTATCTGTTGGCGACCCTTATGGCAATGATGCGCACACCTGAAGGCGAAAACGCCTGCAAAACTCAATCCGGCCACACTTTCAGAAACGGCCGTCAAGACGGCTATATGGTCACTCTTTACGAAGACCGGATCACCCAGAACGGGCACGCACCGTCTTCGTCGACAGAACCTACCTGCGCGGAGCCAGGAGGCAATCCCGGCGTCGTCTCGGTTCTTGAGGCCGCCTACGGGCAGATGTACGAGGGCGGCACTCGCGGCAACAGTGTTTTCGGCCCCACCGGAATCAGCGGCGGCCAGCCGTCGGCGGTCGTGGAAGGGTCACAGGGAAAAGCTTCTACCGTCTACCAGCGAGATTTTCACCGAGACCCCTATAACGGATACAGCGACGATCGACGCAAAGACATACATGACGCCCTGAAGGATCACCGCCCCGTCGTCGCCAGCAGCAATACCCAACTCAAGAAGGATTATCTCGTCAAAGAAGTAACAATTCATGGCGAGAAACATCGAGTCCAGATTGCGAAGAATCACGCCTACGTCGTTGTCGCTGCCGACATGACGGGTCACCGTGAGAAACCGCGGGGAGAAAAGCCCTGATCTCGACGGCAATCCTGATCCAAAGTTCGCCGAGTTCAAGATGAGTTGGAAAGATTTCAGCGATTCCTTCCATAACGTCCATGTTGGGGAGGTTATCCCAAATGAGTGTACGCACCATCGAATTGTCCGAAGCGGTAGTTTTTCGCCCCGGGGTTGGGGTTCAACCGTCCTACACCGTCTCGAATATCCGTTTCTTCGACGGGATAATGGCAGCGACTCTGCAGGGCGGATACCCCGCCGATAGCCTTGATACGCCTGACGGTGCCCGTGTAACGTCGATATATATCGCGATTTGGAGGCGGGACAGTCGTCACCATCCAGAGGTCGGAACCTTCACTCTCATACACGTCAATCCGATCATCATCCCTTTGCCGTGGGCGGCGGCCCGACGAGCAACCTTCCGATTGTTCCGCGCCCGGATTCATCGCCTTTTGGGATAAAGAAAGCGGAGACAGACCAATGAAAGAAACGCTGGAAAATCCTCGCCACCCTGATCAGCTTTCTGGTTCTGGCGGCAAACATACGAGATCGTCTACGTCTCCGGATTCCTCACACACAAACACCCAGTCCGAAACACCCACGTCTTCACAAAGAAAAATAACCGTTTTAACTGCCCCGGCATTAAAATAACGGCAGGCTCAGGGCATGACGGGCAATTCTACGCCGATTCCCACCGCATAGTCATAGTATCCGTGAGCAAACCCCGGATCGAACAATGGCACAAAAGAGCGAGAATCGGAGCGATCCTCGATCAACGTCTCAACGACAAAGATATTCGAGCCAGTGCCGATCTCGCGTTGGGAGAGTCCTTCACTTTTAAAAATATCGGCACCATCACCTTACTCGACGTCAAAATCGACTGGCTAGAGTTCACACTCGGAAACACCGACGAAGGAAGCACAGCAACTTACTGCTTCGAGCCTGTTCCCGGATTCAACGTCGGCGACGACTACAAAAGCCACTACCAAAAGCAACACCCAGACACACCCACACCCCTGGCACATGACCCCCTACCAAACAAACAGAACCGACGAGCTCCCAACCAACTGGGTGAAACCACAGAGGTCAACCGAACTCAAACCAACCAATGAAACACCAAAACGGACTGCGAGCAAAATCGGCGGTAAGCAGCGCCCCGAACCTCAAAAATTCGCCGCCACGCAGGGAGTAATTGACCATCCACTCAAAGAAAGCGAGAGACAGACCAATGAAGAAACGCCGGAAAGTCTCGCTGTCCTGATCAGCTTTCTGGTTCTGGCGGCAAGCATACGAATCGTCTACGTCTCCGGATTCCTCACACACAAACACCCAGTCCAGAAACACCCCGTCTTCACAAAGAAAAACAACCCTTCCAGCTGCCCCGGCATCCAAAATTCATGCAGAAGCGGACATTACGGGCAATTTTATGTCGATTCCGCCGCAAAGTCGCAGTATCCGTGGGTGAACTCCAGACTGAACGATGGCACAAACGAGCACGAATCAGGGGTCGATCATTGATCGCGGCCCAGATGATAAAAGTGCCTCGCGGGTGCCGATCTTGCCTTAGGAGAGTCCTTTACATTTGAAGGAGTCGGCACCATCACTTTGCTCGACGTCGAAATAGACTGGTTCGCATTCACCGTCGGCAGGGGACAAAACAGGAACACGCGACCTACTGCTTCGAGCCTGTTCCGGATTCAACGTCGGCGACGACTACAAAAAGCCACTACCAAAAACAACATCCGGGCACCCACACCTGGCCTACGACCCTGCCAAACAAACAGAACCGACGCCCCTCCCGACCGACTGATAAAAGCCAACTGACGAGCCAAACTCAAGCCAATCAGAGAAACAAACCGTGAGCGGAACCGATAACAAGCCCGCCGCTCCGAATCCCAGTTTCGCCACCCACGCGAGAAAACAAAACCAATGAAGAAACGCTGGAAAATCCTCGCCACCCTGATCAGCTTTCTGGTTCTGGCGGCAAACATACAGATCGTCTACGTCTCCGGATTCCTCACACACAAACACCCAGTCCGAAACACCCACGTCTTCTGAGAAAAACAACCCTTCCAGCTGCCCCGGAACTAAAGTCTCGGCCGGCGATGGACACGAAGGCTGGTTCCACCCCGACGTTGACCGCAATGTCACCTTTATGTCGGCGACCCTCGCATCGAACGTTGGCACAAACGGGCAATAATCGCGATCTCGGTCCAAAAGCCACTCGAGGACACTACAGAGACCTCGGGAAGCTGATCTTGCCTTGGGAGGTCCTTTACATTTGAAGGAGTCAGCACCATCACTTTGCTCGACGTCGAAATAGACTGGTTCGCATTCGCCGTCGGCAGGGACAAAAGCAGGAGACACCGCGACCTACTGCTTCGAGCCAGCCCGGATTCAACGTCGGCGACGACTACAAAAGCCACTACCAAAAACAACATCCGGACACACCCACACCCTGGCCTCGACCCCTGCCAAACAAGCAAGAAACGCCCCTCCCGACCGACTGATAAAACCAACCGGCCAACTCCTCGGTTGCTCCCGCGAATGCTCGGGTTTCCAATATTTCCGTTGTTCAGGTTTTGGACTGACCCACCGCTATGCAAGGCCGGGGATCGTCGCGAGACACAAGGCGGCCTCCGGGACGCAAGGACTCCAACGAGAAGTTCGGGCAGACGGCGTGGGCGGGTGCGATTTCCGCGCCCGCCCACGGTTCTGAAACAGCCAGCTGCTTGGAGGGACCCAGTTCAGCCGCCTTCGTCGCCTAGACCTGGGCAACAGACGCCAACCCGGCGGCGGCTACGGTTTGGAAGCCCGCTGCAGTCAAGGCCTCAGATCAAGTCCACAGCCAGGGCTTTACAGCTTGGCCTGCCGCAACTCGGGTCTCGCAGCTCAAGCGTCAACAGCCAGAGCCACGGGCTCCAGACGCTCACGGCTTGGGAGGCAGAACCGCGCGGGCGAGCACCGCGGCGTGGTCAGGACGTCCTCCTCCACAATCTGCCGCGCCGCATAGCAACGCAGACGATCCTGATCTGCGGGCGGACTGCTCCACGAGGAGATCGCCAGCGGCAAGGCCGGCACACCCTCGACGGTCTGCTCCAGCTCCGTCATCGCCTGAGCGCGCCCTTGGCGCGCCCTCGCCGCAGCCGATGCGCACGCCGTAAACCTTGTTGCGCCCGGACGGCCCGGTCACCTCCAGATCGCGCCGACGCCCGGCGGTCCGTAGGCCGTGGTGGGGTCGGCCCCAGCGCTCGTCGAAGAATCGACATCTCGCGCACCGCCTCGTTGAACGTCGCGGCCTTGAGGTTGTGATGGGGCTTGCCCGTCTTCTCCTCCAGCCCGTCGGCGATGCCGAGCATGATCGCGTCACATTCTTCATCGGCGCGCAGATCTCCACGCCCACTTCGTCGTCCGTGGCCCTCGATGCGGTGGTGCTCGAGCGAGCGGCGCGCGCGCGAACTCACGGCGGCGTCGCGGCTCTTGCATCCGAAGATCGTGGCCGTGGGCTCGCCGGCCGCGACTCGTTGGCTGACCGGCCGGCGATGGCGACGATCGGCGAGTTCGACGTCAGCGGCCTTCGCGATCGAACGGATCCCGTCCGGCAGAAGGAGATCTGCCGTCAACCGGCATGAACCCCTTCGACGTCAACCACAGCGCCTTCGCCTTGGCGATGCCGGGCAGACCATCTCGGTCACCTTCGGAACGCCCTGGGAGGCCACCGAGACCGACGACGTCGACGCCGTCGAGCGCATCCTCCAAGCCGGCGGACCGGAACGGATGGACCTTGCCGGAGATGACCACATTGATGCGCGGATGCGGGCGGCCCTCCTCGATGGCGTCGATGAGATGGTCGTCCAGCCACGTGCCCGAGGTTGACGTCCCACCGGCTTCGACGAGGGCGTTGGCCAGGCCGACCCCATGGCCCCCGCGCCGAGTATCGCGACTTTCGGCATGTCTTCCTATTCCTCCGCTCCCAGCTCGGCGTCGGGGTGACGCTTGGCGAACTCGTGGAGCAGATCGTTCGTCTCCTTGAGGTTCGAGTAGAGGCGGCCCTGGATCTCGCCGAGCTCGGCGTAGACCTCGTGCTCGTCCATGTTCGGCTCGCTCTTGTCGGTGAACTGGGCCATCTTCTGGGCGGCCGTCCCAATCGACGTGTCGCCGAACACGCCGGTGGAGGCCATCGCGATGACCGCGGCGCCCAGCGCGAAATCTCTCCTTACAGCCGGTGATCGGCAGGCCGATCGCGTCGGTCATGATCTGGCGCCACGGCGGCGAACGCAGCCCGCCGCCCAGCGCGCGCACCGCGGTCAACAGCCCCGGTCGCCTCTTCCATGGCGTGCAGCGACGCGACATCTCGATGCAGATCGCCTCCAGGGGCGAACGGTACGTTGAGCCCTTGCCGTGGGTTCGCGCCAGCCGACAATCGCGCCGCGGGCGATCGGATCCAGTAGGGCGACTGAACGGCGTTCCAGTACGGGAGCGTGACGAGCCCGCCGCTGCCGGGGGTTCGGGCCGCTGCCAGGGCCTCCAGCTCCGGGTCGGGCGCACCGGCCAGCTCCGGCTTGCCGAGCGCACGCCGGAACCACGTGGCGAGGTAATTTCGGAGGATTTCGCAGAACCTCAGGACGTACGCTGTCGGGATGCCGCCGCGAGTGCGGTGAACCTGGCCGAACTGGTACTCGGGGGACGTGACTCCGGCGTTCACGGCGGTGCCCATGTTGGGTAGGCGACGTCGGGGGTGACCGCCGCCGCCGACGCCGGTCGCCCTGGCCGTCGCCGCAGCCGGCGACGATCGATCTCGCGATCCCCACTCCTTGGCGAGCTCGGGCTTGAGCGCGCCGAGGGTCTGGCCGGGCTTGACGATGTCGGCCATCTGCTCGCGCCACACGCCGCGATTTCCAGCAGGCCGTCGTCGTAATCGAGCTTGGCGATGTCGAAAAGCCCGAGGAATCGGAGCAGGCGGTCGAATCGACCCACTGGCCCGTCAGGCAGAAGGCGATGTATCCGGAGACAGTCGTGATCTTTTCGGCGCTCGCCCACAGGTTCGGCTGGTGCTCCTTGACCCACGCCATTTTGTAGATGGCCGGCGTGACGTCGGCGGGCTTGCCGGAAGCTGGTGGATCTCGGGCGTGCCGTACCTGAGGATCTGGTCGGCGGCGCGGATGTCGAGCCACAGAATCCGTTGCGCAGCGGGGTGCCGTCGGCCGTGAAGGGCGCGAAGGACTCGCGCTGATGCGTGATGCCGAAAGCCGCGATGCGCTCCTTCTCGGCAGGGGTTAGTTTGCCCACGGCCTCGCCGACCGCCTCGCGTGTGGAGGTCCACCACTGGCGCGGATCGTGCTCACCGAAGCCCTGCTCCGGCGAGAGCAGCGCGATTTCGCGCCTGCCCAGCGAAAATGACGTTTCCTTCGACGTCGACGATGATCGCCTATGGTCGACGTCGTGGACGAGTCAATGGCTATGACCAGGGGGCCATCGGCGCTTGCCGGATGTCATGTTTTCTCCTTGAATGGTTGAATCAGCCCTCGCCGCCGGTCAGCTCGGCGTCAGGGTGCTTGCGTGAAAATTCGTGAAGCTGCGCATTGGTTTCGCGCAGGTTGTCGTAGAGCCTGTCCTGGATCGCCGACAGCTCGTTGTAAATCTCGTGGTTGGCCATGTTCGGCTCGGTCACGTCGGTGAACCTGGCCATCTTCCAGGCATGGCCGTGGCGACGTCGTCGTCGCCGAACACGCCGAGTGGAGGCCATGGCGATGACCGCAGCGCCCAGCGCGGAAATCTCCTCTTCTTCGCGGCCGGTGATCGGCAGGCCGATCGCGTCGGTCATCGATCTGGCGCCATAGCGGCGAACGCAGCCCGCCGCCCATCGCGCGGACCGTTGTCAGCTCGACGCCGGTCGATTCGGCCAGCTTGCGCAGCGAGCGGAGCCATCTCCAGACTGATGCCCTCAGGATCGAGCGGTACATTGAGCCCTGCCGTGGGTTCCGCGCCAGCCGACGATCGCGCCGCGGGTAATCGGATCCCAGTGCGGCGACTGCACCGCACCCCAGTAGGGCATCGTCACGAGGCCGCCGCTGCCGGGGGTTCGGGCCGCTGCCAGGGCCTCCAGCTCCGGGTCAGGCGCCCGGCCAGCTCCGGCTTGCCGAACGCGCGGCGGAACCAGCCGGAAAGGTGAGGCGCCGGAGTTCGGACGAGCTCCAGCACGTAGGTGTCGGGCACGCCCGCAGCCCGTTCTGAAGAGCTTTCGTAGCGGTATTCGGCGGACGGCACGCCCGCCACAACGGCCGTGCCCATGTTGAGGTGAGGCGACGTCGGGGGTGACCGCCGCCGCGCCGACGCCGGCCGCCTGGCCGTCGCCGCAGCCCGCGATGATCGGGGTTTCGCCGATCCCCACTCCTCGGCGACCGACTTCTTCAGCGTGCCGAGAACCTGCCCTGGCTTAACGAGATCGGCCATCTGCTCGCGCCGCACGCCCGCGATCTGAAGCAGGCGTCGTCGTACTCCAGCGTCTTGATGTTCGACAGGCTGAGCGAATCGGCGCAGGCGGCCGAATCGACCCACGCACCCGTCAGGCAGAAGGCGATGTAGGCCGGAGACCGTGGTGACCTTGTCGGCCTTTTTGCCAGCGACTCCGGGCTCGTTTTCCTTGAGCCAGGCCATCTTGTACAGGCCGGGCGTGACGTCGGCCGGGCGGCCCGAACGCGTGGATCTCGGGCGTGCCGTAGCGCTGAACCTGGTCGGCGGCGCGGATGTCGAGCCACAGAATCCCGTTGCGCAGCGGGGTTCCATCCGCGGCGAAGGGCGCGAAGGACTCGCGCTGATGCGTGATGCCGAAAGCCGCGATGCGCTCCTTTTCGGCCGGGGTGAGCTGGGCCAGGGCCTGGGCGACGGCGTCACGTGTGGAAGTCCACCACTGGCGCGGGTCGTGCTCGCCGAAGCCCTGCTGCGGCGAAAGCAGGTCGATGTCCCTGCCTTCAAGGGCCAGGACCTTTCGCTTCTGTGTCCACGACGATCGCCTTCGTGGCGGTGGTGGACGAATCGATTGCGATGACGAGGGGATTCATGCCTCTACCTCAATTCGACGTTGAATTCGGTTGATGTCTGATGGACGGCTGCACCGTAAACATGCGCACAGGCCTTTGCGGCACAACTGAGCGCACGCCTCTGCGGCACGGCCGCATTCATGTGCTGCCCTGCGTCCAAGCGCGGCCCCGCGTGATTGGGCCTGGAACGCGAGCATTCGCCCGCCCGGGCGTCGTTTCGTGCGGGCGAGCGCCACATTCGCACTGCCAACGCGTCACACTTACACGTCACTTGCGTGCGGCAACGCGCTGTATCAGTCCGTCGGCGCGTGCGGCATACCTGTCGCTTCGCGCATCGATAGCGTCTGCGACCGGCCCTCGCCTCCGCGCCTACGATCATGCGAATGCAGTCTCGATACCGAGCGAAACGACGCCCTTTCGAGGGCGTTTCACGTGTTTTTGGCGGCGACGTCGGCGTCGTCACCCGAAGCAGGCGGGATCGGCCTCGGCGCCGACCCGCCACGATCACTTCAATCCCTGGAAAAACTATCCCACGGCATCTCCAGCGGTGCGTCTTCGGCCACAACCGAGTAGAGAAACGGCACAGCGGGTACTCATCCTCGCCGATTATGCCGCGCTCGGTCAGTGGCCCGAGGGCTTTGCCGATGACCTTGATAGCCGCGACGCCTTCGAGCGTCACCCCTTTCATGTAGCGATCTGCACTTCGGAGAAAGGAATCCTTCCCCAACGTAGCCTCCGGCGTGACGTTGCGCCCGCCCAGTGAGGTGACGAACATGTCGCCAACCCGCAGGCCGTCGCCCGTCTCCGGATTGCCGCCCATGAGCTTGATGAAGGAACGCAGCTCCTTCTGCCCCTGGGCGAAAAACCGCCGCGCCATAGTTGTACATGACGTAACGGTCGTTTTCTTTGCCCGCCTTGCGCAGCATTCCCTGTGCGAAGCCTGCTGCGAAGGCGTACACGTTTTTCGTGGCGGCGCCGGTCTCGTGCCCGACGAAGTCGGTCGACGTCCACACGTGGTAATAGTCGGTGCGGAACAGGTCGGCCAGGTGAGTCGACGTCCTCCTGCTCTGGCCGCAGAAGACCACGCACGTGTCGTGATGGACGGCCAGTTCGCCGGCGAATTGAAGGGCCGACGATGGCATTCCACGAAATGCTGTCGGCCAGTTCGGGATCGAAGTAGGAGCGGAGCACGTCGGGAAGGATGTGCATCGTTCCGTCCTCGTCGGCCCGCATGCCCTTGGTCACCGTCAGGGAGCTTCTGGCCGGGCTTCGATGAGCTTCGACAGCTGTTCGCCGGCCCATTCGATGCCGAAGGGTTGACGCCGCACATGACGACGTCGGCGTCGGCGATCGCTTCTTCTGCCTGCTCGAGCTGATAGGCGGTCACGCCGTCGTTGACCTTAAGGCCGAGATCCGGGTGTAGCCCGTCTTCTGGATCGAATCGATGATCTGCGGTCGAGGAACGTGCCCACGAGCCGCACGCCGTTGCCGTTCTCGGAGGCCGGGAAAGACAGGGGCCGTGGCCATGATCCCCGATCCCAACACTGCAATCTTTGCCATACGCTTCCTTTCAGGTTGTTTCACGAAGCCGAGTTGTTGCAAAAACCGGGTTGCTGCGAAGTTCGGCGCCGGTCACGAACGCCTAGTGCTGACCGTAGACGTTCTGGTACCGCTCGTAAAGGGCGTCAACGTGCTCTTGGGCCACAGGTACGGGGTCGCCGAGCAGCTGGGCTGCCGCAACCGTGCGGGCGACCTCCCTCAACCATGGCCCGGCTTTGACCGCTGCCTCAGCGTTCTTCCCCACGGTGAACGGACCGTGGTTGGCCGACGAGCACCGCCGGCGAACGGGACGATCTGAGGGTCTCCACGATCCGCGGCCGATCGAATCGTCACCGATGATCGCGAACGGGCCCACCGGGATTTCCCCGCCGAACTCGTCGCCCATCATCGTCAGCACGCACGGGATCGGCCGGTGAAGCGCAGCGAAGGCCGTGGCGTAGGTCGAGTGGGTGTGGACCACTCCGCCGACCTCGGGCATGTGCCGGAACACGTAGGCCACGGCCGCGGTGTCCGAGGAGGGGCTGAGCGAGGCGGGCGTGCCGTCGTCGATCTTCTCGCCTTCCAGTGTGCACACCACCATGTTGTCGGGGCTGAGCTCGCTATAGCGCACTCGAGGGTTTGATGACGAACAGATCGGCGCCCGGGACGCGTTCGGAGACGTTGCCGGCCGTCCAGACCACGAGGCCGTTGGCGGGAAGCTCGGCGTGCAGCCGTGCCACCCGCTCCCTCGTGGCCCGGACGGAGGCTTGAACGTCCGGGCCAAGCTCGGACAGACGAATCACTGCTCGGTGTCCCTGTCGCGGTAGATGCGCGCGCGGATGTCCTTCAGCCGGTGCATGGGCGAAACACCGTTGTAGCGGCCGAAGAAATCGTGCAGCTCCTTGTAGATGTCGTAGACTTCGTCGTAGCGCGCCGAAGCTTCCAGATCCGGCTCGTAAGCGTGTTTCTCGACGGATGACATCGCGTCGGCCGCGGCGAAGACGTCCGGGTAAACTCCGGCGGCCACCGCCGCAAACACGGCCGAGCTCCAGCGCGCCGGTCTGCTCGGCCATGGAGACCGAGATCGGGCGGCGCGTGATGTTCGAAAGCATCTGCATATAGTAGGCGTTCTTGAGCAGTCCGCCGGCGGCGACAATCTCATCGACCTTGATCCCGTGCTCCTCGAAATTGTCGATGATGACGCGGCAACCGAATGCCGTGGCTTCGAGGAGAGCGCGGTAGACGTCTTCCGGCGCGGTGGTCAGGGGTTTGGCCGACGACGAGGCCGGAGAGCCGGGGCGTCCGCCAGGGATCGAGCGATTGCCGTTGTGCCAGTCGAGGGGCCACCAGGCCGTGTTCGCCGATTTCCTGGTCCTTCGACTTTTCCACGAGCAGATCGTGGACCGAGATCCCGCGCGACTTCGCCTCCTCCTCGTAGGATCCGGGCACGCAATTATCGACGAACCACGCGAAGATGTCGCCGACGGCCGTTTGACCGCCCTCAAACCCCCAGTAACCGTCCACGGCGCCACCGTCGACAATCCCGAACACGCCGGGGCAATCGCGGTACTCTTCACCGTTGGGCACATAGCAGGAGGATGTGCCGAGGATCGCGGTGAGCTGGCCCGGTCGCACGGCATTCGCACCGGCAACGACAGCGTGCGCGTCAATGTTGCCCGAGGCAACGGCGATGCCCTCGGGCGAGTCCCGTCAGCTCGGCCATTTCCTTCGTCAGCCCGCCGACCTTCGCGCCGAGCGGGAGGATGGGAGCGCTCATTTTTCTCCTCGAAGACGCCGCCAAAAACCGGCGTTTGACGGCTTCGAGGTACTCGAAAGAGGGTACTTCCCGTCCTGGAGCATGCGCTTGTAGCCGGAGTCGCCGGCCGACTGTGTCAGGGTCCCGGTCGGCTTCCACGTCAGCCAATCGAGGAGGTTGCACACCACGTCGGCCTCTTCGTAAACCTCGGTGCCATCTCGAAGACCTCGAGGACCTTCGGCAAGAGCAGCTCGGAGAGCACCCCCGCCGTGGCGGCAAGCTTTCACCCTCGCGGCGGGCCTCGGCGACCTCTTACCAGCCGGGTGGCTCTGATCCTGAGCTCCGTGGTGGCTTCCAGCAACTGTGACGTAGCGTGGATGTTGTTCATCAAAGCCGGGCTTCTCACACGGCGGCACGCCGTCTTCGTCGGTGAAGAACACCGTCGCTGAGGTCGCATCGACGCCGATGCCGACGATATCGGCCGGGTCCACCCCGGCGGCCTTCACCGCGGCGGGAACCGACTCGCGCAGCACCTTGACGTAATCGGCCGGGTTTCTGCGGCGCGAAATTCCGGCGGGAGGGGGCTGGCTGTCGCCGGCGGTCAGGGTGCGGTCCATGACGCCGTGCGGGTATTCGGTCACGTGCGTGCCCAGCTGCTTGCCGGTTGCGGCGTCCACGACGATGGCGCGGCCGGAAAGCGTTCCGTAATCGATGCCGACGATGTATTTCTTATCGGACATATGTATTTTCTCCTAGACGTGAGGAAATGCGGGTGGCGAGATTCGAAGGGCCGGATCACTCCGAAGGGTGGCGGTGCCTGCCCAGAAGCCTTCGGTGCAAACAGCTTGTCGACGACGGTGTCGTAGATCCGAGATCGACCAGGATGTCGAAGACAGTGTAGCGGTCGCGGATCATCTGAGCCTTGAAAGTGGGTCTGCCGGGAAGCGATCCCAATCGATCTCAATAAGCTCGGGATGGTAGGGGCGCACCGACCGTCTTCAGGCGGTCCATGATGTCTTCGGGCGCCAGAAGCTGGGCGCGCAGCTTCTCACGCAGCTCGGGCCACTTTTTCTTGAGCAGCTCGATACGGGCAACGAGGCTCATCGCCTTCGGTCCTCTCTTGAGGGAGTGGCGCACGGCTTCCTCCTGCATCCGCAGGTATGAGGGGCGGCGCGCACCTCGGATTCGACCTGCTCGGGGCTCTTGACGGCTGCGAGGCGCGTGATCGACGTCGAAATCCTCCGCGTCCAGCTTGAGGAATTCCTCCCAGATGGCACACGAGGCGACGGTTCCAACCCCCACCTTGATCCGTGGGAGAGCGGAGGCTCCCAGTCGAGGCCATGACCTTCCATCTCCACACGTGGGAGAACTGGTGGCCCGCCCGGAGGCCGAACGCGAGGACTGGCCGGCCTGCATGGCCAGGCCGGACATGAGGTTGCCTTCCATGAGGCCTTCGATGGCCTTCTTGTCGCCGCGTTGCCGATGGCTTCGGGGTCGGCGAGGGCGAGCCGCGTCGAAGCCCCTGGACCATGTTCCACACGTACTCGTTGATCGGCTCGATTCCCAGAGCGTCGGCCAGAATCCAGTCCGCGCCGGCCGGGATCTTCTCGATGAGGTCGCCGTATCCGGTGGCGGTCAGGCGCTTGGGCGCCTGGCAGACGACGTCGTTATCGGCGACGAGGCCAACCGGGCCGGGGCACGAACGGGTGATTTTGAAGCCGTCGCGTGAGATGGAGGCGCCGAAAGCCGCGAAACCATCGACCGAGGCGGCCGTGCACACGTTCATGTACGGGCGCCCGAGCTCGCCGGAAGCCAGCTTGGCGATGTCGTTGAGCGTTCCCGATCCGATCGAGCACACGACGGTGTTCTCGAGCGGCTCAATGTGGTTGCGCAGGATTTCAACATTCTCATATCCGGCGTAAAGCGTTGGTTTCCCGGGGAAAATATAGGGTTCTTCAGCGAATTCGACTCGGCCGCCTCGAGCGAAGCGACGACTTCCTTGCCGGTCGCCTCGAAGGTGTTGCCGTCTGCGACCACTAGGGCCTTCGCCCCGGGGAACAGCTTTGGTGAACATTTCGCCTGTCTGTCGTGACGCCGTCGCCGAAGACGATGTCCTTCGTCTCGACGGCCGTCTCGAGGGCCTGCGCGATGAGATCGCTCGACATTGCTTTCCTCTTCCGTTTCAAGCCTATTTCCTGCGGGAGCCTTCCGTGCCCGTTTCGGGCCTTCAAGCCCGCGGCCGGCCTCGCGCTGCTCTTGTGCGCAGCCGCGACAGTCCGCAGGGCCCCTTCCGGTTCCATGATTGAAACTTGCGGCGGGGCCTTCACGAGGGAAGGCCCCGGGCCAGTCGATCATTCGGCTGCTGCGTGCTCGGCGGCCACGTGATCGACCGTCTCGTGGATGAGGTCTTGCACCAGCGGGAACTGCTTGCAGTACTGATCGGCGTAGAACTCGTACTGCTCGTGCTTCCTCGGCGTCGGGCTCGATGCGCTCGCGCTCGTGGACCATCGCGTCGGCGGCCTCCTGGACCGATCCGTACAGGCCCGCTCCCGGCGGCGGCGAGGATGCACGAGCCGAGGGGTGACGGCGTCGCCCACCTCGGTCAGGGTGATCGGAACGCCGGTGACGTCGGAGTGCATCTGCGTCCACATGCGGGACTTCGTCGCGCCTCCGCAGGCCACGAATTCCTGAACCTCGAATCCGGCTTCGCGCAGCTTTGCGCAGGTTGGCTTCGACGCCGTAGCACACGGCCTCCTGGATGGCGCGGTACATGTGCTCACGGCTGTGGGCGAGCGACAGGCCGGTGAAAACGCCGCGGGCCTTGGAGTCCGAGTAGGGCGTGCGGTTGCCCTGGAAGAACTCGTTGATGACCAGGCCGTCGCATCCAACCGGGATGTCCGCCGAGCGCTGGTTGAGGGATGTCGTAGGCGTTGAGGCCGGTCTGCTCGGCGGCAAGGTTGATGTCGGGGCAGAAATTGTCCTTGAACCACTTGAGCACCGAACCGGAGGAGACGAGCGAGATCTCAACCGTGTACTGGCCGGGGACGACGCCGTCGGTGTAGCCGCCAGAAGCCGGGGCCGGAGACGGGGTCGGGCGACTGGCCGGACATCACGTGCGAGGAGCCGGTCGCCAGCGACATCTTGCCCGGACGCAGCACATTGAGGCCGATCTGGCCGTGCCAGGCGTCGCCGCCGCCTTGGGCGACGGGCGTGCCGGGAATGAGGTCGAGGGCCTCGGCCGCGGATTTCGACAGCCCGCCGACGAGCACGCCCAGGTCGTTGACCGTGGTCGGCAGCTTGTCGAAGACGTCGCCCGCGCCGGCCTCCTCGTAGAGGTCGACGGGCCACCCGCCGTTGTCGCGGTCGTAGTACATGCGGTGGGCTGCGGTGTTGATGTTCTGCGTCCACTCGCCGGTCAGCTTGAAGGTCAGCCAGTCGGGCGCATCGACCAGGCGGTAGGCCTTGTCGTAGGTCTCGCGCTCGTTTTCGCGCAGCCATGCCGCCTTGAAGGGGAACCACTCGGCGGTCGGCGGCAGTGTGCCGCTTTCCGGTGTACCGCCGGGCGGGCGACTTCGTGTCGGCGACGCGGGCGGCCTGCTCGGTGGCGCGCACGTCCATCCACATGATCGCCGGACGCAGGGCTTCGCCGCCCTGGTCGAGGGCGACGACGGTCATCGTCAGCGCATCATCAGGGAAATGCCCTTGATTTCGTGAGGCTGGACTCCTGAACGCTGCATGACGTTGTGGACCGAGGCGCGCAGGGCGTTCCACCAGTCCGATCGGCGACTGCTCAGCCCAGCCCGGCGCCGGGTGCGTAGTCTTGTAAGCCGTCGCCGCGAATGCCACGGGCGCTCCGGAGAGATCGAAGATTCCGACTCGGCAGGATTCGGTGCCGAAGTCGACGCCCATAACGTAAGGGCCGCCGGTGAGTGGATTGGTGTTGTTGAAGACAGACAAGGAAACCTCCGCGCTGAAGTTTTGGTGTTTTTACTGTTCACTCGTCCGCGTCAGACCAGCCCCATCCGAGGCCGGATACTCCTCGGGGAATGAGGTGGTCGATGCGGTCGAGGACGAATGTGGGTTGATCGGCGGGATCAAAGCTTCGGCCTCTTCCAGCGTCGAGATCGCCGGTGAGAAGCAGACACGAGAACCATGTTCGTTTTGATGGCCATGCCGATGTCGGTCATCAGGCGGTCGCCCACCATCATGCAGTGGTCGGGATCGACGTCCAGGCCATCGATCGCCGCCGAAAGCATGGTGGCCTCAGGCTTGCCCATGTTCGCCTGGCACGTGACTCTCCCGTGCAGAGCTTCGATGGCCGCCACGATGGTGGCCGCATCAGGGCTCGCCGCGCCCGCCCGGGAAGCGCAGTAGCGGTCGGGGTTCGTTGTGATGAGAAAGGCCCGCTTGTGGAACCAGATGGCATCGAATGCGATCTGAAGCTTCCGGTATTCGAAGTCGGTCATAGAGGCGATGACGATGTCGATCTTCTCCGGGTCCTCGCTCATCGCGATGCCCGCCTCCGCGAGCGCCTTCTTGAGGGCTCTTCAGAGATGGGGAAGACGACGGCGTCAGGGATGGTTCGCCTTGAGGCCAGCGGACCGTTGTGACGACGGTGTTGGCGATCTCCTCGATCGGCGTGGGGATCCTGAGCTTTCTCAAGCTTTTCCAGGTAAAGCTGCGGGGTCCTTCGTCGGGATTGTTCGACAGGGAAGCGCACGGGCCTACCCAGCTCGCGCAGTCCCTTCGATGAGCCCGCTTGGCGCCGGGCAACAGGTCGTCACCTAAATAAATGGTCCCGTCCATGTCAAAAGATGTAGGCGTCGTAGAGCCTGTCAGGGAGATGCGCTTCACCGTTCCTCTAAGTCTTCCGGATTTTCGAAAATCCTGCTGGATTTCATTCTTTCGACCCTGTGCTTCACCTCTGCGCTTCGACCAATGGCGTGACAATGGTTCGAGTGCGTGACTTTCAGCATGGGCTTCGGGCCGACGGTCGCTGCCCCGGCCCGAGGGGTCTTTAGAAGAGCAGCGCCAAGGAAACCACTGCTGTGTTGCTGATCCAAATCGACGCCGCCGGAGGATCGATGTGGGACGTTCCGCGGTTGTACCAGAGCCTGGCGAAAGAACTCGCACAGGAACGCTGAGAACAAACCTGCCAGTAGAGCCGCGAAGAGGGCGCCGATGGCCGGGCCGGCGTTAGCTGCGATCCAACCTGCCGTGTCCGTGTCTCCCATGAGGAAATCACCCCCGAATATCGGGAAGAATCTCATCGCCGCGAGACCCGCCGTAATGGTCACGTGATGCTGAACCGGCATGTTTCGGTTCGTGATGAGGAACAGGATGATGACCGCCGAAATGCCGAAGGTGAAGGTCTGGGCGTTGTTGATTGCCGCGCTAGGATCCAGATGGCGAGAGGCCAAGGACGAGCCGATCTGAGAGGCAAGGAAGATCGAGGCACCTCCGGCCAAAGATTCCGAATAGGGAGCCCATGGCGAAGAGCTGGCCCGGCTTCTCCTGCCACTCCAGCCAACGGCCGTTCGGACCGGGCTTTGATCTTCCCAGGAAGGTCTTGGCGTCCTTGTCGAAGGCGTGGGGCGAGTGGAGCGGAGCCCCTTGCCGTATCCCTTGCCCGGGGATCGCCGCCGAAGGCGATGCGGGCGAGGATGCCGGAGAGCACAACCGTCAAGGCGACGGAATCCGTGTGCCCGCCGAACCACGGGATCTTCGAAATCCCAATCTGCACGACGTATCCGAAGACACCGAAGATCGAGCCGACGTAGATGACGTCGGGCGTCCCAAACCGGCGAGCGGGGAGTTGACGTCCTTGCCGTCGTCCATATACCCTTTGTATCTTGCGTAGATCGCGGCTGCCGCGCCTCCGGCAGAATACGATATGCGGGCCCATGAACGGGACCAAAGGCGAGGTAATCCGAGCGCGAAGCTGCTGCCCGTGGCAGCGAGGATTCCCCACGAGGCGAGGACCGTGAAACCAGTCAATACGAAGCCATAGTTGCCTCCGATGCTGGCACCGACAGCGCCACCCGCGATAGCGGCGAGGAGTCCGAATAAGAAGACTCCCAGCGAAGCTGTAAACATCGATGTTCCTTTAAGGTCAGGCGGATGGACATCCGCTGTATTTATCGTGACGGTCCCGTCGTTTGAGACCGCGTAAATCCCAATTGTGATGGCGACCGGCGTGAGTGGCTCTCAACCGGCCATGCACGGCGTCGAGTCCGGAGGTCGTGCGTGCTCGCCCGGCTCGCAGGAGACCGCCGGGTTTCAGCAGCCCTCCGCCGTGCCGTTCTCGTACTCGACGAGGGACGTCGATGTTGACGCTTCGAGTGCGAGGACGGGTCGAAGGTGTAGCCCGAGAACTCCCGAGGCGGGCGTCGAGCCAGTTCGCGTCCGATCACGCGCTGGCCCAGACACAGGACGTGGGCGTCGTTGGAGAGGATGAGGCGTTCGACCGAGAAGCTGTCGTGAGCCCGTGCTCGCCTGACGCCCGCCACTTTGTTCGCCGAAATGGCCATTCCATCCCGTGCCGCGAAGAAAATGCCACGGTCGGCCTTCCCTCCGCGATCACGCGCGCGCCGGCGACTCCACGTGAGGTATGGCGTGGTCTCGCCCTCGGAAACGCCGACGTCGATGACCTCATCGACGCGTTCGTCCTGCTCAAGATCGCTTTATGATGATCTCTTTGTAGTCGTAGCCTGCGATGTCCGCAGCGACGACGATGCACCAATCCATGCTGTGCCCTTCCCTCGTGACACTGATCCGACAGAACGGAATGCGTGCTCTCGTCCGTGAAAAAAGACTAACACCGGACATGTTATTTTCCCCGCATGCGATGTTGAGCGAACACACTCCCATCAGGCGGCCGGAAGTGAGAGGGTTGCAGAGGCAGGGGCCGCCTCGGCGCGCGGTCAGGGGTGTGCCGGTGGCCGACGACCTCCGCCTCTCGGCCTCATCCGTTCGACCGTCTCCTCGGGCGTCCCCCGGTCGACGATGACCGCCGGGAACTCGGCCATGCTCGCGAAGCAGAAGAGCGCCTTGCGCGCGAACTTCGTGGTCGAGTGGGAGGAACGTGGTATCCGCGGCGTCCAGCATGGCCTCTTGACCGCGACGATGTCCTCGTAGGGGTGATAACGGCTCAGTCGGAGATGCCGAGGCCAGACCATGGCGTAGTTGGCGTACATCTGCCCGATCATGGCGACCGCCGAGGGGCCCCACGAGATTCGGCCCACCTGGTAGACGCCTCCCACGATGAGGTTGCCCGCACCGGGCCTCTCGGCCTCGTCAGCCGGAGGAGGTTGGTGACGATCGACATCGTCTCGATTTCCCAGGCGCGCGGACGGCCCACACGACGTCAGGTCGTCAGGCATGATCGAGGCTCCCCGAGGGCACCATCGCGGCTGCTGCGCACGACGCGAGCTCCTGCTTGTGCCTCGCCAGTGAGTTCTGCTCAGGCCGGATCTGGCCGGAAGCCTCGGTGCAGCCCGGACGCCTTGGCCCGCCACCTTCCCATGGTGGCGTTGCAGCATCCCGCCTCCTCGAGGCCGGGCGGCGTCCCCTGTGGGCGGGTCATCGTCGAGCACGCCCAGATGCGCCGCCAGGTCCTCGACGGAGACGGCCCCTCTCCCTCGCGATGTATTCGGCTATCCCGCGCCCGCCGGGCTGAATCCATCCACCTGTCCAGCCCACGACTCGCTACGTCCGGTGCTGGAAAGTCTCGCATCACCTCTCTCGTGGGTTTCCAGAGAGCCCTCGCCGGGCCCATCGATCCCTCGTCTCGATGCGCCCATCCGGGCACCCCTTCGGCTCCCGATCCCGCCGGACGTCACGCATGCGCCGGTAATGCGACGTCTGACCGCCAGCCTACCCGGCGGGACCGGCGGCGGCAACAGGCCCCGCCGAGGCCGGCCAGAACCTGCGGGGAAAAACCGGAAGGGGCGAGAGTCGCGCGTGGAACGTGCCGGCAGGCGGAACGGACGCGCAAGTTCCGTTCCTCCGCCGTCGTGAGGCCGACGTGCAGGGGCGGACAGCGGCGAAGGCGGCGGGCAGGGCGACTCGACGCAGTCCTCGTCGTCGGGGCGGGCGTCCCATCGGCCAAGGGCGGCCGCGGCAGCGTCGGCGCCGGCGGGTAGTGTCGGGGTATGAAGGACCTGACGAAGATGAGCCTCGAAGAACTCTGGCAGCTTTTCCCGATCGTCCTTAAAGGCACGATCCCGCCTACCGCAAGTGGTACGAGGAGGGAGCGCGCCAGGCTGTCGAGCCGTGTGGGGTCCGCGCCTGGAGCGCATCAGCCACATCGGCTCCACGGCGGTTCCCGGGCTGCTGGCCAAGCCCACGGTGGACATCCTCATGGAGTTGGACCCCGAGGTCGATCCGCGGGAGGTCTTCGACCGCGCCCGCGACGAGGGTGGCTGGCGATGTCGGGGCAGCGCCGACGCGTCCGAGTGAGGCTCGTCTTCAACAAGGGGTACACGCCCGAAGGGTTCGCGCGAAGGTCTTCCATCTCGCGTGCGCACCCGGGGACTGGGACGAGCTCTACTTCCGCGACTACCCTAGATCGACCATCCAGACGGGGCGCGCCGGTACCGCGCGTCTGAAACTGGAGATTGAAGGGCGATACGAGCGACGACCGCGACGCCTACACGCAGGCCAAGGGGAGACTTCATCGACGAGACGACGGCGCTGGCTGCAGCGTATCCGGGCGACATCTCGCCGCGCGCGGTTGGCTTCGCTTCGCGCCCTTCGCCGCTCTCGAGCCCCGCACCGGCCGCGGCCGCAAGCGAGACGAGCTCCACTCCAGCCGAGCACCGGCGCCGCGCCGCAGCCGTGAGACCCGGAACCGAGGCTGGCGAGGCGGCGACGGTTACCCTTTCCGCCCGTCCCGCTGCAGCCCGACCCCTACTTCCGCCCGGGACGAGGACGGTACTCCGGCACTTCGAGATACGGTGAATTCGAGGCGTCTTTCCGCACGAACGAGGGCGGTGTGCAGCCCTGCAAGCGGCCGCACACGCAGGAAGCCAGGCACGCAGGAACGGGCGCGGAATCCGGCGGTCCGGTTAGATCTCCTCAACGCCCTGCCCTTCGTCTCCTCGGCGAGGGTGAGACGACCGCCGGAAGAGCAGGCCCGCGAAGATGAGGAAGGGGATGAGGCGACCTCGGGCGAGGCTTGTCGCCGCCGACGAGGCAGGCCGAGCAGGTAGGGGCGGCGACCTTCGCGACGGCTCCGATGCCGTATCCGAGCCCGAGGCCGAGTGGAACGGAGCCTCGGTCGGGGAACTGCTCGCCGCCGAGGCGTTGAGGGATTCGAGGCGCCGTCGCCGAACGTCATGATGACGAAGATCCCCGCGAAGAGACGTAGCCGGCGGCGCCGACGATCGTCGCCGTCGACCATCTGGGTCGAGCGGCGACGAGAGCGCCGAGATCCGATGACCCCACAGCCGAACATGGTCACGCCGCCCGATGCGGTCGGATATCCGCGCCGATCCGAGCCGCTTGACGGAGTCTCCCAGGGAGACAGCATGAAGAGCGTGGAGACCGAGCCGGCGCTGAACTGAAGGACTGTGTCGCGAGACTGCCCCAGGACTGGACTGTGAAGGACCTGAGGATGAAGGCAGAAGGAGCCGAGGGACACGACGACAGCTGGCGGGGGTACCGGAAGATCACCGAATAGGATGCTGAGCTAGCCGCGGGCAGGGGGCGGGCGCGGCGACCTGCTCGACAGTCTCCATCGCCCACGCGCCGAGCCCTTGGCCTCCTCCTCCCGTCCCATGGACTGGAGGCGAGACTCCGGGATGAACCCGGGCCCAGGCCAAAGGACGATCGGAATGCACCCGATGGCGTGTGCCCGGCCATGCAGGGCCTCCGGTGCTGGGTGACCAGGCCGCCAGGGAAGATGCCCGCGCGGGATGAGCACGGAGGTCCAGCCCTGCCAGCAGCCCGCGCTGCCTGGCGGGAACGAACTCCTGTAGCAGAGGAACGGATGTGATGTTCAGGCCCGCCGACAGCCGATGCCGAGCGCCGGTGCCAAAACGCGAGAGGACCAGCCGTTGACGGGTGTGAACCGAGCCCGCGGTGAAGACCACGAGGACGATGATGCAGGCGACGAAGGCGTGCTGCGTCCGAGAGCGTCCGCCAGGCGGCCCCAGGATGGAGCCGATGACCGTGCGAGGCCTGCGCCTGCCAGGATGACGCCGGACTGGAAGCGGGTCAGGTCCCATCCGGTCTCGATCAGGAGGTTTGACGATGAATCCGATGTGAACGTGTCGAAGCACTCCGACACGTTTCCCACGATCGCGCCATCCCTGAGGGACTTCTGATGGCCCGTCAGGCGATGGTTGTCGATTTGTTCGGGGCCGTGCGCCCTGCTGCTACGCTCATCTGTCTTTGACCAATCGTGAGATGAGGTGGGAGGTGCGAGGCGGCGGGCATGGCCGGCCGTCGACGATGGGCCGTCCTCCACGCCGCCCAGCCGGCCCGTCGGTGGGCCGGCCGGGCGGCCGGCTCAACGGAGGATCTCGTGGTCGTCGGGAGGTCGAGCTCGTGCCGGGAGCCACATGGGTCAGGTCGCCGTGGTGCGTGAGGGGCGTAGGAGGACGTCCGCAGGCCGTAGCCGATCCCGGCCTCGACGTCGCCGTCGAGAGCCGTGGGCGTTCCGGCGACGAAGATCGCGGCGCCGGGCCTGTCGACGACGGGCACCTGGATGACCTCGAATCAGCGGTCGCTTCTCGGCGGTGGACGGGTAGACGCCGTTGATCTGGTCGGTGGAGACGACGACCGGCAGTCGAGGCCTCTCCGGAGGTGCGGCACCGTCATCCGTCGCCCGGGATTCCGAGACCCTCGTCCCGTCGGGCGCGAGCGAAGACGATGCTCGACTTTCGGGCGATGGGCTCGAGCACCCTGCGCGCCGAGGTCGGCGTCCGCAGCAACGAACGGTAGTTGACGTCGAGAGCGACGTCGATGCGCTCGGCGGCCTGGTCGACAGTATCCGACCACCCTGGCCGTGTTCTCCGTGAGGCCGCGGTGATCCCGGTGACGAAGACGAGCCTGGCGTCCAGCAGACTCCCAGTCGAAGTCCTCGATTCCGGCGTCGCGGAACAGGGTGTACAGGCGGTCGTGGATGACCTTGGCGGGCATGGGTGCTCGCCGGGCTCCATGAGTAGAGGCGGACGCGGCCTCTCCGGTGCGCACGATGTTGCCAGGTGCACTCCACGGGCGGAACTCGATCGAGCACGCGCTCGCCGAGCTCGCCATGCAGGCGTGACCGACGCCCACGAGGCCGCTCGCCCCAGCTGGGAGAGCAGCCCGGAGACGTTGGCCTCCAGGCAGGCGGCCGTCATGCGCAGCTCGCGGGCCGTGACCAGCCCTGTCTTGTGGCGTCAGGCGGATCTGTCCCTCGCCGATGGTGGAGATGTCGAGATCTAGGCATGGCTGACTCACTCGGGATGCTGCGGCTGTCCCATAGCGGTGCGTGTAGCGGTCGTAGTTCGCCTCGATGTCGCCGCGGGCAGCTCAGCGACTTCGCCGATCGCCAGCGATCGCGACGGTTCGGGCGACGTCCTCGACCATGACGGCCGCCTGGACGGCCTACTCGATGGTCGGGCCGATGGTGAAGCGCCGTGCTTTGGCCGGGAGGATCGCCGGGCTGTGTCCCGATGTTCTCGACGATCTGCACGCCGATCTCCTCCGTTCCGATGGCGGCGTAGCCTCCGCACGCGCAGGGGCCGCCAGTTAGTCGGCCGTGGCGGTCAGGCAGCGGGATCGCCCGGCCCGTGGCGGCCCACGCCGTGCGCATGTAGGTGGGTGGGTGGACGACGCTCCCCACGTCCTCGCGGCGCCGGTAGACGTACAGGTGCGAGGCGGTGTCCGAGAAGGCCTCTGTTCCCCTCGACGATCTTCCGTCGGGTCGACGACTGACTCATGTCCTCGGGCGTCATCGCGCTCAGTGCGCGCAGGCCGGAGGGTTTGATGACGACCAGGCCGGTCTACGGATCCGCGCGGAGAGGTTCCCGCTGGTCCGCCTGACCAGACCGTGGCCGGGAAGTTCGAGTTGCCTTCGCAACCTCTTCTTCGGGTGCTTCTAGCATGCGGTTCTCTTTCCTCGGTGGTGGTGGAATCAGGTCGGCGATGTGGAATCCGGCGCCGAGGGCTATGCCTCGATGAAGCGGCGGGCGGCCTGGCGGCGTTCGGCGGCGAGGTCCGCGTCGTCGTTCACATCTCGATCATGGTAGGCCGGCCCGGACCAGCGCTGGCAGGCCAGCAGAAGCGAAGGAGCCGTCCCAGTCGACGAGCGCCCTCGCCCATCGGAACCCGACGCGGTTCGCCCGCCGGACGTCGCGCCAGCGTGCATGGCGACCATGTGACCCTCGCCGGCGGCCGGCTCGGCGGCCGGATCCAGGCCCTGCTCGGCGATGTTGCCGATGTCGGGGTAGACCTGCAGCCACGGCGAGGTCGATCGCGTCGACCACCTCCATGGCGGTGATGGACGTGACGTCCCTGCCGTCGACGTTCTCGATGCCGAGCATGACTCAGCCGTACGTCGCGGCCTGGGGCCGCAGCCTCGCCAGCATCTCCCGGTAGTGCCGGGCGGCGTCGGGGTTTGGGCTCCTCGTGGTAGCAGTAGTATCCGGCGACTTGGGCACAGGGATGCCCAGGTCGTGGCTGAGGCGGATCCCCGGGTCATCGCGTCCCCGGGCGCTTTCCTGCCACGCCCGGGTCCGCGCTGCCGGGGCCGATCTTGCGATGCACGGACGGGCTACGGTCCGCCGATGGCCGTCCGACCGTCTCACGGCGCGTCTGGCGACGCCGCGGCGGGCGCGGTCCAGTCCAGGCAGGGCCTCCCGCCGGGGAGCTCTCGTCCACGGACATGTCGGCGAAGGAGGGCCGGCGCCAGGACCTGGGCGAGGAAGGCCTCCCAGTCGGCGCGGGTGGCCAGCTCGTTGCCCGCAGGGATACGCCTCGTAGATGCCCAGCGTGATCGTCCGCGCAGTCCACGCGTCCGGCCGTCTCCGCACGGGCCGCGGCCGGCCGCTCGGCCGAGTCCCCGGACGGCCGAGGCGTCTCGCCCGCTCACGGCCAGACCTCCGCGATCGTCTCCTGGGTTCGGCGGCGGCCGCCGCCAGATCCTCCGCCTCGACGATGGCGCGGCCGGCGATGACGATGCCCGCACCCGCGCGAACGCCGGGAGGTCCTGCGCCGGAGCTCCGCCCGTGCGGTGACCGTGAACCCGATGGCGGCCAGCTCGTCGATCCTCGCCAGGTCCTCAGGCTTCGACCAGGTCGCCGGCGGCCTCGCGATCGCGCGATCGCTTGACGATGACGTGCTGTACGCCGATCTCGCGCCAACGCCTGGCCCGTTCGGGGTCCGTACCCATTCGTCGGCCAGCTCGACCTGGACCTCGCCGCCGAGACTCCTCGGCGACCTTGCACACCTGCCGGATGGTGGTCAGGGGATGCCGCCGCACGCACGGACGGTCGGCTCCGCCTCGAACGCCAGACGGGCGATGCTTCGACCCGGCCTCGGCGATGCGGACGTCTGCGAGGACGGGCTTGTCGGGAGTAGAGTGCACGGACGCCGAACCGCGCGATAGCCCTCGCACAGGATCAGGATGGTGCCGCGTTCGATGACGTCGACGTTCGCCGAGGCCTTCTGGAGGGGACCGAGCGCGCTGCGAAGGTCGAAGGCGTCCAGCGCGATCTGCAGCCTGGGCCTGTCGGTCAGCCTGGATCTCTCGGTCATCTCGAGGCCTTCACGGGGTCCCAGGCGAAGAAGGCCCGCCGCGTTGCCACCAGGAGGTCCTGGACGTAGGCGCGGTCAGGCCCTCGTCGTCGATGAGGCGCGGGGCGAAGACGGCCGGATCGAAGTCGATGCCGGTCACGGACCCGTAGGCCTTCTGGTGGGAGGATTTGCCGAGTCGGTGCCCAGAAGGATCTAGCTTGCCGTAGCCCTTCTCGCCGAGGACTCGCAGGAGGTTGACGCGTGCGTGGTCGGGCACGTGCCAGATGCGGTTGGTGCCGTCGGTTCGACGTAGCATCCGAGCTCAAAACTACGATCTGCTCCCTGCACCCAGGGTCCCAGTTGCGCTGGATGTGGCCGATGGCGACGCGGCGGGGTCCACGCCCTGATCGACCAGAAGCGAGCCTGTTCGGGGCCGCACGTCCCGGCGGTCACGTGGGTGTTGACTGGGCAGCCGGTCTCCTTCGCGGCGATGGCCACCCGCCTTGCCCGTCTTGACCTCCACGGGGTGATCCTGCCGTGAGGCGGTGGCCCGCATGATGACGCCGGCCCTGACGTCCGTGCGCTCGACGATGGGGCCCATGTAGTCGAAGCGGTCGACGCCTTCGGTGATGTCGGCTGATGAGCGGGTCCGCGATCTGGGCGACCGTGTACTGGTTGACCCAGCTCTGCCGCCATTCAGGTAGACCTTCTGCTGGTGGAAAGCCCGTCGTCTGGACGACTTGCAGGCCGGGCACGCGGCCGGCGGCTTCACGCAGCGAGGACGTCGCGCCCCGAGGCGGGGGCACATGTCGACGATGGTTCCGCCGCTCGCCCACTTCTTCCGGGGCCTCGACGATACGTGCGCCTCCTCGACCGCCTTGTCGACGTCGTCGAGGAGATGGTCGGGGATCGATGTAGACCTCTCCCGCGCCGACGCGCGGATGAGGTGGTCGTGGGCGTTGACGACTCCAGGTGTCTCGGCGCGACGTCCCCGTCGATGGTTCGGCACGATCGCCATCGGTTCTTCCTTTCCTTGCTTTTTCGCCTGGTTGTTATGCGCCGCCTGCGTTTGCGGTGCGCGCCGCCTTCCGCGGCAGCCGCCCAGCGCGCCGCGCCGGCTCCGCCTCGTCAGTGCGGTGCGGGGCTGGGGCGTCCGGTCGCCTGGACGGCGGACCAGCGCCGACTTTCGGGCGATGGCGGTGGGCCCGGCGAGGCGGCCGGCGCACCGCCGGTGCCGTTCATCCCGCCGACGTTGCCGGTTGGCGACACCCCGATCCTGCTACGACATCCCCGTCGCCCAAGGCAGGAAATGCACTACGTACTTCAGCACCCGGAGATATTGACAAATAAGGCCTTTGACCTAAAGGTTTTTGAGAATATGCACCTAAGGAGTCACGCACATGTGTGCATTGTTTTCCATTGAGCGGGATCGGGGAGCGCCTTCAGCTGCTTCTGAGGGTCGCAACGCTCTACTGGATCGAGGGCGAGTCCCAGGCGGACATCGCCGTCGAGCTCGGCTACTCTCGGCCGCAGATCTCGCGTCTGCTCGCCGAGGCGCTGACAGCGCAGGTGGTCAGCGTCAGCGGCGTCCACCATCCCTCGAGCGCGCGCTGGGCTGGAGGCAGCCCTCGCCCGAGCGCTTCGAGGCTGGCGACGCGCGCGTCGCCACCCATCGACGACAACGACGCCGAGTCGACGGCTCCCGTGGCGGCCTGGCGGCCGAGACCGTCCTGTCGATGATCCGGCCGATTCCGTCATCGGGGTGACGAACGGCCGGGCCGTGTCCCAGGTGGTCGCCGCCCTGCCGTCGACGCGCTACTCGCGAGGTCACCGTGGTCAGGCGATCCGGGGACCATCGCCCACGAGAACCACATGGTCGACTCCCCGAGCTGTGCCAGAGGATGGCGTCCGTCCTCGGTGCGAACTTCACCGCATCCTGCCCGCACCGCTGTATCCTGGACAATTCGCGGACCGCTGCGATTCTGCGGCGGGAAGCTCGATCGGCCTGAGCGATCTCGATGGCGTCACGCCGACATCCTCCCTGACCGGCATCGGGGCGACGACGAAGGCCGGCTCGGGAGCCATCTTCGACCTGTGGCTCAGCCCGGAGGAGATCGGCGAACTGCGCAAGATGGGCGCGGTCGGGCATCGGCGGGCATCACTCGACGTCGACGGCCGGCACATCGACGGCGAGCTGTGCCGTCGCATCCTCGACGTTCCCTTCAACCGGCTGCTGAATCGTCCCTCGTCGTGGCGGTGGCGTGGGGAGCGCAGAAGGTTCCCGGCCATCACCGGGCTGCGCGGCGACCTCGTCTCGCATCTCGTGACCGACATGCGCACGGCCGGAGGCGTCTCGCCAGCCCCGACAGCGGCTCGGCGAGGAGGGCGGGTAGAAGGAACAAACGGGCGGGAAGCCACCCATAGAACCGGGCGCCCATAAGACGACGAAGCGTGGCCCCACGGATGGGGCCACGCCGAAATCCGGAAACTGGCTTCCGGGGCCGGCCGAACCGAGGCGCCGGCGGCGGCCGTCGGAGCCTCAGTTGGCGGCGGACGAGGCCGCTCGGCTGCGTTCCGGCGTCCTGCCGCGGTGGTCATTCCGCGAGTCAGACCGTCCATGTTCTCGGGTTCGGCGATGGCGACCACGTCGTCGGGAAGCGGCGCGTCCGAGGGGTCCCTGCCCGGTGAAGGTGAAAGAGTGCCGGGATGTTCTCCTCGTCGACGTCGACCACGATCGTCTGCCCTTGGCGGAAAGTCGCCGAGCAGCTTCTCGGACAGGACGTCCTCGATGTCGCGCTGGATCGCCCGGCGCAGCGGACGAAGCGCCGGACCGGGTCGTAGCCGCGGTCGGCGAGCAGCTCCTATGGCCCGCCGCGTGAGCACGAGGCGCATCTCCGCTAGCAGCCAGGCGCTTGTCGAGCTTGCCGATCGCGGGTCGACGATCTTCGCGGATCTCCTCGCGCTGCAGCTGCGGGAAGACGATCATGTCGTCCACGCGGTTGAGGAACTCGGGGCGGAAGTGCTCTTTGAGGGCTCGCCCACGCGGCTCTTCATCCGCTCGTGGGTCGAGGACCGTGTCGCCGTCGAACTGGAATCCGGTGGTCACGCCCTTGGCGATGTCCTTCGTGCCGAGGTTGGTGGTCATGATGATGATCGTGTTCTTGAAGTCGACCATCGGCCCTGCAATCCGATCATGCCGCCTCTTCCGGGATCTGGAGCAGGGGTTGAACAGATCAGGATGGGCCTTCTCGACCTCGTCGAAGAGCACCACGGAGAGGGCTTGCGGCGGACCTTCTCGGTCAACTGGCCGCCCTCGTCGTAGCCGACGTATCCGGGAGAGCGCGCCGAAGAGCGCGAGACCGCGATAGCTACTCGAGTACTCGGACATGTCAGGGTGATGAGCGCCGACTCGTCGCCGAAGAGGAACTCCGCCAGGGCGCTTGGCCAGCTCCGTCTTGCCGACGCCGGTGGGCCCGGCGAATGAGACCGAGCCGCCGGGGCGGTTCGGGTCCTTCAGGCCGGCACGGGTGCGGCGGATCGCCTGGGAGGGGCGACGACGGCCTCGTCCTGGCCGATGACCCGCTGTGCAGCTCCTCCTCCATGCGCAGGAGCTTGGCGGACTCCGCCTCGGTCAGCTTGAAGGCCGGGATGCCGGTGGCCATGGAGGCACCTCGGTGATCGGGTCCTCGTCGACGACGGAGACCACGTCCATGTCGCCGTCCTTCCGCGCCTGCTCGCTCGGCTGCCGCAGCGCCAACCGCTGCTCCTCGTCGCGGAGGGCGGCGGCCTTCTCAGTCCTGGCCGTCGATGGGGCCCTCGCGTCGCGCCGCACCACGGCGATCTTCTCGTCGAGCTCGCGCACGCTCCGGGCCGGGGCGGTCATCTTGCGGATGGCCAGGCGCGCACCGGCCTCGTCGATCAAGTCGATGGCCTTGTCCGGCGAGAGCGGTCGTTGATGTAGCGGTCGGCGAGGGTGGCCGCGGCCTCCAGCGCGTCGTCGGTGATCGTCACGCGATGGAAGGACTCTAGCGGTCGGCAAGCCGCAGGACTCTCGATGGTCTGGGCGGTGGTCGGCTGGTCCACCTGGATGGGCTGGAACCGGCGTTCCAGGGCGGCGTCCTTCTCGATGATGCTTGCGGTGCTTCGTCCGGGGTCGTGGCGCCGATGACCTGGAGTTCGCCGCGGGCCATCGCTGGGCTTGAGCAGCGACGCCGCGTCGAAGGCGCCCTCGGCGCCCGCGCCGATGAGCGAGTGGATCTCGTCGATGAACAGGACGATGTCGCCGCGGGTGTTGATCTCGCTCGAGGATCTTCTTCATGCGCTCCTCGAAGTCGCCGCGGTAGCCTGAGCCCGCCACAGAGCGAGCCCATGTCGAGGGCGTAGAGCTGCTTGTCGTAAGGGTCTCAGGCACGTCGCCCACGGCGATGGCCTGTGCGAGGCCTTCGACGACGGCCGTCTTGCCGACGCCCGGCTCTCGATCAGCGCAGGGGTTGTTCTTGGTGCGCGCGACGGGACCTGCATGACCCGTTCGGTCTCCAGGTGGCGCCCGATGAGCGGGATCGAAAGCTTGTGGTCGCGCGCCGACTGCGTCAGATTGCGGCCGAACTGGTCGAGGATGGTCGACCCGGCCTTCTGCCCTTTCCGGGCGCCTCCGCCGACGCCGACGGGCTCGCCTGGAAGCCCGGGATGAGCTGGTTGACCTGCGAGCGCACGCGGCAGTGTCCCGCGCCGAGTTTGGTCAGAACCTGCGCGGCGACGCCGTCGGGCTCACGCGTCCAAGCCGAGCAGGAGGTGTTCGGTTCCGATGTAGGGTGGCCGAGGCTGGAGGCGCTTCGCGCATAGCGTATTCGATGACCTTCTTGGCGCGCGCGGCGTGAGGGATGTGGCCCGACAGACTCCTGCCCCTCGCCGATGATCTCGATGACCTGAGGCGCACCTCGTCGGGTGATGTCCAGAGCCTCCAGCGCCTTGGCGGCAGCTGCCTTCGCCCTCTGCGGATGAGGCCGAGAAAAGTGTGTTCTGTGCCGGTTGTTGCTTGAGATGCGCGCCTCATCCTGCTGAGCACGATCACCAGCAGAGCACGGTCGGTGAACCGTTCGGGCTTATTGGGCTCTTGAGAGATTTTGCGGCGCCGCAGGGTGCGTGACTCTCAGCGGTGCACTCGCTGTCAACGAGCACCCGGTGCGAAAGGCGATCCTTCAGCGAACCGGTTCCACCGGAATCTCCGTACCGGAGACCCGTTCGTGGCGGACGCCTCTTGACGAGAGCGGGAGAAAGCGGACCTGCCCCAGCGCGGTCGGACTTCCGGCGCCCGGTCGTTCACGCTCCGGCTCCCTCGTGAGGGCCGTCCGCGCGGCGGGCCGACAGTGCCCACCGCGGCGGTTTGACCCCACTCTAGCGACGATTTCCCCGGCGGGATCACCTGTTCGCCAGGGGCGTGAGTCAGGCGGTTTTCACCCGACCCCTCCCCCTCCGGCCCCTGCCGTCAGATCCTCCGGCTGAACGCTTTGCCGGCTTCTTCTTGATCTTCTCATCTCCCGGGTCTTCGTCTCCATTAACTCTTCGTCGACCACTATGCTGGCTTGACCTCTTAGCAAACTATTTGCACGTCCTCGGTGAAACAGGGTGGGGCAGATTTCCTGTGAATCGACCGGTGAAATCTCAATTTTTGGCGAGAGTTCAGCGGAATAAGGAACAACAGGAACAAGAGGTTTCACCGGAGAATACCGTCACCGCTCGATACTCCACCGTTTAAGGTCGGTGAAGCACCGTCGAAGATCAAGGCAGCTACCCCTTCGACTGCGTCCCAGTTCGAGCTGGGTCCCAGCCATCGGACTGCGCTCCCAACCATCCCCTTCAAATACTCAGTCCGCCTTCTCGCAGTCTCGGCTTCGCGTCCACAGCCACAACTCGACGGTCTGGGCCTCAGAGGCGATAAGCCCCCTCCACTCCCACAGCTCCACCGTTTTGATCAGTGTGAATAGTATTGGAAGCATGAGGTGTCATATTGCGGACGTGTAGGTTTAACACGAAACAATATTTAGAAAAAGATAAGATTTAGATATAACGTGAGATTTGAGGACGGCACGGGGATTTACGAGTAACGTGAGGTTGAGGGTGATTCAATCTCCTCCTCGCTCTCACGCTTCAACGAGATCGTGAACGGTCCCGTCGTTGACGAGTTCGACGTCCATCGCCCCACGATCTTCCTGTCTCGACGTGCGGTCCGTAGACATCGCGCAGCTCGCGCCACTTCTTCGACGATCGGCTCGGCGACATCGCCTGGGGCGGCGATGCGACCAACCAGCCGCCTCGCCTTTTGCGGACGTCGGCGTATAGCGTGAACTGGGGAGACGAGGGCACGGCTGCCCCCTTCTCTCCGGCCGAGCGGCGTTCGTCGTCACCGCCGTCGGACGAACGCAGAATCCGCAGCTGGGCGATTTTGCGAGCGGTCTTCTCGATCTGCGCCCGCCATCTCCGTGCGTCACTCCGACGAGCACGCACGGTCGGCGTCGACCGCGCCCGACGACGGCGCCGTCCCTCGCACCTCGGCGCGTCGAGGGCCTCTGAATGACCGTCCGCATGCCGCTCCTCTCCCTTCCTCGTCCTTTGGCCGACAAGCTTACTCTATTCCTCGGCCGACGACCTTAGCTCCACCAGTCCACGGGTCCGCAGTCCACTCGCCTCCTCTCGGTCCGTGCGCCGCTCATTCAAACGAAACGAGTTTCGGGCGGGCTTGGAGGCAGATCCTCGCAATTCGCCCTGGACATCAAGCGCGAGAGTCGGCGGCGACAAGGCGAGCGGCGAAACGCTGAGCCGGCAGGAAACCCGGCCGACGAGGGCGACAGATCGCTTCCGCGTCTGTGCCAGCCCTAGGCTGACGAGTCTATGACATCCTATTTGGGAATCCTGGCACGGCTTATCACGAGAGGCTCGTCAGCGCGGTTTCCCGTCAGAGGACGCCGCACCGGCCGCTGGGGACGCCCTCGATCCGAACAGGGTCAACGATGCCGCCTCACATCGGGGCCCCGTCACCGTCCTCGACATCGGCTGCGGCGACGGGCTGCTCGTCGAGCGCCTGCTGGCCACAGGGGCAACGGTGACCCGGGAATCGACGCCGATGCCGCGGCGGTCGTCAGGCCAGCCGTCGCCTCGGACTCCCCTGCCGCCTCGGCGCTCCGGCCCCGCGTGCAGCACCGCCGGGCCCCATGTCCATTTCGATCCGTTCTCCGGCTCCCGCGGATCCCGCCGACGCCTCTTCTCCGCTCGATCCGTCCAGACGGATCGGCGCACCGCCAGCGGACCGAGGCGACGATCCTCCACGGGGACGCCCTGGCCGGACCCGAACTCTCGACGGTCAGGCTTCGATCTCATCACCTGCGTGGCCGCCCTGCACCACATGCCGCTGGAGCCGGCCCTTCTCCGCATGCGCGAGCTACGGCTCCCGGCGGCCGGCTTCGCATCGTCGGGCTGGCGGCGAACGCGTCGGCGATGGACTGGATCGTCTCCGCGGCTCTGCTCGTGCCAGTCAGGCTCGCCAGCGCCATACATCGGGAATCCCGCGACATCGGAGTGCCCACGTCGCATCCCCGCGAATCCCTCCGCGAAATCCGCGCCGCCGTGGCGCGCCTTCTGCCGAGCTGCCGGATCCGACGCCGTTTCTACTACCGATACACGATCGCTTGGGACAAACCGAGAGCCTAACCGGGCCGCAAAACCGACCGGATCCACTGCCCCCGGATCGCAGGAACCCGTCCGAAGCCCGATCGCTCGGTCCGGAATCCAATCGCCCCGGCCGGAGCCCGATCCCCGGCCGGAGTCGTGACGGCTTCAGATACCCGATGCTGGCTACGCGTGGACAATACGCAATAGGCCGCTAAGCGGACATCCGTGACAGTCCGCTACAGGCGCATTAGCGGACTACTAGGGCGAACGGCCTGCAGGCCTACCGCCGCCGCGACCGGAGCCGCCGCCTCGACGCCTTCGACGCCATGTGCCCTCGAGGCCCATCCGCTGCTGTTCGGGGGCCGAGGGTGAGAACACCGAGGCGATCACGGCCGCCAGCCGCAACCATGAGGAAAAGGGCAGGACGACGGGCATGATGTACGGCCACACCATGACGAGCGCTCCCGCGCCCAAGGCGCCCATCCAGAAGCCCTTAGGCCTGCGAGCCAATCCGGGAAAAGTCGCCCGACGGGCGCAGGAGGCAGGCGATCAACGCGAGACAGGACGAGACCCGAGGCGCGATCCACACCCCGAACGACAGGTAGGGAGCTGAAAGCATACGTGTCCGACGCTGCGTCGATCGTCTTCATCTTCTCATTTCCCTCCGTCGCATGGTCCGGCGACGCCTCGGTTCCGCCATGGCGCGGCGATGCCTCGGCTCCGTCGTAAGAAGTCTCGCCGTCCAGCGAACCGACTCGCCGAGCGGCGCTGGGACGGTCAGCTCCGCCGGCAGCGCCGGAAACGCCACCTGCACGCGATCCACCACCCGCACGCGATCCACCACCCGCACGCGATCCACCGCGGCAGCCGGCGCGAGCCTGGAACTCCGCGCCAGGCCGTTCGGCGGGGGACGCTCGACTTCCCGCCGGGATCGACGATCGCTTCCTGCCCGGCGGTGAAGCCTCCGACGTCGACGACGGCGTCTACGGCGACGGCCCGCCTGATCAGGGGCGAGGGCGATCGGCCCGTCCTCGGGGTGCCGCACGAGGCGGGACCGTTCCCGCGACCCGTCCGTCGACCTCGACCGCGGTGCCCGGCGCCGGCAGTGCGTCGAGCAGGCCCTCAGGTACAGTTCGACCAAGCGCCTCGGCGGACGTCCGAGGTTGACGGGTTTGGCAACCGTCTCCTGCCCTCGATAGCAGCCTTTGTCCGGGTGCACGGCCGTGCGCAGCCGGTCAGATTCGTGCGGCGGGGACTTCGCCTCGACGTCCTTGGCCTGCGGGCGCCGAAGCCGCAAGCCGCGCAGCCTCCCATGCAGAGCGCGCCGGCGGGCGTGGCGCCGGCGTCGGCGAGCCGCGCGACCGCCTCGTTCAGGTCCCTCCGCTCGACGAGGGACGACGAGACCTTCCCCACCCCTCAGCCGGGTGGGCCGATCCGAGGCGGCGTGTAAGTCCGCACCGCCCGCGGCCGGACCCGGCCATGGATCGGTCCATATGAGGGGGACGGTTTTCAGCGTAGGCGATCTCCCGCCACGCATCGCTCGGCTGCGCGCCACGATCGATCGCACTCCGGACCAAGCCCATCGGCCGCATGTCGGCCGAGACCTCCGATCGCGGCGAGGGTCCTCGCGGATCGCGACTTCGACGCGCATCGTGAAGCGCATCGAGATCGAGGAAGTCGACCCACCCGGCTCCGTGGCCGGGATCGGTGACAAGCCAGGTCGCCTCGCCGTCCTCGACCGCGAAGGCGGCGTTCTCGACGATGCCCGGACGGGCCCGAGGGAGCAGGGGTCTCCGTCGAATCGCCGGCTCGGGGCCCGATCATGCGCTGGCTCGTCAGGGGAGTTGAGCCATCCAGCCGGTCCGGCCCCGAGACGCGCGACGTCCCAGTCGGAGAGGTCCACGAAAAGCCCGGCCGCCGTCAGGCGCCCGGTACTCGGCGGACGGGTCGCCGTGAGTGCAGGGCCGGCCGCAGGCGTCCCGTCGGCCCGGAAGCGAGCATCGTCTTGGCGTCGGGGACGCCCGCCGGCACCGCACCGTCCAGATCCAGCGTCATTCGCGCGTCCCACACGGGTCAGGCGCCCGGCCGTAGCTGCGGGCTCGTGCCCGAACGCCCACGCTATGTCGTAGGGCGACGAACAGATCCGGGCGACCAGCCCGGCCATGATCCGGGCGCCTTCGAAGGCTGCCGCCGTCGGCGTGGAGGCGATGGGCGTCGGCCGTCATCTGCACTTGCGGGCCTTTGATGACCCCGCCCACGTCGTACGGTGCCCGGACGGGTTGGCGGTGACGGCTTCGAGGATCGTCGCGCCCTCGCGCCGGTCCACGCCGGGGAGCCGCGCGGACGTATCCCGTCAGGCTCGACCACAGCCGGTCCTTGGTCAAGCGGGAGTCGCGACGTCCCCGCGCTCCTCTCTGTCGACGGCGCGGCCTCCGAGGGCGAGCCACGTACGGGAGGGAGGGGCGAGATAGGGGCCGCCGTCGTCATTGCCGACGGTCATCTCGTGGGGTAGGCAGCGGCTTCGACGTCCTCGTACTCGAGGATCCCCGCACCCGCCACGACCCGACGAGGCCAGGCCATCGGATACGCCTCGGGCGCAAGGCCCTCGAGAATCTCAAAAACCATGGCCTCAGGCTACGACAGGGAACAGCGCCGCGGCGCAGGAGATCACGCCGAGGGCACAGTGCGGGACGACGGCGAGGGCTGATCGCGACCCTGCACCCCTTCAGGGCTCCTGGCCGCCAGATCAGTCAGACCGGCCACGACGCCGTACATGAGGCGCGACGCCGAAGACCCAGACGAACGCCTGAGCAGATGGGGCGGGCCGATGACGAATACCGGCACGAGGTCCGCCGATGTAGGCGTAGAAGGTCAGCCAGGCGATGAGCCATCCGCTGCGGCGCTCGCGTTCGAAGCGCGCCCCCGTGGCGTACCTGCCCAGGGAGCCGGACAGAATGCAGACCGCGACGACCGGTGCCAGCCCTCCGTGGAGTCTGTCGACGAGGACCACCCAGAAGGCGCCCGACACGGCTATCAGGCACCCACATACGTTCCAGCGATCTGCTCCAGGCGATTCCCGCTCGGTCCTTGCGCACCATCTCCCCGATGAACACCGCGAAGACCGCGAAGGCGGCGACGTAGACGAGCTGCAGCCCGCCCAGCCAGGTCGCTCCGACCGCGAGCGCGGAGACGACGCCCATGATGACGCCGGCGACCCGCGGATGGGGCAGGCGCATCGCGCGCACCCACCCGGGGACGAACGCGACGAGCAGTCCGACGACGAAGAGGACCGTCACCAGCCAGGGAAGGGTGACTCGTCGCCGCGGTCCGGGCACACGTCGAAGGGCCCTGCACAGCCGGCCCGAGGAACGCCCGCGCATGGGTTCGGGCATCTGTCGCGTCTGTGGCGTCGCCGGCGTATTCCAGCCATCCGGCCACGGCCAGAAGCACCGCGCCGACCGACGCGGACGAGGAGGCCGCACCAGTCGTCGACCCGCGAGGAACGACCCCGATTCGCCGACCCGGGCGCGGGCACCCGCCGGGCGTCCGCAGGGGCCAACGAGCCAGCCGGCTGACGGCACGTCACCGCCCCTTCCGTCCGCCGGGCGTCCGCGGAAGGCGGACCCGCCCTCGGCGCCGCCATGCAAGGGGCTCGGCACCGGGAGCGTCTGCGCCCGACGGGCCCGTCCCTCTGGCCGGGCTCGCGCCCGCAGCATCGCGGCTGCGTCGTCTACAACGTTCCGCGGGATTCAGGGGCACCGGGTGGACTTGGGTGAGTCGCTCATGCGGTCATTCTCGCATGTCCGCATTCCTCCTCACCTCGTCCCGCCCTCCCGGTCCGCGCGCCGACGCCGGCCCGGCGGATCACATCCCCGGCGTGCACTCCGACGTCGAGCGCGACGCCTGTCGCCTTCGCGCAACCACCGCTTAAAATGGTCGCTGAGAGGAGATGAAGGGAGAGGGCCGTGGACGCGTGCTGCTGACCGCCGAGGCGGCGGTCCGAGATCCGTGCTGCCCGGGCTCTCGCTTCGACCCTCGACGTCCACGTCGCTCCCCTGACCACGTCGGCGCTCGCCGCGAGCCTCGACGCTCCGGTCATCATCCTCGACGGGCGTCGGGACCTCGTCTCCGCGCGGACGCTTTGCCGCGCCGCAACCGATCCCATGGACGCGCCGCCCATTCTGCTCGTGTTGGAGGAGGGCGGCTTCGCCGTCGTCGCGGCCTCGTGGGGCGCCGCCGACACCGTCTCTCCAGCGCTCGCCGGCCGAGATCCAGGCGCGGTTGAGGATTCTGCGCGAGCATGCCACAGCCAGCGTCGTCGTGGAGGATCCTCCTGCGATCGTCGAGGGCGGGAGAGCTCACCGTCGATCCGATCTCCTTCAAGGCGGAGATCGGAGGGGAGGCGTCTCGACCTGACGTACAAAGGGAATTCGAGCTCCTCCGCTACCTCGCGAACCACCCGGTCAGGTGCTCTCCCGGGGAGACGCTTCTCGAAGACGTCTGGGGTACGCCTACTACGGCGGCTCGCGGACGGTCGACGTCCACGTGCGTCGCCTGCGGGCCAAACTGGGCCCCGAATACGACGCGGTCATCTCCACCGTCCGCAACGTCGGCTATCGCTTCGACCCGGAGGCCTGAGACGCCTCGCGCCCCGCACAACCGGGCGACGGACCGTCCCTCCAGGCCGAGTCGACTGGCCTTCGCGACCGGGCAGCGGGGTACGACCGGGCGACGGGACCGAATCGGACGACGGGCGGAGAGGACACTCCGAATCGAGCCCGCAGTGGCGTGACACGGCTGGCGTCCATGCCGTATGCGAGGCACGACATCGGATCGCGAAAGCCCCGGGCTCCAACTATTGCCGCTGCGAGGCGGCCTTCGCGCCGACTGGCGCTCTCAGGTCGGTGTCCCTTTCAGTGGGGAGGTCACGCGATGTGGCCTCCTCGTATTTCCCTTCACGCCATGTCTCCCCTCGCGTTCGCGCCGGCATGTATCCGGCGCAGTCGGACACACGCGCGCCTCCGACGCCCATCGGCGGTCGCGCCCGGCCGGAACGCGAGCGCGATCCGGGTCGCCGAACCCACACGAGCGGCCTTCCCGAACAGGGTGCCCGCTCGCCCCCGCACTCCATGGCCCTGCAACCTGCGACCGCCCGATTTTTCCGCGGATTCACGCCGATGAGGTCGAAGCGCGCGACGCGTCGGAGAAGATGGCGGGCACTTTCCTGAAAATGCCCTATTCTGGCGGGTGGACAGCCTTCGCCGTGGAGGCAACCGTTCCAGATCAGGAGATCTCGTGTCACCTAAGTTCTCGAAGTCCGATTCGCTGTTCGATTTGCCTACAGCACAATCCCAATTCCTTCTTCAGTCAACGAGATCCTTGCCGAAATCGTCGGCGCCGACCACAAAGAGCAGGGATCGATCTGAATGAGGAGCTGCACAAAAGTCGAGCAGAATGCGGACGACGCCTGTCGTCGTACTCAACAAGATCAACCAGTCCTTCGTCCTCCCCCTTCGATCGCGAGGATCTCTACGCCCTCGCCTCGGTTCTCGATGACTGCGTCGATCTCATCGACGAGGCCGGCGACAACATCATCCTCTACCGCCCGCAGTCGCTTCCGGCCGGGGTGGCGACCCAGGTCGAGATTCTGCAGTCCTGCGCCAAGCTGACCAACGGAAACGATGGGGCGCCTCGCCCGCATCAGCGACAACGAGTCCGTCCGCGAGTCGTGGATCCAGGTCAACGAGGCTGGAGAGCCAGAGCGACAAACTCTACCGGTCGATGATAGCCGAGCTGTTCGCCGGTGAAACGGACGCCCTCGAAGTCCTCAGATCAAGTCCGTTCTCGGACCCTCGGAGCGCGATCGACGCATTCGAGCATCTCTTCCGGGACCGTCGAGGGCGATCGCCATCAAGGAGTCATGACAGTGGACACGACCTTCTTCCTGGTCGCCACAATCGTCGTCGTCGCCCTCATCTTCGACTTCACGAATGGCTTTCACGACGCTGCGAACGCCATAGCGACATCGGTCGCGACACGACGCTGTCACCGAGGATCGCCCTCGTCATCGCCGCGATCATGAACTTCCTCGGCGCGCTGCTGGGAACCGAGGGTGGCCAAGACCATCGGCGGCGGGAATCGTCGACATATCACCGGATTCGGGCACGCGCGGCCTGGTCATCGTCTTCGAGGTCCCTTCTGGGCGCGATCGCGTGGAATCTCATCACGTGGTGGTTCGGACTTCCCTCGTCTTCGTCCCACGCACTGATCGGCGCCCTGGCGGGGTCCGGCATCGCCGCCTCCTTCACCGTCCACTGGCCGGTCATCCTCGACAGGTCGTCCTTCCGATGATCTTTTTCGCCCGCTCATCGGCTTCGTGCTCGCCTACGTCCTCATGCGGATCCTCCTCAAGGTCCTCGCGCGGGCGGCCTATGGGAGGACGATGCGTAGGGTTCCGGCAGGGCCCAGATGTTCTCGGCATCGGCCATCGCCCTCGGTCACGACCTCCAGGACGCCCAGAAGACCATGGGCGTGATGGTCACAGCCCCTGACTGCGGGCGGATACCATACGGCGGCGGACGCCCCATCCCCCTCTGGGTTCAGGTGAGCGCCGCGGCGCCATCTCGGCGGGCACGTACACGGGCGGATGGCGGATCATGAAAGACGCTGGGGCAGAAGATCATCGACCTCGACCCGGCTCGCGGATTCGTCGCCGAGGTCCGTGGGCGCAGGGTTCTCTACGACGGCGTTCTGGCTGCACGCCCGATCTCGACCACCACACGATCACCTCGCGCGATCATGGGCGTGGGCGCGACGAAGCGGCGTTCGGCCGTCCGTTGGGGATCGCGGGAAACATCGTGACGGCCTGGGTCTCCACCCTTCCGGCGGCGGCGGTCATCGCCGGCCTGGCGACGTGGATCCTCAAGCCGTATTCCTGTGACCGGCCGCCCGGCTATTCGAGGCGTCCCTGCTCGACCAGCGTCGCTGCGACGAAGAACTCCCTGGCGGTGGCCAGGAGAGCCGAATCACGGCGTGTGACTTCGGTGGCCAGCGGATGGGTATCGGCCTCGATCCACGGCTTCGATCTCGCCCAGATGCCGAGCGAAAGTCGCGGATGACTCCAGAAGAGCGGCAGAAGTCGCCCTCGTACGCTCCGGCGAGGACCAGATCCCATTCCTGCCGGATCGCACCGGGTTTGAGGATCGAGTTCGCCTCGCCTGCATCTCCCCGCCCCCGCAGGTATCGTGACGACGGCTTCGAACCGGCGATGCGACGTCGTCCAGCTCCTCCGGATCCATTCGCGCAGGGGGTAGCCCCTCCACAGGATTCCCGGCAGGCTGTCCTCCGGCGAGCGCACCACGATTCGGCGACCACATCGACCCCTCCGAGATCGACACGAGCGCCTGAACGCGCGCCACCGCGTCGCGGTCGGTCTCTCGAAATGCCTTCCATGGGAAGGGGCGCCTGAGACCGACGTATGGGCGAGCTCAGAATTGTAGGCGACGATCCGCCTCCCCTCGATAGCCTCTATCTGGGCGTCGTCCAGTGCGCCGGACGGCGAGGCTTTCTGTTCATGGCAACCTCCTTTGGCTCCCCTCCATTGTCGCTCACATGGCCCGCCAAAGGGATCGGATTGCGTCGACCAACGGTGGGAGAAAGGCACGAGGCGACGCGGAAGGCGCGGATCGTCTGTCTGGTGCCGACACTGCAGCCGCACCGCAGCAGGGCCTGACGCGAAGCCGGCACACGCCATGCTGAAACCGCGCTCCGGCCCACCGCAGCTAGCAATCCGCGCGAGGCCGAGCATCGCCCGCAGCACCGAATGGGTTGCGAACGCCACTGCGAGATCGCAGTCCCGCTTCGACGCGAGACGCTCACAGGCTGTACACTCATTGTGGGCCTGTAGCTCAATGGTAGAGCCGCGGACTTTTTAATCCGTAGGTTGTGGGTTCCGAGTCCCACCGGGCCTACCGCGGAGGGGCGGAACCGACTGTCATCGGTTCCGCCCCTCGCTGTATTCAGATGCTCCGGATGCAGCGGCCGCGTGTTCGCCCGCCGCGGTCTGCTCCCTTTCGCGCAGCAGCCGCCGCGGAGAACGGCGTGACACCACCGCTCGGCCGGCGGATGCCCGCCGGCCGGCGCGGCAGAAAGGGAGCTCTTAGGCGCGCGAGGCCGAGCAAGCATCAGGCCTGCTTCTCCAGCCCCTGGCGATGCCGATGAGAAGGTCGTTGGTCAGGGTGATCGACTTCGTCGACTGCATCGGTCGCCTTGATCCGGTCGGAGCTCCGCATGAGGGTTCCTCGAACTGCGGGTAGACGTCGTCGACCTTGCGCACCCGGCCTCGATCTGCTTGAGACCGGTCTGGGCGGCGACGGTGGCAGCGCGCCCGTCAGGAGTGCCGCCGAGGGCGGCGAGGCGCTCGGCGACGTCGTCCGCGCCGACGCGAGACCTCTCGACGATCTCGTCGAGCTGGAGGTGGAGCGCGCGGAAGCGGGATCCCTGGATATTCCAGTGCGCCTGCTTGCCGAGCAGGGACGGGTCGAGTCAGATCGACGAGGGCCTGCTGGAGCGCCTTGTCGACGACGGGCGAGTTGGTCAGTCATTGTTACTCCTCGGATGTCAGATTCGTTTTCTGGAACTATTCCGGTTTAGATGCTCTCGCCCGCGGAGAGCATGTCTTCCGGCGGATGAGACCATGAACACCGTCATATCTTGCCATCGTTCGCCCGGGCGGCGGCGAGGCGCCACACGTGACGCCTCCCGCCTCCGGTCACCGCACTGCCCGGTGAGCAGGCTGGGACTCACGCCCGAGCAAGTCAAGCTCGCCGCGCATCCTCACGGGCGAGCTAAGGCGTCTCCGTGGCCCGCGCCACGGGTGCGGGGTCAGGGGCGACATGAATGAAGATCCGGCCTACCGGGGCGCTGCAGATGTGCGGGCTGGAACCGCGCTCGCCCGCCGGGCTCCGCCTCCGGCGCAGGTCCGATTCGCGCCCTCATGCCGAGTGCCGCTGGCGCGCTCAGCGCCGACGCGTCAGTGGACCTTCACATTCGCGGTTGCCGTACCTGCCGGCCGGCGATGGGCTGGCTCGTCGTCACGGGGACGGTGGCTCGGCGAGCGATCGTCGTGCACATATCCGGCGCATCGGGGAGGGTTCCGGATATCGTGGCGACGTCGATCGTGGTCGAGGTCTCTTCGACAACGACTCTAGAGCCGTAGCACCTCTTATCCCCGGACGCGAAGGAGAAGCGCAGCTGGTTGTCCGACACCTGCTTGTAGCCGCTCCACGAACCACGCTCTCGTGGGTGAGATCGTCACGCGAAGGATCGTCGGACTCCGACGTCCCCGTGCTCTTGCCGCCCCCACCGGTACTCCCGTGCTTCTACCGGTGGCACTGGTGCCACCGGTGAAGACGGATGTGAGAGAGTCACCGCGAGGCGAAGCCGAGCAGGCCCCAAAGCTGAGAGATGACGGCCGTCAGGGCCGCAGCCAATGCGTAACCTCTACTTCGCATGGTCATCGTCGAGTCGTTATTGGCCTTCTCGTAGAGACTTCCCATTCGATTGTCGAAGTACGACCCGCCGATGTAGACCGGGGCCCCATGGCGGAGGCTTGAGAGGTCACGCTTCGCACGTACCCAGACCGCTGGCGCTGTCGTGATCCTGCAGCCACGGGCCTCCGGACGCCCCTCCACCGAGTTGCACCCTTCGATGTTGTGGAAATACCAGCGGGTGAAGAGCCCGATGGTCCTCGTCCAGTTCGCCCGGTGCAGACCTGCATGCTCTCGCCGTTGTCGATAGTTGCCCGGGTATCCGTACACGGTCGCGTCGAACCCGTAGGACCCGCCGGTGACGATGCCGTGCCCCCAACGGTGTCGGTCAACTTCTGACCTTTCTCATTGTTGAACGTGTTCACGAAGGCGACATCGAATTAAAACCTTTTCCACTAGGGTCCATTCTGGATCCAATCGTTATAGGTACGCATAATACGCGCCTGGAACGTCCCCGCAAGGCCAGCTTCCATGGTTGTAATCGGGAATGAAGACCCAGTTGGATGCCAACCCTTGTTCGGCCCTTCATACACGCAATGACCGGCTGTGATGACGGTATTGTGGCTCTTACTGCCGACAACCGAACCAGAGCACATATAGTCATTTCCATCGGACTTCCTGAGAAGACCTTCCGTTGGTGCGAGTGGCACCCGTCGCGGGGTTTGGAAGAGCCGCAGGCGCAACGTTCCCCTGAACGGAGGAGCCGCGCTGCTGCACTGTTCCGCCGTTCTTCACCGTTCCTTGAGGGCGCATTCGCCGGCGCTATGGGCTTGCTGAGAACCCGTGCCGGCGGTCGACTTGAGGGCGTCGCTCTGGGACTTGCGCCTCGGATCGATGAGCTTGCTCGTCTGGGACTTGCGCCTCGGATCGATCAGTTTGCTCGTTTGAGACTTGCCCTTGCTCGCAGAAGCGTTGCCGGACTGGTCGGAGACGCCGCTGGACTGGGACGTGCCGTTGCTCTGAGTACCGCTGGTCCGGGAGACGTCGACGATTTGTCGTGAGGCCTCGGAGGAGTCGGCATCGGCGCGGGCTTGGCGTTTCGCCAACCGCTGGGAGTCCAGTAGTCGTACACCTCCTTGTAGCCGCGGGGAGTTCGCGTCGTTGACGGGGAGCGTCGCCGAAGAAAGCTCGTCAGCTTCTGCGGATGCGGGATCCGCGAGCCGTCCGGTGCGACCACAGGCGCCCTCGTAGCGCTGCTGGAAGGCGACAACGTCGGCTGGCGTCCAGCCCTGTGTCCTCGGCGGCGCTCGCCTCAAGGAAGCCCACGGAAAGCGACAGAGCCAACGTCGATCCGAGGATCACTCGAGGAATGACTGTCCTTTTTCATCACAACCTACAATCCGGCCCTATGGAAGCCCCCGCCGTCCTTCGGGCGACGCACCCGACTTTCTTCGCAGTTCAGATGCTGTTATCTCTTACTTTGGGCACGGCCGATTCGCCCGAAGAGATAAGAGCCTGGCGCGCGGAAACTTCCGGGTTTCACAGACCCGCCGCGAACAACAGCCGCACCCGACGGTATTCACTTCGCGCACCCGCTGTCAACGGATATTGGAGACCTCCCCTACTCACGGCGGCTTCCGCCCGTGGCGCACCGCCGGCCTCAGGCCGAACCAGCTGAAGGCTGAGCCCGCGCCGACGCTGCTACTCGCGCCGCTGTGGGCGTCCGGCAAGCCGGACGCCCACAGCGGCGGCTATCCGATCGCGGATTGCGGGCTAGATCTCGGCCCCGACGAACCAGGCCGCCTGGTGCGGCGCGAAGTCGATCCGCGGCAAGCGCAGATCCCAATCGTATCCGCCGAGCGAGCTCGTGGGCGTCGAATCCCACTCGTTTGGCGAGGACGTCGTGACGCAACGACACGGTCTCGCCGGTGAAGTTGTACACCTGGACCATCTTCCCAGAGGATGGTTGCGTTCCAGGATGAGCAGACGGTGCTCCGGGCTCTCGATCGGAACGGAGGGTCGCCGCATGGATCTGAGTCGTGGCGGTGCGAACGGCAAGGGATGTGCCGGATCGCCGCGTTGACCCTGCCAGGCGGGACTGGCCGTGTCGGTCTCGACCGCCTTGGCCAGATCCCAGTCCATGAACGGACGGTGCGCCCAGCGGTTGTCCTCGGCATGCGACGGGTCGTCGACGTAGTGCATGTCGTTGAACATCCCGAGTTCGTCGCCCATGTACAGCAGGGGACCCCGCCGTAGCCGCTGATCACGGCGTACATGAGCGCGATCCGGGCGACCGCCAGCTCGACGGCCTCCTCGTCGCCTCTCCTCGACGGCCTTCTCAGACCCGCCAGGCTCGCGCAGCTCCCCGAGATGCGGCGGTCCCCGGTGACGGGGTTCTCTTGGAAGACCAGCCCCGGGCGAGCGAGGCCCGGGAAGGCTCCCAGTAGAAGTCGGAGAGGTACTTGCGGTGCTCGAACCCCGTCACGCCGACCATCTCGGCGTCGTGGTCCGAGATCGCCCAGCCGATGTCGTCATGGCGGCGGACGTACGTCGCCCATGTCGCGCTCGTCGGCGAGGGCATCTCGGCCAGGCCACCTGCGCCATCTCCGCTCCGCCCGTGGCCAAGGAGTTCCACAGCTGAACCATGAGCTCGTTGTGATGAGGCCATGTCGGAGACGAGACCGTAGTGGTGCCCCACACCCAGGTGAGGGCATGAGATCCTCGGGGCGACGATCGCCTCCGCCTTGAGCTGCCACCGCGGGAGCGCTGATGCGAAGCACCCGCGCAGGACCTGCGTGAGTCGTGGACCTCCGGCTGGTTCTGGCGGTTGGTCCCCATGCGCTTCCAGATGAAGGCGATGGCGTCCAAACGGAAGACGTCCACGCCCTTGTTCGCCAGCCAGCAGATGAGCTCGACGAATTCGTAGAGCACATCGGGATTCGCCCAGTTGAGGTCCCACTGGTACTCGTTGAACGTCGTCCACACCCACTGGCCGGCCTCGTCGTTCCAGGTGAAGTTGCCGGGGGCGGGAGTCCGGGAAGATCTCCGGCAGAGACCTCTCGTACTGATCCGGCATCTCGCGGTCGGGGAACATGATGAAATAGTCGCGATACCGCGGCTCGCCCCTGCAGGCGGCCTCGGCCCACTCGTGTTCCTTGGCCACGTGGTTGAGGGACGAGGTCCATCACCAGGCTGATGCCGTTCTCCCGCAGGCTCTTCGTCAGCCGTTCGAGGTCGTCCATCGTGCCGAGGTCGGAGCGCACTGCCTGCGGTAGTCGGCCACCGCGTAGCCGCCGTCGTTGGCCCCATCCCTCGGCTGGAGGAAGGGCATGAGTATGGGGTACTTCACGCCCAGTCCCGTGAGATAGTCGATGTGCTCGCCCACACCCGCCAGGTCACCGGCGAAACGGTCGGCGTATGCGACGTACCCGATCATCTCGGGCTGCTGGAGCCAGTCGGGACGCAGAATGCGCTCCTGGTCCAGGTCCTTGAGCTCCTCGGGCCGCTCGGACATTGCGGTCGTGACGATCTCGGCGAGCCTGGACTCGACTTCGTCGACCCGTCCGGGTAGAGGATCTCCAGGCTGGACCGGATCTGAGGATGTACCGCGCCCAGCGCAAGTCGAAGTCGCGCTGGGTCGCTGCGTCAAGCCCCATGTCAGGTCTCCTGGGTCTCTACGACGACGTCCTCGCCGACGTTGGGCTCGTCGGAGCCCGGCAGGGGCCGCACGATGAGCACGTCGCGGTGGGCTTTGCGCACGACTTCGGATGCCACGTTCCCGAGGAGGCGCCCGACGATCGACGTGTCGCGGATGGCGCCGAGGACGAGGCGTCGACCTCGTATTGCTTGGCGGCCTCGAGGAGGGCCACCGCCGGCTCGGCGTCGACGAGGAGCGCCGCGGCCACGCGCGCACCGTGCTGTTCGACGATAGCGACGGCCTCTTCCAAGGCCTTCGTCGCAGTCGCGGCGCCCGGCACCTGGCCGAGGGTGGCCACCTGGGCGGCGCTCGCCTCCTGGCTGGCGCTCTCGCGCGGGCTCAGCGTGGTGTGGGCGCAGACGATGACGACGTCACGCCCGTTGGCGGCGGCGAGGCCGGCCGCCCTAACTATCGTCGGCTCCGCGAGGAGGCTGCCGTCGGTGCCGACGAGAATCCGGTTGTAAGCCGGTACTTCAGTGATGCTCATTTATTCCCCTACTTCTCCTTCTCCGAAAAAGACCTTGGGAGGTGCGGTGACGTCGTCCATATCGCGGACGATGGGCGGCTCCTTTATCCAGAGCGTCGCCGCAGCGGCCAGCCCCATGCAGACCCCGGCGAACGTTACGGCGTGCGTCGGGTTTCCGCCGAGCAGATGTTGAAGACCCAGCCGAACGACACGGTCTCCAGAAGCTGCGGTATGACGATCATCATGTTGACGATTCCCCTATAGACGCCGTAGCGACTGGATGGGACCATGCGCACAACCATGATATACGGGACGCCCATCATGGACGCCCAACCGATGCCGAATCCGACCATCGGAATGAAGACGAGGTACTTGTCGGTGATGTGCGGGAAGATCAGCAGACCGACCATCGAGAAGAGCAGACAGACGATGTGGACCCACTTCGCTCCGCGCTTCTTCGCCACGGAGACGAGGGAGAAGGCGACGCAGAACGTCACGACGTTGTAAAAAGCCGTTGACCAGGCCCGTCCACGCCGTGGCGTCCTCGTAAAAGCGCGGACTTCGTATCCTCCGTGCCGTAGATCGATTTGGCGATCGACAGCGAGACGTACTGCCAGTAAACGAAGCGCGTACCACTGGAACAGGTAGACGAGGGAGAGCTTGCGCAGCTCGCTGGGCATCTCGACGATGGCGACCCAGATGTCTTGAGGGGCCCCGAAGCGCTCGCGTTCCTTCTCCGCACGCATCTTCTTGAGCTCTTCCGGCGTCGGCGGGATCTCATTCGTGGAAGGGACCGAGACCAGGACCGACCCGATCGAAAAACACCGCGCCGACCCAGAAGGCCGCGAAGACTCAGTGAGGCAGGCCGCCCGCGCGCTGACTCTCCAAGGAGCCACTTGAAGAGGAACATAGAGATGTTGGCGAGGGTGATGCCGAAGCCGGTGAAGAAGGACTGGGCGAGGAAACCCTTGGCGGTCTGGCTCGGGGGCGGTTTGTCCGCGATGAAGGCGCGGTAGGGTTCCATGGCCGTGTTGTTGGAGGCGTCGAGCAGCCAGAGGAGGGCACGGCCATCCACAGCGCGGAGACCATCGGGAAGAGGAAGAGACAGACGGAGCACCCCACTGCGCCGACGAGGAAGTAGGGCTTTCGCCGCCCCACTTCTCGCTCCATGTGCGATCGGAGAGGGCGCCGATGACCGGCTGAATCAGCAGGCCGGTGATGGGGCCGGCCATGTTGAGCAACGGCAGTTCGTCTGGAGTGGCTCCCAGCAGATTGTAGATCGGGTTGATGGCCGTCTGCTGCATGCCGAAGGAATACTGAATGCCGAAGAAACCGAAGTTCATCAAGAGAATCTGCTTCATCGACATCATCGGCTTATGCCGAATGAGGGTTGTCGTCTTTTCGCTCATGGGACCTCGTTCTATGAGGAGACGCTCTGAGTGGCGTCGAGATATTCCTGCAAAATGATTGAGAATGGACTCCCAGCCGTCGGAATAGTCCTGAGCGGCTTCGGAAGTGTAGGGGCCCTGCACGATGCGTAGAAGCGTCTTGCCATGGCCGAGGCGAGGTGAATTCGACGCGAAGCTCAACGGGTTTGGCGGGATCGATTCCGGGGATTCCGCTGATGCGCTGCTTCGTCACCAGGACGTCCGGGTAGAAGACCTCCGTGTAGAGGCCGTCAACCACCCATATCCGGGATGGGTCGTCGTCGCGGGTCTTGGTGTGCCGGAGTCGTCCGCCCAGCTTCGGGTCCAGTTCACGGACTCCGGCACCACGTGCCAGCCGTCCGGAGCGAACCACTGGGCGAGTGCCTTCGGCTCGGTGAAAGCCGGAACAGAAAGCTTCGCGGCACATCAATTGCCGCTCGACCTCGAGGATCGTATCGGGTTCCATATCGATTTCTCCGTTGCAATCGGGGATGGGCAATCGTCGGTTGCCCGGGGTGAAGGCCGCAGAGACCATGTGATGCCAGCTGCTTCGGTACACGCCAGTCGCCGCCTGGTGATGTAGATCCTACGCCCTCGTGGGACCGATCCTAAGCCCATTCCGTGAGAAAGTGTAACCGTGCCCACTACGTGAGATGCGGTGTAAACACGGTCTCCGCCGACCTAGGGGCGGGGCTTTGCCGGTCTAGGGGCAGGGCTTTACTCGAACTCCACGTCTGCCACGAGGCCCGCGTGGTCGGAGACGGGAAGGTGGACGACGCTCGCCTCTCCTCCGGGGACCATTCCCCACCCGAGGACGTGATCGATCTGGGCGTCCGGGGCGTCTTCCGGATAGGTCAGGCCCTCAGCCAGAACGCCGAGTCCGCTCCCCCTGCGCACCTTCTCCACGTCCATGTTGAGATCCCCGAGCACGAGGATCGGAGCCCCGCGAATGCCGCGACGCCGGGCGATCCGCGGCAGGCGGCGCTCCAGCCAGGCCAGTTGGCGGGAGTTGAGGGCCGAATTCGGCGCCAGATGGGTGGCGCACACGAGGGCAGGGCGCCCTCGCGTCGAGCGCGCGGCAACGATGGCCATGCGCTGCTCTTCGAAACGGATGTACCGCCCGCGACGCCGCGCTCGCCGGAGAGGTCGCGGCGGATCGGGGACTTCCAGCTGGGCAGGCGCAGGACCTTCCAGGACAGGGACGGGGAGCCGCGTGGCGAGGGCGATTCCGTATCCCGACCGGCGGCGTCCGCGCAAAGCGGCGGCGAAGGCCGTCAAGAGGCGCCGAGCCGGCGCGAAACGCCGGTTCGCCAGGTTCGAGGCCGCCGAAAGCGATCGATAGGCGGAGGGGGCGAGGCCTCGCAGGGGTTCGTCGACTTCCTGCAGCGCGAGGACGTCGAGGCCGAGTTCGGACAGTTCCGTCGCTGCCGCTTCGAGGGGCGTCTCCGGCGGACAGCCCCGCCTCGCGGGCGCCCGCGGAGGAGTGCCGCGCTGAACGTTGAAGGTGGCCACTCTCATCCCGGTGGTGTCGCAGTCAGGGGCGAGAACGCCCCAGCGGCGCGGCTAGTCGTCGGCGTCGAATGTCAAGCACACCGAGTTCGTGCAATAGCGCAGCCCGGTGGGCGTCGCGGGCGCGTCGGGGAAGACGTGGCCGAGATGGGGAATCGCACGCGGCGCAGCGCCACCTCAGTGCGCGGATAGCCCAGCTTGTAGTCGGTGTCCGTCGTGACGGCGTCGCTGTCGGCTGGATCGTAGAAGCTCGGCCATCCGCAACCGGACTCGAATTTCGCGTCAGAGCGGAAGAGCTCGGCCCGCAGGCGCGACACCGGTAGAACCCCCTTCGCGGCTTTCAGTCAGCAGCTCGCCGGTCAGGGGCCTCCGTGCCGGCTTCGCGCAGCACGTGGAACTCGAGCGGAGTCAAAGCCTCGCGCCATTCGTCGTCGGTACGGGGAAGATGCGGCTTGTCGGTCACGCATCCATCGTGGCGCACACTGCCCCCTCGGTCCACCGTCACTCGCTCTCGGCTGAGAGACTCCGTCCGCAGGAGGCGCCCGCGGGAAAGAATGGCTCACCCCCGGGGCCGCGGGCCATGGCGCTCACTCGCGAAGCGCCCGCGGGAAGGCACCCGACTGTGCATCGGCCGGGAGCCCGCGCGGAGTGTGCGCCTGAGAACGCCACCTGGCCTTGGGGACCCCGTCGATCCGGGGCAGAGGCCTCTCGGGAATCTTCGCCGAGGGCAAGGCGCGCATCGTGTCGACCCGCGCCTTGCCGCAGGCTTCACTTCCTGACGTGCTTCGACTCTCCGTCACGAGGGGAATCGGGCCCCAACCCGCCCTGCACTCCGGTCTCGCGGGCCTCGACTTCAGCCTGCGAGGCGATGTCGTCGACGTTGTATATGGCGGTCTCGGTCCTAGACGCGCGCTTGTGGCGGCGTTCACGCTCCGACTCACCGGCGCTGTGGCCGGTCTCGCGGGCCTCCTTCCTCCACGCGGCCTCGTCGCGCTCGCGCAACGCCGTCCTCTCCCGGACCGGAGAACTCCCGTGCGCGCTTCTCGGCTCCGGCCGACCCTGAAGATCGACGACTCGTAGCCGGTCTCCGCGAGCTCCGGCGGAACGGAGAGATGCGCTCAGTCTGCGCCAGGCCCGACTGACCCGATGCGGGCAGCGGCCCTCCGGACTCGGACAGCCCGTAGGCGATGACCTCGGTCGCGGCAGCCGGCGAGGCGGCCCTCCCCGGCCGGCGCCTCCCGCCTGCGAGCCCCCGCGCCTGCCTGCAGCTTCCTTCTCGGCGGCTCTCCTGTTCGCGTCCTCGGTCGCCGCCGCCAACTGCTCCTTGGCTTTGTCCAGCTTGGATCTGGCCGCACGGGATTGGCCGGCCACGCCCGACTTCGCATCCTTGGCCTCCAACGCCTTCCACGCGTCGGTGAAACCCGCGCCGTATCCGGCCGCACCGGAATCGGCGCCGCTCACGCCCTTCCCGCTCGCCGGGAAGGCCCCGATCTGCGCGCGCCTCCCCGCCAGGGAGCTTCGCAGCCTGGGCGTCGCCCTCCGGCACCTCGGCGAGGGGATCGGGATCGAGAGCTGCGCGAATGCGGAATCGCGTCCGGCGCATTCGCCTGAATCCACCGGACCAGGCGCTCCCGCACGTAGAACTTGAGGTCGACCAACTCGGAGGGACTCTTGGCCGACACCAGCGCGGACACCTGGAGCGAGGTTCCCTCGGACGTGCGGACCTGGATGATGCCGGTCTCGCCGTCCCACAGGTCGGTGGCGCTGAGGGATCCGATCGAGTTCGGCCCGCAACTGGGGTATCGGCACACTCAGTCGAGCTGGAAGTCGACGTAGCCGAGCATGTCGGGAGTGCGTCGGGTCCAGTTCTCCCGAAGGTTTGGGTGGTCAGCTCGTGGACGGGACGATCAGGCGCCGGCCGTCCCATACCTTGAGGACGACGTAGGTGAGGGTGATCTCCTCGACCTTGGTGTACTCGGTCTTCCAGATGACGATGTCGCCCACCGGATCGAGTCGGAGAATGCCAGCTGCAGTCCGGCGAAGAAGTTGCCGAGCGAGGGACTGGGCGGCGATGCCGGCGACGACGGAGAACAGGCCCGCCGAAGCGAACACCGAGGGTCCCGGCCGCGCGGGCGAGGGGAAGGTCATGAGTATGGCGGCCATACCCAGCAGCCAGATCGTCACCGTGGTGATGCGGTTGAGGATCTGAGCTGTGTCTGCACTTTGCGATACCGGGACTGCCGGTCTCCCTCAGTCGCGAGCAGGACGTCCTGGATGCCGAGCACGATGTTGGAGACCAGCCAGCGAGGAGGCGATGCACAGGATGAGGAAGCCGTGCTGGGCGGTTCCGCCAATGAGGCTCGGACTCGCCCGGATTCTGCGGCGAGGCCGAGGGCATCCGGCCCCACGCGCCCGCGACGGCGCAGAGCCGCGCGGAGCAGGCGAGCTCGCAGGATGGGCCGCCGCCCTGGCCATCGCGTTGCGGCGCACGATGAGCCGTCCGATCACCTGGATGACGATGGCGGCGATGATTCCGATGAGGAAGCCGATGGCGACGGCGCCGAGCACTCCGATGGCGCTGACCGTCGCCTTGACCGCGGCTTCCGCCTCGCCCGTGGGCGAGTCCGATGGAACCGGCACCGATGGGGACGGACTGGGCGACAGGTGGGCGTCGATGGCGACGGAGTCCGCGTCGCTCCCTTAGTTCCGACGATGACTCCAAGACTTCTCGACAAACCGACAACTGCGTGAACGTACAATGCTCCCATGGGACAAGGCTCAGAGCTCCCGTGCGAGCAAGGCTGAGCACCAGACGCGGTGACCAAGGGCACAGGTCATCCGGTTTTGCAAAGGCCGTCGCGCTTCCTCTAAGCTAGACGAGTTCCGCCAACCGGAAACGGCCAGGGAACGGACAGGAAACTTGTCCGCCCCTATCGTCTAGTGGTCTGGGACGGCGCCCTTTCACGGCGCTAACACCGGTTCGAATCCGGTTGGGGGTACGCAGGCCAATGCCTCATTGGCCCCGTAGCGCAGATCGGTTAGCGCGCCGCCCTGTCACGGCGGAGGTCGCGGGTTCAAGTCCCGTCGGGGTCGCGGGTCGATGCTCGGGGAGACCGAGCTTTCGTCCGTCTGGCTCTGTAGCTCAGTTGGTAGAGCGTTCGACTGAAAATCGAAAGGTCACCGGATCGACGCCGGTCGGAGCCACTGTGAAGAGCCGTTTCTCTCCCCATTCGGCATAGTAGGGGTAACCGCCATGAGTTCGCTTGCGAGCGAGCGGCGGTTTGCCATTCGGCGACATGCCGATCGTCGTTCGATGACGGGAGGAGAGAACCGCGACATTCGTCAACATCACCGCACTCTGCCTTCCTGAGGGCGCCCAGGCGGAGATCGAGCGGCGCTTCGCGGCCCGGAAGAAAGCCGTCGACTCATTCGAGGGATTCCTGGGATTCGAACTGCTGCGCCCGTGATCGGCGAGGACCGATACTTCGTCGTGACCAGATGGGATTCGCGCGAAAACTATGAGAAGTGGGTCGCCGCACGGCCCACGGGCGGGCACGCCGACGACGAGCGCCGGGGAATGAGCGTGGAGCTGCTCGGTTCGAAGTCGTCCAGCGACGACGGGTGACCCGCCGGGGCGGCGCGAAACCCGCAGCCGATCGGCGCCTGCCGCATCTCTTTCGGCCACCGCGCACGGGGAGGACGCCGCAGAGATGCACCACGAAGCGGGCTGATGCTGCCAGACCGGCCCGCACTGGGAGAGGCCGCCTTGACGTCGCACGCCAATCGGGCGAGATGGACGGTCAGATGGGCCACCTCGTCGTTCGAGATCGAGTGGCCGAGGCGAAGCTCCAGCAGGGCGCGAATGCGCTCGGCCAGCCTGTGGGCGGCGGGTTCCTGCTCCTCGAGCATCGCCACCACCGAGGGTGCGGGTCCTGCGAGCCCCAGGCCGTCGCGGTCCCGGACGAAGAAATAGCGCAGATGGGCGGCGAACCTGGCAGCGTCGACGGAATCGGGTTCGAATCCGGGCATCGCGGGACAGCAGGTCGAAGACCCGCCGGATCAGGGCGGAGTGGCCGAACGTCTCCTCCATGCCGGCCCCCGGTGCAGGCGTGGAATAGATGCATGGCCAGAGCGGAGGCCTCGCCTGCCGGCAGTGGAGGATCCAGGCGTTCGAGGAGGCGCTCGGTGACCAGCGTCAGCCGCTCCGGCGGGATCTCGGAGCACCTGCGCCACGGTGGCGGCGTTCCCCACCGGGACGAAGCGCCTGACCACCCTGTCCGCCTCGACCGGATCCCCGGGTGGGCGCGGGAAGCCCAGACCGCGTCCGGTCAGCACCGTCTCCGCCCGAGTTCGTCTCGGGCGAGCACGACGTCGTTGTTGAACACTGCGGATATTCGCGCGGCGCCCAGGGCGGATCCGCCAGCGCCGATCAGCCGAGATCGGCGCCGTTGCCAGCGATGATGGCCCGGTAGGCGTCGAAGGACTTCTTGCGGTAACGCTCCAGCGTCCCGGTGCCGTCGTCGTTGCGGTCACGTGAGACGAACCCGTACCTCTTCGACAGCTGCGCCGTCGAGGCGCCAGACCACGTCGATCGGGCCCTCACCGGGTGTAGCCCCAGACGTCGACTCCGTCCCGGATGGCCTCACGGACCGACTTCAGATGGGCGGTGAGGGTACGCGATGCGGTAGTCGTCGACGACGGTCAGCCGCCCGTCCACCTCGACCAGCTCGTCGCGCCCCCAGGCCGTTCTCGACGATGAACAGAGGCTTGCCCCAGCGGTCCCAGAAATCGTTGAGGACGATGCGCAGCCCGACCGGGTCGATCTGCTCCCATCCGAGGTCGGCAGGGGTGGGGTTGGGGACGCCGCCCATGATGTTGCCCCTCCGGCGCGGACGCCGGGATCGGCGAGAGCGCACACGCTCATGTAGTAGCTGAAGGAGACGAAATCGACGCGTGTGCCGCAGAGTCTCGAGGTCCTCGTCGGCGACGTCAGCTCGACCCCCAGCTCTCTGAGCTTGCGGAGGAAGAAGCCGGGATAGGCGCCGCGGCAGTGGACGTCGGCGAACGCCAGCGAGTCGCGCTCGAGCTGCTTGGCCGCCCACGTCGGACGGGGCGGGCGTGAGCGGGTGAGGCGGGGTCGCGATGACCATGCACCCGATCTTCAGCTCCGGGTCGATCTCGTGGGCGATCCGGGTCGCCGACGCCGAGGCCACCAGCTCGTGGTGCACCGCTTGGTAGAGGTCCTGCGGGGAGGTTCCTCCTTCGGCGTCCAGATGCCGCCCGCGAGAAGGGGGCGTGGAGCACGGCGTTGATCTCGTTGAAGGTCAGCCCGGTGCTTGACGCGGTCCGCGAAGCGTTCGAGCAACGTCCGGGCGTAGCGCTCGTAGAAGGCGATCATGCGGCGGTCCACCCAGCCGTCGTAGGCGCGGGCCAGATGCAGCGGAGTCTCGTAGTGGCTGATGGTGATCACCGGGGTCATGCCGCGGGAGGCGGGCGTCGATGAGCCGGTCGTAGAATGCCAGGCCCGCCTCGTTCGGGGCCTCCTCGTCGCCCAGGGGAAGATGCGGCTCAGGCGACGGAGAATCGGAAGGCGGTGAAGCCCATCTCGGCGAACAGGTCGAGGGTCGGTTTCGTAGCGGTGGTAGAAGTCGATGCCCTCGAGCTTGAGGGTTGTCGGGGGTGGGTTCCTCCGTCGGCGGGCAGCGATGCCCTTCGGCATGACGTCCTGGATGGAGCAGCTTTCCGTCCTCCAGGTAGGCGCCCTCCAGCTGGTTCGCCGCCGGCGCTCGCCCCACAGGGAATCCTTCGGGAAAGGCGTTGGTCATCTCGGTTCCTCTCTTCTTCTCAGTTTGTCTCGTACGGTCGATCCGTCTGCTGGCTGTGGCCGTTCGCCCGCTCCGTTCGGCCACGATTCACGGGGTGACCGTGATCGCGGTCTCGCCTGCGGCGATGGCGTCTCCGGATGCGGGGTCACGGTTCTCCCCATCTGCACCTGAGAGAAATCAAGCATGGCGTCTCCGGATGCGGGGGTCACGGACTTCAACACCGCCGTATTCGTGACGACGACAGTGGCGGTCGAATGCCCGGCGGCCTGGACGGCCGCCAAGTCACATCGGCGAGCACTGGCCCGCCTCGACCCGCTCGCCTACGCCACCCTGGGCGTGAAGCCCTCCCCGCCATGTCGACGGTGTCGATCCCGACGTGGACCAGCACCTCCGCTTCCTCGTCGGTCCGGATGCCGTAGGCGTGCCCCGAAATCCACGAGGGACCATGAGCCTACCGCTCACGGGGGAGCGGACGGTGGACTCTGCGGGTACGATTCCGAGGCCCCGTCCCCATCGTCCCGGAGGAGAACACCGGATCCGGGACCCGGTCCGGGGGATGATGCGGCCGGCCAGAGGGGCGGCGACCAGCGTCACCGGCCGGCTGGGCTGCGGCGGAGGCGGCCGAATCCGAGCCGGCGGAGGGGCCGGCTGGAATCGGCGGGATCCGCTCCGGACTCAACAGGGTCGGCCGCGGGAACTGCGTGGTCGGCGATCGGGGAATCCGAAGCCGCGCGATCGATCGCCGGGCGCCCCCTCGCCCGGGAACCGCCCGGTCGTCGACTCCCCAGAACAGGGTGGCGAAGAAGCCGATCAGGACGGAGACGGCCACCCCGGTGAACAGCAGCGGCAGCCTCGGCGTCCGCAGATATCCGGGGACGCCCACGATGGAGGGACGACGAAGACGTGGATGCCGGCCCTCGCGAAACCGGCCAAGACGCCGCCGACGGCGCCTCCAGGACCTCGAAGTAGAAGCAGGGGAGCTTGCGGGGGCAGGTTGATCCCGCAGATGGCCGGCTCGGTGATGCCGGCCAGGAAGCCGGAGAACGCCGCAGGCCCCGCAGGGCTTGCGGGTCTCGGGGTCGCGGGTGCGGATCATCACGGCCAAGGTGGCGGCGGCCTGCGCCATCACGGCGCCGAGCACCGGGCCGGCCAGCACCGTGAACCCCTCGGAGCCGATCCGGGAGAGCATGATCGGGACGAGGCCCCAGTGCGAGGCCGAAGATGACGGAAACCTGCCACGAGCCGCCCATGACGGCGGCGCCGGCCAGCGACCGCAGGATGGGGTGCACGATCTCGCTGACGAGTTCGATGAACCGGTTGAACAGCGAGCCCCTCCTCCGCTCTTCTCCGGTCTGATTCCCGTCCTCCTCCCACTCCGCCGATGTGCAAAGAACTTCGCACATCCGCAGGACGTGTAAAAATTTCGCCCGATCTTTTTACGCGTTCCGCCGTCGCGTCTAGAATCTTCCCATGTGGAAGCCCGACGAGCCGTATAACGACCTCCCTCCCCGCCGGTCGACAGACTGGAGACCCGCCCGTCCTGCGAGCGGCGGCGGAGGCGAGAGAGCACTGGCCAGGCTGAACCAGGCGGTCAAGCGGATCCCAACCCCGCCATCCTGATCTCCTCCATCCCGCTCCTCGAAGCCAAGGCGAGCTCGGAGATCGAGAACATCGTGACCACCACCGACGAGCTCTTCCGGCATGCCAGTTTGAAGGACGGCAGCGAGTCCGGCGGTCAAGGAGACGCTTCACTACCGTGAAGCCCTCTTCGCCGGACTCCGGGGGATCCGCCAGCGCCCCCTCAGCGCGAACACGGCAGCCGAGGTTTTGCTCGTCGGTGACGGGACACGAGATGAGCCTGCGGTCTCTGCCGGGAACCTTCATCGAGAATCCGGTGACGCTGCACCCCTGCTATACGCCGCCCGAGGGAAAGAGCTCCTCGCCCGCAAGCTCCGAGAGTGGGGAGGAGGTCGTTCACGCCGGCGATGAGCTCGACCCGCTCGTCGCCATGGCGGCGGCCCACTACCAGTTCGAGGCGATCCACCCCTTCACCGACGGCAACGGACGGACGGGCCGGATCCTCAACATCCTCATGTCTCGTCGAACGCGGCCTTCTGGCCGAGCCGGTCTCTACCTCTCGCGTCACATCGTCCGGAATAAGAATCAGTACTACGACCGTCTGCTCGCCGTGACGAGCGACGGCGCATGGAGAGAATAGCTGTCCTTCGATGCTCATCGCGGTGCAGTCGACCGCGGAGAGACCCTTTCGACCCTCGACCGCATCCAGGGGCTCCGCTCCTCCATCCGAGATCAGACCCGTTCCCTCTTCCGCGGCGGGTTGAGCGCCGACTTCCTGGACGCCCTCTTCCACCAGCCGTACTGCCGGATCGCAGACATCGTCCGCGCCTGCGGCGTCTCGCGCCCCACGGCCGCCAAATGGCTCGAAGGCCTCGTCGAACTCGGGTTCCTCCGGGACGAGAGGATCGGCCGCGAACGGATCTTCGTCAACCTGCAGCTGATGGACGCCCTCTCTAATCCGCTCCCCGGCCCTGCAGGGTGGGCATTCCACCGCCGTCCGCGAACGGCGGCCCGTGCTAGGAAGGAAACATGAAAGCCTCGATTCCGCGCATCGTCCTGCGGACGGCCTTGGGCGCGGCGGGATGCGCCTACGCGTCCCTGGTTCTCCTGCCGGGCTCCGCCCTCGCGTCCTGGCTGTCGGGATCCCCCCTGGTCGCACAGGCCATCGCCTTCCCCTCCATCGCAGCGGCCGGGACGGTTCTCGCCGTCGCCGCGGCCCTCCTCGGCAGGCTCCTCGCGAGGAGAGTCGAAAGCCCGCGCGCAGGCGGCGGACAGCAGCGGCGAAGGGAGGCGGGCCGCGGCCGGCGAGGCGGGGGCCGACCGGGTTCGCCCTCGCGTGCTCCGCGCTGTTCGCCGTCCGAGCCTCATCCTGGCCGCCAGCCCCGGCTTCGGGATCGCGAGTGCGAGGGCGAGGCTTGAGTTCCACGTCTTCGACCGCCGTATCCGTGATCGCATGGAACGCGGCCGGGCGGGCCGGCCCCTGAGGAGATCCGCGACCTGCTCGACGGGCGCGACCCGGGATGTGATCGTGCTGCCCGAGTACCGCGACGGCGGGGAGGCCAGGGCGCGCCGGCTCGCCGGCATGCTGGCGGCGTCGGGCCGCGACCCCGGAACTACTCCGTGTTCTCGTCGCCGACGGATCCGGCGTACGATCCGACGACGGTCGCCATCCACAAAAAGGCTCGGCGAGTATCGGGCCGCCGGCGGGATCGCGACGACGTTCGGCAGCCTCACCCTGCGCCCTTCGGATCCGGCGAAGCGACGATCGTCGCCGTTCACACCGCTCCGCCCGTTCCAGGGCTGATGGGCCGCTGGCGCAGGGACCTGGACGAGGTCGGGCGTACATGGACCGCGAGAGGGGCAGGGGCGATCCTGGCCGGCGACTTCAACGCCACCCTGCGACACGGCGGGCTGGGGAGCAGTCCGCGGTGGGCGGACGCACTCGCCTCCGCGGGCTCGAGGGAAGGCACCTGGCCGAGTTCGCTGCCGGCCGCCCTCGCCTCTCCTATCGACCACGTCTTCGTCAACTCCGGGGCGTCGGTGGTCTCGGCGGAGGTCATCGGGCTGGGCGGATCCGATCACAACGCCGTCGCCGCGCGCGTAGCCCTTCTGAGGGAGGCACGGCCGCAGGGATGCGCGGTGTCCGGCGCGTCGCGACCTTCTGCGCATCGCGGCCGGGCGGTGCGCCGATGCCCACAGCGGATCGCGCGCGGCGTCTCTTCCGGGCTTCCTTCCGGTTCGGCCGGCCGATTCCTCGCCCGCGCACCGCCGCGGCCACGCCCACCGGAGACCGCATGGACGGGCACCGCCTGCCGGGCCCGCGCCTATCTACCGGTACGACCCCAGGTGCCACAGGCTGAAGTTCCGCACTCGGGCGGTTCCCCCTCGGCGAAGAGGGCGACCTTGTCGGACTTGCCGGCGCTGCCCGCGACCATGCCTCGGGGTAGACGGTCTCCGTCATCACGAGCGTCCCGTCGGCCGCGAACACCTCGACGGAGGAGGCGTCCACGACGACGCGCAGCCGCACGAGGCCGTCGCCGTCGGGCTCCAGGCTCGCCGACCGCTGGCCGGGGAAGGACGCGGAAGCCCACCTCGCCCGAATGCGAGCGGTCGACGACCAGCTTGCGGTCCACCGCGTCGTAGTAGATCTCGGTTCCCTGGGCTTTCCCGCCCTGCGCGCCGCCGGCCCTCGCCTGCCGCCCGAGAGGGACGACGACGCCGCTCTTCTTCGCGGTGCCGGGGTCGAGCGCGAACGACACGTCGAGCGAACGCCCGCCGACCTCGGAGTCCAGCACGGTCATCCCGCCGTCCACCTTGAAGGCGCCCTTCTTGAACTCGCGGCCCGCGCGCAGGGAGTCAGGGCCTTCACCGGTTCGAAGGCCAGGCGCTCGCGTCCGTCCACGGTTCGCAGGCTCAGCTCGCGCACTGCGCTCATAGCCGTCCTCCACGGCGGGGGAACGTCATGGCGTAGGCCCAGTTCGACATCCACCCGACGGCGTACCTCTTGCCGCTCGGCGCGTCGTTCCAGGTCACCGAGGCGTAGTAGTCGCGTCCGTGGTCGACCTTCGGCACGGCCTCGTCGGCGTTCAGGCCTTCGTGTCGGAGAGGGACGAGCTGGTCGACCATGATGTGGCCCCGAGTGGTTGTCCGTGCTGTTGTCCTCGATGACCACGCGCGCCTTCTTCCCCGCCACTTGCGAAGGTTCAGGCTCTGCCAGGCCATCGTGCCGCTGTCGGTCCCCGTCGCGCTGGCCACCACCTTCCGTCGACGACCACGTTCACCGACGCGTTCGACTTCTTGGCCGCCGACGGCTCGTAGGGGTGCCTGCCTCCGGTGACCAGGAGGTTGAGGCGGTTAGCGTCAATGGTGAACTCGGGCGAGGTCAGCGAGCCGGTGTCCCAGTCCCCGGCGCCGAAGCTGTCGACGTATCCTGCGCCGAGGTGCCCCGGCAGGTTCCCCGTGGCGGGCGCCTTTCCGAACGCCGTTCCCTTGCCGCCGGGGGTCCACGCCCCGTAGCCGCCGTCGTCGAAAGTCGCGAGCGCCTTCCCTCCTTGCCGTCGTAGGGCGGCGGGGGTGCGCGCGTGAAAGGCCTTCCGTCAGTCGCCGACGAAGTACTGCGCCGTGGCCGAGGCGTTGACGGTGAGCACCCAGCGTTTCTTCGCGGGGTCGCCGTCCGTCTGCATGGGGAAGAGGTCGGGGCACTCCCAGACCGCCGACGCGTCGCCCGCGGGCCCGAAGTCCGACTGGTGGGTCCAGTTCTTCAGGTCGGGCGAGGGTAGAAGGAGACCTTGTGCTCTTCGGAGAGGGCGACGGCCATCGTCCAGCGGCCCGCAGCCTCGTCCCAGAAGACCTTGGGGTCGCGGAAGTCCTTAGCGCCGATGTCCAAGACGGGCGCGCCGCCGTTGTACAGGGACCACGTGCGGCCGCGGTCCGTCGAGTAGACCAGGGACTGCGACTGCTTCTGCTTGCCGCCCACGGTCTCGTGCCGGGTCCACACCGCCACCATGGCGGGCTTGCCGTGCGTCCGAAACCGGTGGTGTTGCGCGAGTCGACGACCGCGGAGCCGGAAGACGGCGTACCGGTCCGTGGCTCGCAGGGCGACGTCGAGTTCCTTCCAGTGGACGAGGTCCGAGGAGACGGCGTGGCCCCAGGACATGTTCCCCCACTCAGGAGCCTTGGGGGTTTGTACTGGTAGAAGAGGTGGTATTCGCCGTCGTGGTGAGACGAGCCCGTTCGGGTCGTTCATCCAGTTCTCACCGGGGGTGTAGTGAGGTGAGGGGGCGCCATGGGTCGTCGGGGTTCGCCCCGAGGAGGCCTCTCTTCACGGCCCTGACGGTCGCGTTCGACGGGGGTCCGACGCCCGGGTCGAATGCCGTCCGCTCATCGCCACGGGCAGTGCGGTGACGCAGCTCGCCAGGAGCGCCACGGCGACGAGGCCGGCCCGCCGTCCTTTCCTTCTCTTCTCGTGTCTCATGGTCTTCCCGTGTCTCGCTGGTCGGTCCCCGTCGAGTCCGATGGCAGCGCAGAGCAGGGGTGGCTGTGTCCAGCGTATCAATATGTGGATCCCTCACCGGGGAGGAAAATACGGTGGCTAAGAGCCGCGCATTGGTGTATGAGAGCGGCAAAGCCTTTGATTCCCGCGGATCCGCCTGCGCCCCTCGTGGGCGCCGGCGGCACTGCCTGATCCAGTTTCCCCGGGAATTGACCCTCGCATCTCGGCAGAATCTGGCATAGGCTCCCACTACAGCGTCCCCCAACGGAGAAGGGCGCACGACAATCCTCGAAGGAGGCCCCGTGAGTCAAGCGGCAGCAGGTCAACATTATTTCCCCGCTGACGGGCATCATGGTGCCGATCGGCGACGTTCCGGATCCGGTATTCGCAAAGAAGATGGTGGGTGACGGTTTTTCCATCGATCCGCTGAGCAACACGCTCCTCGCCCCGATAGACGGCCAGATCGCCGATCTCCAAGCGGCTCGGCACGCCTGACCATCCGCTCCGCGGACGGTCTGAAGTACTCATCCACATCGGCCTCGGGACGGTCGCGCTCGGCGGCAAGGGTTTCACCGCCCACGTCGCCCCGGGCGACGCCGTGAAGCGGCGACGAACTCATCACCTTCGACATCGATCAAGTCGCCCGCGACGCCAAAAGCCTGCTCACCCAAGTCGTCATCACCAACGGAGAGCTCGTCGAATCCATCACGCCGACTCATGGCCTGAAGCACGCGGGCGAGGATGTGGCCGCCACGGTGAGTCCTGAAGAAGGCCGTCGGGCAGGCCGAGCAGGGCGGCGGCGAGGGCGCCACCGTCACCTCCGAGGCGGTGGCGCTCCCCAACCCGACGGGCATGCACGCGCGGCCGGCCGCCACTCTCGTCGCGCTGGCCAAGAAGTACTCCTCGAACGTCAAGCTCGTGTCCGGGGACATGTCCGCCAATGCGAAGAGCATCGTCGCGATCATGGGGCTCGGCCTGGCTCACGGGCGGGACGTGGCCATCTCGGCGACCGGTGCCGACGCCCGGACCGCGGCGGCCGACCTCATCCAGGCCATCAGGACGGGCTGGGCGAGGAAGCCGAGCCCGTCGCCGTCGCGCCTGCTCCGGAACCCCTGCGGCGCCGAAGCCCGGAACCAGCCAAGCCCGCCGCTCCTCCCGCTCCGGCGATCCGAATACGCTCCTGGGAATCTCGGCGTCTCCGGGCCTGGCCGCAGGGAACCGTCGTCCAGCTGCGAACGCAGGGGTTCACGATCGCCGAGCTCGGCCAGGGCGCGGCCGACGAGCGCCACACTCTCCGGGATGCAGTCGATCGCGCCATGTGGTCCCTCGGCGAACTGCGCGACGGTTTGGAAAAAGAGGGCAATTCCGAGAAGGCGGGGATCTTCAGGGGCGCATCAGGAGATCTTGCAGGGATCCCGAGCTGCTCGAACGGGCGGATGCGACGGGAGATCGACGGCGGCAAAGAGCGCTGCCTTCGCCTGGAGGAAGGCCTACACGGATCTGGCCGAGCAGCTGGCCTCGCTCGACAACGAGGTCCTCGCGGGGCGGGCCACGGACGTCCGCGACGTCGGGACCCGCGTGCTCAGGGAGATCACCGGCCAGCTCGTCGAAAAGCCGGATCTGAACGAGAACACGATCCTCGTCGCCAAAGGCTCACCCCTCCGACACCGCGCGAGATCGACCGGGCCAAGGTCATAGGCTTCGCCACCGTCAACGGCGGCGTCTCCTCCCACGTGGCCATCATCGCCCGGTCGAGTGGACATCCCTGCCCTCGTCGGGATCGAGGCGCGCACTCGACATCGCCGAGCGGCACGCGGGTCGTGCTCGACAGCTCAAGGGCGAGCTCCGCCTGAACCTCTCCGACGCCGAACTCCGGGCCGTCCGGGAGCGCCAGAGGAAACAGGCCGAGCGCAAGGCCCGCGAGGAGAGCCGCCAAAGACGATCCCGCCGTCACCTCCGACGGGCACCGAGTGGCGGTCGTGGCCAACATCGGCGGAGTGGACGACGCGAAGGACGCGGCGGGGAAGGGGCCAGAGGCGTCGGCCTGCTGCGCAGCGAGTTCGTCTTCCTCAGCCGCACCACCGCCCCCTCCGAGGACGAGCAGGCAGACGTGTACTCCCAGTGCGCCGAGGCCCTGCGGCCCGGCCAACCGCTGGTGATCCGGACGCTCGACGTCGGCGGCGACAAGCCCCTGCCCTACCTGCCCATCCCCGCCGAGGAGAACCCCTTCCTGGGGCTGCGCGGCGTGCGCGTGGGCCTCGACCAGCCGGAGACCCTGCGCACCCAGATCCGCGCGATCCTCGCCTCGGCGGGCGCCGGGCGAGCTGCGTCATGTTCCCCATGATCTCACCGTCACGGACTGGCGGAGGGCCAAGGAGATCTTCGACGAGGAGGCCTCCGCCGTCGCGTTCTCCGGCGAGGTGAGCGTCGGGATCATGATGGAGGTCCCGACGGTCGGCATCATGGCCGGGCAGTTCGCCGCCGAGCCCGGGTTTGCGACTTCTTCAGCGTCGGCACCAACGATCTGACGGCCTACACCCTGGCGATGGACCGGGGCAACGCCAACCTCGCCTCCCAGATGGACCCGTGCAATCCTGCCGTGCTCGCTCATCGGCCGGGCGGCGGACGCCCTCCACGCCAATGGCAAGTGGCTCGGGGTGTGCGGGGCGCGGCGTCCGATCTGCAGGCCGTGCCCATCCTCGTCGGCCTGGGCGTCGACGAGGCTGAGCTGTTCGATCCCAGCCATTTCCCGCCGTGAAGGCCATGGTCCGTTCCTATGCGCTGAGCGCATGCCAGGAGCTCGCTTCCAAGGCGGTCGCCTGCTCCACCCCTGAAGAGGTCCGCGCTCGTCCCCGTCGACGAGATCTGAGGAGGAGAAGTCACATGAGCACTGCTGAAGAGATCGTCAAGGCCGTCGGCGGCCCTCGACAACATCTCGAACCTGACCCACTGCGCGACGAGGCTGCGCTTCGAACTGGTGGACGGCTCCAAGGCCGACGCGGACAAGGTCGACGCTATCGACGGCGTCATGGGGGCGGTCCCCAAAGGGCGAACCATTTTCAGGTCATCATCGGGGGCGCCGTGCAGACGGTGTTCAACGAGATCAACGCCCTGCCGGAGATGTCGAACAGAAAGCAGCCGACCGACGAGGAGGTCAAGGCGGCCGCCCGGGCGGGCGGCGTCCGCGGGAAGGCGGCGTGGGTCGACTCCTTCTTCGAGTTCCTCTCGATTCCTTCCGTCGGTCCTGGGCGCGCTGTTGGGAGCGTCCTGTTCATCACGTTCATGTCGCTCATGACCACGATGAAGGTCATCGGGAACTGGGCGGACGATGAACGAGGCCAAATTGCTGTCGCCCTCGTGGCAGTTCGTCAATCTGCTGTGGAAGTCGGTCCTCTACTTCCTGCCCCTCATGGTCGCCTACAACGCCTCGAAGAGGTGGGGGGCCGACCCGTGGGTCAGCTTCGCGATCATGGGCGTCCTCATGTTGCCGGGATTCCTCGCCCCTAAAGCCCATACCCAAGGGAGAGGAATACGCCGTCGTCGACATCTTCGGCCTCCCGATGACGATATTCAACTACGGTTCGCAGGTCTTCCGCCGCTGCTCATAGCCGCGCTGCTGGGGCCGCTGTACAAACTCCTGAAGAGGTCATCCCGTCCAACATCCAGCTCATCTTCGTCCCTTCTTCGCCATGCTCATCGCGATGCCCTTGGCGGCGTACCTCATCAGGGCCCGCCGGCGTCTACATGGGATCCTGGCTCGCCCACTCCCTGGAGTCGATCAACAGATTGTCTCCGCTCATCCTCTCGCTGTTCATACCCCTCATCTACCCGTTCATGGTGCCTCTCGGCCTGCACTGGCCCATCAACGCCATCATGCTCGTGAACATCCGCACCCTGGGCTACGACTACATCGAGGGGCCCGATGGGCGCGTGGAACTTCGCCTGCTACGGCGCGACGGCCGGGGTGTTCTTCCTCGCCTGGCGCGATCGTGAGAAGCAGATGCGGCAGACGGCGACGGGCGCGCTGGTGGCGGGCCTGGTGGGCGGCATCTCCGAACCGTCCCTCTACGGCATCCATCTGCGGTTCAAGAGGATCTACCCGTTGATGCTCGGCGGCTGCGTCCTCGGCGGCCTCATCATGGGCCTCGGCGACGGCGTGACGGGCCAAGGCATTCGTCTTCAGTTCGATCTTGACGATTCCTTCCTTCAACCAACCGGTCCTCTACACCGCCGGTATCGCCGTGGCCTTTGTCACGGCGATGGCCCTGGTCATCGTCTTCGACTATCGGGACGCCGACCAGAGGGCGGCCGCAAAGGCCTCGCGCGCAAGGGCGGACGCCCGGCGGCTCCAGCGGCCCAGGCTACGTCGACCGGAGCCGCCGAACCGGCCGACGTCGATCCCGTGAAGGTGGAGGCCTGCGCAGTCGCCCTCGGCGGCCGGGGCAACATCGCCTCGAGGCGACGGCGTGGCCGCCACGCGGTTGAGGGTGAAGGTCAAGGACTCCTCCAAAGGTGGACGCCACGGCACTCGCCGACGCCGGCATCCACGGCGCGGCGGAGGTCGCAGCGCGTATGGCATCTCGTGGTCGGCCAGGAGGCCCGGGGCCTTCGCCGAGGCCTTCGTCGAGGCCTACACCTCCCAGGCGGCGCAGCTAGCACCCGAGGCGGCCGCGCCCACGGCATAGCCCGGCATAGCAGCTCAGGCGCTCACCCCGAGCATCGTCAGGTCTGAGGCCCTCAGGGGCGTCCCGGAACCACCACCGGGGCGCCCCTTCCATCTCCACGGTCCGTCTCCCGCCTCAGGCCCCGTTCCACACCCGGGCTCCCCGCGCATGAATCGGTCGGCGAGAGTTCCGGAGGACAGGCCGTTCGCCTCGCGTCCGGCTGGGCCCGGACGCCCTTTCATGATACATCGTTTGACGTACTACGTCGGACGGTATCTTAGCGGTGAAGAGCCCCCATCCGAGGGAGCGAGCATGATCAGCGCCGACGCGATCCGCGGCTACGTGGACATCATGATCCTCTCCATCCTGGAACGGCAGGCCTCCTACCCCTACGAACTCGTCAAGACGATCGCGCGCGTCTCCCGCGGCGAGTACGTCATCAAGCAGACGACCCTCTACTCCGCAGTCAAGCGGCTGGAATCCCAAGGTCTGGTGGACTCCCGCCCCGGCGTCTCGGAATCGGGCAAACCGCGCACCTACTATCGGATCACCGCCGCCGGCAACAGAATACCTCCGCGCCAAATGCGAGGAATGGCAGGCGACCAAGGCGGTCGTCGACCGTTTCGTGAAAGGACGAAGTAATGGACGTCATCATCGCCTCACCTCGGGACGATGTTCTCCCCCTATCCGCCCAGCCCACGGCTGGACGAAGCAAAGCGGAACTCCGCGCAATGATGGAGGACGCCTACAGCTCCCTCATCTCGAGGGAAATCCCACAACGAGGCGGTCGGGCAGGTCATCACGGGTTCGGCAATCTCGACGAACTCGCCGAGACACTGAGGGATCAGCACCGAGATCACCCGCACCTCCGATGCCTTCCCCGGCAACGCTCCACGTGACGGGGCGCCGAGGCAGGCCGCACCGCCGGCTGGCCCCGACGAAGGCTGGGAGCCCGACGGAAACCGAGAGGAGGGCCCCGTCACCGCCATCGTCACCTCGATCTACTGGGCGCTTCTGATAGTCGCGTATTTCCTGTGGAGCTTCCTCGGCGAAGGCTGGGGCATCTCCTGGATCATCTGGCCGGTCGGGGAGTTCTCTTCGGCGCCATCCACACCGTCGTCGATACACTTGAGACACGCAGGAGAAAGCGCTCCCGCTGATTGCGCTGCCGCACAAGCGAAAGGGACATGCAGATGGCTAAAGAAACCTACCGATCAAACACCCAACGCACTAAGAGGACGATCAATTTCATCACAGCCGTTTACTGGCCGCTCCTCGCCTTCGCATACAGCATCTGGGGTTGATCGCAGATAACTGGAACGATCCCTTGATCGTATTCTGTGTGGGCACACCTCTCTACGTACTCGCCGTCGTCGTGATCGGCGCTGCGAAGAAGACTCTGCGCGAGGAGTGAGCCCGCGCGAGGACTGAGCCGAACGTCAAGCTCCCGCCCCTCCGCTCCGGAGCGTTCCGTCATGCCTGCGAGTCGAGGCGTGGCGGAACGTGCGCTCGACGCACTCAGAACCCATACCTTCTTCACATCGATTAAGGTATACAGGGGAAAGACCATTCGTACCGGAGTCGCGCATGGACGATTACCCCACCGATCCCGCAGGGACAAGCCCCTCGATTTCTACAAAGACGCGCCTTACCCGGGCTTTGAGAACGCTTCGCAGAAGACCAGGCCGCCCGCCCCCTTCCGTCCGCGACGCCCCTGGGGCCAGGAAGGCCTCAGCTGCTGCGCACAGGGCCGCCCTTCTGTGCGGCTTCACGATCGTCTTCGTGCCCCTGGCGCTCGCCTGGGCGTTCAGCGCTTTCATAGGCGACGGCGACACCGGCCTCCTCGTCCTGATATGCGAAGTCCTCGTGTACTTCGCGGGCCTTTTCTGGATCCTGAGGGGCGGGAAAGAAGTGATCGGCCCAGGACGGGAGCGGCGGCGGGCGGTGCGGGACCGTCGCCTGCTCCGCCCGCGCGCTCGCGAACGCTTCGAGGCCGCGCTCAGGCGTCGAGAGCCTCGAGGGGCGGCTGCGTAGTCGGGTTCGTCGGCGATGTCGTCGACGAGCTGGGTGTGGAGCACGCGGCCGTCGGCGTCGAGGACGACGACGGCGCGAGCCAGCAGCCCGGCGAGCGGACCGTCGGTCAGCGTGACTCCGTAGTCCTCGCCGAAGCTGGAACGGAAGCTCGAACCGGTCACGACGTTCTCGATGCCCTCCGCGGCGCAGAAGCGGCTGGCCGCGAAGGGAGGTCGGCCGATGCGCAGACGACGACGATGCCGTCGAGATCCGCGGCCCTCTTGTTGAACTCGCGGACGGACGCAGCGCAGACGCCCGTGTCGATACTCGGGAGAGGCATGAGGACGACGCGCCTGCCCGTCAGCGACTGGCTCGTGACATCGGAGAGGTCCGCGCCGGTGAGGACAAAGCCGGGGCCTCGGTTCCGGGGCGGGGAGCTCGCCGACCGTCGAAACAGGGTCGCCATGAAAATGAGTTGTGGCCATGTTTCAATTATCGGGATATTCACTTGAGTATTTCAAGAGTGGAGATCGCGGCCGCTGATTTCGCCTCGCCGATGAATCGCCTTTTCCCCCGACTTGGGCGAGGTGGAACAAGCTGCAATGACGGGCGACCATCGCCGGACAATCTAAACCGGGAGAAGTATGAACGTGAGAAATCGAACACCCCACAGGAAGAAGAGCTGCGAGCACGCGCCCAGGCGGAGTACGACAGGGCTCAAAGCCCGGGCGGGCCGGACGTCCACGCGAGACGGGAAGACACGGCACGGCGGGGACTCGCCCCGTCGCGAATGGACGGAGGCGACCGGCGGAGAGAACGGAGAGAAGCAGACTGACGGAGAGAGGCAGAGCATCGACTCCCTCGTAGAATTCCGTGTGTCGTCCCAGGTCGCCACGCTCGTGCACGACGAGGTCGAGTACGCAAAGGCCAACGTCAAGGCGGCGATCCCCAAACTCACCGTCGGCGGCGTCCTCATGGCGGCCGCCGCCTTGACGCGGGGATCTTCGCCTTCGCCATGATCCTCATGACCTTTCGTCCACGTGCTCGCCGCGTTCCTCCCCATGTGGGCGAGCTTCCTCATCGTCGGCGCCGTCCTCCTGCCCCGACGGGGATCTTCGCGCTCCCTAGGAGGCAGGAAGTTGAAGGCGTTGAAGGCGCATCTGGCCTCTCTCAGCTCCCTTGGCGCAAACTTGGCCAAGGACGTCGCCGCGATCAAGAACGGAATGAAGAAGTGAGCGAAAAACGCAGCATCGAGCAGATCGAGGGCCGATCTCCAGCGCACGCGCGAGGACCTCTCGGCCACCGTCGGCGAACTCGCCGGGCGCCTGGCTCCCAAGGCGTTGGCCGAAGACGCCAAGAAAGCGGCTCAAAGGGCGACGGCCGAAGGCGCCAAGGAGGCGGTCAAGACCAGGATCCGAGAGGTCAAAAGACGCGCCACGGCCCCTGGTCGCGGACGCCAGAACGGGGACACGACAGCGATCGGGATCCTCGCCTGCGTGTCGACGGCCGTGATCGGTTATATAACGCTGAAGGCCGCTCGCAGGGGCTATTAGCGACGCTCCGAGGCAGAAGCCAGAACAGCCCAAAGCAGCGACGACTGCGTCTTGAGGGACAGGGAGGGCGGCTCCGTCGCGGTCGAACGTCGACGCATCAGTTACGCCCACGGTGTTTTCCGTCAACACGTGGCATCGGCGGGGTCCAAGGCGCTAAACTAGGGACCGCGAACGGACGATTAACCAGATGGGGCGCCTCGAGCCCGCCCCCGCGATGAGACGAAGGGGGTCGAGCCATGCGGGCGCGGCCGTCAAAAAGGCTAAGCAGCGTAAGGTAGCCCGGGATCTCAAGTATTTCACGCCGGATACTGACTACCAGGCGCTCGAGCGCGAGCTCCGAGGCGGCCAACAGTAGCGCGAACGAGGACGAAGACGAGGGATTTACTACGAGATCCCCCGGCGACGGACGATTGGGACGACGGTCCGCCGAAGCGTTCACGTTGAAGCATTCCGTGGGAGTGGGTTTCGCCCGCTCCACACCTTTTCCGGGCTGCCTTCGGCTTTCCGGGGGCGTCTCCGGGCGGGTTCCGGTTAGCCGGTGCCGCCCTGGATGCGCCAAGCGCCGGAGCGCACCAGCAGGTCGAGCCCTCCGGAGAGGCCGGCGAGCCACCCCCGACGCGCTAAGCGTACCGGCCGGACATGCGCACGCTGCCGGCGTCGGCGCCCTTCGTTCCGCGAACCGTGCGCTGCCCGCCTCTCGCGTCGGGGACGGGACGGCCCGCAGGAGCACCAGGCTCGCCGCGGGAGGCGCCTTCGGCCCCGACACGGCCGATCTGCCACGCCTCGACGCCGGCCTGCCGGCAGACGCGCCTCGGCGACCTCGGCGTCGGCCTCGGGCAGGAGGGGCGACCATGCCGACCCCATGTTGAGGGTGTCCTCCACGTCCCGCTCAGCGTCAGGCCGCCGAGCGGAGCGCAGCGGCGCGACGACGGGCGGAACCCCGATCCGGGAGCGATCGATCGCGCGCACAGCCCGGGCGGCACGACCCTCGCGAGATTCGCGCGCGAGGCCGCCGCCGGTCACGTGGGAGAAGGCGTGGACTTCCAGACGCCCGGCGAGGTCCAGGCACAGCGGCGAGTACAGGCGCGTCGGCTGGAGGAGCTCCTCGCCGAGCGTGCGCCCGAATTCGGGGACGTGCTGCCGTTCCAGCGGCCACCCGAGTCGGCCACGATGCGGCGCACGAGCGAGTACCCATTGGAGTAGTCCCGAAGCCGCCAGGGCGAGCACGACGTCGCCCCGGCGGACGCGCTCGGCTCCCAAGACGGCGTCCGCTTCGACGAGACGCCGGTGGCGGCCCCGGCGATGTCGTATTCCTCGGGGGCTCATGAGGCCGGGATGCCGGCGGTCTCCCCGCCCAGAAGGGAACGTCGACCGCCCGGCAGGCCCGGGCGACGCCCCGAACGATGTCGGCGATGCGTTCGGACCACTGACCGCAGGCGATGTAGTCCGTCATGAGGAGGGGCGGGCGCCCACGACGGCGATGTCGTCGACCACCATGCCGACGAGGGTCCTGGCTGATGGTGTCGTGGACGTCGAGCGCCCGTGCGATCGCGATCTTCGTGCTGACGCCGTCGGTCGAGGTCGCGAGCAGGGGTCGGCGGTACGCGCGCAGATCGGAGACGTCCACCATCCCGGCGAAGCCGCTCGAGCCCGCCGACGACCCTGCCGGTGAGCGTCCGGCCGACGGCCGCTCTCATGAGCTCGACGGCCGCGTCGCCCGCCTCGGTGTCCACGCCGGCCGCCGCGTACCGCGGAGCCGGTCTCGGCGCGCCGAGACCGAGCCGATGCGGGCAGGCCTGCGCCGGATGCGCCCTCGGCGGGCGGCTGAGCGGCGGGCGCGTCCCGGTGGGCGGCCGCCGCGGCGTCAGGCGCGCCGGCGCTTCGGTGGCTTCGTCGTCTGTCATGCGTCCTCCGTGAACAAGTCTGACCCCGCGGCGGCCGCCGCGCCCGCGACGTCCATGGGATAGTCACCCGTGAAGCAGGCGGTGCACAGGGTCGAACAGGGGCTGGGCGGTGGCGCGCACCATCCCGTCTAGCGAAATGTAGCCGAGGAGTCGGCTCCGATAGCACAGCGGATCTCCTCGACGTCCATGCCGTTGGCGACGAGCTCGCCCCGGTCGGGAAGTCGATGCCGAAGAAACACGGCCAGGTCACAGGCGGCGAGGAGATGCGGACGTGGACTTCGAGCCGCCCCCGCCTCGCGCAGCATGGCGACTCGGTGCGCGCTGCGTGTTCCCCGGACGATCGAGATCGTCGACGACGACGAGCCGCTTGCCGTCGACTCACCTCGCGCATCGGGTTGAGCTTGAGGCGGATCCCGCGCTGGCGCGACAGCTGGGTCGGCTGGATGAAGGTGCGCCCGACGTAGGCGTTCTTGACCAGTCCCTGCCCGTAGGGTATGCCCGAGGCTTCAGGCGTAGCCGATGGCCGCGGGAGTGCCGAGTCGGGGTCGCGATGACCAGATCGGCGTCCACCGGACGCTCCGCGGCGAGGATGCGCCCCATCTCCAGGCGGGCCGAATTGACCGAGCGCCCGCGGATCGCCGTGTCGGGCCGGGCGAGGTAGACGTACTCGAAGACGCATCCCGAGGGGCTGGGCTCGGCCCACCTCAAGGAGCGCACGCCGCCGGCGTCGACGATCAGGAGCTCCGCCGGGGCGACTTCGCGCACGAAGTCCGCACCGACGATGTCCAGGGCCGCCGTCTCCCGGAGGCGACGGCCCATCCCTCCAATCGGCCGAGGACGAGAGGGCGGAAGCCGTGGCGGTACGCGGGCGGCGTAGAGCGTCGTCTCGTCCGCGAAGGCCAGAGAGAACGCCCCTCAAGCGCGGCAGGAACGAGAGGGCGGCGTCTTGGAGACTCGGCGTCCACGGCGCCCAAGAGCGCCGTCATGACGGCGGTGTCGGTCGACGAGCCGCGGCCGAGCTCCCCGCGCAGGTCGTTCCCCGAGGAGGCGAGGATCTCGCCATGAGCTCGGTCGTGTTGGTGAGGTTTCCGTTGTGGGCGATGGCGACGGTGCTGACGCCGTCGCGGCCCCACGGCGCCAGAGGCGGGCCAGCCATCCCCGGCGCGGGGAACCGAGTGGGGCGAGCGTGGGCTGGGCGTTCTCCCAGGCCGACCGTCCCGTGGTCGCGTAGCGTACGTGCCCCACCCAGGTGGCCGTCGAGGATCGTGACGGGGATTTGTCGTCGAACACCTGGGGAGACCAGGCCCATATCCTCGTAAACGAGGATCGCGCTCCCGTTGGAGACGGCGATTCCGGCGGACCTCCTGGCCGCGATGCTGGAGCGCGTAGAGCCCGTAGAAGGCGAGCTGGGCGACCGGCTGGCCCGGCGCGAATACGCCGAACACGCCGCATTCGTCCTGCGGCTTCTCCCCGGGGAAGAGATCGCCCGTCAGCCGCCCGTCAGCCGTCACCCGCCAATGGTCTCACAATACGGGCCGCGGCGCTGCATTCGCCGTCCGCGATCCGGACAGCGGCTGCGCCCGGCCGGACCGGCCGCTCAGGCGAGCTGGTCTACGCGAACAGGCTCGAACTCGACCGTCGACGTGGAGAGGTCGACTCGCCGGAGGACGGCCGTGATCTCCCGGCCGCGCTCCAGGCCGTCTCCCCACGACGGGAGCCAGAACGGCCGGATCGCCGAGCATGACGGTGCCGGATCCGCGAAGCGAACCACGGACTGCGCCGACGATCCGCTCTGGGCGTCTTCCGCTCCGCTCCCTCCCGTCGCGCCGGCTCTTCCGGCCTTCGCGCCGACGCCGGTGGAACACGTCGACGACGACGCCCTCGAACTCCTCCCTCCCGTCCGGCCAAGACGAGGGTCTGCGACGGCGTCCAGGGCTCCGTTCTCGTACTGGCCGGCCAGCGCGCTCCGGCCGCCGCCCATGAGCGTGGGAGCCGGTACAGCCCCTCGTAGACCCACTGCGGGATGCCCTCGCCCGCACAGACGCAGCGGCAGATCTCCAGCCCGTACCGATCGACGAGCCTGCGGAGCGGCGCCGTGACGTGGGCGTAGCGCGACGCCAGGGCGGCGTGCTCGGGAGCCGGCACGCCGCGGTGGCGCCCCGGCTCCTCCGACCATCCGAGCAGAGGGAGGGTGTGGTAGCCGGCGCCGCGGAACAGACTAGCCGCGCCTCGGTGAGGAACGCGGCCCCGGCGGGGCGTGTCCCCGCCGACGGAGCGCACGAAAGTCCTGTAGCCCCCGTCCTCCGGCCAGTCGAGGCGGAGGGCGCGGGCGACTGCGAGCTGCAGGCGGTCGACGTCGCGCGGCATGGCGGGCGGCATCGTGCGGAGGACGCCGACCGCGGCCCGGCTCATGATGTCGGCGGCGGCCATGCCGGTGACCAAGGAGATCTGGGCGTTCCACTTCTCGACGTCCGTCAGGGCCCGGAAGGCGAGTCTGTAGCCGCCATCCGCCTTTTTCGACGACCTGTTCGGGAAGCGCCAGGGACACGCCTCCGCGCGCGATCTCGCGTTCGACGCGCAGTGAGCCCACGCGCCGGAGGAGCTTCGGGAAGTCCCCCGGGACGCCGGAGTCGAGGGCGGTGCGTCCATCCACAGCGTCCTGGACCTGCTCGTAGCTGAGCTTGGCGACGGAGCGGACGAGCGCCAGCTCGACCCACTTGTGGCGGAGTTCAGTCGGGGTTGAGGTGGAGGTACCACAGGTAAGCAGGACGGTCCTCGTTGGGGAGGCGAGGCCGCGCCGTGGGACAGCGCGTGCGGGTGCAGGGGAATGGAGCCGTCCGGGCCGTAGACGGTCTGGGTGCGCCGATGCGTCTCCTCCGAGGCGCTCCCCGGGCCGGATGAAGAGCCCGACGGCCGAGATCGCGTAGCGGACGAGGTAGCCCCTCCCCTCTCGCTCGATGTGCACGCGCCTGGTCGAGGTCCATCGAGATCGGGCGGGTCGATCGTCACGAAGGGGTATTCGCGGCGGTCCGCCAGCGCCATGCGTCGGCCAGGCCCGCCTCGGCGCTGGCCGCCGCCTCGTCGAGGACGTCGTCGAAGTCCTCCGCGATCTCCAGGCGCTCGCGAAGCGCACGCAGAACCGCGCTCACCGTCTCGGGGCCGGCTGTGTCGTCGTCATCGGGCGCTTGGGCGTCACCCAGACTATCGGCTTGATATCGCCAAACGCCACCGTAGGTGACCTCTCCCGCCGCGCCCCGGTCAGGCGCCGATCATCGCCATCTCGCCAGGATCGTCGCCGCCGTAGGGGACCAGTCCGGAAAAGGCTCGCGCGCACGCCCGACGCGCTGACCTCCCCCGCGGCCACGGCCTCGTCCCATGGATCTCCCCACACACGGGTCGACGAAGACGCCGATCGCCATCTCGACGACGTTGGGGAGTCCCCGGCGATGGCTCGGACCGGGAAGGATCTGCACGGCGCCGGCGAGGGGACGCGCACTTCGACGCTGCGTCTGGGGGTGAGCGCTGCGCGAGCTCCCGGAGGGGCGAAGCGAGCGGCGGTGCGGGCCTGGTCCGCTTCCAGGGTCTCTCCAGCCGCCGCCCTGGCCAGGAGCGGCATGGCCTGATGCGATTCTGATCGTTCCCGGCATGCTCCCCAGGCTATACCCGCGCGAGGCGGCTGGGCTGCGGGCCGCGATTCGACGCCCAAGAGGCGAGCGGCGTCCGGGCGCATGCAGGCCGGCCATGCCCGGGACTGGACTGTCCGGGTCGGTTAGGCGGCGGCCACCACGGCCCCGGCCACGCCCGAGGTTCCGACCCGCGGGCCGTCGAGCGGCCCAGGCACTCAAGTGCCATGTATTCAAGACATCAAAAGGCAACGCGAACAGGCGTAAAACTGACAGGCGGACGAGCGTTCAAGTCGACATCATCGATTCGAGCGGGCATACGAGTGAGCGTGCCCCGGCGAGGAGGCGACGCCGCACGCCAAGGGGACGCCAGCGGGCCATCGTCCAAAACGTTGGCCTCGCCATCATCGGCACCGATGGCATCGGCACGCGCCACAGCTTGCCCGCCTCACCTTGCCCGCACATGTTCTCGAAGTTGGAACAAAGGTTCTGATTATATGATCGTCACCCTCACCCCAAACCCGTCTCTCGATCGCACCGTCACGCTGCCGGGTCCGCTGCTGCGCGGGGCCGTCAACCGTCTGGACTCCGTCACGGTGGAGCCCGGCGGGAAGGGCGTCAACGTCGCCCCGCGTGCTGGCGGCCTCCGGCCAGCAGGCCACCGCCCTGGTGCCCGCCGCCCCGGGCGACCCGCTTCTCGGGCGATCGAGTCCCTCGGCCTGGCGGGCCTGACCTGTCAGGGCCGTTCCCGTAGACGAGGGCGGCCCGAGTCAACACCGCCGTCACCGAGCCCGACGGGACGACGACGAAGCTCAACGAGTCCGGCGCCGGCCTGAGCGAGGCCGGATCGCCGCCATGAGGGCGCGCTGTCCGAGGAGCTGCGACTCGCCTCCGAGGGGCGCAGCTGGGCCGTGCTCTCGGGTCGCCGCCGCCGGGTGCCCCGTCGACTGGTACGTCCGCCTCGTCGGCCTGCTGCGCCCGCTGGGCGTGCGCATCGCCGTCGACACCTCGGACGCCCCGCTCGCGGCCCTCGCGGCCGGGCTTCCGGACTGTGCACCGGACCTAGTCAAGCCCAACGGGAGGAGCTCGCCCAGCTGGCCGGCCGGGGCGCGACGGACTTGAGGACGCCGCCGTCACCGGCGACTTCGAGCCCGGTGGCCGAGGCCGCGCAGCGTCCTCGTCGGGCTCGGGATCGGCACCGTCCTGGCGACCCTGGGGCCCGCGGGGGCGTTCTGGTCACCGGCGAGGGCGCCTGGCACGCCACGGCTCCCTTCGGTTCCCGGTGGTCTCCACGGTCGGCGCAGGGGATTCCTCCATCGCGGGCTACATCCTGGCCGACGTCCACGGCGGCGGGCAGGCCGAGTGCCTGCGCACCGCCATGGCGTACGGTTCGGCCGCCGCGAACCTGCCCGGCACTTTCCCTCTGCCCACGCCGCGCGATCTGCCCGCGCAGGCCGCTGCGATCACCCCGCTCGCCTGAACGCGCCGATCGCATCATCGACGATCCCGCCGCGCTCCGCCTGGACACCGCCGAGCGTACGCCTCAATCCGTAAGCAAGAAAAGGAAGTAGCAAAGGAAACTGCATGACCGAACAACCACCCAGCGAGCAGACGCCGCTCATCATTCCCGAACTCGTCGCCCTGGACGCGGCGGTGGGACCTACAAGAGGGACGTCATCAAGTTCCTCGCGCGCAAGATCGAGACTCCGGGCGCAGCCGACGACGCCAACGGCCTGGCCGGAGACGCCTCGCACGCGAGGCGACCGCCCCACCGGCATTCCCGGAGGCATCGCGATCCCGCACTGCCGCAGTTCCCACGTGCTCACCGCGAGCCTCGGCTTCGCCCGACTGGCCGAGCCGGTGGACTTCGGAGCGGACGACGATCAGGCGGCCGACGCCAGTCTTCGCGATCGCGGCCCCCGACGGCGCCGACGACGTCCATCTTCAACTCCTGGCCAAGCTGGCGCGCGGACTCGATGAACGACGCGTCACCGATGCGCGCGCGCGGCCGCGAGCGCCGAGGAGGTCACCCGCATCGTCACCGGGCAAGTCCAGCCCGAGCTGCTCGAGGCGGCGACGGAGCAGGTCGCAGGCTCGCCAGCTGCAGGCTCACCAGCTGCAGGCCACCAGCCGAAGAGGAAGGCGTCGGCCTCGCAGGGAGGCCTCGGCTCGGCAGGCCGCCGCGCCGGAGGCGGAGGCGCCGGCCCATACGCCCGCCAGGGGAGGAGAGCCCGCCGGGGGCAGGGGGACACGCTCCGTCCGGCAAGAAGGTGATCGTGGGCGTCACCTCCTGCCCTACCGGTATCGCGCACACGTTCGGCAGCCGAGGCGTTGGAGCGGCGGGCCACGAGCGCGGCATCACCGTCGCGGTCGAAGGCCAGGGGTCGGGAAGATCGACATTCTCGACCCCGAGCTCGTCAAAGCGGGCCAGCGCCGTGATCTTCGCCCATTCCCTTCCTGTCAAGGGAATCGAGACGCTTCGCGGGCAAGCCCGTGGTCGACGTGGACGTCAAGGCCGCCGTCGACGACGCCGGAACGCTGGTCGACCAGGCCCTGGCCGCCGCTCGGAGACCCGCACGCCAGCGAGTCCAGGCAGGCGCGGGCGCCGCGCGGGAGGCGGACGCGAGGAGAACGTCACGCGGGCGCGCAGGCTCCGGCAGGCCGTGATGTTGAGCGGGCGTGTCCTACGCGTCCCTTCGTCGCCGCGGGCGGTCTGCTCGTATCGCCCTGGGCTATCTCTTCCGGCGCTACGACATCAGCGGCTTCGGGGCGACAGCGCGAGGTCGAGGGTGGCCAGAACATCGTCTCCCATTCGTCCCTGTGGAACCTGCGGCATCGCCCAGACCGTTGACGGGAAGGCCAACACGATGTGGGCGCCCGCGCCCTGTTCGGCTCTCCCGCACGCCTATCTGCGTCTTCTACATGATCGGCACGGCCGCCGCTGGGCTTCCTCGTGCCCGCCCTGGCCGGCTACATCTCCTTCGGGCCTGGCGGACGCGGCATCGCCCCGGATTCGCCATGGGCGCGGTGGCAGTCGCCGTCTGACTCGGGGTTCATCGGCGGCCTCTGTCGGCCGAATACTCGCCTGGGTACGTCGCCGCCTGGCTCGCGGGCTGCGCACTCGCGCGCTGGCTGCGCGGCGGGCATCACTCCCGTGGTGTCATCCGCTGGCGACGACGCTGCTGGTCGGCTCGATCATGTACATGCTGCTCGGGCCCGGCCTCTGGAAAGCTGCTCACTGCACAACGCTCGACCACGGCAGGGAGTCGGTACGATGTAGCGCGGGCGGCGCTCCGTCTTCCTGCAGGGATCATCCTGGGCCTCGCGGTGTGCTTCGACTCTGGGCGGCCCGATCAACAAAGTCCACTTACCTCTTCGCCACCGCCAGCTGGCGGCGGAGACCGCGCATCCTGCGAGGATCATGGCGGCGGTCATGGCCGCGCATGGTGCGCTGGCCCTCGCCTGGCCACCGCGGTTCGCCCGCGCCTCTTCACGAGCGGGCGAGCGGGAGAAACGGCAGGGCCGCCTGGCTGCTGGGGGCCTCGTTCATCTCCGAGGGCGATTCCCTTCGCCGCAGCCGCCCCGCTGCGGATCATCCCGCGACCATGGTCAGGCGGGCGTCATCCTCAGCGCGTTGGCGAGCTTGATGCTGCTACGCGTGGGGTCCCGCGCCCCGCACGGCAGGGTCTTCGTCGCTAACGCATGATCGACGGATTCGCCGGATTCGCGCTGGCGTTTCTGGCCGGCATGGCGGTCACGGCGACCCTCGTCATCCTCTTGAAAACCTGAACAGGAAAAGAGCCCCGGCAAGGTTCAGGCAGCCGCCTGAACCCGACGGGCGGCTTCAACGGTTGCGGGCGGCGCTTCCCCGGCCGCCCGCAAACGAACCAAACTCTTCGACAAGGCCTTGCCGCAAGATCGAGCCGAGCCCGAGGAAGCTTGTTCGACACGCTCCAAACCCTTGGTCGGGTGCTGGTGATCGTTGATGGGATGCTCGCGGGGGTGGAAAGCTCAGCGGGCACGCAGCGACTGGTTGCGTGACGTGCTGCCCGGTGTACCGAGTCAAGGCTCGAGGCTTGAATCTGACAACAACGACGAGAGGGGGCGACGTTGATCGGGTTTCCGCTTCAGTTCGATATGCCTTGGCAGCTGCGCAGGCAGTACCTGGAACCGCTGACGGACGCAGGCCCTGTTGAGATCGTCGGACGGCTCTGCGGTGCGCAGGCGCAGGTGTGCTTCCGCTGCTGAGCACCGCTATCGCCTTACGGCAACGCAATCCCGCGACCTGCAGTGAAAGAAGCGCGCGTACTCCGACCGTCGCTCGTCAAGACTCGGGCGATGCGCGGAACGCCGCACGCGATGCGGTCGCGGACGTGGCGGGTACCGGCCGCCGCTGGCCGGCGCTCGTGCGTGGACCAAGCCCGCCTGGTCGCGGCGGCACTTCGGCGCCACGCCAGAGGAGGCGTCGGATCAACTGACGGAGTCTGTCGCCGACCTCCTCGACGGTCGAAACGCTATCGCATGAGCGGTGAGCGAACTGGTTCCGTGACAAACGGTTCACGAGGATGGAAAGACAGCTGCGCTCCGTGGGGTGCTGCTCTGCTCTGGGCTCTCGCCGGCAGTAGCAGGGCGTCAACGTGCTATCGGGCTCGAGCCACGTTCTTCGAAGCGTCACATCACCAACATGCGGCTTTTCTGGAGGCTGGACATGGCTGCCTGATCCCGCGGCGCAGCACCGGCGCCGACAGCGATACCTCCGCCACTTTTACCCGCGACTGAGACCTTTGACGCGAGCTTTTCGCGCAGCAGGCAACAAGAAGTCAACGCTCAAGGGCTGGTTCGCCAGCTTGGCACGAGCGCAAAGTCGTCGAGGTGCGGGTGGAGGCGATGCACGATACCTGCTCGCGCCGAGCACGAGGGACGAGCTCTGCGGCCGCGGCTCCAGCCGCGCCACCTCGCCTCCGGAGCGTTCGGACCAGTCTCGTCCCTTGGCCCTGGGACTGAGCGATCACTCCACATGCTGGCGAACGAGCATCGCTCGTGGGTGAGCAGGCAATGCGCTGGATCGCTCTCAGTCCGATCCAGCGGCGGATCACCGGCGCCCGGGAAAATGGATGACAGGGCATCTTGTCGTCACCCTGTTTCCAGGCGAGCAGGCGCCGTCGTCCAAGGCGCTGGAGGGACGCAGCTGCGGCTTGCAGCGGTGCATGGTTTGCGAAGGTGATGACACCGCGGGTGCGGGATGAGCGCAGTGTCACCGCACGATTCCGTCTAGTTGGGCAAGCGCTTCCCGGTGATTCTGCCGCCCGGTACAAGCCATCAAGCCGACAAAACGTGGTCGGGGCAAGCGAAGGTAACGTCAGGCGTCGAGGCCTCGGATGGACAGCGTCAGAACTTCCATCCTGGAGACCTCGACCCCCCTCCGGGAACGACGCGCCAGCCTCGACTACACCCAATTGCGAAGAGCCGCAAATCCGGGTCAGACAATCAGATGATCCGTGAGCGATCATGACGTCAGCCACGCGGGTGAAGCCGTGACGTTCGCACCGAGCACGTAATTGCCCGGCTGGCCGTAGCGCTCCGGCGGTCTCGACGCACGAGTCGTGGATGTCGGCGCTGATGTGTCAGTCAACGGCATTGGCGGTTCGAGGAAAATCCACCAGGTGCGGCGTGAAGCGTTTTGCTCCATCTCCAGGCAGTCGCCACGCCTCCTGCGTTCGCGGCCTTGCCCGGGCGTAAGGATCCCAGCCTTCTGGAAGACCTCGATGGCCTCGGGAGTGGAGAACATGTTGGCGCCCTCGGCCACGACGCGCCGCACGTTCTTCACGAGGGTGGCCGCCGCGTGCGCCATCGGAAGCTCGTTCCTGAGTTGCGCCCAGTGCGACGTCGCACAGCACCTGCCGCACGCTGCCGCCGGTGGCCACGAGCGGGCGCCGGGGCGGCGCGCGCAGGCGTCAGTCGGCCACGCGTCCGCGCTCGACTTCGCTCGACCTGCTTGGCGGGTCCGAGGTCGACACCGGCCTCGTCGACCACGTAACCCGAGGAGTCCGAGATCGTCACGGCCTTGCCCCCGGGGCCTGGAGCTTCTCGAGCGGCGTGAGATCGCGGCGTTGCCCGAGCGACGGCGGCACGTACTTGCCCTCGAGCGGTCGCCCTTCGTGCCGAGCATCGACGCTGGGCGAAACGGACCGTCCACGTAGCCGGTGGCCTCGGTGCGCGCGAGGCGAGCCGCGAATCCGAGACCCGCTTGCCGGTCAGGACGCCGGCGTCGCGTAGCGGTTTGCGAAGGCCATGTACTGGCCGAAGAGGTAGCCGATCTCGCGGCCGCCGACGCCGATGATCGCCGGCTCGGGACGTCGGTGTTCGGAGCCGATGTGCCGGGAAAGCGCTCGGTCATGAAGGACTGTGGCAGAACCGCGTGACCTCGGCGTCGGACTTGCCGTGCGGATCGAGATCGATCCGCCCTTGCCGCCGCCGATGCCTTGGCCGGTCGGGGCGTTCTTGAAAGATCTGCTCGAAGCCGAGGAACTTGATGATTCCGATGTTGACCGACGGATACTGGAAGCGCAGGCCGCCCTTGCGCCGAGCGCCGAAGTTGAACTCGATGCGGAAGCCGCGGATTGACCTGGACCTTTCCGGCGTCGTCGACCCACGGCGCGCGGAGACGATCTGCCGCTCGGGCTCGACCGGGCGCTCGGAGGTCCGTTCTCGGTGTACTGCGGGTGTTTCTCGATACGGCGTGGTGAGTCAGGGCCTCGCGGACGGCGGTGGAATTCGAGGTCTCCGGGGTTGCGGGCGACGACCTGTTCGTAGACCTTGTCACCTGTGCGGGTCATATCGGCTCCTTACTGTTTCGAGAGAACACAAACCGGTATAAGTGTGGGGCATGTTTCGCATGCGAAGGAAGGGACTTCACGGGAGATGTGACACAGGCCGAACTCCCTCTCGTTGCGTATAATTTTCACTTTAAAACACTCTAAAGGCGCCGGCTTTCCCGTCCGGGCGTCCGCTCGGCCCGGACGGAAAGCCGGCGTTCAACGTCTCCAGTCTTCACGCCCCGTCCGCGGCGACGGTTTCGAACCGTCCTCACCGGCGACGCCTCAGCCATCAACACGCCCGAGAGGGTGAGGGGCGCACCGTCGCCGAAGCGCGGAGCGGCCGCGGAACGGTGAAGTCGCCCGACTCAGGCGCTCGGAGCACACTGCGCCATGGGCTCGAGAGCCACTCGTGTGCGCTCTGCACCCACTGGGGCAGGCGTTCGCGAGGGAAGGCGATCGGCGCGAAAAGCATGACGGTGAAGACGCAGATCTGGCCGACGAGCATGGACAGCTGGGCCGCGAGCAGCACGGCCGCCGCATGCACCGAGGCGGCGATGGGCGGAACGAGCAGCGCGCCCGGACCAGCCACCACGTGGGCGACAGGCCGATGTCGAACCGGGTGCGCCCACGATGCGCGCCGACGGCGACCCGGCTTGCGAGCATCGCGCACACGACGGGTCTCCCAGGAGGAACATCAGCCGCCCGATGGGCAGGGTGAGCATCCACCCGTAGCTCCCCTCGGTGCGGGAGGCCGCAACGAACTGCGAGGTCGGCGCGAATCCGAGAACGAGAACGGAGATGGAGGCCATGGCCGTCACCGAGTGCAGGCTCTCCTGGCGGTCGGCGTCGCCCATGATGTAGCTGTACCCGTACACGACGGCGGCGGCCGCGAGAAGCTGTAGAGCGGTGAGAGACGGAGCGCCGCGATGGCCTGGCGGCGGAGCTGCCACTGCACCATCAGGCCGAGCTGCCTGGGCTGGCCCCACGGAGGCCTGCGCCGCGCCGCACTCCGCCCGCACCGCGGACGTGCCCCGGTCCCGCGCGGTTCCTCTCCACGGCCTGCGGCGCTATTTTCGGTGTGGCGTCTCGCCGGCGCCTCGTCCGCCGCGGGCGTTCCCATCGTCGCATTCACGCCGAGTCCGCTCGCTCGTCGTTCGCGTGGCTCGTGTTCTTTCCGCCTGTCATGCCGTTCATGCCGCCCTCGTCTCGTCCGCCTCGGTGGTCAGGGCCACGTAGACCTCTTCGAGAGAACGGGCCCGAGTTCGTCGCACTGTGATCTGCCCGGCGGCGCGCGGGCGTGGGTGGCCCACTCCGCCCGCCTCCACACCGCCGCCACTCCGGCACGCGGCGGACCAGTGCGCGGCGTCGTGTGCACGCCCATCCGTCGGGAATGCGGGGACGGCCCTCGGGCGACGTCGACGCGTCAGGCGGAACCTCCCCCGAACTCGGGACGACGGAGCGGTCGTGCCCATGGTGAGGACGTCTTCCCGTGATCGAGGAGCACGGGGCTGTCGACAGCCCCGTTCGGCTTCGCGCGCACGTTGTGGGTGACCAACGGGACGGCTGCGCCGTCGTCCGGCGACCCTGCGGACCTCGTCCCACGGCAGCTGTCTGCTGCGCACGTCGACGTCGTTGGTCGGCTCGTCCAGGACCACCAGGGGCTCCCCGGACGGGCGACCGCCATCGCGAAGGCCGACAGGCGGGCCACCCGCCGACACCTTCCTCCGGCGGGCCTGTCGGCCTCCCCCATGTCGGCGCGTCGAGTCGGACCCGCTTCGCGCGCTGGCGGCGCATCGCCGAGCGCCTGCCGCCGCCAGATTCTGCCGACGAGGCTCGACTGCCGCTCGCGGGCTGATGCCCGTGATGGGCGGCACGTTCTCCTGGGCCTGGACGCTCACGAGGCCGTCGCGGCAGCGGGTCGGCGACGACGTCACGCGTCGACCACGATCCTGCCCGGTACGGCCGGTACAGGCCGACGATCTGGTTGACGAGGTGGTCTTGCCCGCCGTTGTGGCCGAGGTCCGACCACCTCCCCTGCGTTCCGCGGACATGGTGAGTCCGTCATTGGCCCAGACGGGCGCCGCCCGATCCGAAAGCGTTTGTGCTGGGTCCTCGACGAGAGGTGTCTGTGACATCGCGTCTCCTTTCAACGTTCCGTTCCTTGCTGCATGGTACGCACCATACGGTACAGTATTCAAAATCGACGCGGCCTCCTTCCCCCAGATTCGCGTGTGATGAAGGCGATCCGGCTGCGGGAGCGCACAGCTGGAGCACCGGACTCGCTACGCTGGCCGGGGAGTCCACCCCTTGCTCCGGTCGACGGCGGCCCGCAGATCGCCGGTCCGGCTCGCCTCACACTGCGCGACAGGAGCGCGAGACCGCCTCCGTGCGCTCGGCGGGAACAGGCCGCCTCGTGGCGCAGTGTGACGTCCTCGACGACCCGGCCGTCGACGAGCAGCACCACGCGATCCCGCCCGGACGGCCCACCGCCGGAGTCGATGGTCACGAGGACCACCGTCTCGTCCCCGGGAGCGGACCCGGTCGAGGATGTCAGTATCTGGGCCGCGGCTTGTGCCGGTTGCGAGCGCCCGTGGGTTCGTCCGCCGATCAGGATCTCGGTTCGTTGTGGGGGGGTTGGTGTGGGGCTGGCCTCGAGACCTGGTGACGTCGCTCTTCGCCGGGTCCGCTATCCCCATGTCGTCCATGAGCGCCCGGCCCGCGCGACGATCTCGGCCCGTTTCGTCGCCGGCGAGACACCGGGTAGGACGACGTTGTCGAGCATCGAGCTGAGGGTTCGCATGAGGTGGGGGCTCTGGAAGACGAAACCGAGCCGCCGCAGACGCAGGGGCTGCGAGATCGCTTCTCCGTCATCGCCAGCGAGATGTCGTGGCCGGATACGCTCACGCTTCCGCTGGTGGGCCTGTATCCATGCCGGAGAGGATGTTTGAGAAGGGTGGTCTTGCCGAGCCGAGGCCCCATGACCGCAGGCAGAACTGCCCGGCCTCCACAGCCGAGGTCGACGTCACGCGCAACCCGGTTCCCGACTCCGTCACGGCCGGAAGTAGTCCTTAGTCACGGCTGTGGCTTGCAGTATTGACATTGCTGTCTCCTCGCTGAGTTGTCGATGCGTGTCGCCGGCGTGCCGGCGTTCAGGTAGCAGGGCGCGGAGCCGGCCGGTTCCTCTCCCGCGCCCGATTTCCGGGGTTTGACGGGGTCTCGGCCGGTGCGTCGGCGCTCATTCGCGGTCAGAACCGTAGTCATGCTTGTTACGCGGCGCTGGGGGGGGGGGGGGGGGGGGGGGGGGTTGTATTAAACTGTCGGCGATGTTCGGGTGCCGGGCGGTTGGAGGTTCGGCATCCGTGTGGTGGGGGGGGACTGGACGATTTTGGTTTTGGCGACAGGTGTCGTGATTCGCGATTGATGCCGATCTGCGGAGATTCCGGGGGGGGGGGGGGGGGGGGTGGGGGGGGGTTGCGGGGCGTCGGGCTGAGCGTCTGGGGTTTTGCTGATGTGGGCCAGGGAGTGGGAAGTGCTGACTGAGTGAATGGGTGTTGGTGGTGGGGGTGGGTGGTGTGGGGGTGGGGTGGGGGGGGTGTGGTTTGGGGTTTTGTTGGTGATTTTCTGATGGGGGCCCTCTAACGGGTCGGTCTCTGCGGGCAGGGCTATGGGGGTGAAAGGCGATGGCACGTCAAGACGGCGTCGGAGGTCCGACCTTCGCTTCGTCGGCTTCTGGGTTGCTCGACAGCGCGATCTCCTTCGCAGTCGCAGGGACGCGCGGCCGCGCAGAATACCTCCCGAGGCGCTCACGGTCGCCGCTCTCCGCAGGGCGGGCGCGCGCGCCTCCGGTTTCCCTCATGTCCTAGCGATGGTCCGGTCATCTGCACGCGGCGCGGCCAGCCGCCTGCCTCCGCCGCGACGCCTTGGAGTAGGCCGTGTCAAGAATCGGCCGAACCCGCCGGCACGTCGATGCCAGGTCGGCCCGGCCTGCACGCCATGTGGGAGGCGAGATCCGGGTCTCGCCCATCGTCGTGACGACGTTGGCGGGGAGGATGAGACTTGCGATCGTCTACACCGTCAGGACGGCGGAAAGGGCGTTCGCGGGCCGACGCCTCTCTCAGCCCCAACCAGACGTCGACGAGGAAGCCGTCTGCTCGACGCCAGCGACAGGCGGTGGCGCCGCCGGCAGACTCTCCCGCGACCGCCGGTGCGCAAGGGCCTCGAGCGGCCGAAAGCCTGTCGATGACGCCTGCGAGGCGGGATCCAGCAGAAGCCGACCATCGAGGCCGCGAGGCCACGGCGGCCGCGATGGAGCACAGAATCGGCCACGCGCCGGCGCTGGACTTGCCGAGGTAGAGGAGGACGGCGTCGCTCAATTGCCGCCGCATGGGGATGGACGGGAGGTAGCCGACGAGGGGCCCCTCCGGCCCGTCAAAGCTAGTGTTGGCGAGGAGCCGTTTTGACGCCCGGGGCGGCGCTATCGCTTTGAGGACGCTGATCTGCGCCAGATCCTCCTCCATCGCCGCCAGGAAGGCGTAGCGCAGGACGAGCGCGGCGACGACGGCCAGTAGGATCGCCACGAGCAGGGGCCACAGCGGCCACGGGGACGGTCGTCAGGCCGTTCATCAGCTTGAATATCGACGTGTCGACGGTGATCCCTTGGCTCGACAGCCCGCTGACTCGAAGGCCTTGACGAACGCCGAGGCCTCGACGCCGAAATCGGCGAGCCGGAACCCACGATGTGCTCGGAGCTTCAGCCAACGTCGAAGATTCGAAAGCGAAGTCGCTGGGAGGGTGGACGACGAGGCGCTTGGATGTGACCATCGGGGGTTCATCTGCGGGTCGCGGACGAAGTCGACGCCACCTTGAGCTCGCGAACCACGAGCCGCTCCTGACCCGCACCGTGTCTCCGACGGCGGCGGCGCCCTGCGCCTTGTAGTGAACTGGGAGGGCGATCTCGCGCCGCCAGTTCATGGCGGGCTTCCCGTCTTGGCCCAGCAGGAGGGTCGAAGCGCTTGGGCGCGGTGACGAGTCTGCGGGTTCGAGGACGAGGTCCGCCTGGCTCTTGCCGGCTATCGTCAGTTGCTGCACGGGTACCGGCGGCAGCGTCCGCATGGTGGTAGTCGGCGACGTCGGACCGGCGGTCGACCCACGCCCTCAGGGCGTTCGCGTCAGGCGTCCGGTGTGCATGTGCGCGACATCCGCACGGCGCGTTTCCACCGCGCGTTGACGGCCGAGCCGGCGCGGATGCCGAGTGGTGCTCGTGGCGCGGCGCCACCGCCAAGGCGATGAGGACCGTCAGGGCTGCGGACTGGGCGACGCCGCGGCGCAGGTCTGCGCGAAAGCATGCGTATCAGCACGGTGCGGCCTCCTTGCCGTCCGATGCGCCGGCGTACGCTCGCCTCGCTCCGCTCCCCGCGGTCGAGGGCTCCCGCGTCCGCGCCCGGCGCCTTCGGCTGCCGTCCGGACGGGCGACGATGCGACGCCCTCCTGCCGGAGATCGTCACGCAGGCCAGGACGAAGGCCGATGCGCCGACGCGTGCCACGAGCAGGGGCGGTCCCCGAGCGGCCCGGTGCCGAGCTTTTCCCGACAGTCGCCGCGAGGTCCGCCGCCGGGCCGCAGGGAGCGGCTCGAGACGCGATCGGCCAGGGGCCAGCGACGATGTAAGCGGCGATGTAGCCGAACTGGGAGACCATGCCGATCGCCCCCACGCGCGCCTGGCGCTCGTTCAGGATGACCATGCGCACGATCACCTCGGCTCCTGCGTTGCACAGCGCCAGCGCGGCGAGCAAAGGCGAATCCGGTGGCGGCGGCCCACCACGCCGCAGGCCGCAGGGGGCAGGAGGATCATGGCAGACGGCGCGGTCAGCAGCCCGGCGCACAGCAGAGTCGTCGGACGGGCGCCGGACATGAGGCCGACAGGGCCCGCCCCGCCAGCATTCCGACGGCCGTGACCGTCTCCACCGTCCCCATCGTCGACGTGGGCGTGCGGGAGGAGGATCGGCTTGACGGTCTGCACGAGATCCGATCGCGAGTCAGGCGGGTCATGAGGGGCCACGGGCGGCGGACCGCGGAACGCGAGGCCACTGCGCGCCAGCCCGCAGCCAGCTGGGCGAAAGCCGCTCTCCTCCGCCAGGCCCGCGCTGATGCCCGACGGCCTTGTGGACGGCCGCGGAGCGAGCGACCGTGACCACGCACGTGCTCGCGTCAGGAGGAGGATGGCCCGCAGCCCGACGGCCGGCAGGAGCATCCCCGCCAGGAACGGCGAGAGCAGGTACCTCGCGAAGGAGGCGATCTGAAGCATGCTGGAGGCGCGGACGTACTCGTCGGGGCCGACGAGGTCGCTGACGCTGGCGCGCAGTGCGGGCTCGGTCAGGGGCCGCGAAGCGGGAGGCCGCGATCCGCCGCAGACGAGCCCGATGCCGGGTCGCTCCGGACGAAACGGCCGCCATGACGATGAGGAGCCCTCCGATCGATCCGCCGTCGCCGATCGCCATCATGACTCGCCGATCGAAGCGGTCGGCCAGGACCCCGGCGACCGGGGCGAGCAGCACGATCGGGGCGAAGGCGGACAGCTGCACGAGCACGACGGAGGACGCGGTGCCGTATGCGTCGAACATGAAGATCGCCAAGGCGAAAGCGCTCAGCGTTCCACCGAGGTTGACGAGGGCGCCGCAGAAGAGAGTCGAAAACCGCTTCATGCCCACCGCCCGCGATCGACTACCAACGTTCCCTCAGGGCGGCCCAGGAGCCTCTCCGCCGCTCGAACTACGCCGAGGCGTGCGCCGCTGCATGTCGGCTGCGTCGCCGGGGATGATGCCCTCGTCGAGCAGCTTGCCGCCGGACGTGAGGGAGGATTTCGACCGTCTCCGCGCACGGCTGGTCGGTGGTGAGGCTCCTCGACGCGCCTTCGGCGACGGTCTCCCGCGAAGAATCGGCGTGAGGCGCCGAACCGTCTCGACGATGGACGCGAGATGGAATTCCGCGTTGCCGGGGCGTGGAACTCGCCGACCAGCTCCGGCGTCCCTGCCCGATCGACGCGCTGGCGGCGAGGACCGCGAAGAACTTCTCCACTGCCGGGCCGTCGCCTTCGGCGATGGCGCTTCGCCCTGAGTCGGCCATCCGGTTGACCGTGCGCAGAGATAAAGGGCGGAGAACTTCGTCCTTGCCCGCGAAATGGTGAGTACAGGGATCCAGCTTTGGCGAGTGCCGACGGCCGCGAGGACGTCCTCCACCGTCGTCGCCTGGAATCCCGCGGTTGTGAACGGGTGCTGGGCCGCGTCGAGGATCTCGTCCTTGCGCCGCTCGGCAGGTTTTGCTCGTGCGTGGCATCTTCGCTTCTCCCTTCCGGCTGGGTCGCATTCCCCGGTCGTCCGGCCTCCGTCGCCCTACGCCTACCGACCGACCGTCAGTGGTTCAATAGTAGACGTTCCCGGTCCGCCCTGTCAACCACGCTGCGTCGATCCGCTCGCAGCGGGCTCGCCGCCCGGCCGGCATTCTCTCGCCCTCGCTCGGCCGGAGGCTGCGGTACTGTGAGCACATGAGCAACGCGACGGGAAGACGCCCCCGAGTAGCCGAGGACGGCGGGGAGAGCCTGGCATCTGAGCGACCGCGCCCTCACCAGAGGCGCTGGGGCGGCTCTCGCGCGCCGTCAAGCGGGAAGCGGGAGAAGAACTCAAGAGACGGCGAAGAAGGCGCAGGAGACAGAAAAGAGCTGTCGTCATCCTCGGCATCGCAAGACCTCGCGAAGCTCGCCGCAGTCGCGTCGTCGATCGCCGATGCGCCGGAAGACGCCCGCAACGGTCGGCGCCGCGGCCTGACGGCAGGCCGAACTGCACCCGCCAGGACATCCTGGAGCAGCCCATCACATCTTCGCGGCGAAGGGCTGTGCGTCCGTCGCCGACATGCGCCGCCGCAGCCGGATGCCACACGAAGGGTGCGCTCACGCGAACTTCCCATCCAGGGGCCCTGTTCCGCGGAGATGGCCCGCGAACTGCACCGCAGCCAGAAGGACCTGCTCGATAACCAGCACCGGAAAGCGGAGACCGGCCGCCGCTGCTCGCCGACTCTCCGGCGGGAGTATTCGGATAAGGAACTCGAATCCGTCCTGATCGGCCCTGGAATGGTGGACCTACGCGCGATCCGTCACGGGGAAGCCCCGCGAGGAAGTGGGAACGATGGCGCGAAAACCCTCCCACCTGACGGCCGGCATCGTCGCGCAGGAGCAGCGGCAGGCCAGAGCCTTCGCCCGACGACATCAGCGCCGCCTTCGGCCTGGTGGCACGTCACACGCTGGCGAACATCGCGGCCGCCATCATCGGCGAGGAAGTGCGAGCTATGGCGGCGGAAAGGCCTGATGGGGCGGAAAGCAACCTGATAGAGCGGGCCGCGGAATCCCCAGGCGCCGTGGGCTCCTCGTCTCATTCACCTTTTTCGGGCGGCGATGATGGGCCTGACGACAACATGCACGTTGCCGCGCGACTTGTTTTCAGTTTTATGCGAGAATTTGAGAACAAGGCATCGAGACATATGGAGCACAAAGTGGCAGAAATCGCACCGCAGTCGGAAGGCCGAGATTATTCCAGCCGCCGGGGCGAAGACGTGATACGCGTCGATGGGCATCCCGCGCTTGAGGGCGGTCTATCATGCTCATAAAACTGGCGAAATTGAAGCTAGTAACAGCTACAAAATACGCGCCATTGACTGCCGCGGGAACAAAGAGGTGGATAGCTGCCAGTTGAGGTTGCACGCCAGATAACTGAACCTAGACGAAAAGAAAATTGAGTGCAGTGACGCACAAAACCGACCTATTGCGGTATCTTCCTCGAAGGAATACACACTCGCTTTCGTCGGTGGGCCTGCTGAGACAAGGAGACCCTCGGCCAGAGGGCGAATCCCAAAGCAGCACGACGTAAAGGAGCCAGCCACAGAAAGAGCCCACAAAATAAGAACAATTGTCAGTGTGCTTTGCAGAATCAATCACTGGAGAAATTGAACGTGCAGAGAATGTCCAGGCACGAAAGGCCTCGCATAGGAAATTGGGTATTACTTTACTATCGCGATGAGAAGAAATCCGCTGCGAGATATCGTTTCCTTCTGGAGTCGAAGACGGGCAGTTCACTGGGTGGTTTTGTGTTCGCGTTCTTCTCGAATCTTTGCCTTACAAAGATGCTTCATTGGAAAACACCCGAAGACATCGGCGGAGGAAGACGTTGACTTCTATGTCAGCAACGGCGATCGGCTCAGCCTGGACGCATCAAAGCTCGCCCGCATGCGTCGCGGCTGGAATCAGGCAAAGCTCGCCAGCCGGCTGGGACTGTTCGATCCGAGCGGACGGTACGCGCATACGAGGCGATGGAGCGCTCCACCGAATGCCCTTTCGCGAGCTCGCTTGGATGCATCTCGCTTCCCCGAGGATACTTCACCCTGCCATCGGAGCCGACCGTCGAGACCGAAAAGCATCCGATTCCGCACGGCGAGGGCTACTCGCCGTACGTCAGCAGACGCGGCCGTCGCCGCCGGGCTTCGGGCATCGAGGGTGGATCGTTGGATCGCCGAGCGTTCCACCCTCGAGGTCGACCTTCCGACGGTCGCGGGCGGACCGCTCGGTTCGCAACGCATGATATTTGCGCAGTCTGTGGGGGCTCGGTTCCCGGCCCTTGCCGAATCTCATCCAGTTGGCGGAATTCCGGGGCATCCGCGTCGAGCACGGGCTACCCGAGTCGCAGCGTCGGTCGTGCGTATTCGACGTGGTATGAGGGTTTTTCCCACGTCTTCCTCGCGCACGGAGGAAGACGCCGGAACGAGCGCGATTCGACCTCGCCCATGAGATCGGACACCTCGTGCTGCACCGACATCGCGGCCCCGGTTCCCGTGCCGAAGAAGAGAGCGGGAGGCGGACGCATTCGCTTCGGAATTCCCTCATGCCTGCGGAGCGTCGTCAGTATCTGCCGCCCAATCCCACGATCGATGAGATTCTGCGGTCAAGCGCGCTCGCCGTATCGGCCATGGCTCTGACCTATACGGTCCACAAAGCTCGGGCGCATGACCGACTGGATCTACCGGACGACGTGCACGGCCCTGTCGCAGCGAGGGTTTCGGGGCGGCGAACCGGACGGCATGGTCTCCTACGAGCGATCGCGAGTGTTTCCGCAAATCCTCGCCTCGTCGAAACTCGGCGTCGTCACGAGGCGCATCGCCCTGAACTTCGGATCCCGGTCGAGGACGTCCGGGCGGCAATGCTCGACGCCGAACTCCATGCGGTTCCCGACGGACCCGGGCAACGCCTCGTGGATCGCGTGCGGCAGAGCGCCCCCGACCGCACCGGTCGTCGACCGGTGCGGTCGGGGCATCGCGCTCAGACCTGCGCCCGTCTGAGACCCGCCTACTGTGCGCCGTCCGGCGATTGCCCTCCGCGATCGGACGCCGGCGCACCCTTCTCGCCTGAGGGCGCTTCGACGGGTCGGTGCCGTTCACCGGCGTCTTCGACAGCTCCGGCTTTGATGTCGCGGCGATGAACCGACGTCCGCGAGGCCGCGGGGGATCCGCCTCGGCGCTGACGAAACCCGACCTTCCGGCCCCGCCCGCTCGCTTCGCGGCGGTCTGCGGCGCTGCGGACGCCACACCATCCGCGCCATCCCGCGGCTCCGCGCCCGCGCCATCCCGCGAAGATTCCGCGGGCAGCTTCGCGCTTCAGCTGGGAGATGGACAGGGGAGAGGAAAAATCCGTGGCGAACAGCACCGACGCCATGTTCAGCAAAGGCCTGCCTGTCCTCGCGAACCAGCCGGCAGCCCTCCTTCCAGTCCTCGACCACCGAGATCCGCTTCCTTCTTGGGGTCGTCGTCGCGATCGACGTCGGAACTGCCAGAGGAGCCGTAATACTTTCTATACCGGCGTTCGACGAGGTCGGAATCGGGCTCGTCGCCCTGCCGTGGCCTGAATGGTCGAATGCCAAAGGCGCAGGAGAGGTTCTTTGTGTCATACCCCAACGGTTCGTATGATGGTGGAACGAAATACAGCCATCCGAGAACTATGATCGCTAACACAACGCAAATTGAACGTGATTTCACCACGAATACCCTTTCTCGAATTTTTATTCGATTTCCTTCACGTTAAGTTAAATCATTTCAAAACGCTTCACTTTCCTCAACGTCTTCTCCGCAAGATGTCAACCTCCGCTCTCACTTTTAATCAATGACTCCAGACTCCCAAAAAGTCCCCACGGGTAGGACGCCCCGAATCGTCCATTCCCAAGCGAGATGCAAGTGTCCCAGCGCCCCGTTCGCCGACGGCCGACTCCCAGTGCGAGGGCCTCAGTGCCAAAACATCCTTCCCCCTCGCCAGTCAGTCGGCTCCCCCATGCGAGGCATCGGGGATGGCAGCTTTATGGTGCTGTGGCGCGGTCAGCTCCCCCATGCGAGGCGTCACACGTCGGCATGCTGAAGAGCGGGCGGTCGCGCGTTTCCCCGCACGGCTCGAAAGCGGCCTGCAGCCGGACTCGGCGCACGGCGGGCGGTGTTCGTCGACGATCCGGTCTTTCACGCCCGCGCGGACGCCAGGGGAGTGGACGACGTCTGCGCGGGAGGCGAGGGGCGTCGTCGTGCGTGGCGATGACGACGCACGCCCCGGCTTTCGCCGCGCGTTCCAGCAGGCCGGTGACGATGCGCCGGTTGTCCGGGTCGAGAGCCGTGGGCTCGTCGGCGAAGACATGGAGGGCTTCGCATGCACAGAGCGCGGGCCACTCCCGCCCGCTGTTTCTCGCCGCCCGACAGGACGGACGCCGTCTCGGCCTGTCGCCCGGCAGGCCCACAGTCTCAGGATCCCGTCAAGCGGGCGTCGGGGCGCGGGCGGCGCAGGGGCCAGGAGCTCTGAGCGCGACGTTGTGAGCCGGGTCTCCTCCTCCGATCAGCCCGTGGTCCTGATAGATGAAAGCCGCTTCCTGCGCCAGAAGCGCCGGCGCGCCCGATCCGAGGCCATGTCGTGCCCGTCCACCGAAACAGTGCCGGCGCTGAGGCGTTGAAGCAGACCCAGGCGGTTGAGCAGAGTGGTCTTGCCGCAGCCCGACGGGCCCGACGAGGGCGATCACCTGGCCGGGTCGACACGTCAGGGTGACGCCGTCCAGGATCCTGCGGCCGGCGATCGTCACGCCGAGATCGGATGCTTCGATGCTCATGTCAGTTGCTCCTTTGTCGGAACGTACGGAGAAGTCAGCGGCGTTCGCCGCCGGCGCCAGCGTGGCGGGCGGCGCTTTGTCGGGGCGTATGGGAAGTGAGGCGCGGGCTTGCCGCCATGGGCAGGTCCTGCCGCCTTCGTCCGGGGCGTATGGGAAGTGAGGGACGCATTGGTCTACGCCTTTCTGCGCAGCGCGCGGCAGAAGGCCCGCCTGGCCGCTGAGCGGTAGGCCAGAGCCAGTGCCACGGCGTGGACGGGGGCGACCGCGCGGCTCACGGCGAGGCCCAGCCGAACGGCAGTTTGAACCTGGCGGCGGCGAAGGCCCGCCGCCAGCGTCCCGCGACGGCGATGAAGGCCGTCTCCCCAGGGTGGGCCGGCCGCGATCCTCCGATACGAGTGGCCGGCGCTGTGACGGGCGAAAATGCGCCGCTGGTTTGCGGCCCGCCCAGGTGATGGGCGGCTTGGACCTCGACCACGCGACGGACAATCCGCGAGGATCGTCGCCAATGCGGCCATCAGGCCTGCTGGGCGTAGGTCTGCGCGGGGTCAGCCAGGTTCCCACCGCGCTGTCCGACCGAGGTGACCGCCGAGTCCAGCCCATGCGCGTGGACGAGCCGGCGCAGGCGTTCGGCGTCGGTGAAGATCAGGTGCCCGTTGGTGATGAACGTGTCGACGGCGCTCGGATTGGAAGGAGCTCAGGGGGCCGGTCCACCGGGACGATGAGCGGATGGCTGGCCTTCGCCGGGTTGGCGTCGGACGGCGTGGTGCCGATCGTCGGCGAGCGCTCGCCTCCCGTGGTGCGTGTAGTGAGGCGACTTTCTGGGGGCGGTTCGAGATTGGGCCACATTCCGAGGCTGCCATGATCCCAGAACAGAGTGGTTCGAGCCGCCGCCGGAATGGCCGCGAGCCGGCACGAGGCGTGAGCGCTCCCGTGCGGTCCGGGCCTGTGCACGCCTATGCCCATGATGCGACAGGGAACTTCTCGTCGGTCATGACGATGCGGTCGAAGGGGCGATTCGCTCGGGTGGAACCTCGACCGCGCTCACCGTGGTCGACAGCGCCGCGAGCCCCTCGCCCTGCACCGCGTCGGCGAACTGCCCCAGCCGCCTCCAGGTATTCCTGCCGGTAGGCGGGCTCGAGGTGAGGGGCTCGACAGGCTCATCGTGACGGTTCCCGAGCGTCCCTCCAGCGCTCCGCCTGGGCGCGGGCGCTGCGCGCCGCATTCCGTAGTCGACGGCGTGAGGGTATGACCGCCACGGCCACCACCACGGCCACGGCGGACGGCCAGGCCGAGCCGGACGAGGCAGCAGCGGAGGCCGCCGCGCCGCAGTCGCGGCGGCCTTGGGCGGATGAGGCACGAGACGACGGCGCCCCCGGCGACGGCGAGCGCATCGACAGCGCCGGAACCGACAGCGACCACGGAAAACGTCGCGAACCGGTCGAGCCGTAGCGCCACAGCACGACGACGCCCGATGCAACCCATCCGGCGAGCGACCAACCGACCACTGTGCGTCCGAGGACCCGCATGTCCAAACCATGGATCCGCCAGGGGGCGACGCCGCCCAGAAGGCGCAGGGAGCGCGAGCGCGCCCGGCCGGCGAACCACGCGACGATCACAGAAGCCAGCAACACCACCACGCTGACGGCGGCGAGACCCCGGCGCCGCTCCCGTTCACGTATCCGCTCACGAGGCCGGTGATCGAGCGGGCGTCCTCCCACTGGAGGCCCGCCCGCCGCTCTGCCCAATCCTCGACGAGCCTGTTCCGCAGCCTTCGCACGAGGACATCGCGTAGTTTCAGACGGCAGGGCGGTCCCCCATCCGGGAGGAGGGGATGAGTTCACCCCGCACGGACGGGTCGAACCAGCCGACCTTCCCGCCGGGCGAGGGGGCATGCGATCCGAACCAGACGAGGTCGCGGGCGCCGCCCGACGAAGAGGTCTGCCGTCGCCTTGACCAGCACCATGTGCTCGGCGTCGGCCACGCGGTTGAGCCCGCGAGCAGCTCCGCCTTCGCCTTGCTGGACGTCCCCGTGTTCGGGAGAGAGGATCTCGCCGTCCCAGAGGAAGGAAGAGTCGTCCTCGCGGATCATCCCTATGGCGAGCACACTGGCGACGATCGCCATGACCGCGAAACCGACCGCAGAAGCATCCGTGTCACGATAGACACACCCGACTAGGAGGACGGTGGAACATGGAGAACGGATCCATCGGTTACGATGAGAGCTCATTCAATTCTGATATATAGGTTCGCCCGCGCAGCTAGGCCGTGCGGTTTCTTTTTCCTTTCCGCCGTTTCGCCCGGCGGTCCGCGCCGACGCCCTTCCGGCGCGCGCTTGCCCTCAGCTCGCCTTCTCGCTGCGGCGCGGCTCCTCGCCGCCGGCCGCCTTCCGCCGCGCCGACGGCGGTGAACCGTCCATCGTCGAGGAGACGCCGGAAAGGCTTCGGTGACGGCGTCGAGCAGGGGGACCGGAGCGCTTTGAGGGTGAGGACGGCGTTGGCGAAGCGCGTGGCAGCCCGCCGATTGATCGCCGCGTTCGACGGAGTCGAGCACCGCGTCGGCGACCTTCGCGGGTTTGAGGATCGGCAGGGGCGGCGGCACCTGGTCGCACGCCGTCGAGCATGCCGGTGTCGATGTGGTAGGGCGCCACCACCAGCGTATGGACGTGCGAGCCGGAATGCCGCAGCTCGCTGCGCAGCGACTCGGTGAAGCCGACGGCCGCGAACTTCGAGGCGGAGTAGTCCGCCTGGCGCGCCACTCCCACGAGCCCGGCGGCCGGGGCGATCGTGACGATCGAGGCCCCGGTCCCTCTCAACCATTCCGGGCGGGAAGCGGCGCACGGTGCGGTGAGCGAGAAGACGTTCACCTGGAAGGTGCGTTCGACGTCGTCCTCGGTCATCTCCGCGAAGCGCTTCCAGTGACGATCCCCGCGTTGTTGACGAGGATGTCGACTCGCCCGAAGGCCGCGAGGGACCGAGGCAGCGGCGGCGTCCACGCAGTGCCCGTCGGCCACGTCCACCCGCCGAGGCCGGGCGGTGCCGCCGCGTCTTTCGATCTCGTGGAGCTACGCGCGGGCGGCGGCTGCGTCGACGTCCACACGCACACGGCCTTCGCCCCGTTGGGCAGCGCCGACGACCGCGAGCTCGCCGATTCCCGAGCCGGCGCCCGTCACGAGGACGACGGCGCCGCGGATCGAGTGCCTTCGCCGGACGGAAGGGGCCATGTCCGCCGCTTACCGGTCGAATCCCGGGAGGCGCCTGAGGACCTCGGGTAGGAGACGAGGGCCCGCGCCCCGTCTCCTGCCCATCCCGCGCGGGGCCTGGAGGTTGACCAGACGCTGCACGGCGATCGTCTGGGCCTCCGTGTACTTCAGGGATGCCCTCCGCCCCGTGCCGGCGTCCGAGCCGGAGGCCTTCATCGCCCATGGGCGCGTCCAACGACGCCCATGCGGCGGCGGCTATCCTTCGTTGACGTTGACGGTCGCGTGGATCCTCTTGGCGATTCGCACGCCTCGCCGCGCGTCGCCCGGCTCCAGACAGACGCGTTGAGCCCGTAGGCGGTGGCGTTCGCCAGGCGCACGGCCTCGTCCTCGCCGGAGACCGGATAGACGGCGACGACGGGACCAGACGTCTCCTCGGCGAACGTCCGTGTCCTCGGTGACCCCGGCCAGGATCGTGGGGCGTAGCCCGCCGGGCCGGCAGGGCGATCGCGTGGCCGCCCGCGAGGAGGCGGGCGCCGCCTTGCCGAGGGGCGTCGCGAACGTAGGCGTCGACCTTGGCCAGGTGCCCGGGGTCGATGGGCGGCCCCATGTCCGCCTCCCAGTCCATCGTGCGGGCCACGCGCAGTTTTCCGGCCGCCCGCGCGAAGGCGGGGACGAAGCGGTCCACACCCTTTCGTGGACGTAGACGTTCGACGGACACGCACAGCTGGCCGAATTCAGAAGCGCGCGCAGGCGCGCCCGGCACCGCCCGGCCGAGGTTGGCGTCCTGGCGGACGATGAGAGGGTTCTTTCCGCCGAGTTCGGCGGGAGGCGGCCACGAGCCGGGCGCCGGCCTGGCTCGCCACCTGGGCTCCGGTGGCCGATGATCCAGTGAACATCAGGCAGTCACCGAGGCTTCGACGAGGGCGGTCCGAGCTCGGCTCCCTTGCCCGTGACCACTTGGAAGAGCCGGTGGTCCAGGCCTGCGCGGACCAGCAGGGCTGCGCACGGCGGGGCGGTGTGGGGCGTCTGGCTGTCCGGTTTGAGGATGACGGCGTTGCCCGCGGCGAGCGCCGCCAGTGCGTCCGGGCTGCCAGGGTGAGGGGATAGTTCCAGGGCGCGATGACGCCCGACGCCTTTGGGCTGGCGGTGTTCGACCGTGCGGGTCAGGGCGGGGATCAGGCCCGCGGCGGCGCGAGTCGAGCCAGGTGGCGCGCGCGGCCGTGTTCGCGTAGTGGCGGGCCGTCATGGCGACGTCGGCCACTTCCTCGAAGCGTCGGCGCGCGCCTTGCCGCTCTCCACTGCACGAGGTCGAGGCGCCTGCGCTCGGCCAGGACGAGGTCGTGGAATGCCTTGAGGATGCGCGAACGGCGGGGCATCGGGGTGGCCGCCCATTCCCGCTGGGCCGTTCGCGCCCGAGCGGCGGCCGCGGCGACGTCCGCGGCCGTCTGGCGCGGGAGGGAGCCGATGAGGCTTCCCGTCAGGCTGGAGCGGACGTCGAAGGCGGTCGGCGCTTTCCGGTCGACGGACCGGAGACGGCGAGGCTCTCAGGGCCGCCGTCGCGCGCTCGTCGAGTGCGGCGAGGCCGGGGGCGTCGGCGTCGGAACGGTCGTCCATGGCCGGAGTCTATCAATCGAACAGGCCGCGCAACACGCCGTCAGAAACGGCGGCGAGTTCGGCGACGTCGAAGGCGAGCACCTCGTCGGAGCTTCCGTCGGGCCTCAGGATCCGACCCGGCGGCAAGTGGATCGCAAAGCAGCTCGCCGCCCGTCGTGCCGATTCGCACGGCGGGACGCCCTCGGCACTCGGCCGCGCGCAGCACGAGTCGAGATAGCCTTCGGGCACGGCGAGCACCGCGCGGGCCTGCGACTCCGGAAAAAGCGCGGTGAAGCTGTCGATCCCGCCTCGTCGCACAGATCCGTCAGATCGACAGACGCGCCGACCCCCGCCCGCACGGACGTGTCCGCGAGCGCCTGGACGAGGCCCCCGTTGGAAACGTCGTGCGCCGCGAGCCGGGACGGGCCGAGATCGCCGGTGTCGGCGTCGTGCAATGCCAAAAGCACGCGCCCCAACGCCATTTCCGCCTGAAGGTCCGCCTTCGGCGGCTCTCACTCGAGATGCCCGTGGATCGCGCGCGCGCCCAGGTGGAGCCGTCGAGCTCGTCGCGGGTGCGGCCGAGCAGCACGACGGCGAGGCCGTCTCCTCCAGCCGGACGGCACGGCGGTGCGCACGTCGTCCATGACTCCGAGGACGCCGACGACGGGCGTCGGGTTGATCGACGAATCAACGCGGCCCTTCTCCTGCCGTGCGAGTTGTAGAGCGAGACGTTTCCGCCGGTCACGGGCACGCCCATCCTTGCGGGCGTCCGCGAGGCGGTGATCGCCTGGACGAGCTGCCACATGGCGTCCGGGTCCTCCGGCAGAACCGAAGTTCAGGCAGTCGGTCACCGCCAGAGGCTTCGCGCCCACGGTTGCGAGACGTTGCGGTACGCCTCGGCCAGCGCCTGGCGGGCGCCCTCGTACGAGGTCGAGCTTCGTGTAGCGCCCGTTGGCGTCGGCGGACATCGCGATGCCGCCGGTCTCCTCGTCGACGCGGATCACCCCGGCGTCGTCGGGCTGGGAAAGGGCCGTGTTCCGCGGACGAACCTGCTCATACTGGTCGGTCGCAGCCCGCCCGCCTGATTCGGATCGGTGAGTACGCGCGAACATGCTCGCGCAGCTCGGCCGGCAGACCGGGGGCGGGAGAGCCGGTTCGCGCCGTCGGCGTTGAGCGCGTCCTGCCACTGCGGGCGGGCGTACGGCGCTCGTGCACGCGGGGGCGCTTCGTGGGCGACGGACCTCGGGTCGACGTCGACGATCCTGTGCCCGTGGTGGTCGATCGTCAGCCGCCCCGAGTTGACGGTCCCGATGACGGCGGCCTCGACCTCCCTTGCCGACGACGTCCGTGAGGCGTCAGCGAGCCTGTCGAGGGGCGACGACGGCCATCATCCGCTCACTGCGATTCGCTCGTGAGGATTTCCCCGGCGGTGAGCGTGGGGTCGCGCAGAAGAACCTTCTCGGGGTCCACGTGCATGCCGCCGTCGCCGTTGGAGGCGAGCTCGCTCGTGGCGCAGGAGATCCCGGCCGCGCCGAGGTCTTGGATTCCCAGAACGAGGCCCCCGGCGAAGAGCTCGAGGCAGCATTCGATGAGGACCTTCTCCATGAACGGGTCGCCCACCTGCACGGAGGGCCGTTTGGCGGGCATGCCGTCCTCGAAGGCCTCGGAGGCGAGGATCGACGCCCCGCCGATGCCGTCGCCGCCGGTGCGCGCCCCGAAGAGCACCACCTTGTTGCCCTCGCCGGAGGCGTTGGCGAGGTGGACGTCGCCGTGGCGCAGCACGCCTGCGCACAGGGGCGTTGACGAGCGGATTCTCCTGGTAGGACGCGTCGAATTCGGTCTCCCCGCCGATGTTCGCCAGCCCGAGGCAGTTGCCGTATCCGCCGACGCCGGCGACGACGCCGTGCACAACGCGCGCCGTGTCCGCATGGCCGACGTCGCCGAAGCGCAGCTGGTCCATGACCGCCACGGGGCGGGCGCCCATGGAGACGATGTCGCGCACGATGCCGCCCACGCCGGTGGCCGCTCCCTGATACGGCTCGACGAAGCTCGGGTGATTGTGCGACTCCACCTTGAAGGTGACGGCCCAGCCGTCGCCGATGTCCACGACGCCGGCGTTCTCGCCCATGCCCACGAGCAGGCGCTCGCGCATCGCCTCCGTGGTCTTCTCGCCGAACTGGCGCAGGGTGGACCTTCGAGTTTGTACGAGCGGTGCTCGGACCACATCACCAGTACATGGCGAGCTCGGCCGCCGTGGGGCGCCTGCCGAGGATGCCTTTGATGCTCGCGTATTCGTCCTCTTTGAGCCCGAGCTCGGCCCAGGGCATGGGCTGCTCGGGGCTCGCCGCGGCTTCCTCGACGGTGTCGTAGCTTTCGTTGCGGTGCTCGGCCGAAGCCATGGATTCTCCTGTTCCGAGGGGCGTCCGGCCCTAGGGCGGGGCGGCGTCCCGAGTGTGGGCGCTGGTTGTGTGAAAACTGGATTCTGTGAAATGACGGCTGCGGGCGACGGCGTTCTCGATCGTGGGCGGCTGAGTCTCGGTTGAGTCTCATGCGCCGCGCGATCGAGATCCTCGTGCGCCGCTGAGGCGAGAACCGATTCGAGGACGGACGTGAAGAAGGTCAGCCCGTCGGTTCCCGAACGGAGCCCGCCGGCCCCGACCGGCCCGAAACCCGGTTCGACGGCGTGCTCGGGGTGCGGCATGAGCCGACGACGTTCCCAGAATCGGAGGCGACCGGCGATGTCGTTGATCGAGCCGTTGGGGTTGACTCCGACGTATCAGGCCACGCGCCCTCGCCCTCCAGGCGAGGCAACGGTTTCGGCGTCGGCCTGGAAGCACCCTTCGCCGTTCTTCAACGGAATCGTGATGACCTGCCGCGCGCGTGAAACCGGAGGTCCACGGCGTGTCCGCGTTCTCGACCGCAAGCTTTTGCTCACGGCAGACGAAGCGCTGCCCCTCGTTGCGGACCAGCGCCCCGGGCAGCAGGTGCGCCTCACACAGAATCTGGAATCCGTTCGCAGATCCCCAGCACGGGCACGCCCTTGGCCGCCGCCTCGACGACGGCGGACATGACGGGCGTCAGCGCGGCTATGGCCCCACATCTGAGGTAGTCGCCGTGGGAAAAGCCGCCGGGCGGCACGACCGCGTCGACTCCCCCGACGTCGTCCGGGCGTGCCACAGTGCGACAGGCGTGCCTCCGGCCAAGCGGACGGCGCGCACGGCGTCGCCAGTCATCAACGTTCCGGGAAACGTCACCACGCCGATCCTCACCGCTCGCCCTCCGCAGCGCAGACGGCAACGACGTCCTCGATGATCGGATTAGAAGGCTCGTCGCGGCGAGTTCGCGGGCGGACTCAGATGCGCCTCGGTCACCGGCCCCTCCACGGAAGCTGGAAACGCTTGCCCTGCCGCACGTCCGTGAAGACGTCCACTCCGTGCCGAAGGAAGGCCCCGCGCACGGCCTTGCCCTGCGGGTCGAGGACTCGGGCTTCGGCATGACTTCGACGATGATCAGCCCCAAGGGCTTCCTCCTGTCTCATAATTCGGGCATCACGTGATGCCTCGTGTCCATGATACGAGCGCAGGGTGGGGAGCCGTCCGGCGATCTAGACTCCCCGCCCCGGTTTTTCACTGCCAGGCGCGGCCGGTGAGCCGCTCGTACACCTCGCAGTACCGTTCCCGCGTCTTCTCGACGACGTCGTCGGGCAACTCCGGCGGACGGGCGCTTGAGTCAGGTCCCAGCTGGAACTCGGCGAGGCAGCCAGTCGCGCACGAACTGTTTGTCGGTGACGGCTGAGGCTTGCCCGGTGCGTAGGGCCGGCGATCCAGAACCGGGAGGAGTCGGGAGTGAGCGCTTCGTCGCCGAGGATGATCGCGCTCTCCCCGGTCGGTCGACACGCCGAATTCGAAATTTCGTGTCGGCGATGATGATGCCTTTCTCAGCGGCGATTTCCCGGGCACGGGCGTGGGTCGCCACCGACTTCGCCCGCAGCTCGCGGGCGACTCCTTCTCCGACGCATTCGGTCACTTCGGCGAAAGTCATATTTTTCGTCGTGCTGTCCGATCTGCGCTTTTCGACGTCGGCGTGAAAATGGGATACTCGAGGCGGGCGCATTCGAGGATCCCGGCGCGAATGCCAGCCCGCACACACGTCGGTTTTGCGGTATTCCTCCATTCCGAGCCGGCGAGGTATCCGCGCACGATGCATTCGATGGGAAGCATGACCAGGCGTCGGGCGATCATAGCCCGTCCGACCACTTCCGGCGGGACGTCGGTCGATCAGGACGTGATTGAGGGGTGATGTCGGCCAACTGCTCAAACCACAGGACATTGGGTGATATCTTGCCTTTGTCCGGGATCTCGATCGGCAGCACGAAATCGTCATGCGCTGATGCGGTCGGAAGCGACGATGAGGTGAGGTGTCGGCTCCGCTATGAAGCGCTCACCCCCGAAGAACGTATACGTCGCGTACTTTTTCCTGAATATGCGTGGGTCAGCCGCTCGGTTTCGCGATGCCGAGTCCGCTCATACTTCACACTCACTTCCTAGTGGGTCCCCCAGCACGCTTATAATCGCTGCCACGCGAATGGCACGAGTCGCCGATTTCCGTCCGCCAGGTGGACTCGCCCGAGATGCCTCTCAACACGAGGAGTGGACGTCGGCGGCGATGTCGCCGCAGAAATAGAGCTCCTTCGAGGTTGATTTTGCGCACGCTGCGTATGCTGCGTCGCGCGCCTCGAGGGACGGACGGCCCGATTCCGACGGTGGCCAACACGCGTCCGCCGGCGCTGACGATGCTCCGTCGGGCGCTCCTCGGTTTCCTGCGTGGACGACGTAGGCACCGTCCGTGGCCTCCGCCTCGCGCAGTCCCCGGACCGGATCTCCCGTCCGAGGCGCCGGGGTATCCGCCGCGGCGAGCACCACCGTCACGGCGGAGGACTCCGACCAAGCGGGCACGGCCCCGCCGAGGATCGCACGAGGCCGACGTCGCGGAGAGCCCCGGCAGCGTGACGAGCCGGGCGGGACGCACTGCGTCTCCGGATCGCCGAACCGGACGTTGAACTCCACGACCCTCAGTCCGCGCGGGGTGGCGTGAGCCCGCAGTAAAGCGGTCCGACGACGGGTGCGTCGAGCCATCTCGTCCCACGACAGGCTGGGCCACCCTGGCGAGGACGATCCTCACAGTCGTCCGGGCCCGGCAGGGGCGAATACGCGCCCATGCCGCCGGTGTTCGGCCCTGGCCGCCGTCGTGAAACGCGCTTGCGAAATCCTGGGCAGGCTGCGGGGAACCGCCACATGCCCGTCGCTGAGGCAGAACAGGGACACCTCCGGCCCGTCGAGGAACTCCTCGATCACGACCGCCTCGGTTTTGCCCAGACAGGCCCGTGCATGGGCGAGCCTCTCCGGGAGTCGGTGACCGACTCCCTTCCCCATAACGGGCCGTCGTCCTTGACGACGTGCGGCGGACCGAACTCAGCCAGCGCCGCCTCCGCCTCGGCCTCGGTGGACGCACGCGCCGCTGCGGTGGGCACATGCGCGGCAGCCATGACGTCTTTGGCGAACGCTTCGACCCTCAGTCTGGCCGCCGCGGCGAAGGTCCGAACGGCGATCCCCCTGCTGCGCACGGCGTCCGGCGACTCCGGCGACGAGGCGCCTCGGGCCCCACGACGGCAGGTCGATTCACGAGACGCAGCCAGATCGGCGACGGCTCGCCCGTCGAGATGTCGACGGCGACGAAGGTCGCCGAGCGCCGCCATACCGGGATTGCCGGGAGCGATGACGAAGTGTGGAGACGGAGGGATCGCCGCTGAGCACGGGCGATCGCGTGCTCACGTCCCGGACCCGAGGAAGGATGTTCACGCCTTTTGGGATACGTGAGACGGCGCACGCCCAGCCCGGCGCGTCGAAATAATCCAGAAGGCGGGAAAGGCCGGTGTCCCGCTCGTACGGGCGGGACACCGATACCCTCCACTCGCGAGGGGCCGGGCCGACGCGTAACCGTTGGGGCAGGCCGGCCTCAGTCAGCCAGGACCTGCGCTGCGAAGGCCCGATCAGGCCTTCTTGGCCGCAGCGATCCGCTCGCGGAACTTAGCCAACTGGTCCTCGACGGCCTCCGAGGCTTGTCGCCGAACTGCTTAGAAAATACTCCTCGGTGCCGTCCATCTCGGCGGCCCAGGCGTCGAGGTCGATTTCGAAGGCGCGGCCCATTTGGCCTCGTCGACGTCGAGCCCGTCGAGATTGAAGATCCTCGAACTTCGGATAACGGCCGGTCACGCCGTCGATCGCATCGACCTGGCCGGAGCGCGCTTGACGATCCAGTCAGGACGCGCGAATTCTCGCCTACCCGGGCCACATGACTTGCCGTCAGGCGCCTTGCGGAACAGTGACCTGGTAGACAGCAGGAACTTGTCGCCAGAGCTTCTCCTGCATCTGGACCAGTGGCTCAGTGGTCAACCATGTGGTAGCCGCAGAGGAAGCATGGCGAGAGGGGTCGTGGCGCCGATCCGGCCTTGACGTCGGTGGCGGCGGCCGTGACCTCAGGCACCGACGCTCCGATGAACACGCCGTGGGCGAGCTCGTACTGCTCGGCCACGAGCGGCACGTTGATGGCGCGGCGGCCCGCCGAACAGGACGGCGTCGACCGGCACGCCCTGCGGAGCCTCCCAGTCTTCGCAGATGATCGGGCACTGCGATGCGGAACGGTGAACCGGCTGTTAGGGGTGGGCGGCCTTCTTGCCCTCGGCACGTCGGCCGGGGTGAAGTCGTTGCCCTGCCGGTCGATGACGTGGTCGGGGAGCGGGGCGTCGATGCCCTCCCACCACACGTCGCCGTCGTCGGTCAGGGCGACGTTGGTGAAGATGGAGTTGGCCTTCATGGTCTCCATCGCCATCGGGTTGGTGTCGTGGACGTGCCGGGCGCGACGCCGAAGAAGCCGGCCTCGGGGTTGATTGCGTACAGGCGGCCGTCCGGGCGGGGCGCATCAGGCGATGTCGTCGCCGACGGTCTCGACCTTGTAGCGGGGATGGTGGGCTGGAGCATGGCGAGGTTGGTCTTGCCGCAGGCGGAGGGGAAGGCGGCCGTCACGTGGTACTGCTTGCCGGTCTTCTCGTCGGTCAGTCGCAGGATGAGCATGTGCTCGGCCATCCATCCCTGGCGGCGGGCCATCGTCGAGAGCGATGCGCAGCGCGTAGCACTTCTTGCCGAGCAGGCGTTGCCGCCGTACCCGGAACCGTAGGACCAGATCTCATTGGTCTCGGGGAAGTGCGTGATGTACTTCCTCGTCGTTACAGGGCCAGGCGACGTCCTCGCGGGTCTTGCCGTCGGCGTCGCGCGGGGGTAGCCGACGGAGTGGACGGCCGGCACCCACTCGCTGCCCTCGCCGATCAGCTTGAGGGCTTCACTGCCCATTCGGGTCATGATGCGCATGTTGGCTACCACGTAGGGAGAGTCGGTCAGCTCGATGCCGAGCTTGGAGATCGGTCCGCCGAGCGGGCCCATCGAGAGGATGACGTACATCGTGCGGCCGCGCATGGCGCCGTCGAACTTCTCGCTGAGGATCGCCTTCATCTCGGTCGGGTCGTACCGGTGATTGGTCGGGCCGGCGTCCTCTTCCTTCTCCGAGCAGATGAAGGTGCGGGACTCGACGCGCGCCACGTCCGACGGAAGCTGAGCGGGCGAGGAAGGAGTTGGGGCGCTTCTCGGGGTTGAGGCGGGTGAACATCCCGGCGTCAACCATCTCGGGAAGGGGCGATCCCCTCCTCCTCGGAACCGTCGGCCCAGTGGATGGAATCCGGCTTGGCCAGATTGGCCGTCTCGGTCACGAATGTGATGAGATCCTCGGGAGCCTCTCGCTGGTGCTCCGGCCGGACCTCGTCAACGGTGAGGTCTTGTCCGTCATCGCTGTTCCTTCCTTAGTGCGATGTGTTGCCTCGGCTGTGAGGCCTCGGCGCGATCAGCAGCATATTCTTCAAGAAGCCGATTCTTTCCCGTGCTTTTCGTCCCGGACGTGCGGCGTTTTCACGTCGCGCGAAATGAGCGGAACGGCACCGATCCGAGGCCGATCGCTCCGAGGAGCCACACACCCTCGGTCCCGCCGGGAAGGCCGCTGTGTCCTTCCCATGGCCTCCCCGAGGAGCAGGCATCTAGTCCCTTCTTCGGCTTGTAGTCTCAGGCCATGAAAACGAAAGTACCGCGGGCACGCATGCTCGCGCTTTTTCCTCCTTCCTCGTCGTCCTCGGCGGGTGCAGGTCGGAGGCCACTCTGGACGTGACCGATGGCGACCAGCAGACTGACCTTCGACATCGACTCGGAGATCGGATCCAACGACGGGACGATGTGCGAGGGAAGGCCAAGACGCAGCTCGGGCGCAGAGAAGCGTGCTGGGAGAATCGACAACCGCTCCCGTTCCGGGCGCCAAGGAGCCAGTTGCCGCATCACGTTGAAGCTCTCCAGCTCCGCGAAGCAACTGCTCTATTCGAAGAGCGGGGACAAAGTGACCGCAGAGATCCCCGGCCAGTTCTGGAGCAGCTTCAACTCGGCCTTCGCCGGAAAATCCGGCATAAGCCAGAGCGACCTGGAGTCCGCGAATTTCTCGATAACGTTCAAACTACCCGGCAAGGTGACCAAGGCCTCCGACGCAGGGAGAATCGACAGGAACAAGGTGACCTGGACCGATTACAAGATCGTCAGCAAAGGCATCAAGGCCGAGTCCGACTCCTCCGCGTCCGACGATTCCGCGACGGGTGACGACGACTCCACGTCGAGCGACCCCGGCGACGACGACTCTACGGCCCCCTCGAAGTCGAGGCAAGACCGATTCGCCTGCTGCCGACGCGAAGGGACGAATCCGACGACGGCGGCTTCCCGTAGTAGTGGATCGCGATCGGCGCCGGTGCGATCGTGGTGGTCGGTCTCATCGCATTCCTTCTGACGCGCAGGAAGGGCGACGACACCGGGTTCCCCGGTCCGGGATATCCGGGGAGTGCCTCCGGTGGGTCCACGTACAGGCAGCCGACGATCCTTCGGCAGCCCGCCTTTGCTGACCAGCAAGCCCAGGGCTTTCCAGGGATACGGGCAGCCCCGCTGCCGGATACGGCCAGCAGTTCCAAAACCCCGGCCAGCAATTCCAAAACCCCGGCCAGCAATTCCGAAAACCCAGGAACAATCCTCAGAGACATGTGCCGTAGAATCGACCTTTCCGGCCTCGGCGAAAGATCGAGGCCGCGATCACAGCAATAGGCGCATCAAAGCGCATTCGCCGCTGCGCCTGCGGCATTTCGTTGAAACTTCACTCCGTTTTCACTCGGCTTCGAGTCGTTTCTCCATGGCGCTTTCCGGCGCCCTCGTGCGTCCAATGCGCGAAACGGGCGGCAGATGAGCCAGACTACTGCCAGACAGGGTGCGAACCTCCATCCACCTTGCTGGGCTCAAAGCATGATTCGACGGCAGTACATACAGACACTGGGGCGGCGAGCGCACTGCCGCTGGAAGTCCTCCTATTTCCCGTTGCGATCGCGCTCTGAGCGCTGTGCCGATCGACGTTCGCCTTCCAACGCTTCCGGCGAACAACGCCACGCCTCGTCGTCGAATTCGATGCGGAGATCCGTGGCTCAGACGGCCAAAGTACGGCAGCTTGCGGCCCTATGCAAGACGGGCGGCGGAATTACGCAGGCTGAAAGGAGACCATCCGAAGTCCCGGATCGGTCGGAGTGGGCTGTCGCGTGACCTACAGCACGTTCACAGCATTCGGCAGTCATGTATCATGAGGCAACGGCGACGAGAGATCACCGTGGAAATACCCAAGCCGTTCTGCAGGATGCCATCGTGACCCAGCTGAAAGCGGGCCAGCGTCGGAAAGCTGAGGTTCGCCTCCTTCAGTTCAACGTCACCTTCAGGCACCACTCGGACGTCCTCTCGGCTTCCCGCCGGCGGGCAGATCAATGGGAAGAAAGGGTTTCGTGGAGCAGTTTCACCGCCGTGCGCTCAACGGTATCCGGGCGGTTTCAAAGAAATCCCTACAGCACCGCCTATCCGTCGGCTTCGCCTCCACAGGACTCCCCAGTCGCACACCCTCGAGACTTCCAGCGTTTCCGCGGATTCATCCAAGGAAGAGGACGGCGAGTCCGGTGGCTTCCTGTGTGGGGATGGGTCGCCATCGGCGGCGGCATGGAGCAGCGCTCGTGGTGGTCATCGCCCTCATGGCGCGCAGGAGGAAAAAGCAGCAGCGGCGGTCGCGGGCTCCCGGCGGGTTCCCCGGAGGCCTCCACCGGCGGGGGTCGCCTTTCGGACAATCCTACGGCAGCAGGCGCCAGCCCGGCGGCCAAGGGCGAGATCCGTTCGGCTCCCCCTTACGGCCAGACGACCGGGGGATGCTGCGGCCTACGGGCACGGGCGGCAGCCCGGCCATGCCGGGACCGGGCCAGCCTGACGAGGATCGGCCGCGTCGCGCATTCGAGAATGCACCGCAGATCGACCGGGCGGAGCCAGCCAGCGGAGGGAACCTCCATCCGCGCGCCGGCATCGAGAAATTCGGCCCAGCCGTACGGTCGGTCAGGGCGATGGGCCGGCGGGAAGAATGCGCTTTGCCTCAGTTCCTCAGTCCAGGGACTGCGGCGCACGATCGTCTGCTCTCGGTCCGCGGCCCCCTATGAGGAGATCCAGACTTAGGAAGCTCTTCGAGGGGGCGAGCACGTAGTCGCGTGCGGCTCGCGGCAGGTCGCCGGTCCGGCAGGATCGGATGTCCTGTTCGCCGGAAGCTCTCGAGACGAATTACAAACGCCAGTGAGTCCCGTTGGAAGGCGGGCACGTCGCCGACGCACCCGTCGATCTCGCCAGGCGACGCACACGAGTTCTCGTCCCGTCCGCCGAGAACGTCGAGAGCTTCGTCAACTGGATCCGTCAATCGGTGACGCACCGCATCACCGTGCGGCGAGACGTCATACCATCCGCACCCGGCGAAGGCGTCCGGTGAGGTCGTCCGTATTCCCCGCCCCACGCGCCGGGCGGTCGCCACCGGCAGGGGCTCTGTGGGAAAGGGCCTCCCACCCGCGTGATGTACGCCTTGACGACGCGGCGACGCGGTCGATCCGAGCCATTGACTCCGTCCCCGGCACGCTCCGCCGGCATTCCGCATTCGGTGACGTACCCGGGTAGAGTGCCGTGGTCGATGTCCAGCATGGTCGACTGACCGCCTTCGAAGACGACCGCCTTCCCTCGTCGAGGCACGTCGTTGACGGGAGCAGCTCGTATCGACGACCATGGGGCAGATACGTTTCAGGTGGGAGAGGGCTCGGCGGTCGGCGTCGGCGTCCATGCAGCTCCGCTCGCAGACCGCGAAGGCTCGTTCTTCTGCTCCGGGGGCGCGACGACCTTCCTTCCACCAAAGGAGGATTCGTCGAGGAGGTCTTGGACGCGGATTCCCGTGCGGGCTTCTCGGCGTATGTCCGGCCGATGCCGCCCGTCGTACCGATCCTGCCAGAATGAGCGCTCACTCGTGCAGGCTGTCAAGCAACGCGCGGGTGATGACGTGCGCGTTCGGAGATCTTCAAGCGCTATGGGCGCCGCGGAGGCAGTTCGTCAGGATGCGGAAGAGCACGCCCGGATCCACGACGACGCCGTTGCCGATCGCAGCGGCACGGCCGCCGTGAGGATCGGGGAAGGAGGTGGAGCGCGAACTTCGCCCGCCGACGATGACGGTTAATGGCCTGAATTGTTGCCGCCGTTGAATTTTCGACGTATTCAGGCGGGTACCGAGCTGATCGGTGGCTTTCGCACCCTCGTCACTTGTTGGGCTCCCAGGACGATGATCCTTACGAACTGCTGTCACTACTCTTCGCCGACGTGCGTAAAGGGCGCGCCAGGGTGCCCTTTGCAGCCCAGAAAAGCATAGGCGAAGGCCCGACTCTTTCACGCCGATCTCCGCATGTCCTCACTGCATTTCTCAGGGCCTCTCCTCTCCTCTCCAGGTGGATCCGGCATCGCGGCAGGTTCGGCAGTCGGGACTGGCGCATCCCCCTCACCAGGGCGGATCCGTCGCAGTATCGAACCCGTCTCGGCCCCATGGCCCGCTGGGATGGAATCGGATCGGCAGCGTCCTCCAGCTCGATTTCCACCCGGAAGTGTGACCGGGCAACGCGTCGAATCCGACGGCAGGCGGTCGCAGCGCAGTGTCCATCAGAGCGGATCTCTTTCCCCCATTCTCGCGCTTGTTCTGAGGAAATGGTATTCTCATTTCCAGCCTGTAAGCTGGGGAGGACGTGCGTCACCGGTAAAACCCCTGCCGGGCATCATCACCGTCGGTCGGAATATCGCTTTCGATTTCACAGGAGAATTACATGTCGACCGACCTGACGCAGCCTCTGGGAGCATTCGTGCGCTCGGTATCGGGAAACCACCCGGAACGCCCGCCGATGGAGTTCTGGCGGGGCCACCAGCTCGTGTCGGCGTATCGCCGACGCAGCACGCGAGCAGGACCTGAACTGGGCGCCGCGCCGCCTAACTGGCGGAGACCACTCATAGATTAGCGCCCTGCTCGGCACAGAGTAACCTCCGGCTACTCGACGACGCCCGCGACCCCTGACCTCCACGGCGGGAACCTCACCGGCGTCTTGGAACGAGGGCGGCACGCCCTGGGCAACGGCGGCCTCGGCCGCCGGCGAAAACTGCTTCCTCGACTCCTGCGCTACCTCGAACTCCCGGTCACCAGCTGCGGCATCCTCTATCGCACAGCCTGTTCAAGACGGTCGACGACGGCTTCAGAACGAGCACCCCCCGACCCGTGGATGGAGGAGGATACCCCTTCGCCATCCAGCTCCACGAGGAAGCGAAATACGTTCATTTCGCCGACATGGACGTCGCGGATCTACGACATACCGATCACCGGCACCGCGGACGCAGCGTCGCTGACCTGCGGCTGTGAGTCGGAACCGTCGAGGGAGTTCGACTACGCGACCTTCAACTCCCGCTTCACGGAGGCCATCTTCGTCGAGCGCGAGCGCGTGGCCAGGTATCTGTACCGGGTCCCTCCTACCCCCAGCGACGCACCACCACGAGGCAAAGTCCTGCGGGTGCGCCAGCGACCCGCGCTTCGTGGCCGCCACCGCTCCAGTCGATGATCAGAGACGTACGTGAGGTCCACGGCGACCGCGATTTCGGCAAGTACAACGTCATCAGCTCAACGACACCACCCGGTGCTGCGCCATTCCCGGGCTCATGCGCCTGCTCTGGACGGGCCGGCCTGGGCTGGAGGACGCCTGGAGGTCGTCAGGAAACCTTCGCGTACACGAACCACACGGTCCCTCGCCGGGCTTGGAGACGTGGAGATCATCTTCAACCAGATCTTCCCCGCATCTTCCGAGATCGTCGAGATGTCGACCGTAATTTCCGCGCGGGCCAACGTACAAAATACGACGACGGGAAGATCATTACGGCAACTCCGCTCGGCGGACGCGCATCCACATAGCGTGAAGGATAACGCCTCCTACCGCAGCGTTCTCGATCAACGGCATCGCCGCCATCACGGAATCCTCAACGCGACACCCTCCACGATTGGCGACGCTGACCAGCGGAAGTTTCAACAGCGGGGCTGGACGGCGTGACGCGTCGCCAGCTGACCCACCTGATGTCCGCGCCTGGCCTCGCTTCCTACAGCCCGTCTGCCGGCTCGAACGCCCACCGGGTACCATTTCCCTGCTCCACGTCCCTCAGGCCTCGACGCCGCGAGTTACTCGGCATTCTTGAGATCAAGCAGGAACAAGGAGAGATTCCTTGATGTTCATTCCACCAGGGCGCTGCAATTCCGACAAACGCGATCACCGACGTTCGAATCAAGCGCCTGCACGAATACAAGCGCCAGCGTGAACGCCCTGTACATCCCTCGACCCTGTACCACCGAGATCAAGGACGACCTGCTTCAAACGTCGCTCCGCAGATTCTCATCTTCCGGGCAGAGAGCAGCCCCGGATACAAACGCGCGAAGGCGATCTCGAAACTCATCAACGAAATCAGCCGGGTGGTGGTCGGATCCCGAGGTCGACGGCACCTGACGGTGGTGTTCGTCGGGAACTACAATGCGACCGGCGAGTACATCATCCCGACGGCCGACGTCTCGAACAGATCTCCACCGCCGGCAAGGCGTCGGGACCTCGAACATGAGGACCATGTGATGGGCGGGCGCTGACGCTGGGCGCGGACGGAGCCAACGTGGGATCGCAGACGCGGTCGGCGGGGAACGCCTACATTTTCGGCGCGAAGGAGGGCTCCCGAGCTCCGCCAGACGTACGACACGAGGCCTACGAGACCGTGCCCGGGCGTCAGCGCGTCCTCGACGCCTTCGTCGACGGAACCCTGGACGACGGCGGCACCGGCGACTTCCACGATCTGCGCAAATCCACACTGGGGCATGGCCGCAGTCCCCGACCTCTATTACGTCCAGGGGTTCGACTCCTATCCGTCGGACCCGCGCATGATCGGTCGACTACGTAAACAGCGGTCCTGGTCCTTTATAAGTGCTGGTGAACACGTCTGCACTCAGGCATCAGCAGCTCCGGACGCACGGTCTGGCGGCACGCCGAGGAACGTGTGGAGGATCAGAACCGACGTCATCTAACCCGCACTTTACCGTCCGCCGGGTATGCCGGGGGCAGGCTGGGAACGCCTGCCCTCGCTCTTTTCGGCACTCGAAACGCCACTTTTACCGACCTACCCGTCGGTGACTTTGCCATCATGTTGCCGTTGCTTTTAAAGGTTTCATTCAGGCGGGAGAACTGTGGTAGAATGACGGTGCAGGAAGTTCCCCGACGGTGATCACGTACATATCCTGGGGTGGCGAAACCATCAGTTTGTCAAGAGGGCACTTTCATGCGGCGCATGACAAAGGTTTACGGCGGTGGCGGCGAAGCGCACTATCGATGAGCGGGTTTCACATGCTGCTCAGGGTTCAGATGGGGGCGGTGGCAAGGGAACGTCTATCTCAACTTCAAACCCAGTCAGGGCGGCGTGGAGGAATGGCCAACACTTACCAAGAAGAGACCAGGCGTCAAGGGTCAGATCGTCCTGCCACTTCGGAAAGTACGAGGAGACTCTCCGTCCGGCTCGAAATCCGGCAGACGACTCTCTTCAACCTCAACGTACAGTCAGGTTGAGAGATCTAACCCGTACGCCGCGAACCTCACCGTGCAGACTTCGCTTCAAGCTGCCGACAAATCGCTCGCTGAAGGGCGACGACGGGAAGACTTTATGCGGCATTGCCCTTCGCCGGAAAGGCATCATCTACAACGAGCCATCATGGACAAGTACTTCCTGCCGACGCAGAGGTCGTCCATCGACGAGATCAAGAAGCTGAAACAAGCTCAAGGAAGCGGCCGAGGACATCAGGCCCACAAGTCGATCTGGGCATCGACGGCGCCTTCCGCGTCGACTGATGCCTCGCCAGTGAGGACTGGCGGTCAAATTACCACCTGGCCAACTACCCGGTCCTACCGGAAGCCAGGACAGGAAGGTCTCCGACGCCAAGGCTCAGGAACTATGAGAACTGGGGCATCTTCGACCTCTCTGCCACAGAAGAATTCGACGGTGACCGTCGGGATATCCACGAAGAACGTGACCGACTCGATGTCGGGTGGCCCTCGGCAAACCCGCCGGGTCCAGAACGGCAACTGGGCCTACAGCCAGGTCCAAGGTCAGCGGCAACACGGTCAAACCCGATGACGTGCACTTCACCGCCGATCTACGTCGGCGCCAGGGCGAACCAAAGCCGGCATCGCCATCGGCGCAAGACTTTACGGCGGTCAGCAAGGCCTCCAAAGCAGGCAGAGGCGTCCATCGACTTCGCCAACTGGCTCTTCACGGTGAAGGCTGACTCTGTCGAGAAGCTGCCTTCATGCCTTCGAAAGCGATTAAGTCGCGGCACCGCCGATCCGCTCGGCAAGGGAGGGTCGCCGAGACCATGAACAGAAGGACGTCGACCACCGTGAGTGGGACACGGTGGCACGGCAAGAGTTCCGGGACGGACTCAAGCCAGCACCTCGCCCGGTACGCCGCCCGGGCAGGGAGGTGGTCCGACGTGACCGACCACTTCAAGAACGAATGGAGACCCAGAAGAATCTCTCATTGGTTTGCGTGCTGACGGGGCTGCGCCAACCCACGCCAGCTACCAGACGCCCGGTCGCTCTTGGAGACGAAACAGGCGGTCAGATCCCTCAAGCCTATTTCGTGGTTTTCATGGGCCCGCTTGTTGCCGCATTTAAATCACCTTCCCTCGTGCCCTTCGGCATGGGCCTCTACCTCGTTCTTGATTACCCACCCTCAACGACGCCGAATGGGTGGGCTTCGACAACTACGTCATGACCTTCTGCTCAGCCGGCAGCACTTCATCCAGAGCTCTCATTCACCAGACTCGGCTGGCGATCGTCTCAAGTCGTCACGTCCTTTCTCGGCGCCGTTCACGCTCGCCTACTTCCTGACCCGCAAGCTTCGGGCACGAACTGCCGCGTGCCTTCATGCCGAATCTCATCGGCGGACTGGTGCGGTACACCTGGCAGAAATCCTCAACACGTCCTCAGGAACAGGGCCAGACGGTCATCGGCGGCTGGCGGTTCAGCTTCTCGCCAGGCTGGTCGGCGCTGATCAACTGGCAGCTGGCGGGTACATGATGATCATCTACATCGCCGGCCTGCAGAACGTTCGCCGGGCTCAACGGGGCGGCTGAGATCGACAGCGCGGGCAGGTAGCCTGGCTCCGTTGGTGCGTCCGACAGTGTACCTCGATCACGATCTGCCTCTTCCTACATTGGCCAACACATTCAAGATCTTGCGACCAGAACCTCGCCTGACGAGCGGCAGACCGGGAAAGAGACTGGATGGCTGCTCTCATCGTCTCATGTACAACAAAATTAGGGCCGGGAAGGCATCCGCGCAGGCCGCGTCGTCTTCTTCCTCATCGTCTCGCTCATCGCCTGGTGCAGCGCGACATTCCCGCTCGGAGGTCGACCGGGCTCACCCAGGCACCTCCTCGGCGGGGCTCGGGCCGGGCAGAGTACCAGCCTGCTCCTCGCGAAGGGAAAACCGTCGCGTCCAGGCCACGTCGTCATCAGCGTCCTCGACGTCCCTGACATTCGTCTTCCTCGACTCCTCTGTCTTCATCCTCGTCAGCTCTTTTTTCAAAGTGGGATTCTATGTTTCCAACAGCCCTTCTCCTGCCCGGCGGCAAGACTTCGCCGGCCTGGACAGCCGAAACGGGGCTGGCTCTCCGGCTTCGCGCGGGCGATCGGCTGGTCGTTCTTCATCACGGCGGCTTCGGTGAAATTAAATCATCGTGTTCTTCTGCGCGATGACCGCCTACATCACTCTCGCGTGAAGAACAGTTCACGTCGATCCTGTACTACATGTTCGCCTTCCTCGATGGTACTTCCTTCCAGATATGGTCATGTTCCCAACCGTCAAAGGGTCCGCCGACCTTCTGGGTCTGTAGCGACGCCGGCGTGGGCATGAATCGTCCTGTACTTGGAAGCTGGCGCGGAGCTGTCGGTGTTCCTCTTCTCCGCTTCGTCAAGTCCATCCCCCTCCGGGATCGAGGAAGCCGCCATCGACGGATGCTCGCCGCTGGAACTACTTCACGATCGTGATGCCTCTGCTCAAGCCCACGGCCATCACCGTGGCGATCCTCAGCACACGATGTGGGTGGAGACGACTTCCTGCTGCAACCTGGTCATCGGTGAAATAGAAGTATCGGATCGATCGTCATCAATCCGCTTGGTCGGCACGAACGGCAACCAGGACGCCAGAGCCGAGATGGCGGTTCTGGTCATGGCGATCGTCCGATCATCGTCTTCTACCTGACATGCCAGAAGTACATCATCAGGCGCGCGGGCTTTCGTCGAGACGACCCGCATGCCGTGCGGCGATCGCCTCGCCGCGCATTTGGCGTTCAGCGGCGCGGGCTTCGCGCACCCGCGATCACCCTGAGGGACGGGGAAGGGAGAGGCCATGGCGGACTGCTGGGACTCCTCGTTCTACCGACGCGGAATTCGGCGACGGATCTCGTGATCCTCAACGCGCTGACGATCCTCAACTTGCGTCCCCGTCATGACGGCAGGGCCTCCCTCACCGCATGCGCAGGCCCGCGGACATGTGGTGCGCGAAGAAGACGAGTACATCATCCGCTCGTGGTGACGTTTCAAAGGGAATCTCGCCAATCCTTCGGGTGCAGGTGGCTGCCGGTGCTCTTCCTCTCGTACTCGCGGTGGCGGAGAACTGGCTCATCGGCATCCAGGGCACCCGCTGTGGAGCGCTCACCGGGCTGATCGCCTCGGCACGGCGATCGTGGAATCCCTGTCGGCGCGCGCGCTCGTCGCCCAGTTCGACAACACCGTGGCCGGGCATCCAGCGCGCCTGCATCCTGGCAGGAGCGCACCCGTGCGCAGCCCGAACCTGGCGGTAGAGTCGCCCCCTCGCGTTCTTCCTCCTCGTTCGAGGACTTTGAGGGGCGGTCGCCTGGATTCGCAGTGTTGATCCGGCAGGCTTGCGGGCTACGTGCACGCATGTCGAGAAGACCCTTTCGACCGGCGCCGCGCAGGATCAGCTCCGCGCGTGAACGCGCATGCGCGATCGATCCGCGGATGGCGTTGGCGTGGTTGGCTGCCTCGCGCGCGGCTGCTGAGCCCACACACCGCCAAAACACGCGAACCGTCCTGAAGCGCATTCGCCAGCTGGAGGTATTCGCCTACCGAACGCGGTGCCGTCGCCTCAGGTTTTGGGCAAATTCTACTATAGCTCTTAAGGCGAGGCAATGATTGCAACGATCATGAACGCGTCGTCAGTGCTGATCAAACGGCTGGCGCCAAACGGGCTAGGCCGGAAGGGCCGCCTGTCGGCGCTATGAAACTGGCCGCCCATGAACATGGATGGCCGGTGCTCCGCGGGCGGCGAGGTGCGGTATCCATATCACGCGGCCGGTGGGCCCGCGGCGCAGGGTCGTTTCGCGCTTCGACCCTGCCACGGGGATCGAGGCTTGCGACGGGCCTCGGCGCGCCAGATCGCGCACTGCCGCAGAGGCACAGTGCTCCCGTCGGGCGCGCCCGCAGCCGTGCGGCTGCCTCCCTTAGCGATCGAGCCTCTTCATTTTGTCAGTCAGGAACTGTTCGACAACGAACGCGAGACGAGCAGGAACGCTCGCCACACTGGTGGACTCACGGGTGCTTTACTCAGTGGCTCTTCCGCAGAAGGAAGATGGCAGAGTAGACAAACTAAGAGTCCCGCCGCAGCTGGTACGGCGGTAGATAGAATATCAACAATAACTTCC